>Ga0307508_10007052_pt1 | contig 10473 bp, 8 predicted proteins | sample 9_EM_MG_FD_203089 | JGI IMG/M metagenome (GOLD analysis project Ga0307508, IMG submission 203089) | Populus trichocarpa ectomycorrhiza microbial communities from riparian zone in the Pacific Northwest, United States - 9_EM | ecosystem: Host-associated > Plants > Roots > Unclassified | place...
AGCACGCCGTGCAGGTTGAGCGCATAGCGCTCAGTCAATGTCGTCGCAACCATGGTCGATCACCTCGCCATTCGTTCCGCGGCCATCGTATTACCTGTTTGGTTCCGGCTCTGCCGGCTTAGGAGAGGCAGAAAGAGGATCAGCTGCAGCAAGTCGTACGAGAAGAACGCGTCGAGATGATCAAGACTGCGCTGGCACACCTGACGGCGGCCCGCAGCGACGACTGATCCGAACCGAAGCCTTGTTCTTGCAACTAAGCCCTGCCGGGAAACAGAGCCACGCATGCTTCGCTATCGCAAGATTGAACCGTCGGCTTTCAGCATGATGAGTTCCACGAACGTGACCCCGGTACGGATGCCTTTCCCGTAGCGAACGAACAAGCCACCAAGATCATGGTCTGTCATGGACTCCAGCGCCGATACAAATTGCTCCCGCGTCAGTCTTGCACCTGCGCGCTTGAGCCCTTCCACAAGGATCTTCGCTTCGATAAAGCCTTCCAGGCCGAAGTACGAGGCTTCCACGGCCGGCTTGTGGATTGACATCAGCCGTCGGTATTCGTTGGACAAGGCGGATGTCGCAGTGAACGGCGAGGGCACCGCTTGCGACAGCACGATGCCGGCCGCGAGCGGCCCGAGCTCGGCACGCAAATCGTCGATTCGAATGGTCGACAGGCCCAACATGACCGCCTTGCCACCCTGAGCGAGGTACTCGCGTGCGATCGCCGCGAATGGCTTGGGCAAGACCGAAAGCAAGATGGCTTCCGGCTGCGCTTCAATCAAGCGCTTCGCGACAAGCTTCGGGTCGTCCGAAGCAACGCTGAAGGTGATTTCCGGCGCCGTGAGGCTAGCTTGGTTCAGCGCGGCAACGTACGCGGCAGCGCCGACGGGGCCGAAGGATTCCTTGCATGACAGCACGACGAAGCGTTTCACGCCGATCGTTGATTGGTGCTTCACCGTTGCAACAGCCTCGGCGAACGAGGACGCACGGACCGGAAAGACGTATCGGCGAGGTGGGCGTCGCGCGTCATCGGCCACGTTCATGGCACCGATCAGCGGAACACCTCTGCTCTCGGTTGCCTTCATGACGGTTGGCAGCGTCGGCGTTCCGAACGCTCCCATCAAAGCGAAGACCTTGTCGGATTCGATCAGGGTCGTGACTTCCGCCTGGGCTTGTTCTGCACTGTAGCCATCGTCCCGGTCCTTGACGACGATGCTCCGGCCCGCGATGCCACCTTTCGCGTTGACGTTGGCAATACAGACGTCGGCTCCGTCGGCACGCTGGCGGGCCATGGCACCGAAGAGTTTGGAACTTCGTGGTGTGAGCCGACCCACGGTGACCGTCGCGCGCGTTACGCCGTTCTCTTCGACGGGCTGCGCACGCGCCGCGACCGGGAGCAACAAGGGAGACAAGAAGACGGCTCGGCGTCGGGATGAAATGGGCATGCGACGATGCTAGAAAGGCGGCCGTCGCCAGTCATGTCTGAGTTCTGACGGGGCGGTGACGAATTGGTCCTCTGCCAAAGAGAGCACTACATTCCGTCAACAATTCACGCGCATGCGCCCGCGGAGACCGATGAATTCGCGGACGTTGGCTACCAGGGTCGAGCAAGCTTGTTGCTCTAGGCGGGGGGGGGGGCGTCCTCGCTGCCGCCAAGCCATTGATCAGGCAATGCCTTGACCACGGTGGCTATCACAATGGCAACAGATCGCTCCTGAGCGCCATCAAGCCCCTGGCCGCGGTGCCGGCGGCCGCTCTGAGGGAGGCCGCCGAATGGCTCGCCAACAATGCGATCTTGCCGTTGTTCACTTCGTTGCACACCTTCGCGGCGATCGTCTGCGTTGCGTCTGGCACGGTGTCAACGGTTTGCTCCGGCCGCATGGGGCCCAGCTTCGCCAAGGCGATTCGCGGAGATGTCGCTGTCTCGCTGGCCTGGTGCGGCGGACGGTCGGACAACTCGATCCGATGCGGGTCGTTCATTCCCGGACCGGGGGGCCTCTTCGCATCTGCCTCGGGGGCGACATGGGGCGATGGCGGCGCTGTGCTCGCCGGGTTTCTCAGGCCATTGATGGACATGGCAATCTCCTCAAACTCTCAGGAATGCAGGACGGAGGCCGGAGGTGTCGGCCTTTCTCAGAATCGCCGCAGCCTTTTGCTGCTCTTCGAGCAGCAGGTACATGAGCGGGCTTTCGCCACTTTCGGACGGAGCATCGACTTGTTGGCTGGTGGCGATCAGCAGCGCGATGGCATCGGCGCGGCAGATGTGCCGGTCCAGATGAGCGTCCTGCATCAGCTCGTCGGTCACTTCCTCGATCAATGCGCGGAAGCGGCGAAGCACTTCGGGGCTCAGAGACGGTGTCGGTGCCGGCTCTGAAGGGAATGTCGTTTTGTTGCGAGGGTCGTCGCCGTGGTCGGCGTTGCCGCTGAATACATTGTTGACGGGTGCGATCCTGGCAAGAGTCATGGTGCTGGTATGGCCCGTTGATCGCCCAGGCAAAACCTGCTCGGGCGAGGTGGGTGTTTCTTATTTCAGATTCTTGACTCTCGCGGGACACCTGAGTGTCAACCCCGGCGAGGTCTGTGCGCAGCCAGTGTCCGGCCGCCGTGGTTCGAGGCGGGCGTACACATGCGAAAGCGAGAGTGGCCACGCGAAGCGTGGCTGATCTCTTCGTGCGGCTTCGCCTGGTTGCTGCCGACTTCGGTTGGCGCGGTCCTCTTCCGGCGCGATGCGGCGAAAGTGGATCATTCATTCCATCGAGGGCCACCTGGCGCTGCCTCTTCGACATGACATCGATTCGAGATACCGGGCGGCCTCAGCAACCCTTGCAGCCTGCCGCGCGCGAGGTACAGGCGTCCCCTGCAGCACGCGCATCGAATCTGGCCGCGGAAGGTGACGCCGGCGCTGCACCGCTTCGTTCCTTGCCCCTGCAACGGCGCGCCTCGCAGGCGGGACCGTTGGCGCCGAGAGCGGCATTGCCCGCTTCCACCTCGCGCCCCGTGCAAGCGCCGCCGCACCTGCCCGCGGCGCCGACTGTGTCCGCAAAGCCCGAAAGCAGTACGCAGGGCCCTGAGAAGGCGGCCGAGGAGAGGTGGTTGCGCGAGCGCCAAGCGTCGCGCCTGGATCACATGTGGAAGCGCATGGCCGCCGACTTCGCTCCGCTTCTGACGACCTACCGAGCCAAGCTCGACCCGCACGCGAATGGAGGCCAGTTCGTCGGAGCGCTGTTCAAGGTCACCGAGACTGCTCAGGCCATGCGCACGGGGGTTGCGGACGCCAGGCACTTCCGCGTCAAGCTCCACGACAAGATGCCGGAGTTGAACGTGCTGGTCTGGGGCAGCGGCATGTACAGTACGCTCACGTTGGCGAAAACCGGCAGGGCCGATGAGATCAAACGCCTGGCCAGGCGTTTGGCCACTGTCGGGATGCGGGGTCGTGCGGGATCCATTACGAAAGGCAAGGCCAGGCGACCCCTTGACGTTCGCGAGCGGTTCGGCCAGCTGTGGAAACAGCGCAGGAAGGATCCCGAGTTCAAGGAGGTGCTCGCTGCCTGGCGCAAACAGCCGGGCAATGCGAAGGCGGCTGGTGAATACCAGGTTCTTCAACACCTCGTGGATCTGATGGACGAGTCGAACCGCGAACCAACCGGCAGGGCGGGCATCGACAAGTTCACCGTTCAGGTTCCCGGTATGAACCGGGACATCGGCGTGTTGCGACGGCTCGATGCCGACGCCCAGGTGACTGACCTTCGCATCGTGCCCGTCGACGAAAGATGGGTCGAGGAATTGCTCGACACGATGGAAGTCATAGCAAAGCGTTCCGACGGCATAAAAGTGGGGTATCGCACGGCACCGACGGCCGGGACCGGCCGTCGCCATCAGAACGCCTCGCGCCCCTTGAAGGAGAAACTGCGGCAGGAGTTCGATGCCTTTCGCAAAGTGAAGATGCAGGCGCACGAGGCCGCGCCGGGGTGGGCGGCTTTCACGCGACACCTGGACAAGCTCTGCGAAAACGATGCCGGCTCGGTTGTCGTCGACGAGGCCAACGACATCAGGCGCCACGTCGTCACGCCGGAGGGCGGCAGCAGCCCGATCACGCTGCTTCGGTATGCAGACGAGCACACGCTTGTGCTGCGCGCGGTGAACGCGAATCTCAATGACCAGGAAGCCGCCCTCGACAACATGCGTTCGATGATGAGACGCACCGCGGCGCGGACGAAGAGCCGACTGGAGATGCCGGCCACGATGGTCACGGCTACCGACACGCCGCGCTCCAAGGCCGCAGCAGACGCGAACGACGTGCCCCAAAGCGAAGCTGTGCTCAAGGGCGCGCACCAGCTCGTCCAGGTGCTTGAACGGGTGCTCGAGAACAGGCAAAAGGGAAGGCGCCCCCTTCACGAGGTCGCGCACGCGACCGGATTGCCCGATGCAGAGATCAGGCGATGGGTCGACCCCAGCGGCAATCTGAAGCATAAGACACCGAGCACGTTCGTGCGCTTGACAGGTTACTTCGAGGCAAGGGAGGAGCTTTCGGGGCTGCTGAACGACCTCGGCAGCGGCGACCTGCAATTGCCGCAACTGCCATCGGCAGCGGAAATCGTTCAGGTGCTCGAGGCTAAAAACAAGGATCGGAAAGCCATGTTGGCGAAACTGGCGCGGACAGCCGATCTGAATTCGCGTGTGTTGGAGCGGTTCTTCGCCAGCGATGGCGAACTGAGGGTGGGCAATCAGGTTCTGCGCAGCCTGCCCGACTACCGTGAGCACAAGGCCGCGCTGCAGGGTGCATTGACGGCCCTGGGCAAAGTGGACCGGGCGCAAAGCCTTCCTGAGCCGGAGACCCGGGCCGAAACCTTTCTGCGCAATCTCCAGGACGTGTTCTATCCCCTGCAGCTGGCCGTCGCCGAATTGCAGCGCGATCCAACGCTCTCCGTGTCAAGCGCCGCGAGACGCGCGAGTTCGTGGCGCGAAGTCCCCGAGTTGCTGAAACAGATCGTGGGGCCTGGGAACAAGCTGCGCGAGCCGGCCGACATCATCGCCGACATGCCCGAGATGGGCGCGGCCCAGCGGCAACGCCTCGAGGGGCTGTTGCAGGCGCTGATGGGCGAGCGGTCGGGGCCGGGGTTGACCGAACGGTTGATGCCCAAGCGCCGCCAATTTCCTGCAAAGGTTTTCCTCGTCAACAACTCGGGCAAGGTGGGCAAGCGCGCCTCTCACGGCACCAACCTCGAGGCCCTCTATGCGCACAGCCCCGGTCTTGTGATGGGACGGCGCACGTTCGAGCGCGACCGCACGGTGCAGCCGTTGAGATGGTTGTCGACGCTCCTGCGGAGTCAACTGCCGGCCGCGCGGGAGGTTCAGACCTACTGGGACGCCCCCCGTGGCGAAATCTGGGTTGCATCGAACCTCTCGGCGGTTAACAAAGACATCGAACGCCTGCTCTCCAACGCAGGCTTGACCGAGACACTTGCCGCGCTGCCCAAAAAGTCCCCCGAGAGCCGGAAAGGCCGACACATGGGCAAGCTGTGCAAAGTGCTCGTGGACGGAGAGCCGGGCCATCCTCAGGCCAAAGACGTGCTGGAGGCGATGGCCAAGGGCCGGTTTCGCGTTTGCACGGGCGAGGTGATCAGCGCCAAGACAGGCATGCCGACCGATCTGCATGCGGAGCGAAGGATCAAGAGGGCCTTCGAGGAGGCCTACCGCGCCGAGAAGCTGACGCTGGACCCGAGGTTCGTTGCGGGCACCATGCGCCCATGTGCCATTTGCGCCAAGGACTTGGGCCTTTCGGACGACGTGCGCAGAGGCCCGTTCTGGATATCCCGCGCCGGTGACGAAGGCTACGACATGGCCGCCGTGATCCAGGAGTATCTCGACGCGTCGATCGGCACGTACATCTCGAAGATGGCCGACGGCAAGCTGAGCGCGGCCTACAACACCGACAGCGACTCCGACCTCGAGGAGCCCGCTCGCGCGCAGCAGCAGGGCAAGCGCAAGCTGGAGGGCGCGCAACCGGCGCCGGCCAAGCGTGCGGCGGTGCAGGACTTTGATGGCCCACACCCCGCACCGTCGTCGACGGTTGCTGTCCGCACGCCCGAAGGCCCGGCCGGGGTGAGCAAGCCTCTCGTTCACGACTTCGTCGACGCCTACCTCGGCCGTGCCGAGCCCAACCCACTGGCCGCGCGGGCCGCGTTGAAAAACCGTGTGCTGGGTCAACTGCAGGCGTTCAATGACCGGGCATGGGATCGCCCCGCGGCGTATGAAAGCCTGGGCACCGTGCAGAGCAGCATCCGCGGGGAGACGGGGGCCGACATCGCGCGAGCCATCCGGACGGGCGCGCGCCTTGGCCTGAGCGAGCTGCCTCGCATGGCGCACCAGCTCACGGTGGGGGCGCGGCAGCAGCAGGTCGAGGCCTTGAAGGTAGACACGCTCGACGCGTGGCGACTGCTGGCGCCGCTTGGCGTGCCGCTGCCGCGAGACATCGCGCTCACCCCCGGGCAGATCGGGCAAATGCTGCCGATCTCCAGTGAGCAGACGAGGCAGGTCGGAGAGGCCCAGGTGCAGCAGGCGCTTCAGGCCTTGATGGACGAGGGGAGCGGGCGCTTCGGCGACTTCATGGCAAGGCTTCGGGCGCGGCCGGGCGTGCAACCCGCGTCGGAGGAAAAGATCGTGCTGGCAGAAATCAGCCGGCAGAGCGCGATGTTGCGGCATTCGGCGGCCGTTCTGGGGTGGTTGCCGCCGCAGTCTTCACCGGCTCATCCGCTTCCGCCCCACGAGCCGCCGTCCGACGGCGACTGGCGCATGCAGGCGCAGCAGCTGTTCATACGGGGCAGTGCCTCGGGCGCCGGCAACATCTGCTGGTTCGACACCTTGGCCCAGTTGAGCCTCGACCAGGCGCGAGACTTTGGCGGCGACCACAACGCAGTGAAGGAGTTCGCGAGGAGCCTTCGGCAGGCCTCGGATCTCCTCGGCTTGAGCGCGCCGGGCGAGCAGTTTGACGACGTCCGGGGAACGATGCACCTGATCGCGCGCTTCCTGCGCGTGCAGGTCCATGCGTTCCGAAGCCACCCGGAGGACGGCAGCGTCGGGCTGTTTGCGGCGCAAAGCATCGGCTCGCCCACGGATCGTCCCGTCTACCTTCACACAGACGACAAGCACTTCGAGCCGATGTGGCCCAACTGGGAGGCGCGTCAGCGTACGCCGTGAGAGGTGTCAGCCGTCTTGGCCGAAAATGCGAGATGCAACCCACGGACTCTCTCATGCAGCCTTCTGCCGCGCCCGCCGTCATTCGCCTGCTGCTGGTCGACGACCATCCCCTGGTACGCGATGGTCTGCGTTCACGCCTGGGTGCCATGCCGGGTTTCGAGGTCGTGGGCGAGGCCGGAGATGCGCGCGAGGCGCTTGCCCAACTCGACGCGTGTGCACCGCAGATCGTGCTGATGGACGTGGGCATGAAAGACACCAATGGCATCGAGCTTGCCGCCTTGCTGCTGGCGCGACGGCCCGAGCTGCAGGTGCTGATGTTTAGCATGTACGACAACCCGGAATACGTGCACCGCGCCTTGCAGGCGGGCGCTCGCGGCTACGTGCTGAAGGATGCCCCGGCGAGCGAGATCGTGGCGGCGATCAAGGCGGTGGCCGGCGGTGGCACCTTCCTGAGCCAGCTGGTGACGAAGCGGCTGTTCCGCAACCAGGCGGCGCGGCCAGTGTTGTCGCTTCGCGAGAGCCAGATTCTCTTGGCGTTCGCCCGTGGTTTGTCTAGCAACGACGGCTACTTCTTCGTCTACGACCTGCAAGGCCGCGTGCTCATGCATTCGCGCCAGCCCGAGCTGGTGGGCCAGAATTTGTGGCGCGCTGCGCGATCCGGCCGGGCGGCCCACGATCCAGTAACTGATCGAGGAGGCCAAGTCCGGCGGTGGCTTCGTCGACTACCTGTGGCGCAAGCCCTCCACCGGGCAGCTCGTGCCGAAGCTTGGCTACGTGGTGGCCCTGCCGCGCTGGAACTGGATGGTGGGCACCGGGGCTGTACCTTGACGACATCAACGCCACGGTGGCCGAGGTCGATCGGCAGGTGTCATCGAACATCAAAACCACGCTGCTGTGGATTGTGTGCATCGCATTCGGCGGCATTGCCGTCATCAGCGTCAGCGGCTTGTGGCTCAACCTGAGTGAGCACCGCGTGGCTGACGCGAAGCTCAGGCTGCTCGCACGCCAGGTGGTGCAGTCGCAGGAAGACGAGCGCGCCCACCTGGCGCGCGAGCTGCACGACGGCACCAGCCAGACGCTGGTGTCCGCCAAGCTGCTGGTCGAATCGGCGGTCGACCAGCTGGAGCGCGAGCACCAGCGTGCGCCGCCCGCGCTGGGCAAGGCGCTGACGCGGCTGAACGAATCGCTCAGCGAGGTACGGCGTATCTCGCATCGGTTGCGCCCGGCGATGCTCGACACGCTGGGCCTGCCCGTGGCACTGCAGCTGCTGGGGCGCGAGTTCGGCGAAGATGGCCAGACCGAGGTGAGCGTCGAGGTGAAGGGCGAGCCCGCCAATCTGCCCGAAGAGGGCAAGACCGCTCCTTTCCGCGTCGCCCAGGAGGCGCTGGCCAACGTGGCCAAGCATGCTGCGGCGCAGAGCGTTCGCATCGAACTCGGTTTCTCGCCCGACGGCGTGGGCCTGCACATTGCCGATGACGGCCTCGGCTTCGATGCCGAGGCCGTGCAGCTCGACCCGCGGCGCGGCATCGGCCTGCGCAACATGCGCGAGCGCCTGGCGTCCATCGGCGGCAGCATCTCGCTGCGCGCCGCACCGGGTGCCGGCACGGTGCTCTATGCTGGCGTGCCGGCCGAGGCGATCGAGCGCTTCAAGAGCCTCTGAAGCTGCCTCCGCCGAGAAAGGCCTCCGGCAGGCGGACCGGGTACTTCGCTCTGACACTGATCGTTTCGGCTCGCAACGCAATGGCCTGTACGGCACGCCCTAACCTGAGAGCGACGCAACAAACAGGGGCGCGACGTGAACGTACTGGACTTGATCAGCCGAGAGCTGAGCCGCATCGCCGGCGATTCTCAAACCTATGGCGAGATGCACGATGAGGGGTTGCGGCATCAACGAGGCCGCAGCCTGGCCGGCAGAATCAAGGTGTACCTGCTCGCTGAAGAGCGGGTGCTGTACCCGGCCCTGCTTGCCCTCGCATTGAAGATTCCGTCCGCGATGCCGGTGCATCATCAGCGCCTGAAGCGGCGAGCCGCCGACGCGTTGGCGAGGCACGCTGGAACGCATGCCGACGCGCATGCGGCCATGCTCAAGCTGCAGCAGGAAATGCTGCGCTACGTCCAAAGCCACGAGCGTGAACTGTGCCCCCGGCTGCGCACCGAACTGAGCGGCCGGGAACTGCGGCTGCTCGGCGGGGAGATGCTGCTGGAGCTGGCTTCGAGCCGCCGTCTTCGCGACCTTGCTCCGCAAGAGGAAACGCCGGCTTTCGGAACGCAAGAGTCGCGTTGGCCGATATCGGGCTTCGGTGGCGGCAGCCGTTCGTCGTTCGGCCCGGACAGTCTGCCTCTGCTGTGCGACGTCATTCACGTCGGTGCGGGCTCGCAGGCGTTCGCGGGCTGAGAGGCACTGGCCGCGTTCGGGGAAGGAGCTTCATCGTGATGACCTGTCTTGTTGATTGTTCGCGGCGTTTGCGATTCCGTTTGCGAATTGCCTTGGTGGGGGTGGCCCTGCTGGTCGCGGGTTGTGCCGGGCCTGCCATGAAACCAGGGACGCAGCCGTGGCCCGCGGCACCCGGCGCCATTGCGCCGCCGCTTCAACCACCGCCGCCCCCGGTGTCGGTGATCGACGGCAATGCCTGGACGCCGGCGATCGCTTCGGTGTCGCAAGCCGTGCAGCAGGCGGCGCTTGCCAATGGCGACGTCGAGGTGGTGCGAACCGCCGACAACCGCCTGCTGGTTCGCGTCGAGGCGCGTGTCGCCGTTCAGCGCTCCGATGTCGCCTTGCAAGCCAAGTTCAGTGATTTCATGGAGAACATGGTCGTTGCGCTGTCGTCGCATCCTTCGGTGCGTGTGCGTGTGGTGGGATACAGCGGTGCCTCCGGGAAAGCGTTTTCCAGCGCGAAGCAGCCCCTGACCTGGGCTCGCTCGGTGTTGCGGTTTCTGGCATCGCGCGGGGTCGGGGCAGAGCGCCTGACGGCACGTGCCGGAAGCCCGGCAGAACCGCCGCTCGGCAGCGGCGGGCTGGACAGCGCCCAGAGCCGCCGGATCGAAGTGCTGCTGTCCGATCCTCTGGGCTGATCGATCAAGGCCTCACGCGCTGCGTTGAGGATTGTTGAGATTTGCGCTGCGCATACGTGAGAGTCTCTTTGCCCGCTGATCTTTAGTCCCTAAACGGATGAGTTTTGACTTTTCCTGCAAAGACTTCAATGCGCAGCAGCCATGGCGGGAACGATGTTGAATCGCGTGAGCGAGCACGCGGCGGCGATGGCGGCGCGGCCCAGGCGG
>Ga0307508_10007053_pt1 | contig 10473 bp, 18 predicted proteins | sample 9_EM_MG_FD_203089 | JGI IMG/M metagenome (GOLD analysis project Ga0307508, IMG submission 203089) | Populus trichocarpa ectomycorrhiza microbial communities from riparian zone in the Pacific Northwest, United States - 9_EM | ecosystem: Host-associated > Plants > Roots > Unclassified | place...
GGGGTTTGTTTATTCATTACTCGCATGCGACCTAACAGATCATGGCGAGATTATGTACAGTCCGTTTCCTGTCTGCTGTCCGCGCAGTGGCGGCACGTTGCAAGCCCCCCTTTTGCCCTCCGCCCAGGCCTGTCCCGAGAAGATGTGATACACACCAAGGAAATTACAAACGAAACTGCGTCCTCCTCGCCCGGCACCCGCCTTCCCACGTCCGTAGGGAGGAGGAAGTCCAGTACCGCCCGCCCGCACCTCTCGTCCGCCAGAAGGTCCCGGCTCTTCCACCGGCTCTTCCACCTCCCAGTCTCCTTCCGTACCTCCGCCCACAGTATCCTTTGCTGGGCCTTCCACTCAGGGCACTCCTTGGAGAGGTGCTCCCAAGTCTGGTGTGGGTACCGGCACCACCAGCATTGCGGGGTGGCCCGATTCTTCGTCCAGTTGAGGTACTGCCCGGTTAGGCAGCGCCCTGTTTTAATCTGGTAGAACCGCGAGGTGAGCCTCCCGGTGCTACCGGCCACCGCGCCCTCGGGTTTCTAGCTCTTTGGCATGCGGTACTTCGTCTTGGAGGTCCGGCCTCCAGCCCACTGACGCGCCTCTGCCCACTTCTTCTCCGAGATCTCCCGCTTGAGGTTGGCGAGGGATCGCGGGAGAGGCATCGCCCGGACTTCCGTTCGATCGGAGTAGTTCAGCCATTCTACATACACCATGGGTGGCTGGCTCCTCCGCCGCAACCTTCGCCCACTCGTCGGCCTTCTCGTTGCCGGCGATTCCCTTGTGCGCTGGGCACCACCGGGTTTCGGTGATGATGCCCGGCCTGGCCTACGCAGAGCGGCGGTGTGCTTCCGCGCCTGGAGAGCGTATCGCTGCCCCGGGCCAGGTTCGTCCGATGCCATCCGTCTGATGGCCGCCTGTGCATCGGTGAAGACGGTGACCCGCTCCGGGATCGTGTTTCTTCTCGATGCAAACTCCAGCGCACGGGCGAGCGCAGCGCACTATGGAGCGGTTTGTTGGGGCAGGGGTACACAAGCTTCCAGCTACATACCACGTCACTCGGGAAAATGGAGGCCGCCGGAGTTGCTTCTTCGATTCGAAAAAGGTATGGTACCCAACAGCCATTTTTTATACTCATCATAACTATTCGCGCCCCCGCCCGTCCGACGCAGAAGTTGCTCTACATCGTTGCTGGAACACTTTCCTTTTTGAGCCCGGAATTATTCCCACCGCCTATAATTCCCATCCCCATCGTCTAGGTAGGTAGTTGATGCCACAGATCAATGTTTCCACAACCTTACAGTTTTATCCTTCCCTCCGCTGGCCACCTTGGCTCCATCGGGGGCCCAGTCGACCGCAAAGACCTCGTCCTGGTGTCCCGGCAGGTCGGTGTGGAGTTTCCCGGTTTTCACGTCCCAGACCTTCAGGGTCGAGTCCTTGCTCGAGCTCACGAGCAGCCTGCTATCCGCCGAGAACGCGCACTGGTACACGGCGGCGACGTGGCCCCTCAGCGTGGTGATGAATTTGCCGTCGCGCGCGGCCCAGAGCTTGACGCTGTTGTCGAACGACGCACTGGCGATGATTCGGCCGTCAGGCGAGAACGAGACGTGGTTGACCGCCTTCTGGTGGCCGAGGAGGCGAGCGAGCGGCTTTTGGCTGGTCGCCGGCTCCCAGATGTACATGGTATTGTCGTCGGACGCGGTGACGAGGCGCTCGACGAGCTCTCCGCCGATGGTGGCGGCGGCGGTGAAGCGGTCTTTCGCTTTCTGGATGCGTTCGGCGGCGGTGGCGGGGATAGATTTCGCGCCGAGGTGGTCGTGGTAGGCGGTGCGGATTGCAAAGTCGGTCGAGAGCGCCATGTGGTTGACCCAATGGGCGTGAGCCGTGAACGTGTGGAGGCAACGTCCGCTGGCGGTGTCCCATATGCGGATGGATTTGTCTTGCGACCCGGAGTAGAGCCTCCCGTCGCCGGCCCATTTGACGCAGGTTACGGCGGCGGTGTGGCCCGCTAAGGTCACCTCGACTCGTCGGAGCGTCGCATTCCATACCCGGATCGTGGTGTCTTTACTGGAGCTTGCGAAGCGCGGGGTACCGGGCTGCTGCAGGTGGTAAGGCTCCCAGGCGATGGCAGTGATCCATTTGCTGTGTGCTTTCATCGCGTCGCCGAGGGGCTTGCCTGACTTTGGATCCCATAGCCGCACCGTATTGTCCATGCTCCCCGTCGCGATCAGCTCCGCGTCCGGTGACCAACTGGCGACCAACACCCAGTTCTTGTGGCCCTTCAATGTGTGCATCGGCGTTTCCGTATCGCAGTCCCATATCCTCGCCGTACCATCTCCACTGCCCGTGACCATGCGACTGCTCGATGCTGGCGAGAACTGGGTGGTGAGGATGGCATTCCCGTGGCCCACGATCGCCGCCGAACTCCTTGATACCGCACGCACTCGGAACACCGCTTGCGGCGTGTAGACCAACGTGAGCACGTCTTCCGTCGATTTGAGCCCGGGCTTCAGAACGGCGCTCCACAGGTCCGTGGCGATATCTATCACAGCCGAATTCGGGTCCGCCGGGTTCGAGAGGAGCGAGAAGGTGTACGGAACTCTGTCATCCTCCTTGACCCGCAAAAACTCAATCAGCCCCAAATACAGCCCCTTCCCCCTCCCGGGACAGATGGGAAAAAACATACACTCCCAAGAAGCTTATTGACGAGTTGATCTAGCTGCTGCGCGCTCGCATTGCCGGGAATATGCAAATCCCCGCCCAGCTGTGTGCCCGTGTCCGATGCACGCAGTTGTACGACGACATTCGGCACATCATCAGGGACAAATTCTGGTGCTTGTTGTTCTCGTGCGCGCTGCAGTTCTTCGCGCTTTGCACGCTTGGCTTTGGGAGGGAGGAGCGTCGACATCTTGGTTCGTGTTGGCGGGGTATTCTTGCCGTGAGGGCAGTGAGATGGGAGGTTGAAGATTTGCGCCAAGCTAAGGAACCATAAAGGGTTCGGTCTACTGGTAGCGTGTTTGGGTTAGACAATTGCCTTGGAGCTGCAGGTGCCGCTGCCAGTAGTTGGTTTGGGGTCCTTTGGTCCAGGGTCGATGAATTGCATATGTACGGATGCAGAGCAGGATATACTTCAATACCTGATATCTACGCGGAGATTTGCGACGATGCACGACACGTGGGCGACGGTTTACTTTGCAGATTTTACGGGATTGAGCGGGCGCGGGAGTACACGGAGCAGACAGACGCAGAGAAGAAGCAATACGGTGTCGCTGTCCGAACGAAAAGTTGGTGCACCAGACATTCGCATTTGCTATCCGTCCAGCATCGAAGAGAACATGAACGCCATTTTCTAACCCAGAAAGCACCCGCATCGTCGGAGATTTGAGAACATGAGACAAAGGATTTTTATTTGCGATCGAAATCCGTTTAGTCGAAAAGACCGAAGCCCATGTCCTCGTCCGACTCCTCCTCTTCTTTCTCTGTTTCTCACCATCAGCGCTTGACCTTCCTGCATGTGTATCGTCTAAGCCGGGGTGGATCTTGAACGTACCCTCCTTCTTTTCCTCGACGGCCTCAGCAGCACCACCGGCGGCGGCGCCTCCAGCGGGAGCACCTCCTCCGGCAGCGGGAGCACCACCTCCGGAGCCGACGTTCATGAGCAAGTCCTTGACGTCCTTACCCTCAAGCGCCTTGGCGAAGAGGGAAGCCCAGATAGGCTCGCAGTCGACCCCAGCGGCCTTAATAAGGCTGGTGAGCTTGTCGGCCTGTATGACGAATCACTCGTGAGCTGTTGTCCCCCCTCCCCACCCCAATTCCTCCAATTCCACCGAAAAGCGTAACGCGGGGGGTCTGCGACGGGGCACCGAACCGTGATATCGATGCCGTCATCTGCAAGGATGAGCGCGGCGTAAGAAGTAGCAAGCTCGGCGGTTGACGACATTGTATGGAGTAACTGCTATCCGCTCGGATTTATTCGTCAGTTGGTTTTCTTTTTTTTTGCGATGCGATGGAAAAAAAAGTGCGTATGCTTCTCTTCGCTGGAGGGGAGATGGATTCACCTGTACGATGTGGTCGTGTCGTAAAAGTCGAGGCGTTTCGGTTCGGTTCGGTTGATTGTCGCGAGGGGGAGCTGATCGTGAAATTGTCAAATTCAGAATGGTGTGTTGAGAATCGCCCACAAAGTCAAGACTGCTGGCCTGGTGGTTTGTGGGTGCGGCTAATAGGTCATAGCCCCAGCCGAATCAAGCACCACACCGCCACACCCCGCCGCATCGCCAGCTAGATGTGGCGGATTAGATATGGTGCATAGCGTTACTAGTTACAGTAGTCTACCATGACGGCTGATGACGAAGTTTCGAAGGTAACTTTACTGTCGCTCACCACACTGCACCTCACTAATACCCCCCCACCATCAACCACACACTCCTCAAAGATGGCCGAGACGTCTATCGTCCAGCGCCTCCGCGGCTTCCGCGATGGTTTACTTGTCCTCAAGGAAGATCGCACCACCTACATTCGCTCCCCAGATGTGCTAGTTAATTACAACACGCTCTGTGAACTACACGAAGCTGTCGAAAGTCAATTTGGAGCTTTGGACAGTGGAAGCGAGAAGAGTTCCGAGCAGCTGGATGGTACGCCTTGATCCACCATCAAGTCATATACTGTCGGATCATGCTGACATCCTTCACATAAAGTTGAGCGTCTGCTCGAAGACTGTTTCCTGTTGATATCGTTGTTGTTCCTCACAGTCGGGAAGAACCTTGATCCTCCAGCTACGTACGAATTCTCCATTTCCCGAAATTTCGTCATTCCATGAGTACATGCATACTTACAAATATCGCCGAGAGCATAGATACGCGCCGTGCGTTGTCATAAAGGTTACCACGACCCTCCCTCTCTCCCCTCGAGCCACACATCTTCGACATCCCCTACTTACACCTTACAAAGAGGCTTTTAGATCATCTTACCGAGTCGAGCAACTTCTCTAACAAAGACATCGCCCCGGTGCACAATTCCCTTCGCGGGTACAGGGAGGCGATTCAGAACAATGGATCCACACACGACCTGCGCGTCAACCTCCGCATGGCGGCCAAGGTGGAGGAGTGTGAAGCAGTTCTCCGCAACCTCAAGGGCGAACTGAACCTTATATCGCCAACACTGTACAGCGTCCACGAGAGACTCGTGAGCCTGCGCCGCTGCATCAAGGCCGCTGAGGCGAAGAAGAAGGTCCGTGGTACATAGGACAGCATGGGCGTTGGCCGACAGCTAACGTACCCCACCTTAGTTCCCCGAGTCGGAAATTAAGGGCTACCTGGGCCAGATCAAGCAGATTGACGCGACGAAAGTCGATGGAAAGTTTGCTGGCGACGACGGTGCGATCCCAGAAAACGGACAGGAGCAAGTGCAAATCGTGATGGATCGGTGCTATGCAACGGCTGAGGAAGCGCTGCACCGGTACGATGGGACCTATTTGATGATGATGCATCGGGAGCTGACGAAAAGGTAGGCAAGGCGTCATCGCCCCAGGGCTTTCGCATTACGCCGACACTCTCCACAAGCTTAAGCACAAGCTCGAGAAGCTCGAGCTTACCCAGGCATGGTCGCTGCGTGAGACGGATCTTTACGACTTCATGGTTAAGCTGATGCACTACGACGACGCCCGTGTCGATGGAAAGTTTGTCGCCGAAGACGGATCCTCACCAGAAGAGGGACAGGGTGTATGATCGCTGTGTACCCCTGCTGGGATGATCTCGATACTGATCCAGGTGGACTGGCAGACAATATTGTATCTGTTGCGTCGGTCGTATGCGCACATCTATACTCTGTTGATCCTCAGCGAGGTAAGATGACATGAACGTCACGTCACGTCAACAATGATAATGATGACGGTGATGCTAACTCGGTCGATGTCAGCCCGTGAGCGAAGCCTTGACTCCGATCTTTAACCAATTGCAGACCGTCCAACGCTGTCTCAAGGAAGTGCAGAAGTTCGGGATTGCGGACCCACGGGATCTGTATCCCTACAGCCTGAAGGTATCTAGAAACCATCCAGGCGGTTGTCGAGCTACATATCGATCCGTATCCGTATTGACACTTGGCAATAGCTCTCATCGATTGAAAACATGAAAGTGGATGGCAAGTTCATGGTAGGGAACGACATCCCGGAGGGCCAGGGTCGCGTCGCGTCGCTGCTTGCCGAATGCTTCGAGATCTGCCAGGAGCTTAGAATGGACACACCCGATAAGAGTCCCGCGTTGTAGTCGTAATCGTTCAGCCCATTATTCTTCTTCTTCTTGCAAATACTTGGGATGGGGCACTCATTTGGTTCTTGCTGTCTTCTTTTATTTCATTTTGGCAACTGTAGATACCCAAGTAGGTCCTAGCAGGTATCTCGGCTTCGCTCGTTGTTTTTTTTTGTTTTTTTTTGTGGATACGTCTATGTACTCTATGTATCTGACATGTACTCTGACATGGGCGGGTTGGAGATGCGGATTGGGGACATGCATATCAATCCAGCCCGTTCACATGGCCCATTTTCATGGATGATGATAGAGACCTGATTGGATCGAACGATCGAAATGACTGCAACGGGTATGTATGTCTAGAGCAAGTATCGATGTGTATGCAGTGAAAGGGTTGCCCGGGGAACTCCATCGCTCACTCACCTCCTCCGCCTCCCGAGTATCTATCTACTCAGCCTCGACTCTGCATGACATGATGCGGGTTCATCCACCCACGCCCATCCAATGATGGCCGTCGTATCGCTGCAAAACCAGTGGACGGGGGGATTAAGGGAGAAGGCTGGTAAGCTAAGCTTTCGGGATGAGGCGCTTACAGCCGGGCGGCCGACTGGATGGATTTGGGGGGGGGGGGGGGATGGTTCTGTTGCGTTCTGTTTCGGATTGCCGTGAGCTCGTGACGAGGCTGCTTGCTCGGGACGGACGGGGGAGGACAGACGCGTTCTCTTTTATTTATTTTTTGTATTATTCCGTTTTTATTCTTTATTCTTTATTCTTTCCCTTCTCTTTCGTTTCCGGCAGGAAGATAGGACGTTTGTTTCGCGATTGCGCGTCATCGGACAGGGGATTGGTTCGTTTGATCTGGTCAGTGTCTGTGTCTGGGGTTCGGCCGGAGACGGAGGGAGTTTTTCCCTTTGCTTGGATGTTTGGTGGTGGGGAGGATGTTTTTCCTCCCACCGTTGGGGGGCAGAAGAGGCAATGACTGACGTCCCTTCCGCATTTTCAATAACGGTAGGCCCGTCATTCATAGCGTTCGAGTCGGTAATGTAGGATTCACAGTGGTGTACATACTCTGGCTTCAATTCCATGATACCCATCATACCAACACACTTGCTTACGTTGATACGGGACATGCCGTACGGATGGATGGCGCAGTGGCTGGGCACAGCTCGGTGATGATGGTGTCGAATGGCGAGCGGGCGGCTGCAGCGCGGGCGCGGGGACGGGATGACCATTACTCACGACGTACGAAAAGAAATATCCACCCTCACCCCTTTTTTTCGGTATTTCTATATTCGATTATTATTATTATTTCGAAATTCGATTATTTTTATATCCATTTTGAGATCGCCATGGACGATTGAAGCATCACACTCCCGTAGCTACACGCATCTGCGTGCAATTGAAAGCGGCCATTGCTGTTTAGCCAAGCCCCCTCCCCCCCCGACTGCTCCCCTTCCTCTTCCTTTTCTCACTCACCTTCGCCCGCCCTGTCTCGCGCTACTGCCTTCTGCCCTCTATCTACCACAACTCCAAACCCAACCATCTCCCACACTCATCACAGCACAACATTCTCCTCCACCACCACACCTCGTAATCAATACGTACGTCTTGACCCCCCCCCCAAATTCCTCACTTCCCACATCCCGTCTCCCACCCCCGGCCCCTTCCCTCTCCTTTACTACCTACCTTACCCTTGCCTTGCTTCACTGCTTGCTTCCCTCCGTCGCCGCTACCCCAACCTCCATCTTCGACAACTCCCTGATCCTCATCAAATCCTTCACACTCGCCAGCACCCCCAAACCCACTGACAGCCTCCATCAATCTCATAGACTCGCAGCAACTCGCGTTTCTACCCATTCTGCTTGCGCCCATCCTTCCCGATCTTCGCTCGCCCATAACAACAACCCCCTTGATTCAAAGGACAAACACTCATTGGTAAGTCGAGTCATATCTTCCCCTTCCCCCGGAGAGCTGCCGGAAGGAAACAGTCGGAGAGAGCGAGGAGGGAGGAAGAGAGAGACCGAGTATACGCGAGAGAGAGAGAGAGGACGAGTATACGCGCCGGAGATCGAGAGAGATCGAGATATAAAGAGAGACGGGCACAGCGAACGTGCGTGGAGAGAAGAGAGCTCTTCCAGCTTTGAGAGCTGGGTCGGCTCGGGAGCTCGGTTCCACAACTCCATCCCCCCCGATAAACAATACCTTCAGCCCCTTTACGCCAACACCAACCCAACCACCATCACCACCACCACCACCACCACCACCACCACCACCACCACCACTACTACTACTACTACTCCCAGTACAACCACTGCAACCAACAAGCACGGGTGTTTCAGTTGCCATCCACCGCTTGCCGTTTGCCTAGAAACTTCTCTTCTCCTTCTCTCTCTTTTCTCTTCCTCCACTCCGTCTTCTCCCTATCTTCCTCCTGCCACTTCGCTTCGCGCCTCGTTATTTCGCGCCCTCGCTAACCATAACTTACCCACCTCTACAGCAGCAATGGCCGAAATCAGACGCAAGTTGGTTATTGTCGGTGATGGAGCTTGTGGAAAGACCTGTTTGCTCATGTAGGAATCCTTTCATTTTCCTCCCTCGTTTCTGGCCGCGTTTACTTCCTGCGTCGGTTTGCTGACGGTGGGCATGCAGCGTATTTTCGAAAGGAACCTTCCCTGAGGTAAATTCTTAATTCACCGGAACAAACACCCGACCGATCCACGTGGTATGGATAAACAGAAAAATTGACGGAACGCGTTTATTAGGTCTATGTTCCTACCGTGTTCGAGAATTACGTCGCCGATGTCGAGGTCGACGGCAAGCACGTCGAGCTGGCCCTATGGGATACCGCCGGCCAGGAGGATTACGATCGTCTCCGACCTCTCTCTTACCCCGACTCGCACGTTATCTTGATCTGCTTCGCTATCGACTCACCCGACTCGCTCGAGAACGTCCAGGAAAAGGTATGCGCTTCCGGAGAAGCACTGCTATCGTGGATTACCGACTAATTCATCCGATACAGTGGATCTCTGAGGTTCTTCATTTCTGCCATGGACTTCCTATCATCTTGGTCGGCTGCAAGAAGGACCTGCGGAACGACCCCAAGACCATCCAGGAACTCGCAAAGACGTCGCAAAAGCCCGTCACCGAGACCGAGGTATGTGTCGCGTGATCCCGTTTCACATGTGCATGACATCTAACACGGTACAAACAGGGTGATGCCGTCAAGAAGGTCATCAGGGCCGAACGATACCTTGAGTGCTCCGCCAAGACCAACGAGGGTGTTCGCGAGGTCTTCGAACATGCCACCCGCTGCGCGTTAATGCAGAAGAAGACTAAGACTAAGAAGCCGTGCAGCATCTTGTAAAGGAATGGAGAAGACTGAAAGGAAGAACAAACGCGCGAAGCCCGAATATACCTGTGCTGTTTTTTAGTCTATCATCTTCTGCCTTCGTCAATGTGTGTCCGCGTTGTGTCCTTGGTTTGTGTTGTGTGTTCTGTGTGCGTGCGTGTCTAGTGTGTTTCCTGCTTATCGATGATCGTTGGGGCGACGGGAGGAGGCGGTTCGAACGAAGAGAGAGAATGGTAAATGGAGAGGAAGGGTATCGCTACAATGATTGAAGAGGTCCACATGTGCTTTGTCACGGAAGAATGGAGCCCTAAAGTGACGTGAATTTGCTTGGTTGCTTCCTTTTTTTCCTCTTAACTTTTCTAGTATACACGCATCACTGTTTTCCCCCTCTTTTTTTTTTTTTACTACCTTTGCTCCTACATGTTGCTTGTATCCGCTTGTATTGCCGCTCTCTTGTTTGGGAAATTGTCTTTTTATACCTGTTGTACTCTGGTCGTTTTTTTTGTTTTGTTTTTATATATCTGTTTCCCCCAGCTCTTCTAACTGATTGACTTGACTTTCTTGATGGGAACCCACATACATGAATGATCTAAGGGGCAGATTGTAGGATGAAACTGAGGACGGGAGTTATAATGTAATTCTACCATAGGTACTTCTGATTATTTTTTGGGCTGATCCAAGTACTTTTATCGATCGACCATGATGGAAGCTGAAGTGTACCTCTTGGAGATACGGGACTTACGATTGGTATGTAGGTAATGTAGGTACTGTATAGTCAAGGGGGTGGGTGCAAAAAAAGATAGTTTACCCGGTAAACGCGTATCAAAACGGTCAAAATACGTATTTTTCACCTCCAGATACGTGTCCGGCGGAAAAACTACGTTGTTTTTTTTT
>Ga0307508_10007054_pt1 | contig 10472 bp, 15 predicted proteins | sample 9_EM_MG_FD_203089 | JGI IMG/M metagenome (GOLD analysis project Ga0307508, IMG submission 203089) | Populus trichocarpa ectomycorrhiza microbial communities from riparian zone in the Pacific Northwest, United States - 9_EM | ecosystem: Host-associated > Plants > Roots > Unclassified | place...
GCCTGGCTACACCGGCACATCTTGAAGAGTAAACCCGTTTCTGAGTTCGGTACCGGTGGGCCGATTCTTCAGGTACTGCCCAGCAAGGCAGTTACCCGTCTCCAGCTGGTAGAACCTCGAGGCGAGCCTCTTAGAACTCCCCGCAACCGCGATGTCGTGCTTCTGCCTGCTCGGCATCCTGTACTTTTTACTGGAGGTCCGGCCTCCTGCCCATTGTTGTGGCTCTACCTGAGCGAACAGGGTGGTCGCCGTGCTAGATTGAGGTGCGGACATGGGCGAACCTCCACGGACCTTCGCGGAATAGCTGATCGGAGATGGCGCGTCGTTGATATTTGCCGCTATCATGGCTGTCGAACTCTCGTCAGTCATGCAAAAGAAATAAACCCCCACGCTATTTTATTCCTCATTTGGTAGGACAGGAAGCATGTATGTCAAAATAATGAGCGTCCGCAGATGACAGACCGGAGACCGCGTCCAGAGATGACAGCTGTCCGGGTCTCCGGGCACCGGCTCGGGGGACAGTCTCTCGTCCTTTATCCCTGGCGAGTCCCTCAGGTCCGTTGTACAGAGAGATCCTTCGACGTATTAATCAATCGATTTACTACAAACCAACGAGTGACTCTCAATGATCCCGTTCCATCACCGCCGAGTGTCTGTGGCTCATCTCCTCCACTCGCCTCTCCTCTCCTTCTAACCAACAACTCCCGCCCGAGTAATTGATTGCCCATCAGATTACCACTTGCATAACATTGTCCCTAAAGCACTCCAGTTTACCCGCCACGGCCCTTGCATTTTGGCCGCCGTGTATTCGTTATTCAGGATCCAAGAAAGACAAATTCGTTATATAGTGCCTCTTCGAAGCAGAGACTGGTAGAGCGCCGCGAGAAGCATTTCCAACACCACCCCCTCAAATCGACCAAATGCAAATAAACCCATTAAACCTCGTCGACCTCATTAAAACCTCTGCCGTGAAAAACCCAGTGGGAAAAACACTTGCTAGTAGGAAAAAAGAGTGCCGACTCTTGCCGACCTGATGCAAGAACTTCAAAAATAAACACAACAATCTTTCAGAGCAGTTTTCAAGCACCCCTTTTTTCCGTTCCGAGTCACACCCTCTCTTTCCTGTAAGAGTCACTTGTCCGGCCCTCGCCCTTGGTATACTGATCGGTCTGAACGAGTCCTGGGAGTTGTAGTAGTTGTTCATGTCGAGGGACAGCAAGTAGCTTGGTGAGTAAATTAGCGGGATTGGTTGTAGAGGTGACATATCGGAATTGGATCGACCCTTTCGCTTGTTCATCTTGTACATGGTGGTACTTAACATCGATGTGCTTTGGCTTCTGCTTCATGATTGCAGAGGTGATCAATTTGATGGCGCCTTGATTGTAGCATCCGATTGGTACCGGTCCGCATCCTGGATTAGTCCAGACATAACAGGTTCCTGGCTAGTGTTGACGTATCCGAGACCGAACACACATCCTCCCACCAATTTCCCGAGTCGGTATATTGGATTTGCAATTCCGAAGTAGGCTTGAGATATCGAAGTACTCTCTTAGCAGCCGTTACGTGCATTTCGAAAGGTTGTTGTCACGATCAATCGTAGGATTTAGGAAGGCCGTTACCTCACAGTCGATCCCTTCTTTCTGTCAGTTCATAACCTTTGATGACTAGTCATGCCTTGTAACGAGTAGATCCATCCAGATTGACCCTTCTCTTGCGCCAAATCCAAAGACCGTCTCGGCACCCCAATACATTAAGCACCGCGAGAAGCATTTCCAACATAGAGAGCGCACCAAGGAAACAAGAAAAAACAAAAGAAATCCATCTCCTTTCCTCTCCCCCTCCAACCCCACATCTGCCTTCGCTGTTACTGTCTCGTCACCCCGCTTCGACCGGCCCCCGCCCTCCCCCATATTCCAGCATCGCCGTCGTGGCGATCACGTGAGCGTGTGATATTGATGCTGGTGTCAGCGCACTTAGCCCGTGGGCTGCGCTAAGGAAAGCAACCTGATATCCCCAGCCTCTCCCGGCGTCTGGCCTTCTCCATCGTATCCCCTGCAACACCTTCTTGCTCTTCGATATGTCCTGACCTTGTAAGTGGAGGTCGTACATGAAATTCTGCTATTTCGACACCCTCCAGTATAAATTCAGCATCAGAATACCATACCAATTGGTCTTCGGAGCTACGGAGCGGCAAGCGTTCGCTACTGAGATCTTCACAGTAGCTACGCAATGATTTATGAGGTTCCAGGTGTTTAGTAACCGTTTCGCCCTTTCCTAAAAAGAATATAATTACCACAGTCGCCCTCCTGTGCATAGTCCGCTTGTTTGAACGCCGGGACAGTGTAGTGTCCACCTCGTTTTGCAATCGAACGAGCTGACTTGCTCGAATAGAGCCAGCAGCTTCCTCTAAAATGACCCTCATGTCGTCGCTAGTAGGAGATTGCAGGCCCCTTAGACGTGACAGCGCTCCTAGGAAATGTCTGTCGTGATCCGATTGGAAATCAAGTGTTCGAGAAAAGTCTGGCGGAAGATTAGGGGGCGATGTGGGTCCGTCAGAAAGGATATCATCAGTTGGGAACTCGACAGGATAGTCGGGGCAAAAGAAAAAGATGAAGAAACATCGTTTGATGAAGAAGGTTGATACATCTTGGTACGGATCGCTGGGGCCGTTCGGCAGAGAGTTCCTTATAGACATAGTCGGGAGGAAGAGGTGTCTCTTGTCTGTCGTATGATATGCCTGATGGAGAATCCCCATTCTATGGCTTATCTGAAGCATTGCGTTGCTGGTGGTCGATGGTGTGACACCTGTAGGGGGTTCCACAGGCCTGCGTTGGATGGTGTTGAGCATGACTAAGATGGTGTTGGTCTGGTCGTGAAGATTGTATTCATAAAGATTGGTTGGACGAATTCGCGCCAGAAATTTTGAAATCTCTTTCTCTAACCCTCCATTGACTACTAGCGTATCTGTGTTGAAATCCAGTGCTCTACATAAATTTCGGAACATATCCCAGGCAAGGAAGGAGGAATCTTGCCCATTATTCTGCTTCCGGTAATTGGTGCTTGGAGAAACCAGGTCCGGTAAGTGATGCATGACAAAAAGCCAGAGCTGAAGATATCTGCTCCTGAGACCCTCTTCAACTGGGGTGCGCAAAACTTCGCAGAAATGCCCTTCCGCGTTCTCGACAAGCAAACGTGCAGGCGTGTGAGGAAAACATGTGGAGGACAAGGCGCGCCACAAGGTGGTTCGCTCTCGCCCACAAGGAGCAAGCTTTTGGACAGCTGAAGCGCATACCTCAAGATACTTAAGGTCTTCGAAAAACGTATGTATGCTCGGAATGAGAAGGTCAATCTTAAGTAGCCTTTCTAGAATTGCCGGTTGTGACGGTGATGGCACCGAACTGAAGATTGTACCGCATTCCATCAGTTTTTTGATCAGCTCGGCATCGCTTCCAGAGATACCTGGGCACTGCCCTTGCAGGTGTTCAATTGTCGAAGCATCTGTTGCATTCATTGCGGTTGTGTTGCCATCCAAAATATAATGCCAAACTCTCCAGATGCGAGTGAGATAGCACAAAATCTCCTCTTCGCAACGCAAGGGATTCAGCCTGTTGAAATGACCCAACGAAAATCCTTTCCAGAGACCTGTTATCGGTAGTAATTTATTCAGTGCCAATGCAAATTGGGGTTTGTTTAGAAACTGCTCCAGCCGCTTTTTTTTGGACACTGGGAGCTTAGCTTTCCAGACCGCCTCCTCCTGAGGCTTGTTCTGTGATCGGAAACGCACAACCCTAGAGTAAATTTCGGCATCGGAATCGCCGATATTCTGTGAGTTGTTGTTGCTAAGGTAGTAACGCGCTTGATCGCTTATTGCTAGGATGGTCGGTTTCGAGTCCAAAAAAAGGAAGGGTGTTACGTACTGTCGGAATACAACCGAACTATCCACCACCGATCCCCCTCGCGAAGATGCATTTTCGCTGCCAATATACGTTTCCTTCCTTCCAAGCATAAAATGGAACCTCGTGGAAGATCCAGGTGGGAAACACTACTAGCAGCGAGGTTGGATAGACTACTAGCAGTGTCCTGAAATATGACAGGATCTATTAGTCCGCAGGCATAGTTTTTCTCCCTGTCTCTCTCACAGTCGATTGTGAATGCGGTGACCAAAGGGTGGAGGGGATTTGTAAGCTCGTTCTCTTGATCCGAAACCTCAAACCGGAAAACATTGAGGTTCACCCGGGCGGTACACAGAAATGCTTGTTCGATGGCTTCGATTTTGATCTAGACGATTAGCAGGCGGTGGCGGAGGCGTGGAGCAGTGAAGGCCAGTCAAAGCAGGGAAACGAGGCAATGACAGCGTGGGCCTCGCCGGGGGGGTGTGAGAGGACTTCTATAGATCACCCCAATTGTGGGGAGAAATAGAAATAGAAATAGTAAAATTGAAATTGAAATGAAATAGATATAGAATCAGCCGGGGTTCCCTAAAAATACACGCTCTCAGGACGAGCGCGAACAGGAAGTCGAGAATTAAAGACTCATGCAGACGAATTCATTCGAATGTAGATACAACAAATAATGACCATATAGCAAGGTAGAAACAAATAAAATTTCAAGCTCTACAAACCCTAACAATCCTTCGAATGACATCGCCCAACAGTGCTCCGTGAAGCCGTCTAGGAAAGTCGCCCACATTCCGGGATTCCCTATTATAGAAACTGGTTGCTCTCTCCGCTGCTTCTATTCGAGTTGGGTCGACCGCTCCCGCTGTGGGCATCCTATGGTTCCTCTGCACTGCAATGTCAGAATTAGCGCGGTTATTTTGCAAAATAGTACACGGATAAGATTGTGCCACCCAACGCATGGTGCTTAACACGTACGGGAAAAACCATGCCCATGAAGAGCAGGGGTGGTGGAGTTACCGGGGATGCAGCTGGAGCATACATACCTCCTCCACTCCGTGTGAGGTTTCGAACAAGCATTACCTATCAACTTCGGTGTCGATGCAGTGGCAGTCCTGATGAACCGCACCAGCGAGCATGGGCGGGGAGGAGGTGGCGGGGGCACTGATGCAAGGCACTCGGGATCGAGCCAGACCTCATTCGATGGACTTAGCTTCGTGTCAGAACGTCAGGTGGTTACTGAGCCTGCCTGTCGGCGCCCCTACGGCGATTGGGCGGAGGCTCACGAATGCCCTCTAGCCGGAAACTTTCGCTGGTCGAAGTGGGGCGACGAGACAGTAACAGCAGTTCCAGACACAGCGTGTCAAGGCAAAGGCCTTCTGGACGCACTGTGTCACGGCGATACGTATCCAGACGACACCTGCTACGGCGAAGCGTGTCCGGACGGGATGCATCACGGCATTTGCCATCTGGACGCAGCCTGGGTCTTACGGACGCAGAGTGTCCCTTCTGAACGCACTGTGTCACGGTGATGCGTATCCAGACGACACCTGCTACGGCGTTTGCCATCTGGACGCAGCCTGGGTCTTACAGACGCAGCGTGTCAAGGCTAATGTCTTCCGGATGCAGTGTATCACGGTGGAGCGAGTCCGGACGGGGTATATCCCCGCATTCGCCATCTGGTCGCAGCGCGTACCTTATGCGGCTAAACTGAGACATGATAGGGCCAATCACGGAGGCTTTTGGTGAGGTACAGTAGTGTATCTACATACTCGCCACCATCACACTCGTCGCATCTTAGTCGCGATCATCCTTGCATCCTGATCGACATTGTACTCGTCAACTTCCCACGCTGCCGGCATCCTGATCGACATCGTACTCGTCGCGTCTTGACACTATCCACGCCGCCCCAGCTCTGCTGTTACTGTCTCGTCGCCCCGCTTCGACCGGCTCCCGCCCTCTTGATACCATCCACGCCTCCGGTATCCATCGACATCCTACTCATTGGGTCGTATTGTACAACTTCCCAATGTTTCTGTCGCTCTGAGAGCTGTGCTAACCATGTCACGAAGCTCGTCGACCTACGTGCCGTGTCATATTCGTGACCGTCGTTGCCGCCGGCATCCTCATCGACATCGTACTCATCGCGTCGTGTCTTGTCTCGCAAACTACCTTTGTTTCTGTTACAGAGCGATGCTATCCACGATAGGAACAGCATTACAGGCGATGATCTTGGCGATGGATGTGACGCTGGGTACTTGCACTGGCCCCTGGGTAAGCTAAGTGTGGTAGCATATATAGATGTGCATTAGTTAGATGTAATGAATAGAACTGGATTTAGTCACAATACCTGGAACCAACTGCGTGTTTGATAGTCTACGCTGCAATGTACTGTGCCTTGACAGTCGCGTCTGGATGCTACCACCATGGCTGCTCTGTTGCCTAAATGTGGTGCGCCATCGTAAGCCTCGTGACTCGTCTGGATCCCATTTGCTGTTGGAATATAGGGATCGATAGAGATGAAGATAGTGAATTGATTGATTAATACATAGTCGAAGGCAGAACAATCTCTCTATATACAACGGGCCTGAGGGACTCGCCAAGGGGAAAGGACGGAAGACTGTCTCACGAGTCGGTGCTCGGAGACTCAGGCAGCTGTCATCTCCGGACGCCCATTATTCTGACACTTCCCCTCGTACGGAAGATGTAAAGGAACGCAGGAGAGAAAGAGAAAATGAAACGGCCAGTATAGCAACAAACAGTAGCAGAGGAGGAAAAATATTGAAAAAACCCAGTATCCTCGGATGCCTCGTTAAAACTCATAACCGTGTAAAAAACCTCATGGGAAAACCACGGACATAGGAGAAAGAGTGCATCCACCAAAGAAAGAAAGGAGAGGGAAAGAAAACCTGTTCAACCACCCGCCAGTGCTTCACCGGAAGCTTCCCCTGGATACCAGGCCGATTCCCGGGCCGATCCATAAGAAAATCTGCCCATTGTCAGCATTGAGCGTACATAGCAACTCCATCATAAGGCGTGCACAACTGCTCCGGTATGGGGACGCCACAGTAGCCCCCGTATTCCCAAGCGCGCACAGCAATCACATCTTTGAGAGTGCACGGCAGCTCCGTTGTGGGGTGCCGCAGCAACTCCAGCATCACCAAGCGCGTACATCCACATCCTTGAGAGTGCACGGCAGCTCCGGTGTGGGGTGCCACAGCAGCTCCAGCATCACCAAGCGCGTACATCAGCTCCCCGAGCGCGCGCGTCAGCTCCGGTGTGGGGCGCCGCAGCTGCTCCGTCATCACCAAGCACGTACACTGCTCCCCGAGCGTGCACGTGGGGTTCCGCAGCAACTCCGTCAGCACCGAGTGCGCACACAGCTCCGCCTCCTCGAGAGCGCACGGCAGCTCCGGTGTGGGGTGCCGCAGCATCTCCAGCATCACCAAGCGCATACATCAGCTCCCGGAGCGCGTGCGTCAACTCCAGTGTGGGGTGCCGCAGCAACTCCGTCATCACCAAGTGCGCACGCAGCTCCCCTGAAGGTTTGTATTTGAAAATGCTGACGATAATATCGAACGATCGCGGTACGGCTCGAAAAGAAGGTGGCAAACGACGGTGGTATCCGAGATTGCTTGGTCGCTTGCGGCCAATTCTTGGCGAACAGCGAGTAGGCTCGAGATGTATTCGACGACCGATTATCATGAAGGAAGAATCGTAGTCCTGGATAAGGATTTCCCAGATGCGGGCTGCAGAATCGATTTTGTTCGCGGGAGGACTTCGGATGAAGGTTCGAAGATCGTCGAGGCAGCGCGGTCGTCGCATCGATTGAAGTCACAGCCCTAGGCAGTACATAGTGTCAGAGTGCGACGAAAAATTTCGTTGCGGGTAACAATCTTGAGGGCACTCAGCAGTAGGGAATGATCTCATGTCGTTCTCCACGAGCGGTAGTTTCGGGTGTTGTAAAGGCCAGCGCTGCAAACGTGGCGTGTTGTCTGGTTGAGACCATCTTGGCGATGTCGTCGGACGCGACACGGCTCCAAAAGTTGAGGCTTAAAAAACGAGAGTGCAGGGATGAGACACAGAAGTGAGGCGCAAAGCGGCAGGTAACTACGGCGGGTGCGATTATCGATGGGTGTCGGATTGGCAGAGCGTCCAATCCGGGCTCATAACCTGTTGGAATATAGGGATCGATAGAGATGAAGATAGTGAATTGATTGATTGCTACATAGTCGAAGGCAGAACATTCTCTCTATATACAACGGGCCCGAGGGACTCGCCAAGGGGAAAGGACGTAAGACTGTCTCTCGAGCCGGTGCTCGGAGACTCAGGCAGCTATCTTCTCCGGATGTGCCGTCTCCGGTCCGTCATCTCCGGACGCCGTCTCCGATCCGTCAAGTCCGGACGCCCATTATTCTGACATTTGCCTTGACACTTTGGGTCCATAAGACACGCGCTGGGTCCAGATGGCAAATGCCGTGACACACCACATCTGGACGCGCTTCGCCGTAGCAGGTGTTGTCTGGATACGCATCGCCATAACACACTGCGTTCAGAAGGCCTTTGCCTTGACACTGTGCGTCCGTAAGACCCAGGCTGCGTCCAGATGGCAAATGCCATGGCACACCCCGTCCGGATTTCCCAGCTGTATCTAGAAAGGCAGAGTAAGAAGGACCGCTTTCGGTTGTTCACTATCAATTGCCAGAAGTTTCGTCACCGTAGGTTGCATAGATGGATGTAGCGTACTCTAGATTACTAAGGTAGTGGCGTTGCCACACTATGTCATATAGTGTGCGAAGTACAGCAGGGGACGGGAGCGAAATGCAGATTGCCAAATTTTCTATTTGGATTTTCCAAATGCGAAAATTTGAAACAAAGAAATTTTTTTTTATGCCGTTCACCAACGGTAGATCTGAACTCATAGAATCACCTCCTTTTGTCCGACCCTCGATGGGAGCATTGGTTGTTGAGACATCCACACAACTAGAGGTTGCGACCGTCACGTGACCCAATCGCTGCATGATTCTCGCCGCTCGCACATTTGTACTTAACACCGAGATACATGCAAAGAATACAACTGTGTGAGTTTATGCTTGAGGCAAAACCATTCCTCCGCAGGCGTATCCTGTCGCTTGAACCGACCAGGACGAGAGAGTTCTGGGCTTCAACCCCACCAAATACGAACCATCTGGCGCGCGAGCCGCAGACGAGTGATACTATTGAGCCGAATATCGAACCGAACACCTTAGATTATTTCGGCTCCCACTCCCATGCACCCGCAGGGTGAGCTGTAAGTCGGAGAGTGTCCTGATTCTCGTGTTCCTCAAGAAAATCGGAAGCCGCCTCCCCCTTTTTTTTTTATTCATTACTCACATGCGACCTATTAAGATCATGGTGAGGCCGAAGGCCTGACCCCCGCCCAGCGCCCCGAGGCGCGCCAGGCAGGGGGTCGTCTCTCCGACTGCCCCTAGAAGAGGTTTCGAATCGACACCACCCCGAGGGGCGCTCGTCTCATAAAAAGAGGGGGAGGGCGGGGGCCGGTCGAAGCGGGGCGACGAGACAGTAACCATTGGGCAAAGGTAGCACGCACTGAGGCCTGCTGGTGCCTAAGGAGGGAGGCAAAGAACGGATATTCTGACTGTCTAATACTAGGCCGTACTGAGGGGGAGCATGGGTCGACTTCCAACCTGCCACTACCACTCGTCGACGTTGCTCTGCCCTTTCCGCGGTGAGGTTGGCTCTGGCCACGTGGGTGTATTGGTCTCACATTGCGCTTTCGCTCCCACTTACACCTCACTAGCTTGACCAAAGCCAGGAGTGACCACTGTGGTTTGACGCTTTCGCTCCCACAAGGACTATGATTGGTCCCGCCACTTGCTCACGATGGCCGGCCCCTCCCATGGGCCATCACCCCCCCCCCTAGCGTGAAGCCCAACTGACAGCTACCGCGAGAAATCCCAATCCCCGGACAGGTTTTTGACGAGTCTTATAGGTGTTGAACCTTCCGAGACTCTCTCCGCCCCCAGCGTAAATACCGGGCGTGAGCCGTTCAACCAGAGGCCCGGAGTAAGAGCATACGCCCCCCCGGTTAGGGGCCGAGTGGCCCCCGGTCAGCCGAAACTAATGCCGGCGCGCACAGTCGATGCAGTGGTTCCCTACTGTTTTGCTTTCGCTCCCATCTACACCCGTCGTACGACACTGACACGTAAACTCCCTGGGCTGGGGTGCTTTGTTGGTCATCCCAGGACCGCTCGTTTCTCCTCGGAGCTGGAGGGCTCTTTTAGAGGGATCTGCTCAGTTTTCATATACCCAGAGCTGGGTACTGTGACGCTTTTGCCGGCTTCTCGCGCCCCCCAGCACGACCGAGATCGTGTAGCGCATCACTTGAGCGTGACAGTTGACAATCAGGATTCAGCTGTGCGCCATTTCCACGGGTAGAGCGCGAGTGGACTCCACAGAGGACTAGGCGTTCGCCGGGGTGCGCCCACCAGACGAAAACCCAAAAACAACCATCGAGCGAACGGACGAGTTTTAGGGCATCCCGGGCCCGCAAGAAGCCGCCTCCCGTAGAGTAGG
>Ga0307508_10007055_pt1 | contig 10471 bp, 16 predicted proteins | sample 9_EM_MG_FD_203089 | JGI IMG/M metagenome (GOLD analysis project Ga0307508, IMG submission 203089) | Populus trichocarpa ectomycorrhiza microbial communities from riparian zone in the Pacific Northwest, United States - 9_EM | ecosystem: Host-associated > Plants > Roots > Unclassified | place...
GAATTGAGAAGAGATCCTCGGAGTCAGAGTCGACAATCTCGCGCAAACGAAGGCGATTGGTCTCCAGTAGCGGAAAGGCAGCGGGTTCTTGCATAGACGCCTAACGTTTGACTTAAGCGGACCGCCGTAGGCGGGTCCGCTTGAAGGAATGGTTAGGCCTCAGGGCTCGTCGTACGCGGCCCGCTTGGACGCAGCGTGCGCAACCGGACAGCAGTGGAGATGAACCAAGCAAAGAGCATGACGACAAACATGCGATTCGTTAGTCCATACGGCATGCCCTTCCGAAGGGTGAAGAATTGGAGGAGAAACGCAAGTACGACCAAGACCGCCAAGATTGAAGCAGTTCGCCGATATGTTCCCCAGCCTTGGTGCTCACCCAGCCCGAACGAAAGTAGCGGTATAGCGACTAGCAGGCTAAATACATTAACCAGGAAGCTGAGGGTATGAATGTTGCCTTCGGGTGTATCGGGCGCCCCCGGCAGGTCGGTCGGATATGCGGCCGAGACGAGCAGGCCAACGGAGGTAACGCCAAGCAGAAATGCGCCAAACTTGCGAGCAGCAGAACTTGGGCCGCTAAGTAGCAGGCTGGCAGAGAACAATAGGATTCCAACACTCCAAAGCAAAAAGAATGCAACCATTAACCAACCGAGTCTACCTACGGCATAGTCGCTGATCATGTGACTGGCCAGTTCGTAGTCTGGCCGCAGGGCGTGCAGTGCGATCAGCCCAAGCAAAGCGCATGCGAAGCAGGCAAGTGCTCCTGTGGCCAACGAGTTTGATCTCGGCGTCAAAGTCATGCGCGTATCCTTCGCATCCTGTTGATGAAGGTTTCCAAGGCTGTAGCCATGGGCGGTGGAGCGTGGTGATTCTGAGGCCTAACGTTTGACTTAAGCGGCATGCCGTAGGTATGTCCGCTTGAAGGAAGGGTTAGGCGTCACTTGCGCAGTGAGGTGCATAGTAGCCTTGGCCCTGCTAGAAAAAGCCGCGCAGGTAGGCAATCGCCTCTTCTGAGAGGCCGACGATCTTGTTTGTGGCCTGACGGTAGAACTTGAAGTTGAGTTCGGTTTCAGGGTGTCCATCGTTCCACTGACTGAAAGGTTTGAGTTCGCTGCGCCCCAGGCGGTGCTTTGCTTGACTGTGCGGTTTACCGTGATGCTGACGCGTGGTGTTTGGCGCTCGATGCCTTGCGTTTTCGGGATGGCTTCGGCTTGGGAGACGGTACCGATAGCAACAAGGCCAGAGCCACCCTCATTCTCGCTTGCGAAGACAAATATCAGATCACCCTCGCTTATACGCTTCCCGCCGTACATGGTCTTCTGCGCTTTGAAGGTCCAAGAGCTTGCATTCGGATCGCTGACATTGGCTTTGATCGCATACATCGCGCCCGGCTCCTGACGCCTAACGTTTGACTTAAGCGGCCTGCCGTAGGCAGGTCCGCTTGAAGGAAGGGTTAGGCATCGGGCTTCTCCGGTGACCGAGTTAACGGCGCCTCAGGGTAAGCGCGACCGACGTATGAATGCTGGACAACCCCGGGAGCTGAAGGCGTACTACTTGCCGGCATAGGGAAGATTGCCTGCTTCTTGAGCAATAGAGCGTCGATCAAGAAGCGAACCAGCTTTCGGTCGTATTCAGTGTCCGTTGCTTTGTACTGCTTCGGCTCTCGGTTGACCCATGACTCTGCGACTCGGACGCCAGCTGGTGAACCGTCTAGGCGAAGGAAGTAGATCAACGCCCCTGTCCAACTGCGATGGAAGTTCAACCAGCCATCGGAGAAATATACAAACCATTTGTCATCCATCGAATCAGGAATGAGACCATTCATCAATTGCTCGGCCTCTTCGTCACTAAAGAAGGCCTCCAGTTGAAGAGGCTCCTTGCGCTTCGGAGGTGGCAAAGTCTTCCAGGACGACGAGCTTGCGGAGGTCATTTGAGATGCCTAACGTTTGACTTAAGCGGCGTGCCGTAGGCACGTCCGCTTGAAGGAATGGTTAGGCGGCTGATGAGAACCGACGCGCTCTTGCTTCGATGACAGGACACGCACGGATGAACGCCGACCTTGCGTGCTCAAGGAGCGGCAGACGCGCTGCGCAGCCGAAGCAAAGGGACTACCGCAGAACCGTTCGGGCATGCGCGATTGTGGCCTCAAACGCTATGAGACTGGAAGCGACATGAAGTGTTCAAGGCCGGAACTTGAAAGAACAGAGCGCCGTGATCGGAGCTCGCGATCTCACCGGCGCGAAGCGTTCCAGACCGCTTGCCATGGCGCTCGGCCGAGAAGGTGCGTTGGTGACTGAAACGCTCCACGCGCGAGCTTTGTGAGGCAAGTGACTTTGTGAAAGCGCGATGGCCTGAACTTTCCGTGATGACTGAGCGCGACGAGACCATAGACGCCTAACGTTTGACTTAAGCGGCCTGCCGTAGGCAGGTCCGCTTGAAGGAAGGGTTAGGCGTCTGCTGAGAACCGACGGGCTCTTGCTTCGATGGCGAAGCACGCACAGATGCACGCCGACCTTGCGTGCTCAACGAGTGGCAGATGCGCCGCGCTGATGAGAAGAGGGGATAGGTGCAGAACCGTTCGGACATGCACGATTGTGGCTTCAAACGCTGTGAGACTGGAGGCCGCATGAAGTGCTCCGAGAAAGACGCTTGAACGGCCAAACCTGCGCGGCCGAAGCTTGCAGTCTCGCTCGCGTGGCAAGCCCCCTGGCTGCGTGGCGCGCCGGCCTTGAGCAGAGACTGATGGCAGACCGAGTGCCGTGCGCTGGCCGCCAGCGAAGCGGGACGGACGGCCCGCGCCGACCGTGACGGGCAATGCGGTGACAAGGCAAGAGTAGCGCTCGAGTAGGCGAGCTCTGCGAAGCAAGATGAGCTCTCGAAAGCGCGGCAACCCGAGCTTGGACCGATGGCTGAGTGAGACGAGACCATAGACGCCTAACGTTTGACTTAAGCGGACCGCCGAAGGCGGGTCCGCTTGAAGGAAGGGTTAGGCGTCACGGCCCCACCTTGGCAGTGCGTTCCATGGCGACCTCAGAGACTCGGAAGCCGAGCTTCTCATAGAAGCCAAAGATGCCCGGCCTTCCTGCGCGTAGCACCCACGTAACCCGTTCGTCTGAACCCATAACAGCTTGAACGAGAGCGCTTCCGATTCCTGTGCCACGAAGCGCTTCGGCAACGACGACCATTGAGATGTACCCATTCGTCATTCCATCCGTGAGCGCGCGAATGAAGCCGACGATCTTATGATCGTCTATGGCAACAAGCGCCAATTGAGAGCGAGAGACGAGCTCCGCAAACTCTTCGGCGTTCGAGACTTTGCGATCCCAGCCCGCGGAGAGTAGCAGTTGCCTTGCTGCTTCTATTTCATTGGGCAGAATTGCACGAACTTCCATGTGACGCCTAACGTTTGACTTAAGCGGCGTGCCGTAGGCACGTCCGCTTGAAGGAGGGGTTAGGCGTCGCGCTCATTGGACGGATCGGCCTTGAGGGGGAAGCCATTGCGAATGGGCTACTACACTGGGATCGGTGCGGTCGTCCACGGCCGCCACGTGTTGGCCAGAAGGTAGATTCCGATGAGAGTACCAATGGGGAACCCGAGAAGCATGAGGCAAGCGATCACGATTGATGCAACTCTGCCGCCCGGCTTTCCTTCCCGGCAAGCTCGGGCGGTGAAGTAGTGCACTGAAAAGACACCAGCAAATATTAGTGGCACCAAAACAATGCCTGCGCCCGTGTTCCCACGTGAGCCCAGGATCACAGCGGCCGAGATTGCAACACCGATAAATGCGTAAAACCAAGCCAAAGCGCGGTGTGCTCGAAAGACCTTCGTACGTGAATCCACCTTCTCCTCCAGTTCCCGTTGATTGATTGTTGTGAGTGATATGTTCGACGCCTAACGTTTGACTTAAGCGGCCTGCCGTAGGCAGGTCCGCTTGAAGGAAGGGTTAGGCCTCTGCCGGATAGGAAGAACACTGAAGCCTTCCCTCTTGGCTGCTCCGACGACGCTTGGTCTCACTTTGCCATACGACGCTTGTCGCGTAGCTCTTGCGATCGTCTTGCGAGGTCGGAAGGCAGCGAGTCGCATTGAATTCCTTCGTTCATTTCGACAAGTCGAATCTGTATGACTCGGTTGCTTCCGCTGTATCGAATACAGCCAGCGTCAGCGACTTCGATTGATCTGATCATTCGATCAAGTTCAAGCGGGGTAGTAGGTTGAGCCTTGACATAGCACTGATATTCGTCATCGGCCCAGGCAAATAGATCCGGGGCGACTTCAAACGGCATGGCGCAAGCAAGGCAGCATCCCTCTTCTACGTAAAAATCCCCAGCGGCATTCAACACGTGGCGAACAGGCGTTGTCATATGGCTCTCCCAGAGGCCTAACGTTTGAGGTGAGGGGCGGCTGGAAGCGGGCGAAGCCCGCTGGAAGACGTCCCCTCGACCGAAGGGTTAGGCCTGTGGCTGGAGCTGCACCGTATTTGACTCATTGCGGAGACCTGCGACCCGAAGACTAGCAAGTTGTATTGAACGGCAAGACGCTAGAGCCAAACTGAGGCAGCAAGACTGAAACTGCGAAAGCATGTTGCGACGACCCGTGTGCTGCTCACAGCATACTTGACGGACAAAGGTACCTACGCATTCTGCGGCGTGCGTTCAACGCCGATTCGCCAGCCGCCGAAGGACGGATGGCCCGCGCGGCTCCGTGCCTGTTGCAGCAGGGACAGAAAGCGACTGGGTTGAGCATTGCCCTGCCACCAATTCATCGCTGACGACCGGGAGAGAGCGGCATGGCAGCGCCGCACGAAGCGAGTGAATTCGATTGCCACGAACTGAACCACCGCTTGCCAAGAAGAATGCCACGCGCACTCACGGCAGGCCTAACGTTTGACATGAGGGGCGGGCCAAAGGGCGCGAAGCGGCCTTTGGAACGTCCCCTCGATGGAAGGGTTAGCCGTCGCGTTGCTTGACATAGCCCTGAATTCTTTCAACGCGGAGCAGGGAATGCCTTGCCTTGAGTTTGCAAGGGCCACCGACGAAGCTGAGTACCTGAGCAGTACCCTCGCGTTCGACTGACAAGCGACCAAGATTGGAAGTGCCCCAGCCATTGAGCAGTAATTCCTCCACACCCCAGGCGGCAAGAGTGATCTGTGTTGTGTTCGCGTCGGTAGGCCAGCTTCTTGGCAGAGCTCTCGGAACAAGCTGTACGTCGAATCGGATGCGAACTACGGGCCCGTCGCGGTGAGCCACGACTTCGTGAAGCTCCACCATTGACAGTGCGTCGATCTCCGTGAAGAGCGACGAGACGGCCTGCGGGTTTTCGAGAGATCCGAACCAGTGCATGGCGTGACGGCTAACGTTTGACTTAAGCGGCGTGCCGAAGGCACGTCCGCTTGAAGGAAGGGTTAGCCGCCACCCGCCTTTACTTCTTCGGAGGTTGAATCTTTGGCATTGGTGGAGTCTTTTTTGGCTCCGGAAGCCGCCTCTCCACCCGAGGCACTGTCTTCGGTTGCTTTGGAAGGTTGCTGTTGTTCATCGCTTTCTCCTTCGGGGTAAAAATTCTGGAAGTACTCGGAAGTTCGCTCTTCGGCGACAGCTAAGGCCTTTACATTCTCGGGCACTGTTGCATTTGGAAGGTGCTTGTTGAAGGCCTTCTGCCTGCGTGCTCTCAAATCCGCTAGCGACCTCCGTATTGCGGCCTCTGTACATTCTCCATTCGCGATCTCAAGCCAGCGTGCCTCAACTCCGAGTAGTAGTTCTTCCAGTTCAGAACGTAGCCCCGCATAGCAGCGTAAACGGTCCTTGTAGGGAAGATACTGCCGAATTGCATTGAGAACTTGAGATGCTGCGATGAGCGTTCCCCATAGGAAGGCGTATTCCTTCCAGACAACCCAGGCGCCGATGCTTGCGCTAGACGCAATGGCCGAGAACATCTTTATGCATCGATCCCAAATCTCTGTCTCCGCAAGAAGTTGCTCAACGTAGATGACATGCACCTTGAGCCTGTAGAACTCTTTCCAGTAATGTTCTTGTGACACCAACGGCTCCAAGTGACGGCTAACGTTTGACTTAAGCGGCCTGCCGAAGGCAGGTCCGCTTGAAGGAATGGTTAGGCGGCATTGGTGATCTTGGCTCCGCGGGCCAGAGAGCCGCTGGACAAGACATCTGCGCGAAGCCCAGCTTTGTGAAGAAGCCGCTTCACAACTTGTGCTGCCGACAGCTCAGGCGAGGACAGGGACTTGCCGAGACCGAGGCACGGTTCGCAAAGCTCAACCCCGCGAAGCCTGATGTCCCCGATCATGAACTCCCGTCCCACCAAGTCATTCAGTCTTACGCCTCTGGTGACGATATTTCGATTGGAGACTGAGAGATCGGGAGCGCGTTGGTATTCAGAGATGAAGGATTCGATCTCCTCCGCCTCGATCAGCGTGATGTTCTGGCCGGGCTCATCGTGACGATCGAAGTACCTGTCGCCTTTGATTCCGGCGCCGGCCACGACCTCTACGAACTCGCGTTCGGTTTGAGGTCCGATTGGCGATTGCCGTATGAAGATGCGCTCCACCGTCATTGGTCTTCTCCTGAGCTTGGATCGTAGCGGACTTGACGCCTAACGTTTGACTTAAGCGGACCGCCGTAGGCGGGTCCGCTTGAAGGAATGGTTAGGCCTCATCGCCGCTAAGACTTCTTGTGACGAGCGAGGGCCTCGTAAATCGGAAGGAGCTCCGCGGGAACCTCTCCTGACTTGGCGATGCGAAACGACTCTTCTTTCACGCTGCTCATACGCTCAAGATCATAGTAGTTGCAGTAGTGCGACTGACTCACATTCGGCATCTCTTTCAACAACCACTCAAACGACTTCGAGGTGGGTTCGTCCGTGTTCTTGCGGAGACACCACGCCCATAGATCGGCAGCTTGAATGGGCAGGTATTCGTCGTCTTTGCGAAACAGTGGATCGACCGGAAGTATTGCGAACTCTTCTGGGTGTTTGATCCTCATGATTTCGCGCATTAGCGGATACCACCTTCGCGCTCGTTCGCCGAAGATTAATTGTTCATCAAATATGATCTCGAAACGCCCTCTCCATTTGCACTCTTCCCACAGGTCAAAGCAGGTGCCAAGAATCAATGTGTGGAAGGGCCAAAAGTAGACTTCTGACCTTGGCTTCGTGAGTTTGGCCCATGTCTGCGCATGGGCCTCAAGATCAATCATCGTCCATATGGCGAACTCCGCGTAGCGATTGATGATCTGCGCCAGCGCCCGCAGACGGTTGTCGCGTTGTTCTTCTGTGTGACGATGAAAGGCTCCCGTACAAGAAGCAGCTTCTCGCATCTTGAATACTTCGATACGCGGAGATTGGTCAAGGCAGCGGCGCCACGCTCGAGAGAATTCCGTCCATCGCTCCGAGTCCGAGACCAGGGCGACAAGCACAAAGTTCTTGCTCTGGCCCTTGCCGCCACTGTCGTCCACGAAGGCTTGAACTGGCATGAGTACCCTGTTGTTGCATGCGTCAGGGGTGGAGACTATCGCGTTTGAGCCGCTCGCAGCCGTGAACTATGAGGCCTAACGTTTGACTTAAGCGGACCGCCGTAGGCGGGTCCGCTTGAAGGAAGGGTTAGGGCTCAGCGAACGAGGAAGATGAATGGAGCCAAGCCAAGAAGAATGCCAGCGACGGCAACGCCAACATTTACAAGCGTCCAAAGCGTACCAAGGCTATATCGGCTTATGTGATTGAACTTTAGCTTCTCGGAGGCCTCGACTTTGTTCTTTATTTCGACAAGTCTTGCATCAGGCAGAAGCGAGTCTATGTGCGCTCGATATGCACTTGCTCTCTGCAAATGCTCCGACAGTTTTTGGTGATGTTTCCTGCTGACGATTGCACCGAACAGGCCAAAGCCGATGACGAGGCTCATTAGTGCGAGGCGCACGGATGGTGTCGTCTCAGGCTTCAGTAAGCCAATGCCCGCTGCAGCTAGTGCGATGACAATGGTCGTTAGCGCTGTCCGAAGAGTTTCATGGTGCCTTGCCATCGTGCAGTTCTCAAGGTAGAACCGCCAGCAGATCTCCACTTCGTCTTTCACGATGCCTCTCCAGTAGTGAAACAGTGAAACGAATTCTGAGCCCTAACGTTTGACTTAAGCGGACCGCCGTAGGCGGGTCCGCTTGAAGGAAGGGTTAGGCGTCACTCGACACCGCCGCTTTGCCTTGCTTCATGTGGCCAGAAGATGCGACCCCCAATGAGAGACGGATTCCTGAGTTCGTCGGCCTTCCACCAGTGTTCAAGCAGATCATCTGACGCGAGGCCGTGAAAGCGTTCTAGCACATTGGTAACGAAGCTTCGCACCTCGCTGCAGCCCAGATTTCGAATTCTGACATCGATGAGAACGGCGAGTAACTGCTCTGAACTGAGGCGGCGCTTTAGCTCATTCAGTTCTTGTGGTTCAAGGTCAGCATCATCCGCCGGGGCAAGATTCACGAAGGCGACTGGGCCATCTATTCCTCGAATGAGCCATGGATCTGATTGGCCAGGAAGAGTGAGGGTCAAGTGGCGCTTCAATGCATCCGCCTCAGCATCGCGAATGACTACGATCGCAGTGTCCATGAAGTCTTTCTGACGCCTAACGTTTGACTTAAGCGGACCGCCGTAGGCGGGTCCGCTTGAAGGAAGGGTTAGGCGTCTGGCGGAAAGGCTCACGTGCGCTCAACGAACACGGACCCCGCCGATCGCTTTGTCGGCCCGTGCCAAACAGCCTCGATGTTGTTTCCGTCGGGATCGAGTACGAACGCCGCATAGTACTTGCCGTGGTAGCTCCGGCGGCCAGGCGCACCATTGTCCTTGCCGCCCGCCGCGAGCGCGGCGTCGTAGAACGCCTGGACTTCGCGCTCGCTTGCGGCTTGGAATGCGAGATGTACGTGCGAGACACGAGCTTCCGCACGATCAACGTAGAGTTCATCTGCATAGAAGTAGCCTTCGCCTTCGCCGTACCCCGTCAGAAGGTGCAAGGCTTCAAGCACCGCCTTGTAGAAACGCTTGCTTGCATCGAGATCCGTGACACGGATGTGCACATGATCGAGCAACCGTCCTTGGTGATAGCTCATGAGGACTCCTTGAGACGCCTAACGTTTGACTTAAGCGGACTGCCGAAGGCAGGTCCGCTTGAAGGAATGGTTAGAGCGCTCGTGGGGTTGAAGCCGATTGGCAGCCACCATGCCGAACTCGTGCTCTTTGTGTTCTTCGAATTTGGTCTTGTGTTTCAAGTTGGCCTCGCTCGAACGAAGACTGATTCTGCTCTCAGCGGCAGACCTGCTTTCGAGAAGCGCTGCTTCTTTGCTTTTGGCCATGTGCACAGACTTGGAACGAAGGCACGATGGTTGCCGAAGCGAGAAGGCCTCGCGCCACTACAGTCGAAGGATGCCAGAACTTGAACGATGCAGCAGGCGAACGGCTACGCTCGTGTACTTGCCGCAAAGAAGCCGACGATCTTCTTGAGCCTTTCTGATCGAAGAGGAAAGCGCTCTAACGTTTGACTTAAGCGGCCTGCCGTAGGCAGGTCCGCTTGAAGGAAGGGTTAGGCGGCTGCTGAGAACCGACGCGCTCTTGCTTCAACAACGAGACACGCGAGGATGTGCACCGACCTTGCGAACCCAACAAATGGCAGACGCGCTGCGCAGCTGAAGCAAAGGGACTGATGCAGAACCGTTCGGGCATGCTCGATTGTGGCTTTAAACGCTGCGAGATCTGGAAGCTGCGTGAGGCGCTCCGAGATGGAAGCTTGAACGGGCGAACCTGCGTGGCCGAAGCCAGCGGCTTTGCTAGTGTGGCAGGCACAGACCTGGTTGTATGACGCACGGGCCTTGGCCAGAGGCTGACGGCAGAGCGAATACCGTGCGCTGGCCGCCAGCGAAGCGGGACGGACAGCCCGCGCCGACCGTGACCGGCAAGGCGAAGATAGAGCAAGACTTGCGTGCGAGTAGGCGAGATTTGCAAAGCAAGGTGACGCTGCGGAAGCGCGGTAACCAAGCTTGGATTGAAGACCTTGTACGACGAGACCATAGACGCCTAACGTTTGACTTAAGCGGACCGCCGTAGGCGGGTCCGCTTGAAGGAAGGGTTAGAGCGCTCGTGAGGTTGAAGCCGATTGGCAACCACCGTGCTGAACCCGTGCTCTTTGTGTTCTTGGACTTTGGCTTTGTATTTCAATTTTGGCTTGCTCGAACGAAGACTGATTCTGCTCTCAGCGGCAGACCTGCTTTCGAGAAGCGCTGCATCTTTGCTCTTGGCCATGTGCACAGACTTGGAACGAAGGCACGATGGTCGCCGAAGCGAGAAGGCCTTGCGCCACTACAGCCGAAGGATGCCAGAACTTTGAACGATGCGGCAGGCGAACGGCTACGCCCGTGTATTTGCCGCAAGAAGCCGACGATCTTCTTGAACCTTTCTGATCGAAGAGGAAAGCGCTCTAACGTTTGACTTAAGCGG
>Ga0307508_10007056_pt1 | contig 10471 bp, 10 predicted proteins | sample 9_EM_MG_FD_203089 | JGI IMG/M metagenome (GOLD analysis project Ga0307508, IMG submission 203089) | Populus trichocarpa ectomycorrhiza microbial communities from riparian zone in the Pacific Northwest, United States - 9_EM | ecosystem: Host-associated > Plants > Roots > Unclassified | place...
GCGCCGACGTCGAACTGGTCGACCTGCACCGGATGTACCACGGCGAGTGAACCGCCCGGCCTCAGCCGCCGATCGGGGACTCCGCGACGCAGCCACCGGCCTTCATCAGCTTTTCGCCCTTCCCCTCCGCGATGATCTTGCCCTTGTGTACGATCTTGCAGCTCACCGTGGGGTCGCTGGAGACCGGCATCACCGCCGACGGCATGATGCCCCGCAGCGTCACCGTCTTCTTCCAGGGCAGCGTGGGCTTGTTCACCGTCGTGGTCTCGGGGTCCATGGCCTCGCCGCCACCCCCGTTGAACTCGATCGAGGCGACGTCCTTCCCCGTCACCTCATAGGTGACCTCGTATGTCTGGTCCACCGCCTTGTCGACGGCGTCGACGGCCTCCTCCTCCGAACAGGCGGAGACGCTCAGCGCGAGGCCGGTGAGGGCGACGGATAAAACGGCAGTACGTATCGTGCGCTTCATGCGGGGATCTCCCTCCGGATCTCAGAAATCAGACGCCGGAGCTCACCGTAAATAGACAGTAAAGTCAAGCGGACCCGGTCACCCGCCCGACCTCGCTGGTTTGCCGCCCGAACTCCAGCCGCCGCCGGTTTCTGCGGTACTCGCCCTGGACCCCACGGCCTGGCCGACCCTCGCACAGGTCACCGAACAACTCGTCGACGTCATGGCCGACCGTGGGTTGACCGCCGCCCAAGCCCAATGCGGGCTCACCGACCGCGTTCCGGCTGTCACGGTTCCCGAGGTGCCGACCGCGCCCGCGAAAGAAGCAGTGACTCGATCAGACGGCTCTCTGGATGTCGCTCCAGATACCGGCCCGGCGCTGGAAGTCCGGCGCGAGGTCGATCATCTTTTCCTTCAGCCGGGACAGCAGTAGCTCGTCGGGTTCGTCCACCGGCGGATACCGCTGATAACCCCGGTCCCGCTCACGCCCGCCCGCTGCCGCTACCTCTAGCCCCGCTATGTCTCCCCAATGCCGTTCCGTTGCTGCCGTGACATCCGGTCAGCCGCCCCGGACTCGAACCGCTTCGTCCCGGCCGACGCCGCGAGGCGTGCGGGCCGCAGCGATCCGCAGGGTGTGCGGTCGCGTGGTCCTGCACCGCACCGCGGTGAGCGCACTGCAGGACCACGCAGGGTTAGCGCCTGTTGTCTGGGCTAGCGCTTTTCCACCGCCCCGACCTTCACCCACGAAATCGGGTTCCCGGCGTACGCGTACACACGCAGCGTCTCGCCCGGCTTGTAGGTACCGGTGGCCTTCTTGGCCTGCCGATTTCCCGTGCACTTCTTCCACCCGGTGTCGAGGATGGTCTTGTTCCTGTCCACGTTCTTGATCGTGACCCGGACGTACCTGTTCTTCATGCAGGTGTACCAGACGCCGTGGTTCTTGACGTTGGTGGTGTAGGGCTTTGAGTTCCACTTGCTGTTGTGCTCGGCGAAGTACGTCCTGGTGATACCCGACGGGCCCCAGACCCAGCGCCAGCTCGCGCGCTGGAGGTTCGCCTGACCGGCTGCCTGCTCGTGCTGAGCGGTCGTGCCGGTGGCGGGCAGTCCCGAAGAGGCGCTGAACGTGGCCTTCCCGTAGCTGCTGGGGTTGGTGTGTCCGGTGCCGGTGGCAGCGTGCGCGCTACCCTGCGCCGCGATGCCGAGGGCGAGCGCCAGCGTACTTACCGCCACTGCGGACCGCTTCACATACTGAGTCATCACTTCTCCTTGTGAGGCTGTTGGCCTTGAGCCAGTGCCACCGGCGCGGAAAGAAGTTTTCCGGTGGCCTTCTGCCGGGAATGACTCTGCTTGGCCAGTCATGGACAAAACTCGCAAGACCTTGAACCGGCTGGTGGGAGCGGATGTCCCCGGGTCAGGGTTTCAGCCGAGGGGGAGGCCTGTATGGCGGTGGAGTTCGGCTTACTCGGCGGCGTCGAGGCGTGTGTGGGCGCTGAGCCGGTCGACTTGGGTCCTGCCCGGCAGCGGTGGGTGCTGGCGGCATTGCTGGTCGATGCCAACCAGGTGGTGTCGGTCGACCAGCTGGTCGACCGGGTGTGGGGGGAACGTCCTCCGCAGCGGGCCAAGGGGACGCTCTACAGCTATATCTCCCGCCTGCGGCAGGCCCTGGCTCCCGCCGCGGAGGAGGTACGTCTCTCGCGGCGGTCCGGCGGCTACGTCCTGACTGTCGATGCCTCCGATGTCGACCTGCACCGCTTCCGCGCTCTCTTCGCGCAGGCCCGCACGGCCGAGGACGACAGCAGTGCCGCGGCCCTGTTCGAGCAGGCGCTCGGGCTGTGGCGGGGGGAGCCGTTCGCCACCGTGGACACCCCGTGGTTCTGCGATCTGCGCCAGACCCTGGAGCGGGAACGGCTGTCGGCCGAGCTGGACAATGCTGACGTCCGGTTACGGAGCGGGCTGCATGGCGAGCTGCTGCCCACGCTCACCGTCCGCGTCGGGCAGCACCCGCTGGATGAGCGGCTGGCCGCTCAGCTCATGCTGGCCCTGTACCGCAGTGGACGGGCCACCGATGCCTTGGCTCACTACCAGCAGATCCGCAAGCGATTGGCGGGGGAGATGGGCACCGACCCCGGCCCCGCGCTGCAACAGCTGCACCAACAGATCCTCACCGCCGACCCGGCCCTGGCTCCCCCGGAGCCGGAGCCCGCAAGCGCCGAAGTCGCCTCCCCGGTGCCTCGTCAGCTTCCCGCCCGCCCTTACGGGTTCACCGGCAGGGACCGCCAGCTCGCGGAGCTCACCAAGGCGTTGGATTCGGCGGGTGAGCCGGGTGGCACGGTGGTGATCTCCGCGATCGGCGGTAGCGGTGGGATCGGCAAGACCTGGCTGGCCCTGCACTGGGCGCACCAGAACATCGACCGGTTCCCGGACGGGCAGCTCTACGTCGATCTGCGCGGTTTCGATCCTTCGGGTGAGCCCGTCGCGCCTGCCGCGGCGATACGCGGGTTACTCGATGCCCTGGGGGTGGATTCCGGGTCCGTGCCGGTGGATGTGCAGGCTCAGATCGGGCTGTACCGGAGTTTGGTCGAGGGCAGGCGGATACTGATCGTGCTGGACAATGCCGTCGATACCGAGCAGGCGTCCGCGCTGCTGCCGGGCAGCGCCACCTGTACGGTGCTGGTCACCAGCCGCCGGCGGTTGACCGGGCTGGCCAGCGCCCACGGGGCCCGGATCGTGACGCTCGATGTGCTGACCGACACCGAAGCGCTGGAGCTGATGGGCCGCCACCTGGGCCAGGAGCGAGTAGCGGCCGAACCGGAGGCCGTCGCCGCCTTGTTGGTGCACTGCGCGGGACTGCCGCTGGCGATCAGCGTGGTCGCGGCCCGCGCGGCGGCCCACCCCGACTTCCCACTCGCAGCGCTGGCAGAGGAGCTCCAGGACGAGTCGGCACGGTTGGACGCACTGGACGCAGGTGAGCTGTCGGCCAACGTGCGCGCGACCTTCACCGTGTCGTACCGCGCCCTGACCGTCGCGGCAGCCGACGTGTTCCGGCTCGTGGCACTGGCCCCGGGGCCGGAGATCGGGCTCTCCTCCGCCGCCAGCCTCGTCGACCGGCCGGTCACCGCCGTACGCGCGGCACTGCGGGAACTGGAGAACTTCCACCTCGTCCAGCAGTTCGCACCCGGCCGCTATCGCCAGCACGATCTGCTGCGCCTGTACGCGGCGGAGCAGGCCCACCGGACCGACCGGCAGGAAGAGCGCGATGCCGCGCTGCGGCGCCTGGCCGACTTCTACCTCCACACGGCCCGCGCAGCCGAACAGCTCTTGCACCCGCACCGCATGAAGATCGAATTCCCGGAGCCGTCCGCCGGCTGCCGCCCGCTGGCACTGGCGGATGAGACGGAGGCGCTGGCCTGGCTGGAGACCCAGCATGTCGTGTTGCTGGCGACCCAGCGGCTGGCTGCCGACTCGGGCTGGTGCGAAGTGGTGTGGCGGATGGCATGGGTACTGGACACCTTTCACCGCCGCAACGGCCACCTGCACGCCCAACTCGACGCCTGGAGAAGGGGGCTGGAGGCGATCCAGCAACTCGGCGACTCCGCGGCGGAGATACTCGCCCGTCGCAACCTGGGCATCGCCTGCATCCGATCCAACCTTCACGATGAGGCACTGGACCACCTTCACCGGGCCATGTCCCTGGGCAAGACATCCGAAGACGCCGTCCAGATGGCCCACACCTCCCTGGTACTGGCCTATGCCTGGGAGCGCCGGGAGAACCATCAGCAGGCGCTTGAACACGCCCGCCACGCCCTCGCTCTCTTCCAGACATTGAAAACGCCGGTCTGGGAGGCCCAGGCGCACAACCAGGTGTGCGTGTACTGCGCCCGGCTCGGTCGGTACGAGGAGGCCCGCGCCCATGGCGAGGCCTCGCTCGCCCTGTTCCGCAGTCACCGGGACCGGGACGGCGAGGCCGACGTCCTTGGCACGCTGGGCCGCCTGGCCCACCAGAACGGCCGGCACACACTGGCCCTGACCCGCTTCCAGCAGGCACTGGCGCTGCTGCGGGACATCGACCATGCCTACGGCGAGGCCGACGCCCTGGAATGGCTGGGGCGCGTGCACGCCGCCCTCGGCCAACGCGACCAGGCCCGCGAGAGCTGGCAGCAGGCCGTCGACATCTACCAGGCGCAGCACCGCGACGAGGATGCCGAACAGCTCCAGAACAGGTTGGACACCCTGCCTGACTGAACCCGGCGTGGCCGGACATCTGTCCGCCCCCGCCGTGCGCTGGGGCATCTGAGCTGAGAGGCGGCCCCGTCGTACAAAGATTGCCGCACAGGCAGCCCGAGAGCCGAGGGAAGCCATCAGTGCGGCAGATCCAGTTCGGCACGGATGGTTTTCCCGACCGGGGCGCGGTCGCACACCTCCCACCGGTCGGCGAGGGTGTCGACCAGGAGCAGCCCGCGCCGGGTCTCGGAGAGAACCGGCGGCACGGTGACCTCGCCGGGACCCGGGGGCTGCTTCTCGCCACGGGTGTCCGACACCTCGACGCGCAGTACGGCCTCGGTGAGCGTGAGCCGCAGCTCGAAGTCCCGGCCCGGGACGCGGCCGTGCGTGGCGGCGTTGGCCGCGAGCTCGGCGACGATCAGGGCCGCCGTGTCCGACGCCCTCGTGCCGTGCGGGATGCCCCAGCCGTGGAGCTGGTGGAGGGTGAGCTGCCGGGCGAGGCGCAGGGTCGGCGCATGCCGGACCCGTCCCTCGTGGAGCGGGCGGAGGAGGCGTTGGGTAACACCGGCGCCCTACGGAAGGCGGCGCAGTTCCTGTGCCGGCAACCAGGGCTGGCGGCCTGGTTCCGGCAGTGGGCCCGGCTGGAGCGGGTGGCGATCAGCCTGTACACGTACGAGTGCCGGGTAGTGCCGGGCCTGTTGCGGACGGAGGCGTACGCACAGGCGGTGTCGCTGAGCGTCCCGCCCGTACCGGACGAGGTGGAGCTGGCCGAGCGCATCGCCGCCCGGCTCGCACGACAGGAACTGCTGTCCACCAGCCGCAAGCCGCCGACGGCGTTCAGCTTCATCATCGAACAGGCGGTGCTGGAACGGTACACGGGTGGCGAGGAGGTCATGCGGGAGCTGCTTGATCATCTGCTGGACGTAGACGAGCGGCACTGGAATGTGGAGTTGCAGGTCATGCCCTTGCGGAAGCCGGTCCATGCCGGACTGGACGGCTCCGTGCAGCTGCTGGAGACACCCGATCACCGATGGTTCGGGTACTCCGAAGGTCAGAAAAACGGTCGCCTGATCTCTGATCCAAAGGAGATCAGCGTCCTGCAGCACCGGTATGCAAAACTGCGCTCGCAAGCCCTCACCCCAGAGGACTCCAGGAGCCTTCTGGAGCGGATGCGAGGAGACCTATGAGCACGTCCGAACTGATCTGGCACAAGTCCAGCTACAGCAGCGGCAGCGAAGGCGACTGCGTCGAGGTCGCCACCCGCCCCGACACGGTCCATGTGCGGGACTCCAAGGACAAGCAGCGCGCGCAGCTCGCCTTCTCCTCCACTGAGTGGGCCAGCTTCGTGGCGTACACCGCCCAGCGTTGACCTTCGCGGCTCGCCCCGTGCCGAATCAATCCGGTACGGGGCGGGCACTCACTTCGCGTTCTTGAGCCGGGCTTCGAAATGCGCGAGTCGTGGCCGGGTGAAGTCTGCGGCGAAGTGGGCACCGTGCCATCGACGGCAAGAGTGAGCGAGACAGTCTGTGTGCCGCCGTGTGTCCTTGCAGTGACGGCTTCGGGTTGACGTGTGGCGTCGGTCAGGGCTCCTGCAGGGACGCCTTCGCGGTGTCGACGAAGTCCCCGAGGGCGGCCCAGAACGGGCTGTAGGCGTCGTTGAAGCGTCGTATCCCCTCCGGGTCGTCGGTGGCCATGGCTTCCAACGAACGGTGGAACCGGCCGGTCGACTTCTGGAGCTTGTGGGCCGCCTCGCCCGCGGCGGCGGGGCCCTCAAGTTCGACCACCCGCGCACAGTGCCGCAGCTTTCCGTAGTGGTCGCGTTCGCGTTCCAGCGTTTCGTCCAGCAGGGCGGGGCGGCGCTGGAAGTCTCCGGCGCGCTGGGCCGCGGAGATCTCCCAGTAGAAGTCGCCCATGCGGTGAATCTGCTCGATCAATTCGAGGTACGCGGTCCGCCTGCTGTCGCGCAGCCGCTCCGTCTGCTGGGCGCGGGCCGCGGTGTCGGCCTGGATCTGGGCGGCCCGGGTGTTGCCGCGGCTGGTGACCCAGCTGGCCAGAACGGCGGTGCCGCCGGTGAGGGCCGCGATCCAGAAGGTGCTGTCAGGCATCGTGGCCGCCGCTCGCCGCCGCCCCGTTCATGTGCGTCCTCACGTTCCCCTCGGTCATCTTCGGCTACGCCCACCATCCCCCGATGGTAGGAAGATACGGAAGGAGTAACGGTTCAGCGGTATTCCTCACAGATATGTTCCGGGCATGAGCGCATCCGGGCTGCGGCCCGCCGTGACCGAGTTGAGGCTGTCCGCCTTCAAGTCCCATCGACGTGCGGTCTTTTCCCTGGGACCGCTGACGCTCTTCGCCGGGCCGAGCGGAAGCGGTAAGTCGGGCGTGCTGGAGGCGTACGGGGCGCTCGCGCGCCTGGCGGGCGGCGCTCGGCTCGCGGAGGTGTTCCGCGAGCCGGTGTCGTACATCCCGCGCCGGGCGCGGCCGGACCGGCAGGGGCGGCGCGGGTTCCGGATCGGGTGCACCGTGGACGGCCCGGTCGGGCCGGTGCGGCTCGATGTCGCCGTGCAGGCCGAGCCCGAACTGCGCATCGTGGGCGAGCGGTTGACGGGGGCGGGGGAGACCCTGCTGGAGACGGCGCTGCGCGATCCGGAGCGGCGCTGCGTCCAGGCTGCCTGGCACACGGCGGGGGCGGTCGCGGTCACCCGGGCTCCGCTGCCCGACGACCGGCTGGCGACCTCGGTGCTGCCGTTGCGGGTGGCGGGCATCACCGAGGGGCAGCGGCTGGCGCTGGCCGCGGCCGAGCAGGTGGTGATCGCGCTGCGCTCGGTCTTCCCCTGCGATCCGCGGCCGGATCGGATGCGGGCACCGGCGGCGCCGCGCGACGGGCGGCTGCGCGGGGGCTGCGAGAACCTGGCGGCGGTGCTGCGGCGCACCAGCCGGGAGTGCGGCTCCCGGCACGCGGCGCTGGTCGCGGCGGTACGGGCGGGGTGCGCGGGGCCGGTGGAGGGCCTGGTGACCGAGGGGGCCGGGGGCGGGGTGGTGCGGGCCCTGGTGGAGCAGGGGGAGCTGGGCGCGATGCCCGTGGAGCGGCTGGGCGACGGGGAGTTGCGCTATCTGGCGCTCGCGCTGGTGCTGCTGACCGGGCCGGGGGTGCTGGCGATGGACCCGGCGGCGGATGTGCTTCCCGCGCGGCAGGTGCTGACGGTGCTGGCGGACGGTTTCGACCGGTGCCTGGACCGACGGCAGGCGCGGGAGCTGCTGGGGGTGGCGGTCCGGATGTGCGCACGGGGGCACATCCGGCTGGTGGGGACGGTGGGGGACGTGACGGGGGCGGTCGGGGACGCCCCCGTCACGGTGGTAAACCTGGAGCGTGAGCGAGTCCTCTGAGCGTGAGTCCCCTGAGTCCCCTGAGTCCCCCGAGTCCCCCGAGCTCCTTGAGTCCCTTGAGTCTCCCGAGCACCTTGAGTCCTCTGAGCCCGCTGGGCGCGTTTCTCCTGGGAACGTGTCCACCGAGCGCGGGCGATCCGATGACCTTCATGTGGCGGGCCTGCAGCGCAGGCTGGCGGCCTTCGCGGCGGTGCGCGACTGGAAGCAGTACCACACCCCGAAGAACCTCGCGGCGGCGCTGAGCGTCGAGGCGTCGGAGCTGGTGGAGATCTTCCAGTGGCTGACGCCGGAGGAGTCGGCGCGGGTGATGGCGGAGCCGGGGGAGGCGGCCCGGGTCGAAGACGAGGTCGCCGATGTCCTGGCGTATCTGCTCCAGTTCTGCGAGGTGCTCGGGATCGACGCACTCGCCGCGCTGGCCGCGAAGATCGACCGCAACGAGGGCCGGTTCCCGGTCGCGGCGCCCGGAGGGCCCGTTCATCACTCTCGGTAGTGATGAAGTTATCCACAACGCAACTGTTGTCAACAGATTCCTGAATTCCCCTAGCTTTTCGGCCTGTTAGTCATCACTCTGGGTAGTGGAGGAGTGACGGGTGCGGAAAGTCCGTTGAGAGGGGTTCGGGGCATGGACGCGATGCGGCTGATCGGTGTCACCCGGCACGCCCTGGCGAAGGCCGGTGGCGTGCATGACATCGTGGCCGAGGCCTGGCAGGTCCAGGCGCTGGCGGAAGCGGTCGGCGGATACTTCACGGTGAGCGGCCCGGCGGCGGCGCGGGCGGAGGCGCGCGGCCTGTGCGAGGCGGGCGGCAGGGCGCGCGGGGCCCTGTTCCACCCGGCGCTGCACCATCCAGCGCTGCGCGGCGCGGGGTTACGGGCGGCTCAGCTGTCGGAGGTGCGGGACCCCAGAGGGGTGCTGCTGGCGCTGGGGGATTTGCTCGCGGAGGCGGGATTCGCGCTGGTGGGCGTCGCCTCCAGCACGGAGGAGGAGGCGCTGTACTGGCAGTGTGTCGAGGCGATCGACGCGGCGGACGAGGCGAGGGACCGGGTGCACGGGATGCTGAGGCATCTCACGGGGCTGGAGTGGGGTGGGGAGTGGGGTGGTGCGGCATGAGAAGGCAGGATGGGGGGCATGGATCTCCGCATTTTCACCGAGCCCCAGCAGGGTGCGACCTACGACACCCTGCTGTCCGTCGCGAAGGCCACCGAAGACCTCGGCTTCGACGCCTTCTTCCGCTCCGACCACTACCTCAGCATGGGGGATGTCGACGGGCTGCCGGGCCCGACCGACGCGTGGCTCACCCTGGCCGGGCTGGCCCGCGAGACCAAGCGGATCAGGCTGGGCACCCTGATGACCGCCGCCACCTTCCGGCTGCCGGGCGTCCTCGCGATCCAGGTCGCGCAGGTCGACCAGATGTCGGGTGGACGGGTCGAGCTGGGCCTGGGCGCGGGCTGGTACGAGGAGGAGCACACCGCGTACGGCATCCCCTTCCCCAAGGAGAAGTTCGCGCGGCTGGAGGAGCAGCTGGCCATCGTCACCGGTCTGTGGAAGACGCCGGTCGGCGAGACCTTCAGCCATGACGGCGCGCACTACCAGCTCACCGACTCGCCCGCGCTGCCCAAGCCCGCCCAGGGCCGGGTGCCGGTGCTGATCGGCGGCCATGGGCCGACCCGCACCCCGCGGCTGGCCGCGCGGTTCGCGGACGAGTTCAACATGCCGTTCGCGTCGGTGGAGGACAGCGAGCGCCAGTTCGGCCGGGTGCGGGCGGCCGCCGAGGAGGCCGGACGCAAGGGCGACGACCTGGTGTACTCGAACGCGCTGATCGCCTGCGTCGGCAAGGACGACGCCGAGGTCGCCCGGCGGGCCGCGGCGATCGGCCGTGAGGTCCCGGAGCTGAAGGAGAACGGACTGACGGGCTCCCCGGCCGAGGTCGTCGACAAGATCGGCCGCTATGCGGAGGCCGGGGCGTCCCGGGTCTACCTCCAGATCATGGACCTCGACGACCTCGATCACCTTGAGCTGATCTCATCCCAGGTCCAGAACCAGCTGGGCTGACCGAGCCGCGTGGCTCACCGAACCACCAGGAGTACCCGTGATGTCTGTCCCGCCCACGCCACTGGCCACCGCTCTGGAACGCGGGCCGCTCGTCCTCGACGGCGGGCTGTCCAACCAGCTGGAGGCACAGGGCTGTGACCTGTCCGACGAGCTGTGGTCGGCCCGGCTGCTCGCCGATGACCCGGGGCAGATCGAGGCGGCGCACGCCGCGTATGTGCGGGCGGGCGCACGGGTGCTCATCACCAGCAGCTACCAGGCCACCTACGAGGGCTTCGCCCACCGGGGCGTGGCGCGCGAGGACGCCACGGCGCTGCTGGGGCGCAGTGTCGAGCTGGCGCGCGGGGCGGCCGAGGGCGCGGCCGACC
>Ga0307508_10007057_pt1 | contig 10471 bp, 8 predicted proteins | sample 9_EM_MG_FD_203089 | JGI IMG/M metagenome (GOLD analysis project Ga0307508, IMG submission 203089) | Populus trichocarpa ectomycorrhiza microbial communities from riparian zone in the Pacific Northwest, United States - 9_EM | ecosystem: Host-associated > Plants > Roots > Unclassified | place...
AGTCTATGTAAGATGAGGCACGGTGTCCAGCCCCTGGGGCCGCCGCGTCGATCGCCTCCACGAACGCCCGGCGCGCCTCCTCTGGAGGGGAAGGCGCCTGGGCGATTTGGGCAGGGGGTGGTGGGACGGTCCACCGGGCCGGTGTCAGTGCTCGAAAACGTCCGCCAAGCGCTCAGCAGTGAGGACGCGTTCGCCCCACTCCATCAGCCGCCGCGAATCGGCTGTCGCAACCCGGGCGCGAGTCTGCCTGTTCAGCGCGCCGAACTTCACGGCGAGCAGGCGGAGGAGAAGCTGGCGATGCCCCTTCTCAAGTCCCTTCTCCAATCCCTTCTCCAGCCCTTCCTTGCGTCCCTTCTCCAAGATCTCTTTGTTCCACTCTTCGACGGTTTCGAGCAGCATGGTTCTGAACTCCTCCAGGTTGACCAGCTCCGGGATGTCCTCTTCTCTCTTGCCGGCGAGAAGAACGCGCCGGATCCACACGACAAAAGCTCGCCGCAGGCCGCCTTCGTCCGGACCTGGGACCGCGGCGACCAGGTCGCGGATGACCGCGCTCAGCTCCTCCTGGCTCCTTCCTCTCTCCAGACGGATGAGGAGGGAGACCAGGTTGTTGCCCTGAAGCTCGGCCTCTGCAAAGGCTTCCATCTCAATGAGCAGGTACCACAGCCTCGGTACGCAGGCGGCCAGCGGTCCGTCGATCCCGTGGATCAGCTCGGCAAGCTCCCGGGGAGCAAGCCAGCGGGCCTTCCCATTGTAAACGACGATCGAGAGGACCAGGGGAAGCAAACCATCCGGGGTCAGTCCTCCTTGCTTCAAGAGCTGCTGCAAGAAGAGGCCGAGGTAGACGGACTCGCGCAGCGCCATGAAGCGCTGGGGCTCGGACTGGAACTCGACGAGCAGGTAGATGGCGACGGGGGTGTCGCGAAACCGCACGCGCCAGCCGACGTCGCCGTCGCGGCTCCTGAGGTTTTCGGAGACGTGGGCGGTGCTGACCCGCTCCAAGGTAGAGAAGTCCAGGTCGTCGACCCACGCCTCGCCACGGCCGACGAAGTGGCGGATGAGATCCTCGATCAGACGTGGTTGGGAAAACAAAAGCCGGAAGCTGCGGTCGTGCTTTTTCAAGGGCAGAATTCCTCCTACCCCTATAAAAGACGGAAAATCGCCCGCCGATCTCACACGAATCTTTTGCCGGAGCTGCTCACGAAGTGAGCAGCTCGATGGTAAGTGATGGCAAGAATGGAGGTTGGGAGATTGAGCTACGCCATGCCCTGCGCGCCTGGCAGGTCGGCTTCTCGCCGACCGGGCCGCCAAGATGGCAGCGCTCCCAGCACAGCCTCCCCGCTGGGAGCGCTGGCTTCCAGCCGGCCCGGTTTATCCGGGCACGGGCAATGGCTCCCCCCTCAATCCACCCGCAAAACCGCCAAAAAAGCCTCCTGCGGAATATCCACCCGGCCCACCCGCTTCATCCGCTTCTTGCCTTCCTTCTGCTTCTCGATCAGCTTGCGCTTCCGCGTGATGTCACCGCCGTAGCACTTGGCGATGACGTTCTTGGAGATCGGGCGGATGCTCTCTCTCGCGATGATCCGCGAGCCGATGGCGGCTTGGAGGACGACTTCGAACATCGGGCGGGGGATGAGCTCTTTCATCTTCTCGACCAGGACCTTGCCGCGCTGGTAGGAGTTGACGCGGTGGATGATGAGGGAGAGGGCGTCGACGGGGTCGCCGTTGATCAGGATGTCCAGCTTGACCAGCTCGCTCCTTCGGTAGCCGACCATCTGATAGTCGAAGGAGGCGTAGCCCCGGGAGACGGATTTCAGGCGGTCGTAGAAGTCGTGGATGACTTCGGCGAGGGGGAAGTCGTATTCGATCAGGACGCGGTCGGTGGTGAGGTATTGCAGGCTTTTCTGGGTGCCGCGGCGCTCTTCGGCGAGAGCGAGAATGGCTCCGACGTACTCCGACCTGGTGATGATGGTCGAGGAGATGTAGGGCTCTTCCAGAGAGTCGATGCGGCCGGGGTCGGGGAGCTTCGAGGGGCTGTCGATCTCATGCACCTTGCCGTCGGTGGTGTGGGCGAGGTAGCGGACTCCCGGGGCGGTGGTGATGAGGTCGAGGTTGAACTCGCGCTCCAGGCGGGCCTGGATGATCTCCATGTGCAGCAGGCCGAGGAAGCCGCAGCGGAAGCCGAAGCCGAGCGCTCCGGAGCTCTCCGGCTCGAAGGTGAAGGAGGCGTCGTTCAGGCGCAGCTTGTCGACGGCGTCGCGCAGGTCTTCGTAGTCGTCGGCGCTCACTGGGTAGAGACCGGCGAAGACCATCGGCTTGACTTCCTGGAAGCCGGGATAGGCGGCGGCGGTCGGCCGGTCGGTGTGGGTGATGGTGTCGCCGATCTGCGCCAGGTGGAGGTCCTTGATGCCGGCGTAGAAGAAGCCGACCTCGCCGACGGAGAGCTGGTCGACCGGACCGGCTTTTGGCGTGAAGATGCCGAGCTCGTCGACCGGGTACGACCGGTTCGAGGCCATGAAGAGCACTTTGTCGCGATGGCGGAGAGTGCCTTCGACGACGCGCACCATGCAGACGACGCCGCGGTAGGGGTCGTACCAGGAGTCGAAGAGGAGGGCTTTGAGCGGCGCTTCCGGATCGCCTTGCGGCGGCGGGATGTCGCGGACGACGCGCTCCAGGACGTCCTCGATGCCGATACCCGCTTTGGCGGAGACGAGGACGGCGTCGTGGGCGTCGAGGCCGATGACGCTCTCGATCTGCTCCTTGACGCGGTCCGGGTCGGCCGCCGGCAGGTCGATCTTGTTGATCACCGGCACGATGGTGAGGTTGTTGTTGATCGCGAGGTAGGCGTTGGCGAGGGTCTGCGCCTCGACTCCCTGCGAGGCGTCGACGACCAGGAGCGCGCCCTCGCAGGCGGCGAGGCTGCGCGAGACCTCGTAGGCGAAGTCGACGTGGCCGGGGGTGTCGATGAGGTTGAATTGATACGTCTCGCCGTCGTTGGCCTTATAGAAGAGACGGACGGCGCGGGCCTTGATGGTGATGCCGCGCTCGCGTTCGAGGTCCATGTCGTCGAGGACCTGGTTCATCATCTCGCGCTGGGAGAGGGCGTTGGTGCGTTCGAGGATGCGGTCGGCCAGGGTGGACTTGCCGTGGTCGATGTGGGCAATGATGGAGAAGTTGCGGATGCGCTCGTGCGGTCTCATGCGGGGGTGAGTGTAGCGTACGGCCGATGTTGAGACGCTCCGGCTCCGGTTGCAGCTATCATGCGCGGAGCGGAGGGAGTCATGGCACGTTTTCTCTGGATCTGTCTGGGTGGAGCGCTGGGGACGGGCGCCCGCTACCTGCTCTCCGGTTGGCTGGCCGAGGCCTGGGGCCCGGGGTTTCCGGTCGGCACTCTGGCGGTCAACGTCATCGGCTCCTTCCTCCTCGGGCTGATCATGCAGGTCGCCCTCACCACGGAGTTGGTCCCGCCGACGCTCCGCCTCTTCCTCTCGACCGGCATCATGGGCGGTTTCACCACCTACTCCAGCTTCAACTATGAAACCCTCAAGCTCTTCCAGGACAGCGCCTGGGGCCTCGGCGCACTCAATCTCGTGGTGACCGTGCTCTCCTGCCTGGGCGCCGGGCTGCTCGGCCTCTATGCCGGCCGGCTGCTGTTCGGGACCTAGGCATCAGACAGGTGGAGGAACGCAGATGAGAATCGTCGGACCGGCCCAGCGCCTCACCATCTACCTCGGCGAGAGCGATGTCTGGCGCGGGCAGCCATTGCACACCGCCCTCCTCGAAACCCTGCGCCGGGAGGGGTTCGCCGGCGCGACCGTCCTGCGTGCCACGTCCGGCTTCGGCGCCCATTCGCGCATCCACACCACCAGCATCCTGCGGCTGTCGGAAGATCTCCCGCTGGTCCTCGAGCTCGTCGACACCGCCGAGCAGGTCGAGCGGGCGCTGACGTTCGTCGGCCCGATGGTGCGCGAAGGGCTGATCACCCTCGAAGACGTCCATGTGGTCAAGTACAGCCACCGCTATCTCGCCCCTCTGCCGGCCGACCGCCTGGTCCGCGACTTCATGACCGCGCCGGCGGTGGCGGTGCGGGAGGGCGATTCCATCGCCACGGCCTGGGACCTGATGCTGGAGCGCGGCCTCAAGGCGCTGCCGGTCATCGATGCTGCCGGACGCCCGGTCGGCCTGATCAGCGACAACGACCTCATGGAGCGCACCGGCCTGGTGCACCGCCTGGGAATCGCGGAGCGGCTCGACGCGGCCACCCTGGCCGCCTGGCGCGCAGCCATCGCGGCGCAGGGCACCACACTCGCCGAGGTGATGAGCCGGCCGGCGTTGACCCTGCGGGCCGACAGCCCGCTCGGCCAAGCCGCCGCGCTGATGGCGAAGCAGGACGTCAAGCGGCTGCCCGTGGTGGACGGCGACGGACTGCTGGTGGGGATGCTGAGCCGGGTGGACGTCCTCGGCGCGGTCACTCCGGCCGCCAAGGCGCAGCGTGCCCGGCCGCCGCAGGGCGCCCAGCGCACCGTGGGCGACGTGATGGCGGCGCGGGTGCCCGCGGTCGCTGCCGATGCCGACCTCCCCGAGGTGGTGGAGAGGATGGTGGGGGGCGGCTTCAAGCGGGTCATCGTGCTCGACGCCGCGGGCCGTCCGCTCGGCCTGATCACCGACGGCGATCTCGTGGCCCGCGTGCGCCCGGAGACCCGGCCCGGCCTCTTGAACGCACTGGCCCGCCGCGGGCGGGCTCCCGAGGACGGCGCTCTCGCCCGCGACCTCATGTCGCCGGGCGTCCTCACCGTGCCGGCCGACCTGGCGGTGGGCGAGGCGATTCAACACGCCCTCGCCAATCGCCGCAAGCGCCTCGTCGTGGTCGACGGCGAAGGGCGCGTGATCGGCATCGTCGACCGCCAGGACCTGCTGCGGGCGGTGGCAACGTAGAAATCAGTGCGGGATCAGTGAGCTCAGTCGATCTGGCGGTATCCGGCACACCGCAGCACCGGCAGCGGCGGATAGCGGAGGAAGCCGGGATCGGCGTCGGCGAGGCCGCAGCGGACGAAGACGCTACGCGCGGAGGCGAGGCGGAGGTGCTCGCAGGTCCGGCACAGGCCGGGATTCGCGGTGAGGCGGGAGAGGAGGAGCGCGGTCTCTGTGTCGTGGGCCATCGGTCGGTTCGAAGAATCCTATTCCACAAAGATGCTCATTGGTGTATATTACTCCCTCGGGTCGCACATCGAGGCGACCGGAGCCTTCCGGGGATCTACCGGCGGCATCCGTCTCCGGTTTAAGGAATCCCCACGGCGAGAATATCGCCCTGCGGCACCAGCCTTCCTTTCACGCGGGCCGAGTGGACCGCGCGCCAGCCACTAAGGGACCGGGAAACCGGTCCCTTTGCCTTTGGTGAAATTCTTCGGTACACCCCTTTCGCCCTCGAAACAGCTTACCCTGTAGAGAAGGAATTACCGCGAGTCGACCGGGAATCGGCCTGCGGGAGGAGAGCTGAGTGGTCGAGTGTCGTCTGGACCGGGCTGTTTTGGAGGCTTTCTCGCGCGGGGCGTTGCCTCCGGAGGAGGCGTTGCGCGTCGAGACGCACCTGCGTTCGGGATGTCCGGCCTGCCAGAGGCGTATCCACGACATCCTTCATGCGGTCATCGCGCTCGAGGTGCCGCCGGTCGAGACGGTTGGCGTCGCTGCGGAACGCCCGGCTCAGGATGCCGCCCTGGCCGCCCTGGATCAACGCGTCCTCCTGCAGTCGCTGGAGCGCAGCGTGGCGCCGAGCCTGGCCGGCGAGCTGCTGGCGCAACCATCCGCGGAGAGAGAGGGGTTGCTGCGCACGCAGAGCCGTTTCTGCAGCCTGGCGGTCTGCGAGCTCCTCATCGAGCAGAGCTTCGCGGTGGGCTTCGAGGAGCCGGAGCGGGCGGTGGAGCTGGCAGAGCTGGCACTGCTCCTGGCCGACCAACTGGACGCCGAATACTACGGTCGACCGGTGGTGCAGGATCTGCGCGCCCGCGCCTGGGCCCACCTCGGCAACGCGCGGCGCATCGGCTCGGACCTGCCGGGCGCGGAGCAGGCGATGGGCTGCGCCGAGGCGCTGCTCGACCAGGGCTCCGCCGATCCGCTGGAGGAGGCGCGGGTCCTCGACTTCAGGGTCTCCCTGCTGAGCGACCAGGGGTGGTTCGAGGAGGCGGCGGGGCTGCTGAATGCAGTGATCGCCATCTATGAGGACGTCGGAGACAACCACCGCAAGGGGCGGGCGCTGATCAGTCAGGGGCTCGTCCTCAGTTACGCCGGCCGGCCGGACGAGGCGGTGGTCTGCCTGTCGAGCGGCCTGATGGTGATCGACTGGGCGGTCGAGCCGCGGCTGGCGCTGATGGCGCGGCACAATCTGGCGTGGAGTCTCAATGATTGCGGCCGGTCCGACGAGGCGCAGCGCCTGCTGGAGCGCTTCCGCGAGGAGTATCACGACTTCCACGACTTCTGGACCGAGCTTCGCCTGAGCTGGCTGGAGAGCCGCATCGCCCTGCGCCTGGGGCGGGAGGAGGAGGCGGAGAAGGGGTTGTGCGAGGTGTACGCGCGTTTTCTGGAGAAGGAGCTCTTCTACGACGCCGCGATGGTGATGCTCGATCTCGCCGCCCTCTATCTGCGTCAGGGGAAGAGCGCCGCGGTGAGGAAGCTTGCCGAAGAGGCGCTGCCGACCATCCTCGCCGAGAAGGTCCACCGCCAGGCCGCCGCGGCGTTGCTCGCCTTCCGGCAGGCGGCGAAAATGAACCTAACGACCCCCCGCCTCCTCCAGGAGATCGCGTCGTATCTGCAACGGGCGCGGAAGAATCCGGCGCTGCGATTCGGTCCTGGGGCGCCGCCCGGCTGATCGGCTATCCTTCTCCGGCCATGGCGAAGCCCAAGCTCTCTTCTGCACCAAATCTTCCCACCGTTCTCGCCGCCACTGCGCGCCGCCTCCTGCTCGGCGGCCAGGGGCTGCTCGACGATCCGCGCCGCAAGGCGACGGCGGATTCCCTCTACGCGCTGATCGAGCGGATCGGCTTCGTGCAGATCGACTCGATCAACGTCGTCGAGCGCGCGCAGCACCTCACTCTGGCGTCGCGGCTGCAGGGCTACCGGCCGGCGCTGCTCGAACGCCTGCTGGAGCGCGACCGCCGGCTTTTCGAGCACTGGACGCACGACGCCGCGGCGATTCCCGCCGTCTGGTATCCGCACTGGCATCACCGCTTCGAGCGCTACCGTCAGCGCGTCCTGGAGCATCCGTGGTGGCGCGAGCGAGTGGGCGCCGACCCGGAGGCCATCGTCGCCCACGTCCGCGCCCGGCTGCGCTCCGAAGGTCCGCTGATGACCAAGGACTTCGAGGACGAACGGCCGCAGGAGACGGACAAGACGTGGTGGGGGTGGAAGCCGGCGAAGGCGGCGCTCGAATATCTGTGGCGGGTGGGCGAGGTGGCGGTGGCGAGACGGGTGAATTTCCACAAGGTCTACGACCTGACGGAGCGGGTGCTGCCGCACCTCCACGCCGCGCCGCTCCCGGCTGTCGAGGAGAACGTGGCCTGGGCCTGCCGTTCGGCCCTGGAACGGCTCGGCGTGGCGACGTCCAGCGAGATCGCGGGGTTCTGGCGCGCTGTCTCCCTGGAGGAGGCGCGGGACTGGTGCGCCCGTGCGGCGGCGCGCGGGGAGATCGTCGAGGTCCTGGCCGAAGCTCTCCCGGGTCTGGAAACCGGTTCGGCGCCGCGGCGGTCGTATGCGCTGCCGGACTGGGAGGAGCGGGCCGCCGCTCTGCCGCCGCCGCCGCCGCGCCTGCGGATCCTGAGCCCGTTCGATCCGATCCTGCGCGACCGCGCTCGTGCCCTGCGCCTCTTCGGCTTCGACTACCGCTTCGAGGCGTTCGTCCCGGCGCCGCAACGCCGCTGGGGTTATTACATCCTCCCGCTGCTCGAAGGCGAGCGCCTCGTCGGCCGTCTCGATCCCAAGCTCCGCCGCGACGAGGGCGTGCTGGAGATCCGCCAGGTCTGGTGGGAGCCGGGCGTGCGCCTATCTAAAGGAAGGGGAGCGGCGCTCGAAGCGGCCGTCGAGCGCCTGGCGAAGCTGGTAGGCGCGGAACGCTGGGAGATCGGCTCTGAGCCTTAACGTCCCACCCGTTCCAGCGACCGCTGCATGAGCAGGTCCTGGCTGGAGCGCGGCTCCTCGCCTTCGGCCGGGGTGCGCTGGGTGTAGGTGCCGTCGGCGCGCATCTCCCAGGCTTTCACGTTGTCGCTGAGCTGGAGGTCGAGGATCGCCTTGAGCTCCTCCTGGAGGCGCGGCTCCTCGACCGGCACGATGGCCTCCACCCGGAAGTCGAGGTTGCGCGACATCCAGTCGGCCGAGCCGATGAAATAGTCGGGCTTGCTGCCGCCCGCGGCATGGTTGGCGAAGTAGAAGATGCGGGCGTGCTCGAGATAGCGGCCGACGATGCTGATCACCCGGATCGTCTCGCTGTGGCCCGGCAGCCCCGGCCGCAGACGGCAGATGCCGCGCACGATCAGGTCGATCTCGACCCCTGCTTCCGAGGCGGCGTAGAGCGCCTCGACGATCTGGCGGTCTTCGAGCGCGTTCATCTTCGCGATGATGTGGCCGCCGCGGCCGGCCTTCTGATGCTCCACCTCGCGCTCGATCAGGTCGAGAAAGCGCTGGCGCATGTTGACCGGCGCCACCAGGAGCTTCTTGAACTGCGGTTTGTGGACGTAGCCGGTCAGCATGTTGAAGAGCTGGATGACGTCCTCGGCAATGTCTTCGCGGCAGGTGAAGAGGCCCAGGTCGGTATACAGCTTGGCCGTCTCGTTGTTGTAGTTGCCGGTCGCGATGTGGGTGTAGCAGCGCAGCCCTTCTTTTTCCTGGCGCACGATCAGGGCCACCTTGGCGTGGGTTTTCAAGCCGACCATGCCGTAGGCCACGTGCGCGCCGACCGCTTCCAGGCGCTCCGCCCACTCGATGTTCGCCGCCTCGTCGAAGCGCGCTTTGATCTCGACCGTCACCGCGACCTGTTTGCGGTCCTCGGCGGCGCGGATCAGCGAGCGCATGTTCGGCGAGTCGGCGGAGGTGCGGTAGAGCGTCTGCTTGAGGGCGAGGACCGCGGGATCGGTGGCCGACGTCTCGATCAGCCGCTGCACGCTGGTGGCGAACGAGTCGTAGGGGTGATGCAGCAGGATGTCGCCGCCGGCGATGGTCTGAAAGATGTCCAGCTCTTCGGTGGGGTCGGTCACGGTGAGGCGCGGGTGGGTCACCGGCGTCCACGGCCGGTAGCGCAGCGAGGGGAGCGGCACGTTGGCGAGCTGCATCAGGTCGCGCAGGGCGAGCGGGCCGGAGACCTCGTAGACCTCCTGGTCCTGGATCTCGAGCTGCTCGCAGAGGAGCGCGCACATCCAGCGCGGCATGCCGGCGGCCACCTCCAGGCGGACGGCGGTGGCGAAGCGGCGCTCCCGCAGCTCCTCCTGGATCGCTTCCAGCAGGTCTTCGGCCTCTTCCTCGTTGCGGTGCACGTCGGCATTGCGGGTCACCCGGAAGGGGTGGGAGTCGACGATCTCCATGCCCGGGAACAGGCGGTCGAGGTTGTACGACATCACCTCTTCGAGCGGCACATAGCGCTGGGTCTTCGGCACCTGGAGCCAGCGCGGCAGGATGTGCGGCGCCTTGACGCGGGCAAAACGGAGCTCCTCCTCGCCCGGCACCCGCACCGAAATGGCCAGCGACAGGCTGAGATTGGAGATGAACGGGAACGGATGGGCCGGATCCACCGCCAGCGGAGTGAGCGTCGGGAAGAGCTGCTTGTCGAACACCTCGACGCAGTGGCGGCGCTCGGCGGCCCGCAAATCGGCCCAGCGGACGATCTCCAGGCCGTGCTGGCGCAGGGCGGGCAGGATCTCCTCGTTGAGCAGGCGGCGCTGGCGGGAGAGCATCGGCCGCACCACGGCGTCGATGGCGGCGAGCTGCTGGCGCGGCGTGTGGCCGTCGAGCGGCAGCTCGCGGATGTTGCTCGCGAGCTGTTGCATGAGGCCGCCCACCCGCTTCATGAAGAACTCGTCGAGATTGTTGTCGAAGATCGCGATGAACTTCAGCCGTTCGAGGAGCGGGTTCGCTGCATCCTCGGCCTCGCCGAGCACCCGCCGGTTGAACTCCAGCCAGGAGATCTCCCGGTTCAGGAACAGGGAGACCTGCTCCTGGGCGGTTTCCAGGTCTTGGCTCTGCGGTGGCGGCAGGATCGTCATCGGCTCAGGCACGTGGGTTGAACCTCCGGAGGAGCGGGGAAAAATTCTGCCACAAGCGGTCGGGCTTGTGGTTTGACGATGATGTGACGAGTGTTGCGACGAACGGCGGATCAGGAAAAATCGTGACCGTTTCGCAACCCGGCCGTCACGCACCTCCCGTATCTCCTGCCTAATCTTACACAAACGGAGGAGGATGCCCCTTTGACCAAGCTGACCAAGGTCGATCTGCACGT
>Ga0307508_10007058_pt1 | contig 10470 bp, 15 predicted proteins | sample 9_EM_MG_FD_203089 | JGI IMG/M metagenome (GOLD analysis project Ga0307508, IMG submission 203089) | Populus trichocarpa ectomycorrhiza microbial communities from riparian zone in the Pacific Northwest, United States - 9_EM | ecosystem: Host-associated > Plants > Roots > Unclassified | place...
GGAAGGCACTCGTCTGCGAAACTGCCAATGGGGATGTCACGCCAGGCCGCATACCTTGCGAAGTTCTTGCAGGACTGAAGCTTGCCCAGGCCAGCTCCGAGTCGACCCTCCTATATTTCGCTACGGCCATCGTGACATCGCCAAGCACACGGTAACGACACCACTTGGGGTCTTCAAGTGGGCCGGCAAGTTTGTCTTCATACACCCCATGACAACAGAATGAGGTCATTCCGTCCCCGTTTCCTCATCTCTGCACGCTCGGAACTCACATACGCCAACGAGGGTATGACAATGAATTGTCGAACAAGCAGACAAGATGCTAAAAAATACTGATGAAAAAAATACGATCGTAAGATGATGTGTTGTACCCAGTGAATTAAATAAATCAAAAATCGGTCCGTTCGCGCAATACCTCAATAAAAGAATGTGAACCACAACACACACAGGTCTAAATGCACTCGACTCATGATTCACCATCAGACGCCTCCTTGGCTGCCATGGCCTCCTCGAGCGCACGGCATTGTGAGAGGAGTTGTAATATGACAGGACGCCCACATGCATTGCGGATAAACGACGTCTGAAATGCCCAATTAGCATTTCCGAGTGATAGAGTCCCAGCGTGAAGAAAACCGACGTTTAATAGTTCCCCAGGACCAGGTCTCCCTGCCGACTCTCTCCCACACAGTCTCAAAAACTCGTGGAAGGCCCGCGAATAATGTTCAGGGTGTGTCAGCGGGGGCCATTGTGGGCCAACATGTCGTGTACTTTGGATGGTAAATGTCATTTGGGTGGCTGGCGAGGCAGGCGTGGAGAACGGAGGAACGGTCTCTGCGAGTTCCCAGACAGTCGCTCCGAGAGACCAAATGTCGACTTTCAGCGCGTCGTAGGGGCCACTATGAAGCGATGATCAGATACGATGGTCGATGAAACAATTAGGGGCGCTTACGCTCTCATCTCAGGTGCCTGTATCCCAACAAAGACCGACAGTCAGACCATGCCATCCGTGTTTCGCGAGTCTTTACTCACCTGCCAGTAAATGACCCCTACCGCCCCAGTGACAGTGGGCGCATTTCGATCGACGCGAACAGCGTTTGAAAAGTCCGCTACATGGGTGCAGCAGTACGCGATGAGTACCAGCCCAATAAGCCATCAGTGTTCGAACAACGCACCCAGTTTCACGACACCAGCCGCGTTCACCAACAGGTTATCGCTCCTGACATCCCGGTGAGCGATATGCTGTCTCTGGAGATAATCCAGACCATGGAGGATCTGTCGAACAACCATCAGTACTTGGCCGGGTATTGAAGAGTAGGGAACACTCACGTCACTAGCAAATCTTCCGATTAGTCTATCCTGCAAAACGAGACCCTCTGCCACTAAACCGATCACGTCCGCGAGCGATCGTTCCATGAGCTCCATCCGTATCCAGAGCGAGGTATCCACAGCGCTTGCAGACTTTGTCTCCTCATCTTGGATCGTATTTGAACCGACGTAAATGGCATCAAGTAAAAGCAAGTGTTCATGGTCCAAGTTCTTGAGCAGCGAGAGTTCAAGCAGCACGGAAACCAGCTTGTTAGCTATTGGCGAGTCGTCTGACAAGCAAGGCAAAAATGCAACGGGTGGAAGTGGTATCCGTTTGATGGCCACGTGCGACGTGCCAGACTGTATGGGCCTCTCGGCGCTGTCTTGCTGCGACTGAGCATCCGAGAAAGATGGAGCGATACGGGCAGCAAACACGGAACCACTCTCGCCTTCGGCGATTTCGACCAGGTTCGTGAAACAAGATGCCGGATTGCGGGGTGTGATGTAGGGCTGCAGCGGGGCGAGAAGTGGGTGCGTACGGGGTGGTACCGATGCGTGCGATCCCGACGAGGGTGTCTCTAGAGTGTGCGAACGTACTTCACCCTCTCCGCTCTCACTCTCAACATCGACACCACCAAAGGTGTTCGTCATTGAGCTGAGCAGTCTTGCCTCTGGAGCCAAGTCGCCCTTTGTCGCTGGCGCTGCAGACGGAGACACCTCGTTGACACCTTTCGGTGTCGTCAACGGCGTGCTCTCGCTCGTCGAGCCGGACGTCGTGTCCGAACTCCCATGTGAGGAGTGAGAACTGATGGGAGATGCCACGGTTCCACCCATTGCCTGTAGTTGAGTGACACGTACAAGGGAGGTCGTTCTAAACCGCGACACACGGCGAGGCGTCGAATCCATTTCCAGTTCAATCGGGGTTGGTGGAGGTGCCGGCCACTTTGACTGCGGGCCATCGCGCAAGAGTGATACCGAGGAGGTTTCCGATACCATGGAGTTGTCGGGCACTTCTTCACGTTGTGTACGTGGTGACTCTCCACCTATATGAAGTTCGTCGTACGTCAAGGTCTGGGGCTCGGTGTCCGCGGCAGAAACGATGCCTCCCCCCCTAGAAGCCAAGGAAACAGCATCGGGCTCGATGACGCTCGCAATTGCTGTCCGAACAATTTCGGTCTTAGCTGTCGCTATCGTCACTGGCGTCACCGTGATCGTCGACAATCCTGAATCGCGGTCACCCGGGTTAGCACGGACAGGAAGCAGGGTCAGACTGGGGCGGCAATCCGATGGCGATGCGTGCGATGCACTGGAGTCGTCGTGTTCGAGGGCCTTTTGAGGAGAAGGAACTGGTGGTAATTGAGACCAAGGGGGAGGCAGAGGCAGAGGCTGGAGATTGGGTTGAGATGGTATTCGTTTTAGGGGTGGTAATGGTGATGTAGGTGGTGGGTGAGGGGGCTTCGGCGGCGCGGGGCGGAGTTGCGCACGGATCTGTGATAAAGGAATGGGAATCGGTAATGGTTGTGGTTTTGCGCCAAAAAGTGGGTTGACAGGGGATTTTCCAGATATGCCAGTGATGACGTTCATTCTGGGAGGTGCGAGGGTAATTGCTGGAGGCAATGCGAGGGGGGTGGGCTTGTGCTTGGGCTTCGGTGGAGGGGAGGGCGGAATGCTGTCAATGCTAGCTCTGCGTAGCGATTCTGACGGCGGAGGAGGCGATGACGCAGGCGGATCAGGATCTCTACCAGGGGACGCGACGTTGGGACCAAGAGAAGCGTTGGAAAAGAGTGGAATTGAGGGAGTAATTGGTGATCCATCTACTTCTTTCACTTCCTCCTCTACCGTTGTCGTTGTGTCGACCTCCATGGCTTGTTCCCGTGCATCATCCTCAGGAGCACCTTCGGTCTCCTCCGACTCCTCCGCTTGCTCTTGTTCATCACCTTCTTCGACAAGGTCCATCATTCCTCGTGCATGGGGTCCAAGCGTAAGGTTCGCTCCAAGGGAGACATCTGGAAGACTTGGCGCCACGGTCTCCGGCGACAGAGAATTCGGCGCGATCGCAGAAACATCCCCAGGAGTCATAGACAAGGGTGACATTGGCCGAATGGATGTCCTCCTCTCCTTCACGCAGGCAGCATCCCCACCCTTTGGCCCCATCAGAATGCTCGATCTCTTCCCTTTGCCAATCACACTGAACAGTGACTCGGACCAGTCCTCCAGATTACCCTCCTGGTGGAAGGATATCCGAGGTGGGAGTGTTGCCAACTTGGTCGCCCTCTTGTCGATCACCAACGGCGGTGTCGGAGATAATACCCTATCTTGTTGTGTTGGATTCATCTCCGCGTCTCCCCCGTGGACGAAGTCGTCAGTGTAATAGGACGAGATATCCAAAACCTCGTCGGCTGTCCTGGGGATGTGATTAGTAGAGAGGCGTGTCGTATCGCCACCATTTCCGGACATGGAAACTTCTCGATCCTCCATTGAGCTGCCGTGATTGCTCGTGCCAGAAGGCCCCCCCAGAGTCCGTGCGGTAAGAACAGTGGGGACAGGTCTGCTGGGTGGAGGTGGAGCTCCAAACGCTGCTTTATCTTTCTTCGGTATCCATTCTCCCTTTGTGGGTGAAGCATAGGCGGGGGGAGGTTCAGCATAGTTGGTTTCGTCGCAGGAATCTGATGACGTGTTCGCGACATGGTATATTCTCCTGGGTGGCGTACGCGGCAGTGCCCCTGGCCGAGGACCTGCACCGGCAAGGGAGTGAGAAGGTGATGGTGAGGTGGAGTGATTAGAATAAGTGTATCCAAGCGGGGGGGTAGGTATGGGTAGTGAGATGGAGTGAGCGAGCGGAGATGGTGCACAGGAGGTCGAAGATGCAAGACCAGCATCGGAATGGGCACGTTGCACCTGGATCTGTGGAAAGGCGGGAGTTCGTGGGGTCTGTTGCCCCTAAAGGAGACGTGTAAACGTCACAAATTATGATTCAAAACCAGCAAATGGGAATCACCTGCGACATTTGTCGTATCCTGGAACTTGAAGCATGAGTCTGGTGTGAAGAAACGCTCGATGTGTCGTAAGGATAGGGTTCGATCAATGTTTCATCACCCATTACTTGATGGCCACCCTCGTGTCCGTCCACAATGACAAATTGTTCTGATTCCTCACCTGCTGGACCCTCGCCCTCACTGTCAGCTTGATTCGTACTTGCCGAATCACTCGCCAGTGAATTTTTGATGCCACTCATAATGGACTTCATTGAGAAAGAGGGGGCCCTTGGAGAAGGTGCCGGACTCGTGCGCCCGGTCGTGGTGGACACGACGGAATACAATGAAGGGGAATGGATTGTGAGAGCCTTTCCTAAGCTGGTAGAGCGTGGGACGGGTTCGAGCAGGGTAGCCGAGGATGAGGTCGGAGGCGTCACGGTTAAAGTGTGAGGGGACGCGGGCCTTTCGGAAGAGTAAGTGGTGTGCGGGTTGGGTGGTTTGGTATTTGAAGGGTGGCGAGTTGCTGCTGCTCTGCGGCGGGCATGAATTGATGCAATCTCGTCCTCGTCAAAGCCCACTTGTGATAGGGCAGCAGACCATGACGGGGGGAGACCGATATATCTGTTTGAACGCGAATAAGGAGTCAATATGGGAGGGTGGGATGCATGTATGCGCGAAAACAAAGTGGTGGCACTCACCCCTCGTCGACATGTATGTGGTGCTATGGGATGTACAAAGTGAGACGCGACGACGATGCCACTGAGAAGACGTGCCCACCTGGAAGTTCCAAGGCATCGTTATTCCCTCGTCGCCGTCTGGTTTTGCGAGAGCGCTGTCCTGGTCACCGACACTGGTACTCCTGCTGACACTGCCGGATGCGCTGGCTGTATCTGAGAGGTCCTTCTTGGATCTGTTCCTCTTTGCGAGGCCGGCCAGCCTGAATACGCCCTTCTTGGGTTTGCCAGGGGTCGTGGGGTAGGAACTCGAGTTGGCACCATTGAGCAGGTACACGCCGGGATTGGGGTTTGGGCACGAGCCGCTCGAGTCGGTGCTGCCATCCATGGACGGCGCGGCGAGGAAGTCGCCTCCTGCGCGAGCCTGGGACCTGAGGGAGCCACCGGATGCAGAGGGCACGGGCGATGCTGCTGCGGCCCTGCCGTTGGGACTGGCGAGAGGGATGTTTGAGCGTTTTCCAAACTCGAGGCAAGCGCTTGGGAAGGGGGTGGCGGGCGAGGCCGAGTCTGGGCTGAGAGAGGGAGCGAGGGATGCGGCTGAGCGGCTAAAGAAAGACCTGTTGTAGAACGGGGAGGGGTCCTTTGGGGGCGGGGGCGGGGCAGCATCTGTGCGATCGACTGCGGCGGGGGAGGGCGGGCCGGGCTTGAGCCTGAAGACGCTGAGCGAGGAGAAACGCGAGGTCGGTTTCTGGTTTTGCGGTGGGTGTGGCATGCTGGACGAAGCGCATCCACCCACCGTGCTCGCCACGGAAGAGTTTGTCCCGATTAATTCCCGCCTCACTTGATTACGCACGTCATTAACCCGTCTATAGCTATCAGTCCCACAACCCGCTCCACCTGCTGCCCGCCTGCTGCCGCCCCGCGGACGCAAACGTCCACCCGCTCTCCCCCGACGCGTCGCTCCCCTCCGTCCGTGGCGGTGAACATCCACCCTTGCTGTTCTGCCTCCCACTGCTTCGACTAAATGCCCCGCCCGACGACGGCGGCAGCATCCGCCTCACAAAGTTACGCACTGCCTGCCCAAGCCGTCCCCGCGTGTGTTGTGGGGCTTGCAGCGCACCAGAAAACCGTGACGCCCGCACCGGTGTCACCGTATTCCTCGCCGCGTCTGCATAACAAAGGGTCGAAAAGTCGACCAGGTAGGAATCGCTGTCCTGAGAATACACTGGCGATGGCATCAACGGGCTGACTTTCATCGCATCCCCCTGCTGTTGCTTGCGTTCCGGGGTATCGTACCCATGCTCTCTCACGCTGGCCGCCGTCTCCGGTCGTCGCGGAGAACGTGTTGTGTGCTTCTCACCATCCGGTGACATCCTTTTGGTCGACGAAAAGTGTTCCCGACCCGCGCCAACACGGACGCCCCCCTTCTTCAATGGCGTCTTGGGGGGTGTCACGGGCAGTGTTGCCCCTTGCAGACCCATTTCCACCACGCTCCACTTGTCACTACCACGAACCAGTTCAGTGAGAGACAGACCGGACGGGGGAGAACGCACGTTCGTTCAAACCACCCCGTTTTCTTCAACTCCATTCTAGCCAAGCGGTCGAGGCGGTCCAACGGACTGCTCGTCAGCAACTGAGGCACCGAGATCAGTCCATCGTCACAACAAAACACCCTGACACGAACCATCTTCGTGACATCATACATGCCATCGTCCTGCACAAAGATCTCCGGTCACCCTTGTCGATTCCGACTCGGAGACGATATACGTACCTGACGACAGATCCTTTCCGAAAAGCTCCTCGGCGATGGACGCCGTCTGGATGCGTACGGATACGAACTCGCATGCTCCCACACACTGACGTCCCCCAACTCCACCAGCTCCACCTCTTCGTCATAGCTCGTGTCAAGCGACGAATCATACGATCCTGGACAGACACACTCCTCGCTCGAAAGACTCTGTCATAGGCATGAGCGCGCCAACGTCGGCGAGCCGAAAAAATAGACAAACGGTCAACAAGCGACGCGACTTGACGACGTTCACCACCAACAACAGTTCCTTGTCCGTCTTGTGCAGCGATCCGGGATCGTCAAACGCGTCCGCTACTCTTCCAAGCACTTTCAAGGCATCTTCGGAATCCATATCGGCATCCGATGAAGCAACCGCGGTCATCAACGTATCCATGCGATGGGCTGATATGCCAACTGATATCGAGTAAATGTCGGCGTGGAGGAGGCGGGTTGGCTGACGAGGAGAAATATATATCGTGATTCTTGTGACGATATGGCATGTCAGCCTCCATGAATATGCCTCGTCAGCCACCACTTGTGAGGGATGTCCGGTAGTCTGGCGAGCAGCTCGTCAAGGAGGTCCACCCATCTCTTCAATGGGCCAGTCACCACTGGATGCTTGGTGCCCTACTTATGCAGCACGCCACCGTATCAGGAGGAGTATGTACTTTACGACGTTACCGCTCGGCCACGCTCTTTCCTCCAATCAGAGCTCTCAAAAGTCGAAAAAAGGCAATCAAGGGTTCTACGAAAAAGTTTTTTCTCGAAAACTGGTCAGGATTAGTAACTAGACTATACTGCGCTAGTGACCGACGAGAATGAACAAGCACAGTTGCGGAAACCGTCCATAACAGCCTTCTGGGCTGGCGAATTCTCTCCGGATGGGATTCCACGCACTCGGCCTTGACAAGCATCGGAGGGTGGAAAGCCAAGAGAGTCTTAGGCGGAGATCTCATGCAATCACTACCCATCACTGCCGCAGTTATTTCTGCATGCGAGCGTTGTAACGCTCAGATCTCAGGTGAAGCAAGCCGTACATAGGATGACGAGAAGTGGGCGAAGCATCGGGAACTGAGCACACGCCTCGATACGCGTCATACGGATCACTCTGCAATACTCGCATCGGAGGATCAGGCTAAATAAAACTCATAGCACGTGTCCGACCGTCCGATTGACATGAAGCCCAAAGTATTAAAAAGAATCATGAATGTCAATAAAGCGCCACGGCATCCACTTCCAACGCATGCGACCTACTGCGGGGGCGGCGTCGCGATATAGATGCCTACGCCCCCCGGTCTATAGTTGAACCCCGTCACATTCGTGTTCTGCGTCACCGAAAAGATCCGCCGGAGCTGCGACGTGTCGTTGGATATTATTCCTTGCAGGCCGACCGAGGCCCACGGCACGTGGACGATCGAATTGTAAAGGTTTGCACTGAGGAACAGGTACGCCGTGCCGTTCCACCACACACTAGCATCGACGCCATCGATGTTGTATGTCGCGAGCGTGACTTTGGGGTTGGCGATGAACGGCTGGACATATTCGGCGATGACGCGGGTAAAGGCGACAGCCGTTCCTTCGATAGTCGTCTCGTTGCCTGTCACCGTCGGGTACTGGAATGACATTGATCCTGGAGAGGCGTGAACATGTACTCCAAACGAATGACGTCGCTCTTACCTGTCGCGCCATGGTTGAGAGACGTTATACCCATAGCACTCCATTCTTGTCCCGTCGGAGTCGTGTTCCAGTAACTGCGTTGCAAAAAGTCAGTGCATGCCATTCAAGATCCGTAAGCTGACTCACGCTCCACTGCCAATAGCCTGAGGCGTGGTCCATACAGCCTTGGTACGGTCATAACCAAGGATGTCGAGCCTGTCCTTGTAGGTCTGGATGCGAGCCTTGATATCGTAAATGCTGCCCTGGCAGTTGTCACAACCGCAATGGCCAAAGTACGGGCTACATTCCGTATGCCAGACAGGCGAAAAGGTCGCATTAATGCCGACCGGGTACACGTCCTCGAGCACGATATCTGCACCCTCCACGTAAGGGGCAAAGTTGTAATCCTGGGTTCAGGATAAATTCAGTCACCGGCACCAAGCAAAATTGGGGGACGCGTTACCTGGCAGTTCAGCACAATCGAGACTGGGTGATAACCATCCATCTCATAAATCAAGTCATAGGTATCACGAGCAGCATTGAAAGGATCAGAGTTCCCGTCAGGCTCGTGGGCAGTTTCCCAAAGAAGAAGATTAGGAAGTGAGCTGTAAGTAGCGACTTGCGCGGCGACAAGGGACGAGTTCTGGTAACTCCTAGAAGAAAATAGGCAGTAAGATGAAGAGTTTGCATGTCATGCCAACAACGCACGATCGCATATCATAAATGATGTAAAGTCCGAGTGCCGCAGCTCTGTTGGCAACTTGCTGGAACAATGTATCATTATCATAGGGAGGGATTGGGTGAATCTGTGAAAGCGTTAGCTTCGGCCCACAGCAGAGAAGGGAGATGGGTCCTACAGTATTGAATCCGTCTGCTTTCAGTTGGTCGATGATGGACAAATTTTTTGCGAGATACTGGTCGAATGAAACATAGAATCCCTGAGGAATAAGTGGCTGGAAGGGGCCACCCGTCCCGTTGGCAGGTCGTGTCCACAACGTGCCCGTCCGCAAGTCAGTTTTCACCACCGAACCTTTGGTGTCCGCAAGGTAAAGGAGTGAGGCGCTGGCTGAGTAATACGGCCTAATGTGGTTGGGCGACGATGACGTTTCGCCTTGATATGTAGCGGTGCAAGTAACCTGATAAGCCGTCTTCTGCGTCTGTAAAGAGCCAAGATCTAGAGCAACTTGGTATTCTGTGGTGTTGAGCGGGTTGTGGGGTGGCGAACACTTGACCGCCGATGCTGATCGTGACATTCATCATTCCAAGATCACTGGACGAGTTCGACCCCGTTGGCAGCGTAATAGGAGAAGCGCCTTGAATATACCGGTAGACGATCGGAGTGTCGATGATGAAGGAGGCGGTCTTTGCATCCTCTTGAAGATAAGGTCGAAAGGCTGGTGAACAGTGGAACACTACGAGAGGCTCGTCACTAGAAGGAGGTAGCTCAAACTGGGAGGACAACAGTTTGGTTGGGCATGAAGTTCTTCCCGCACCTGTTCGGGTAAAAGTATCAGGGCACCTCCCGCTCGATCAATACCTGATACGCACCATGTTTTGCTCTGTGCAAGAATAGTGTTGGATGAAGTCGCTGCAAGCACAACGGCTACAATGCAAGCACTGTACTTCATATTGGAGTTTTCCACTAACGAAGTGACGCTGGCCCAGGTGAGAGTGGGCAAGTTGATGGGCTAAACGTCCGATCTTTTATACGGCGCTAGGACGCCTTGTTCATAGTGGTGATGCCAAGCACTTGTCCCTACGCATGAAGCAAATGGAATTAAGGTTGGGGCAGGCATGCAATGATACTCCGGGGTCGACGCGTTCAGTGGGCGTAACCTCCTGTATTCAGGACTGTGGTAACTGGCGCTGATACACATTAATAATGGCGATACGACGGAGAGGGCCAACTAAATTGATGTGATAATGGCAGTACTTACGTATGTAGATGATGACTGTCATGAGAGGATTGGATACTTTGTAACAGTTTGGCAGGCTGGCACATTGTTACACTGCCACTTAGCATCGGGGTTACATTCAGAGATCTCTTCAAAAGAGATATCAAAATGTTGAAAAC
>Ga0307508_10007059_pt1 | contig 10469 bp, 7 predicted proteins | sample 9_EM_MG_FD_203089 | JGI IMG/M metagenome (GOLD analysis project Ga0307508, IMG submission 203089) | Populus trichocarpa ectomycorrhiza microbial communities from riparian zone in the Pacific Northwest, United States - 9_EM | ecosystem: Host-associated > Plants > Roots > Unclassified | place...
GACATCGTTTTGATTTAAAAAAAAAATTGACCTGGACGACCAGGTCAAACCTCGATGACTTGGTCAAATCTAGAAATCCAAACCTTGAATCAGGCCGAGTTTAAAAACTATGCATAAAACCCAACTAATTGGTACAAACTTCTTACTTTATTCTTAATTTTTACATTAATTAAAGAAGCACTTTTTATATCAATTTAAAAAATTCTAAATAAAACAAATAATTATTTATATTAATATTATCAATCTCCTGGATCAATTGAATTGGAAGTTCAACTAATGGACACTCATTTATGTTGAGTTTCATAGATAATTATTGACAATAATGAAAAATATAAATAAAAAAAATTCAGAAATTTATCTCATACAAAACATTTTTTAAGGTTTTTATAATAAAAAAAATGTAATTTAATGGCGTCAAGTAAGTGACGTGTCATCAAAATGACATAAGTTGAACGGAAGCACTTGATTAATAGTTTTGAAAAAAAAAAGAGCAAAAAAATTAAAAATTAAAATTAAAATTTACATAGTTGATTGAGAATAAAACAAAAGTTGACATAATTATAGTACAATTATCTTGACTATCAAACTATTAAACTAGCATAGAATTATTATGATAGTCCACATATAATTAAAAATGAATATTAATATACAAATCCAAATAGAAGTGATATTCTATATCATACAAGATATTTACTTGACTTAGTACACAAATGAAAAAATAAATTTATAACTTCAAGTTTAAAAGATTACATGAATTCCTTTTTATATTTACTTGATTTCTTTGATGGGATGTAATGTGAAGATTTATAAAATACACATTAAACATTATTATCTATACATGCAAGATAGTTTATAAACAATCAATATTTTAAAATAAATTAATTGGAAATCTTTGAAAATGTAAAGCTTTTTGAGAAATTTTGCTCATTTGCTACTGTTTGGGAAGGTACAAACTGTGTTCCATAAAAATTTAATTTTTTTGTTAAAATTTAATTTTTTATATGTTTTAAATCATTTTAATGCGCTGATCTTAAAAATAATTTTTTTAAAATAAAAAAAATATTTTGATTCATTTCAATACGAAAAGCATTTTGAAAAACAACTGCAACCACACTCCCGCATATACAATTCATTTCAATTTAGGTTATTTAAAATATATCATGAGGGGGATTAAATTGTTAAATCGCGTTGAAGTGATAACATTATATATATATATATAACATTACGATTATATGGTCATTAGCATTATTGGAGTGTAACCAAGATTATATTAAATGCGGATATTTAGTCATTGATGGCAATTTGTTTTAAAAAATATAGTTGTTTATTTAATTTAATATGTCTATAAATAAGTTATCATTATAATTTAATGTGTTTTTTTTTACAACCGATAAAACATAAAATTATTAATTCAAACCTAAGCTTCGAAGATTGTTTCAAGCATACATTTTTTTTTTAGAAATCAGTTTTGTGGAAAAAAATAATCTGATTATAATGTACTATTGGAGCACTAAATTACTTCGACCATTTAGATTCATTTATACTTTTTATAAATAAATAACACAAATATTTTAAAAAAATTAGTTTATTTTTATGTTTATATAAAATAAACAATTAATTACATTTTAAATTCTACAAGACATATAAAAACTGAAAATCATGAAATAAAATTAGGCTAAATTTTATGTCACACATCTAAGATTTCATAACCATTATTATGTTGATTTCTAAAGTATTTAATGTTCATGTTAAAAAAATTAACCTATATTATCTCCTTAATCACTAAAACTCAAATTTCAAGATAAACAATTTTGGTGTGAATAGCTTGATTTTACGTGAGGCATATTTAATCTATGTATGTGAAAAATTGTTTGAAAATACTAAAATAAAAAATAAAAATAATTTTTTTTGTAATTAAAAAAAGAGTGATTAATTCCCGTGAGAGCGAGGAAATTTACAAATTCATAAACTTAAAATAAATAAATAGAAAACATCGAAAATGAGAGAAAAATCAAGGGTATATTAATAATTGAAATGTAAACGGATAGGATAAGTCGGTTCAAGCGCCCAGCTTCAAAGCTAAATAAGAAACAGCACAAAAGGGGAGAGCTTTTCGCTGCTCTCATTTCCAAAACAATGGCTACTTCTTCCTCCACAACACTTGTAGCTCTCTGTTCTTCTTTAACCACTCAATGCAAAATCTCCAATGCACAAAACCCACCTCTCTCTAAATCCCTTTGCCTCTCCAAACCCAATTCTGGGTCTTTCTCAAAGACCACTCAGAATTTATCCTCCTCTTCTCTTATTTTCTCTAAAAGACCCACATTTTTTGCCAATCCTCCCAAGTTTTCTGAATCTGAAGCTCTTGTTGTTGAAGCAGAGCCTGAAGTACCCGTGTCAGAGGCTAACCCTGAGCCTGCTGCCACGCAGATGGTTGAGGTTGCTAAGGAAGAGCCACCCAAGCGTGAGGAGATTTTTGCTGTTGTTATGGTGAGTACTGAATGACAGTGGAAATTCTAATTTTTGGGCCATTAAAGATGTGTTTTTGATTGACGTGACTGTTTTTTGATTGATTTTCTGACTACCCAGATGGTTTTTAGTTATAGTTTTTGTTTCAAGTGTGAGTTTATGATTAGCTAAGTGATTTTCTGGTTTTAAGCTATAATCTTGCTGCCATTTCTGCCTCGGCAGACTAATATTTTGCTAATCAATGACTCTGATTGTTTTCTTTTTTCCAATGGTGAATGCAATGCGGAGTAATTTAGAGGTTTTGAGAAGATTTGTTGTTGTTCTTTTATGGTTTCCCTGTTAGTGACTTTTGCATAATTTGTCTGCCTTTTGCTCTGGGGCTTGTGTTTCAATTCTTTTTTCAGGTAGGATCTCGCCAGTACATTGTTATCCCGGGGCGATGGCTCTATGTGCAGAGGCTAAAAGGTGCTAATGTCAATGATAAGGTATAGGTTGCTATCATTTCCTTTTGTATCTTGATTAGTTAAAATATTTTCCAAGCTAGTTGCAACTTTCACGTGGTTAGCATGTGTTGTTAGCTTATGTGGTAAGAATTGTTCTCTTGTCTACTCTTAACTTCGATTTGGGATTGCATAGGACCTTTTTTCTCCCTTCAATGGTGAATGTGAAGCTCCAATCTCATAATGTCATCCTCAAGTGCATGCTTGATTGCTGATCAAACAATGATGAAAAGACAGCTCACTGCCAGTGATTGTAGTTACTTGAAATTCTGTACATTTGCCAATATTTTGTACAGTGGGCGTATTCTCTCATGCAATAAAGTTTTTTTTACCCCACTTTTAAGAGGCGACAATGCCTTTGGATATTCGAAAAGCATTGATTTTAAATGCAATTTTCCAAATCATTTTTATTGTGATTTCAATAAGCCATGTGAAAATCCAGAAGGATGCTGCATTTCCTACGATAATGTTTTTAAATCACTGCAGAACCGGATATTGCAATATCAGTTGAGCCATGTAGGACAAGGCCATGACTGGATTTTATGGATATCCGGTCATGCCATGAACAAAAAGGCAATGCTTTTTTTAAACCAAAGGCATTGCCTATGACACTGAAAAAAGAGAGTTTTTCATAAAAAAATACACCTTTAGAGAAACCATCCTGCTTGCAGGTCAGATCAATTAGCTGGTTGTTTATGTTTCTAATCTTTCACGTGGAGGAAATGATTTGCTTCCATGATGTGCAAGAACTTCTTATTACCCTTACATCCTGAAAATTCAACTGGGGAGAAGTCTAGATAGCTTTCAGGAAAAGCCTGAACGCCCATGTTAGAGAACTGCACATAGTTTTTTAACGTGTTCTAGATCCTAAAACTAAAACTGTCATGACTAATTATTTCCAATTCTTACACAAATTACAGAACTTGAGAGATTTTCCCCGAGTAAGTTGTTGAATGTAATGTGTTCTGGCTTAACATGACCTCTCTGGTGTTGACATCCAGTTTTCATCTCTATTTTTTTTTTTCTTTTTAGAAACTATTTCATTCTATTTCTTTTTTACCTCCAAAAAAAAACAAGAAGAAATCTCGGTGCTGCTACTATTTCTTGTTATTTTCTTTGTTATAAATAAAAAAGCTGATAATCAACCAAGGATTCTATTTATGGATTACACTAGCTTGCATCTCTGGCTCAATGTTAGAAAAGATCTAATTGATTATTCCTTATTTTTCTATTAGAGAAACATTATGTATCTGGTTTTGGCTGTAGTTTCTTTCACAGTTTGCTTTTTGCCTTGATTTAAAAGTTCAGTCTTTGATTCTTCTGCAGGTAAATCTGAATAAGGTGTTACTTGTGGGAACAAGAACAAGTGCCTATATTGGAAAACCAGTGGTGACTAATGCTACTGTTCATGCTGTAGTTGAAGAGCAGGTAGGTTTCATGACTGTTTGATTATATGTATCTTTTCTTTCAGATGGCCTTTTACTTTTATTTTTGTTCTCCGACTCTCTTTGGGCCCTTAATTTTTTCACTTGTATTATTATTGCAGGGATTAGATGCTAAAAAGATTGTCTTCAAATATAAGAAGAAGAAAAACTACAGGAGAAATATCGGTCACCGACAGGTAAATCTGTTTTGTTTTTCACTTCAAGTATTACAGGCACATTAACCATCAAAAGTTTTATTATGTGAATGCATGAATCACTCTTCACCTTTAAAAGTCAGAACTCATTTGAAGTGTGAGTTGAGTAGGCTGTGGCTATCCTTTTCCCTAATTAGTAATGCTAGAGATTCCAACACCTTAACTAGCACTCATTTACTATTTAACACCACAATTATCAACGGGTAATGCTAGAGATACCAACATATAGGAGAGTTTATTAAGATCGAGATGTCGTATTTAGCTTACTTGGTGCCTGCTTGTCTTAGTTATGGGTTTCGCAGTTGTGGTGTGAAAAAAGAAAAAAGCTCCCATGGAGAAGAAAGTTTTGTTGGAGAACTCTTTGGCTAAATGTCTTGTTGAAAGAAAGAACGTTTCGGAAGTATTGGTGAAAACTGATATTAGAAGTTTTGTTGCCAATAAAATGACACAAAAGAACATGTATCATTTGCATAATAAAAGATAAGAAGAAAATTTTTCATTGATATACAACAAATAAAGGGAGGTATCTTAGTAATTCCTGGTGGTTTTACAATGGTTAAGTAAACCTGGTGGTTTTCTCTTTCTTCCATAGTTCCATGTACCAAAGCATGTTGTGTGTGCTTCTTCAAAAGCAGTGTTTTGACCATGGTTTGAGGTGGATCGCATAAGGAGCTTCTTGTATCCAAATGGGTAAATATAGAAGGTGCGGTAGCAGCCCCAGCTGCATTGGGGGTACTTAATGTGGCCCTTACCACTTAAGCTGCCACATTAGTTACCGAGTATGTTGGTCAAACCTTAATAAATGAAATTTAATGAAAGAAGACTTCCATTGTTCTTTTGTCTACTTTGATTGATAGAAAGGACTTTCTGCTGCCTGATGTTTTTGAAACTGCTTTTACTCAATTATGCAGCCAAATACTCGGATAAGGATAACAGGTATCACTGGCTATCAAGACTACCCTGTATCTACTCTTGATTCATAGGATTTTCTGGAGAGGTTTGCTTGAATGCTCTCGATGCACTGTGAAGTTTCTTTTTTTACTTTTGATGTTGTTGTAATTCCCCTTACAGGGCAACGTTTAGATTGAATAGTGACTTATGATGTTGAATAATGAAAAGTAATTTTGCACAAGTGAATTATTTGTAGAACGCAAAAGTGTAGTGGGTGACATAATTGTTAAGGTTAACCCTTAACAATAGTGAGAAATAGAAGAAATAGTAGAGAGAAAGAGATTCTGCAATATTCTGCAAAATGCTCATCAGTTTTAACTTGTATTCCAAGGTATTGATACAAAAGAATTTATACGGACCTTTTGCCTTTCATTCCTAGCTAACTTGCCGTTATTAATTAGCAACTTACTACTAAGAATCACATGTGAATTAATTCATCTACATGCAAAATGTGCTGCTGCTAAGTCTTTTATTCTGCTACAACTCCTACTCCTGTTGCTTAAAGACTGCCAAGCTGATCCTTCATGCTGTAACTTCATCAGTAGCTACCACAACATTACTGCCTACCTTTTTCTTTAATAGTGAAACATGAAAGACAGAATGAATTGATGCTTTTTTTTGGTAATTGCAATCTATATGCTATTGCTCTAACTATTTGAATGATCAGATAGAACCATAAAATCATGGATTGAGCTCGAAATCCCTCAAAGGCAACGTTTGTTTTTTTTTGATAAGGCTATAACGTTAAACACTCATAATCACCCACGACAAATTCCCTCTATTTCTTTCTTTTTTTGCTTCTTGTTTCATTCTGTTTCTTGCCTTCTTCAATTGTAATTGTAAAAATTGATCTACACTACTTCTCCTCTATATCTCTTCCTTCACTGCAACGACTGTGAAAGTCTCTCGATTAGATCATTCTCTTTGAGATGGTGAATATCAAAAGGAGACATTTTAATTATTGAATGGAAGCTAGTGTCGTACCATCACCATGGAATAGATAGTCATTGATATCATTTTCTTGAATTGTGCATTTCCATGCACCTAAGATAGGTTTCTAGACATTGATTCACCCTTTCTATTTGCCATCAGTTTGAAGATGGTAAGCAGAGCTTATAAGCAACTTAACCCCTAGCTTGTTGAATAACTCCTTCCATGAACAAAAAGACTTGTTGTAAGAACATAACCTTCAATCTCTTGTATGAATTTTGAATACCAACATACCCTTCAATACAAGAAAGATGAGCTTTCATTACTAATTTTGTTCTTAGATTTTTCTCAGAACCAATCACCACTCTATTTTTATATATCACCGGTCCTTAATAAGAATAATTTGGCTAGCAGTCTGGATTAATCATCTGATGTTTTTTGTTTGAGAGGATCATCTTTGTAAGCTTCTTTAATATCTTCCAAGGTATTGATACAGAAGAATTTATACACTCCTAGCCTTCCATTTCTAACTAGGTTACCGTTATTAACAGCCAACTACTAACTAACTTTGCTAACTACTAAGAATCACGTGTGAATTAACCATAAAGGGTAGCTTAACTGGTTAGGTTTTAGGTTTATTCTCCAATGATCACGAGTTCGAGTTCTTTCAGGATCACTGGAGTCTTACATGATCGTTAATTTTAGAACCCGTGAAATTAATCGAAATAAGTGCAAGCTGTTTCAAACACCCACGTTAATTAAAAAATAAAAAAGAATCACGTGTGAATTCATCCACATGGAAAATTAAGTCTTTTATTTTGCTATAACTCCTGATGCTTAAAAAACTGCCAAGCTGATCTTTCGTGTATACATGCTTGATAGCAAACTGCCGATGATTGTTTATTTTCATGTGATTTAATGGGCAAAGACTTTCATAATTTCATTTTCTACTCGAATTATGCAAGTCTTTTAGGTAGAACCCTATTTTCCTCAGCTTATTTCTTGATCAATTTTCCTCAGCTTATTTCTTGATCATTGATTTTTTGAATTATAGTAATGGTGGTGGTTCAAAGAGTTTTTTTATTTAGAAATGTATTAAAATAAATTTTTTTTATTTTTTAAAAATTATTTTTGATATTAATATATTAAAATATCTGAAAATATAAAAATAAATTTATTATAAAAAATAAAAATAAATTTAAAACTTTTAAAAACACGTCAATAACTCATGTTACACGGTCAAACTGGCGTTTCCATTGCAACTGATGCGAAAGTCGTAAAATGGCCAGCTCTTATGAATTTTTGGGCGAAGTGGCTGATCTAAACTCTGCTTGCTTTCGGTTGTCTTAGCTCTTACCGTTACATGGAGATGAGACAAGGGCATGGCCTCTATAGATTTGACGAGCCTTGATTGGAATTTAAATGAAAGAAGACTTCTTTTGTTCTTGCGTCTACTTTGATAGAAAGAACCTTCTACAGTCTAATGTTTGTTTTGTTTTTTTTAAAATGCTTCCTTTTGTTTCTTTTCTTCTCGTTCTCTCTGCAATTCTTTTCTTTATTCATTCTCTTGGTAATGGTGAATGTGAAGCTCCATTCTCCCATTATGACCCTCGACTTCTCTAATGCGTGCAGGATTGCTAATCAAATAAGACGAAACAATGCTTACTGACAGTAGTGGATTGAAATTGAAGTCCTGTTCATTTTTCCAATATTACAGATGGCAGGAACATTATCACATGACGTTCTCCCTTTTTTTTTTTTTTTTCCGGATCAATGCTTTCAGGGATACCTGTTTTCTGGTCGAATCAAAGGAGAATTTTTTTTTTAATGTTTTCAATCCTTCGCGAATCACGAGGAATCAATATGCTTCTCTTAACGTGACAAGTCTTCCATCATATTTACAACCTGAAAATTACCATCGGGAGGAGAGGTCTCGAATGCTTTTCAGTTTTCAGAAACCTGAGCCAGGTGACTGGAACAAGGACTTTGCAAAGTCCTGCAGCCTGTTCCTGACTTGCTGCATCCCTCAGGTAAAACTGACTGAATTATGTCCGGTTCTTACACGAGTTGTTGCATTCATAACATTTGCCATTCAACATTGCTAGCATGCATTTCATGACCAGTGCTTGTGTTTCTGCTCAGTCTTCTGCTGATTAATGAATAAGCAAAACCAGAAAGCCATTAATCTGTCAATGCTACCTTAGTTAGTTGTTACAATCAACAGCAATACAACCTCGCATTAATCTTTCAAAGATCATGAAGGATTACAACACCTTCATAGAACATTGCTGGCTACCAACTGTATACATAATCCATATTGGGAGATCATTGAATCAACATTACATGAAAAAAAAAAAATTATAAAGAAGAAACATGTACTTCTGTATCTTTATCTTTGTCATAGGGGAGAATTAATCAATCCATGTGTATCACATGCGAAGCAGGTGTCCTGCTGTGTTTTGTGGCAAAAAGAAGGGTGCCGCCCAGCATTTTTCAGATCCTCTAAGCAAACAGTCAAGAGATCTCTATTAAGCCACCTTTGGTGGGAGAGCCTCGCCAATACAACCTTCACTCATATATCCGCTTTCTCTTTAAAAGGGTAGGAAATATGGAAATGGATCCAATAAGGAAGAGCACAGACAAAGTTTTGAAATCATATAGATCCTTAACTGACTTGAGATCCCCTAGAGCAAGGCCAGCCTGATGTTGGGAAAGAGAAGCAACATGATTAGCAAGATGATGCTAATTATCCAAATAACAATTTTATCAGCATCATTTTCATGAACGTTGCTAGTAGGCCCTATACAAATAACTTTTTTCCACCACCATGTGATCACTATTTATCCAAATTTCTACAATGTGAACTAATAATGATATGTAGCAAAAGGTTCCTTGCAAATTACCAAACGGTGCAATATTGATGAATATATGTTACAGTTCAAATATAATATTCCAGAAATGATCTGAAAACAAGCAACACAAATGTTTGGAAGGGCAAGCAATCACTAAAGCAAGAACATGAATAAGTCACAGACTTCAAAAAGAAACCACAAAATAAGCCACCTTAGTTTGATTAACCAGGGAATAAGTAGACAAACTTACCTTGACAGTGATATAGGAAGCAGGAATAAGACCTAGTAAAGTAGCCAAAAAGAAAATATGAAATGGTATGTCCACTATTGGAGATGCCAAATTGATAAAAAGATTGGGCAACGTTGGAGTTACTCTCAAGAAGAGCATGTAATTCAGCAGTTTTTCCTTTCGCTTAGCAATCTGAATTTCAAAAGAGTTAAAGGTATTACAGAAATGTGGAATATAATGAAAAACAAACATATGAAGATTGTAGTAAGATTGTTATTTCCCAACACATTATAAGAATAGTACCTCTGACTGAAAAAATCTCATTTTTTCAGGCCACAACCAATTAACTAGAGGCCTGCCAATCAACTTAGACAAGAAAAAGCAGGAAGACGCTCCAGCTGTGGCATTGAAGACAACTAAAAATAGTCCCCTAACAATGCCAAAAAGAGCTCCAGCTAGTAATGACATGAAAATTGTTCCAGGAATCATGAAGGTCTGCATGAAGATATAAGTAGAGCAGTAGCCCAGAATGAACTGTGCTGGATATTCACTCACATATGTTGCAAGATTGTCTCTGAAGCAAATAAAGAGCAATGTATTTAGTGAAAATATTACACAGTCAGAATAAGGATATATAGAAAGTAATTGACAGGAATGCTTAGCCACTAAACAGTTCATTTTGGTTTTTAACACAACTTAGCACGAGGAACTGACTTCCAAACATGCATGGCAAACAATTAGAAGATCAAAACCAACACATACACAGATTGTACATTACAAATCTAAGCAATTTATATAGACTAATAAGGCTGAAATTGATAATCTAACTCGCCGCTCCATTTCTGAGACAAAGTCAAATAATCTACAAAAACACTGAATCTGCCATAAAATTTTCATCA
>Ga0307508_10007060_pt1 | contig 10467 bp, 7 predicted proteins | sample 9_EM_MG_FD_203089 | JGI IMG/M metagenome (GOLD analysis project Ga0307508, IMG submission 203089) | Populus trichocarpa ectomycorrhiza microbial communities from riparian zone in the Pacific Northwest, United States - 9_EM | ecosystem: Host-associated > Plants > Roots > Unclassified | place...
TTTCTTTCTTTTTCTTTAGAACACCCGGCGTAACACCCGGTTATTCATGTGCTTCGCCTCCTCAAGCCTCCCTTTCTCTCTATTTATGCTTTCACTACTCTTAATCTTTTTCTCCCTGGCCTCCATCTTTTCTTTGACACTTCCTGGTTTCATTTATGGGGAACTGCCTGACAAGTAGCAAGATTGTGTCACAAAATGCCAAGTTGGAGCAACAAAGTGAAGCAGATCAAGAACTCATGATCGAAGAGACTACAACATCCTTGGTGTCGTCCAAGATAGAGCGCCCTAAACATGCTGAAGGTGGCAAGGCCAGGACGGTGAGGTTAGGATTAGATGAAGAGGTTAATGTTGGTAAAGATGGCGAGATGGGTGAGACAACGACATCTAAAGGTGGTGGAGCTGTGAGGATTAGGGTTTTGGTTACAAGAGAAGAGTTAAAGCAAATCTTGGATTTTAGGAAGAACATAAACTACTCTTCTGTGGAGCAAATGATAGGCGCATTGAGGTTGAGAGAGAGGAGGACTGATCAAGCTGGAGAAAGTAGAGATGGCGGTGTGATCATGAGTAGCAGTAGTTGGAAGCCGGTTCTGGGTAGCATTCCAGAGGAGCGTTAATGAACATGTAATCAATTTGCCATTAACTCTATTAATTTATCCCTGTAAAAGCATCTATACTTGTTTGTTTTGAGAATTTAGTACAAACGGTAAGGGTTTTTTTCTTACTGGATGATCATCAACAGTACCGATCATCAACTACAGGTCCACCTGCAATCAAATTACCTGTGTAATTGCAGTGAATAACTATACGGGTGCATGTTTCAAACTTTTTGATATGTATTCCCATAAGTACAATCCATTTCTATACTTGGTTTTGTTTCTTATCCAGTTTCCATACTTGCTAATCCTACCCACAACCATTTACAAGGAAAAACACTATAGCTTCGATGAGTCTTGAAAGCTTTTTTTGTTTCGGTCATTGAGGTTTTTTTAAAATTTTATTTTTTTATGTTATGTTAACTTCTGTTTGCGCCTAATAATTTGTTTTGATTAGGTTGTTATAAATTCTTTTAGTGTCAAAAACAAATTATAGCGCTGAGTTCATGCTTAATTTGATCAAATAAATTTCAGTTTTATTGATTAAAATAAATTAAAAATAAGAAGACCAAATTCAAGAAATAAGAAACAGACTTTTTTCTTTTGTTTTCATGAGCTGTAGATTTTGAAATTTTAGTCTTCAAAGTTTTTTTTTTATTTTCGTTCCTTGTTAATTGAGATTTTACATTTCAGTCTTGCATTTTATTTGTTTTTCATTCTAGTCCTTGAAATTTGTGAGGAGAGAGAGAGTCATCGTAAAATGATGGAGAAGAGAAAAAACGTTTAAGTTTTATGTTTTTATATTGGTTTAGGAATGTTTTGAGTTGATAACTTAGTTTATTGAAATTTCTTTGGTATTTATTAGATGTTTTTATTTAAAAATAGATTGAAAAGTAGTTTTTTCATCATCTACTCATTATCTACTTCTAAAAAATAAAAAAATATATAGATTTAAAAAAACAAAAGAGGCTAGGCGTGCACGTGGCACACCTTTTTTTAATTGGATAAGGGGTGCTGGTCCTATTCTATGGCTATTTTTTAATTTTTTTTATTTTGATCGACACGCATTATAAAAAATGCTTAACATCATATTTAAATTATTATTTAATTTTTTCATGGTTCTTAAATAATATAATAGGTTTTTATGGGAATATATATTAACAATTGTTTTTCAATTATTATGTACCTAATATACAAAAAATAAAAAACATTGCTCATAAATATTCAATGAAGATAAAATTTTTGTTCTTAAAGCTTTTTAATAAATTTATTACATGAATTTATCATATTTTTTATTTTTTTTTCTTTCAATCACGTACAAGTTATTGAGAGATATCATTTTAATATTTCTTAAAAACTTGCTTTTAAGATTATAATAGATTTTATTTAAAAACAGTGTTGACAATTAAAAAACATTTTTTTGTTAAATCAATAAAGAGATGCATTAATAAAGAAATTGAGTTTAAATTAAAGAAATATATTTCTCTACTTATTTCAAATAATTGATATTATTAACAAACTTTTCTTTTAATTGTTGTTGTCTTTTATTCAAAAAACATGCTCATGATAAAAAAAAAAACAAAAACAAAATATATGTTGTTGTTTTTAAGAAGATTAGGAATTTTTATGATGATATTATTAATTTTTTTATGAATAATTATGTATTGGCTCGATATGTATAATTTTTAAAATAATTTTCTCATTATTATTGAATTGAAATAGAAAATCTATTTTCTTAATATTTTTAATTGTAGATTATTTATATTTTTTTTCAAATTTTTTGTTTTTGTTTTTCATATAGTTATAGAGAGATGATTGATTCATGATTGTTTTTTAATTTTTTAAATGAAGCTTGGTTTCGCGATCATCATGAGTTTCTGCTTAAAAAACAATGTTCCTCATATAAAAAAAACATGTTTTTTCGCTGAAGTTAAAAAAAATGCATCAATAAAAAATTTTTTATTTATTTAAAATATATGTTTTTTCCTTTTATTTCAAATTGTTATAGTTTTTCTAATTTGTTTTTACTTTTTATTCAATGAATTATACTACTAATAAATGATAATTTTTATTGTCAAAATAAATAAAATATTACATGAATAAGAAAGATAATTTTGATTGAAAAAATATATTTCTCCTCAATAATCTTATTTGTTGTCCTTATAAATTTTTATTTTTATAATCATTTAATTAAATAAAAAATAATTTTCGGAAACCAGAGTTATTAAACTCAATCAGGGCCACGATCTAGGTCACAGATTGAACAAGTTAAACCGGCTTAACCTAAATCAATCTAAAATATTGTTATTTTAATATATTTTTTATAAAAACTAAAACATTAAATTAATATTAGTTTTATCTTTTTTTTAAATCAAACAAGATTTCATCAAGTCGAAGGACATACCTACCAGGTGTACAAGACCACACTAAATCATCTTCCACCCATTTTACTTTGAGACATAACTCGGTCCAGATGTCGAGGTGCCTAAAACAACTATCAAGATTCATACCATCAATAAATTTGAAGGGAAAAAACAACAGAGTGTGTTTCACTCAGACGAGTTTTCAAGTCTACTAGCCATCGATTTTGACGCTCGGTCAGCCAGCGAGGAAATGGCAACAATGGCTGCTGAGGGGCATTTCGGGTGTGAAGGGAACGAAATGAAAGAGGAGAGTGTGTCGCATGCAGGTTCTAGATGCATCAAAATCATAGTTGTGGTGTGGCAAAATATTTTTTTTTGGTTTAAAAATATATTAGAATAAAATATTTTATTTTAAAAAAATTATTTTTAATATCATCAAATTAAAATAATTAAAAAATATATAAAAAATTTTATTTTAAATTAAAAAAAAATCAAATTTTTTTAGAAGGTTTCTAAACGCACTTGATTCAAGATTTTGCAACCGCCGCAATACCAGGGATAGGGGGCGGTCAGCTGGTTTTGGTTGATAAGAAAATATTCTATTAATAATCTCTTCGCAAATATTATATGAGATACCTTTTTGCTTAGTACAAGTTGTTTTAAAAAAAAAAAACTTTTCTAAAAAGACATCGTATTATTTTTCTTATTAGCACATAAAGATTATAAAAAACTGAAAAAAAATATAAATTTAATATTTTTTAAAGACAAATATTTTAAAAAAAAACACCCACCCAAAACAGAAATACCTTGCACTTCCAAACATATTCTTAGGCAAATGTCAAGAAGAAATTCTCACTGCATACAGACTTAGCACTAACATGAAACTCAGGACATGCAATTAAATTATTTTAGTAACTTATACATGACATAAAACACTAGGCAAACTATAATTCAATATTCAAGTAGCAAAAATTACTGTAATCCAGCACAAAATTTGCTAGTGTTTCACGCTGCATGGTTTCAGCTTCAACACACATTTCCTCAGCCCAAGAGAAGAAACTGTTCGCCGGTATCGAAATCACTAGACAATAATTTATAATTCCGTTCCTGATGAAGTACATTTTTATTACAGAAAGCCATTTCAAATCGCTTTCTCAAAGGACATTATTATAATCATGTAACTCACGGAGGAGGTTTTGAGCAATCACCGGAACAACAGAATCATATTTCTGGAAGCAATCCTCTGGCCGACGATTCATTCAGACATTAAAGTGAAAATAAATGCCTGTCCCATGAAAAGGATTTTTCCCATTTATTAAAACTCTTATTTTCTTCTCACGTTATACAATCGAGAAAGTTATCAGGGGCAGGAAGGCCTTGACCAGTGTAGGAGTAATCACTGCTTCATCAAACTCCTAATAGCATATGGAAGAATGCCTCCGTGGTTGAAATATTCCAATTCCACCTGCAATTGCAATTAAGGGCATCAGCTAAGAAAAATGAGCAGGCCTTCAACCATGCAAAAGATGTGGCCATGCACTTCCATCTATCTAACTTTTAAAGACGATCACAATAATGCACACGAAAAAAAAATTAAAAAAGACAGCAGGATGCTACCCAATACTATTCGTGTAGAGATATAAAAATGAGCAGGCCTTCAACCATGCAAAAGATGTGGCCATGCACTTCCATCTATCTAACTTTTAAAGACGATCACAATAATGCACACGAAAAAAAAATTAAAAAAGACAGCAGGATGCTACCCAATACTATTCGTGTAGAGATATATACATGCCATCCAAGGAGGAGTTGGAAAAATTATACCCAGCAGCTATAAAAGTGGAAAATATTTGAACTATCCACAATAATTAGGAACATCTTAGAAACATATTAATACTCCAATTTTTTAAAAAAAATGAAGTCCAAAACGAAAAAATAGTAATAATCTTGACTTTTTTTTGTTTTTGTTGAAAAAATTCTTCTCCGTTCTCAACAAATGACCACATTTTTCAATTTAGTGTTTGCCAATACCATGCAGGACTGAACATACTATTGATAATTTGTTCCTGCTGTTCATATAAGTTGAATTAAGTTAATATATTTCCCAAATTACTCCCTCGATTTCCAAGAAAAACTTGAGCAATCCCCATGTTCCAACATTAATCAAACATGAACTTGAAATAATAAAGAGCTTAAGAAAGAGAATCACCGCAGTGTCAAAGCGAGCTGTGCAGGTGAAGGATTTCCCATTGTCAGTTGTGACAGTCACATCTTGGCCAGGTCTTATCTCACTGATATTGCTTGGAAGGTCAATAGTATAGCGCTCATGACCAGTCAATCCTAGTGTGTCCGCATCCTGACCAGCCTTGAAACAAAGGGGAATAATTCCCATTCCCACCAAATTACTGCGATGAATTCTCTCAAAACTCTTGGCAATCACTGCTTTCACTCCCTACAACAAATGAAGCCCATAAGATCGTTTACACGGGTGGGTGCATCCACACCATTGAAATTCAAAACAGAGTCAGATGGGTAAAAACCTACTCAAGCTGAAATGATTGAAGGAAAAACTCACCAATAACATTGGACCTTTGGCAGCCCAATCCCTGGAGCTTCCACTTCCATACTCAGCTCCAGCCAAAACAATGGTGTCAAGTCCAGCGTTCTTGTACCTCTGGAATAGTAGATTGATCACTCAAAGTTAATTAATAGAAATGATAAAATCTAAGTTCACAAACATGGGTTATTTGCAAACATGGATATATCGGCACAAAACCACAGGAAACCTCTTCAGATTGCAGAAACATATCATGTCTGTGACACTTAAAATATGTCCAAGTCCATCAGTGTATGCAACAACTGAGCCCATACAACTGAACTATAAGAAAATTCGTAAGGGAACTTCTATACTAAAGGCATATACAGTCCATCTAGAATTCCTTAATTATTATTTCAGTTAGCATAAAATAAACTATAAATGAATGATATTGTCGATGGAGGAGTGAAATTTAGGGGAAATAAGTCAAGATGGAAAATTGTGCAGCATCTAATACCAAGAGACTTACCATTGCAGCATCATACACAGAGAGTTTCTCGCCTGTAGGAATATGGACAGTCTTGGGTCCCACTTCCCCATTCAAAAATTTGTTAACAAGGCGAATATTGGCAAAAGTTCCCCTAGCCATCACTTCATCATTTCCACGACGACTTCCATAAGAGTTGAAGTCTTTGCGATCCACCCCATGCTCAAGGAGATACTTTGCAGTAGGACTGTCTTTGTGGATGCTTCCTGCTGGAGAAATGTGATCTGTCGTGATACTATCACCAAAGTTAAGCAAACAGTATGCATCCTTCACCCCATGAGCTCCAGGAGGATTCATGGTCATGTTCTTGAAGTATGGAGGCTCATGAATATAGGTTGAGCTAGGGTCCCATGAATAGGAAGTTGAAGCTGGTACAGATAGCTGATTCCACATGGGATTGCCCTTTGTGATAGACTCATATGTACTTTTGAACATAGCAGGCAACACACTGGATTGAACGACCTGAAAAATATGCATCACGAGTAAATTTCAGTCCATTCTAGCAGTAAAACATCATATTACAGAACAAGAGGTACAAGCAAAGTTGACAGTATCTACCTCTGCAATTTCCTCTGCTGTTGGCCAGATATCCCTGAAATAGACACTCTTACCATCCTTTCCTGTTCCAATTGGCTCCTTATCAAAGTCAATGTTAACCTGGAAAACATTTTCATGTCACCTTATTGATGAAGAGCAGCAACAATAAGAATGAGATTTTCAATGGAAGCTCAGCAAAGAAACTGGATCCCCAAAAAGCAAACATTACATAGAATGTTCAACATAAAATAGTTGAATTATGTTGAATTAGGAGCTGCGAAGAAAAAACCCTTCACCGTACATCTAAGTTTCAAAACAAAAATGTAATCAACAAACCTTATCTAATAGCATAACAGAGAAAAACATTAGGAACTTGGGGCAGCTAAAGCAAAGTTTGACATGGCGTGTAAAGAACAGGATGGAATATATAAGGGTAGAGCGGTAACGGTGTAAAGAGTATAAGGCACGAAGAGTTAAGAGTGTTGTTAGAAGCTTTAAGAAGTTACAAGGGGGCCCTGGTGAGGACAAAAATAAATCTTGAACAAAATTTAATTAGAATATTCTTAAAGACATATGCCAGTGGGGCACAACACTAAATTTAAGTAAATGTGATGCATGGTATAAGTTTGACAAAGAGAGAAAAAACCGACACTGCTACTCAAAAAAATTTAGCCAGCTCCTCTTTAGGTCAACACTTAGATCCCTTCAACACTAATTAACTCGCATTCCTCTCCCTAAACCATATAAAGCAAGGTCATAACAAGCACAGTCTAAATGGTAAACATACCGTCCCAGCAAGGGCATAGGCAACCACTAAAGGAGGTGAAGCAAGATAGTTGGCTCTTGTCAAGGCGTGGACACGGCCCTCAAAATTTCGGTTACCAGAAAGCACAGCTGCTGCAAGAATGTCTGCAGAGAGAAAGTGAGGGAGTAGTCAGAAAAGAGAAGTTCAAATGCAGACGCGGTCAAAGAACTAATGGTATGGATATAATCTCAAAATTACCATTTTCTGTAATAACAGCGCCAACAGATTCATCCAAATCCCCAGAATTTCCAATGCATGTTGTGCACCCATATCCAACAATATTGAAGCCCTGCTCATTCAAATATTTTTGCAGCCCACTACAAAATGCAAAAAAGAAAAAACAAACATAATTAACTGATGTTTTTCTCTCAAGTACGGAAAATTAAAAGGAAGTTGCATTCTAAAACCATTCAAATTATTCAGTTACCTTTGGAGTAAATATTTTGTAACAACTCCGGAGCCTGGGGCTAGACTTGTTTTTATCCATGGCTTTACCTGTGGACAATTATGAAATGATAATTAAAGAATAATTCAATTCTACAGTAGCTTTTACATTCTTAGAAATAAAAGAAGGCCCAAACAAATGCTTGTGCCATATTGATAAGATCAGGGAAAGAAAATTGGCATAACAGCAGGAGGAGGCACCTTCAAGAATACAAGTACAAGAAGTCTATGCATGCCTAACCTTTAAACCAAGTTCACAAGCCTTCTTAGCAACAAGACCAGCACCTAGCATGACACTGGGATTTGATGTATTGGTACAGCTTGTGATTGCAGCAATCACAACACTACCATGCTTCAGCTCTGCTGGCTGTCCATGGAATGAAAACTTTGCCACTTTGTCCTGTGCCTCTTTTGGTACAGCAAAACCCTGTTTTCATATCAGATTAAAAATTTAGTTGTAGAAAACCAATAATCAGAAGTTGAGCCACGTCAATGGTATCCTACCCAAGAAATTAAATAAAAATGAATCCAAATCCACTCAATCCCTATTAAGATTGGATACATTTGCTTCACTATCAACAGCAAATTATCATTGCCTACAGAAATGCAAATGACAATAAATCACCCACATCCCCAGTAAACTACCCCTTTGTATACAAACATACATAGGGTGTGGACATCATGGATGAATTTACAGTGAAGTCAGGGTTGAGAGTTAACAGCTAATGGTAGGATAGATGGAAGAGGCTTACTACTCCTTGTGATTGAAGAGGAGACAGACAAACAAAGTTAAAGGTGGTGCTGTTACTGGCACATGTTATGGAAGTGACAAGGAAATTTCATTATAGCTGTGTAAATGGACAAAGCATAACTAAAGGTAATCGATGAGTGTCATTTAAATCCAGCAAAGGATGAAAATTTGAGCAACATTAATAAATACAGTGATCCAGCATTCACGGTTCAGTGAAAAACATAAACTTCCACCTATCTTTTTCTCGGCTAAAAAAGCACCGTCCAATGGCTTTTAACTGTGGAAACATATAGATCCAGCCAACTTGTATCAAAGAGAAGCCACACAGACCAGTGTAAAAAAAAATGCAGTATAACTATGAACTCTATAGGAACCAATGAAATCCAGAAACTGAACCACTGGCGACCATATAGTCATTATGATATGAAGCAGATGCACTTCCTTTGACTCAATTTATCAAAGTCTTTAACAGGGAAACGACAAATTATATTAAAATTTTTAGACAACTGGATCTAATGGAAACAAAGATTATGGATATCAGTTATCCACACTGAATGAAATGGCTTACAACAAACCTTAAATCCAACTTTGTTATTGAGACAAGCATGCCAATCAGCCTTCATTTCTTTTAATGGAACACGATCATGTGGCCTGCAAGGAATGACACATGCTTTGATGAGCTATAAATCGAAGGGGATATGTTAGATTTGCATTGAAGTCGTCGAAAATGAGCTACAAGGTGTCAGTGTGTGAGATAGTGTTGATGAACGGGAGTTAACGCATGTAAAAAAGTGCACACCTCTTTGGTCCAGAAATGCAGGGCTCAACATCCGCAAGGTCCAATTGTAGATAGGCTGAGTACACTCTTTCTGGTTGGGGCTGAATTAATTGGTGAGGGAAAAATTAGTAATTCCATAGTTGCACGTTAAATAACAAAATAAAGATTATATCAAATGCTCAGAAGAAAGATAAACATTGAAAAAGGAGTAAAAGGTTCTACCTCGTTATAGTCAACAAACATTTTGTTTGCACGGAGATATGCTTCTATCATTGCCACCTAATAAAAGAAGACCCGTCAATTAGCATCCAGTATAGATTTCAAATTGCAAACAACTATATGTTGGAAACAAGAAATGAGACTCACAGTTTCATCACTCCTTCCAGTCAATTTGAGATATTGTAATGTAACATGATCCACTGGGAAGAACCCCATAGTTGCACCATACTCAGGAGACATGTTAGCTATAGTAGCCCTGTCTGCTAATGATAGCTTACTCATTCCATCACCTGCAGGAAACAGACAATATTAAATCGTCATCCAAAAAAGACAAGAAAAAGCAATTGATAGCTAAGTCAATTAAGGTCCATGAATCAAATTACCATAAAACTCAACAAACTTTCCCACAACACCATGCTTCCTCAGCATTTGAGTCACCGTCAAAACCAAGTCAGTAGCTGTGACACCATTGTGTAACTTTCCATTTAACTTGAACCCAACAACGCCAGGCAACACCATGCTCATGGGCTGTCAATTTGAGAAAGTACAATGTAAAGAGACAAAATCATTGCATAATGCTCCTCCACACTTATTTCAGATAGTGGAAAATGAATAGCATCCCAAAGCATTCATGCACTACCAACCCCATACATAATTTGTGAAAGAAAAACAAATTCACCTTAAGTATTAAAGAAACACTATACAACTAGTACACCTTGAGTATTAAAGAAACACTATACAACTATATAAGTAGTAAAAAGAAGCATCCATAGAAGTGATAAATTAGTAGCACTCGCATAATATGGGAAAATTGCACTTGAGCCCAAACTTAACCACATAATGCTGATATACACTTCATTAAAAAATATAGGAATCCCGCAACAAAATAAGTTA
>Ga0307508_10007062_pt1 | contig 10467 bp, 9 predicted proteins | sample 9_EM_MG_FD_203089 | JGI IMG/M metagenome (GOLD analysis project Ga0307508, IMG submission 203089) | Populus trichocarpa ectomycorrhiza microbial communities from riparian zone in the Pacific Northwest, United States - 9_EM | ecosystem: Host-associated > Plants > Roots > Unclassified | place...
AAATATATGTGATCAGAAAAAAGCAATAGCAGCCATATAATTTTTTGAAACTATCATAATGTTTTTAAATTTAAAAGAAAAGTAAAAAAGGACTCGTACATGCCACTTGATGGCTTACAAAACAAGTAAAGATGATCAGAGCAACATCTGTGTTTATAAAGTGTTATCAGTGGGGTGGTGAAACACTGGTACCCGTGGTAAAACACTGTGTAAGCGATAGTATCGTTATGAATCTAGCTGTAATACTTTATTACTACAAAAAGAACAGAGGGACATAGCCCAACTGATCATATAGCAACAAGACGGGGGCCTCCACTTCATCATAATAGAAGAAGGAGACGAAGGGGGTATAACCCTCCTGACAGGCTAGACGGGCGGCCCTTGTTAGCAGACCACGGTATGGCCAGAAGATGGGCGGCGCACATGGTGAGCAGAAAACATCCACGGTCAATTTCGAGGGCGGAGTAGGACACAGGCAGTGGTGGTGGGTAGAACACACCACGAAATCGAGCACGAATGCTCGATTCTGGTTTTCTGGTTAGGGATAAGGTGAAGGAGGTGCCGAACACGAAAAACACGCCGCCAAGGGCAGGTTTTTTGGTGTTCGGCAGGAAGGGTGAGGCTGTTCGGCATGAGGGCAAGGTGGAGAAGACACCGAACCAGCGGTGTGTTTTTCGTGTCCAACATGAGGGGCAAGGTAAAGAAACAGCCGATGCGTGAGGGGTGTGGTCAGGGAGCCGCCGAATACGAAAAACACGTCCTGAGGACGTGTTCTTCATCTTCGGTGTGAGAGAGAGCCGAAGGGGGGGTGTCGGGTGGCAGGAGAATGGGTGAGGTGAGGGCTGACGGAATGTTGGCAAATTGAATTAACGTAGATAAATAACTTCGGGCATACCTTGTACACCCGACCCTCTCCATGTGCTTTCCGTGCCGTTTTCCATCGTGTCAGCGTCATTCTGACCTGGGGTTGTTGCAGTGAAGAGTGGGTGATGAGACGAAGCCAGTGACAATCAGTACGCGTCGAATATGGTGCGATCTTCGTAGCGTCGAAAAGAGAAGATACAATCCTCCTGTCCTTACGTCAAAAGAGATGGGACGTACTGACCATCCTCCTCTGTCCGTAAACGCACTGTATCAACCTATTAGTGAAGAAAGAAAAAAAAAGAAAAAAAAAGTAGGGAACACACCCGCGTTCTCAATGCCCTATCTCCATTTTTGACTCCCTCGTAGCCATAGACATTGAACGTTGAACATTGACGTCTTGAAGCTGATGGTTGTAGTAGGATCGTGAGTATAGTGGCGCAACTAAGTTCACATGATAGTTCATCAGAGATTCCGTGGCAATTTCAGTGAATGATTCCACGGCTGAAGGATTACATAATGACGAGAACAGGATTTGTCAATTCCTTTGCAGTTTCCTCAGGGATTTCAGTGGATGCTTCCTCGGCGGCAACCGTTGAAACCCTGACAATCTCCGCGAAGGTCAACTGAATGTGAAACCCCGAGATTATTTGATCACCCCTTGGTTGTTCTATTCAATCACCCCCTTGAATAATTGCACTTTTCAACTTGATCTGGCCGGTCTGTGACCGTTACATGCACTGTGACCGAACTGTCAAAAAGTCGACCTGAATATCAGCTTCACCAGTTCAATAGTATTCACACGCTCCGACAGTGCTATGGATTGTCACGCTCTTTTCAAAATCTCTGCCATGTAAGTTGCATTCAGTTCCAGGGCCTGAGATTTTACACAGAGCTTGAAATATACATAAGATTTAATTGTACTAAATTTATTTTATAATTTCACCTCTTGACAATCTCTCAGGCATGGTTTATCACCAATGATTGAAAATTTTGCTTAGTTTTTGTGCTGTTACATGAAAACTTGGTCGATTTTCTTCAAATAAAGTATATAAGCAACCTTTTGTGTATCACAACTACCTATTCCGAGAATCCAGAGGGTGGAAGTTGACCGTAAAAGTGAATATTGTGAGTTTTCAAAAACCTACCCATTTTCAAACCCAGCGCCAAGAATAGTATTACATTTTGTGTCAACACACGTGCCGCGCGACACCATATGCATACACCTTCTTATTCGATTTCTGCTATCTAGCAACATGCTAGATCTCTTTCCCTATGCTATCTCCTATGTCCTGGGCTCGCCTTTTACATACCTCAGGAGTACTGTGTGATCCGACATCAGCAATTCCGGATCTGGGGCCCATGTCCACTATAGTCTTGGACGATCGTGACCCATCCACCGTCCACTCGTCTGGGTGGCATAAAGGGGGGAAGTTCACCGAATACAATTCCACGACGATGTATACAAACACCGAAGGAGCAACGGCGACGCTCACTTTCCAGGGTATGTACGCTCGAAAGGTGACTTTTCTGCTCAATGAACATTTCAACCTTTAGGTGTTGGCATTAGCGTCTATGGGACTGTAGGATTCAATTCAACTGAAACTACCCCCAAGTCTTCTTATCAGTTGGATGAAAACAAACCTGTCTGGTTCCAACCTTACAGTGTCGTACCTCAGCAGCGCCGTTGGTTTTATCAATCACCACAGCTTCCTAATGGACAACACACACTTGTCGTGACGAACCTGATCAACGGATCCACTGTGCTCCTTCTTGACTAATTCACCATTACGAAGGAGAACACGGCGACCTCATCTCCAAGTGGTAGTCGATATGGTGCTGTTGCTGGATCTGTCGGCGGTGTCGTCGCATGCATTCTCCTGGTCTTCGTTTATTTCTGGGTGCGGGCGCGTAGGAAAAGGCATCTCAAGGACAATCAAAATTCAAGGATGGTTCCAAGTGGTAAGTACTTCCTGCACTTGCTCAACCTCGTTTGAATAGCCGATATTTCAGTCTGGATGGATTCATCTCATCCGAGGTACGGCCGTCCTGCCACTCAATATCCAGACCTAATTAATTCACTTTTTCTTTCTCTCCCAGCACAACCCCCTTGCCTCCCAACAAGAGTATGCCGGGCATTTCCTTTCCCTCTACTCCCAACCATGCACCATCGACCAACGAATCCAACCAACCTGCTCCACCAGCATATACTGTGGCAACTGGAGCGGCGTCACGTTAGTAACAATCATGATCACCAACAGTTGCCAGGAACCTAACTAAATTTTCGATCCTTTAGGAATTTTGTTCAATTAGACTTTCACTCACTCAAAGCCCTTCAAAATAAATTACATGACTCAGTTTCAACTGGGGCGAACTAGAATGTCTAACGTCAAGTCGTAACGGCTTTTCACGTTCGTTCAATTATGCCAACCCGTGCTAGAAAAGTATAAATTACATGAAAGACGACCACCAAGCTTTAGGTCGACCTGTATGTTCTCACTCATTCCGCGTCCGTGAATAGTTAAACTGAGTAGCCGATACCTCTAGAACAACTATCAAGTGTGAATGGTCAATGCATTTGCTAGATTCCTTCATCACAACTGCAAATCGCCAGAAACTTCCCTACTACTCTGGTCTGGTAGCTCTCGGTTTGGTTCCAACATACTAAAAGTATCATGTGTGATTTCCATAGAACCTGCTAGTTGCTAGATCTTGCTTGAGAGATAGCCCTAATATTCTGTTCTATATTTTCTGCATGTAGAAAACTCCAAGGCGCGCTGATCTGGCTTACAAATACCGTGGTCTTGTTTTCTGTTCACCACGCTTTACCTGCTATGCGTGTCGGTTCATCAGGAGCAGTGTTGTTCTTTCCCGCGGAGGATGGCAAGTCGCTTGAAACAATCTCACTCACAAAGAGCCAAATTAATTCAGAAGTTTGGGCAGGTTTGGGCCTCATTGTTGAAACTTCTGCAGCTATACTGTCTGTAAGTGTGCCATGGTACTTCGTCTTAGAATGATGTATCGTACGTAGGGTTTTTTTCCCTGCGGCATTCCCCTGTCCAGCGCCTTGTAGCGCTCGGCGATGGTGGTCAATGGGGTCTGCGGTTGAAGGAGAAGAAGGATACTCCTTCGGTACGTTCCGTTCACTAGTCTCTTACTATTGTCCACTAATTTACTACTAGGCATCAACTCAGCCGGCCATCTCTGTGCTTAGCGGCAGCATACAAACATACTTGCAGCGAAGTGATAATGATCCAGCAAATGAGAGCTGTTTGCAACACTGAGAGGCAGGAGACCGAATTCGGCACGCGCTTATTCTCAATTGTTCTCAATCTTTGTATGACTTGGCGCTGTCAAATTGTGAGCCCAGACACCCGTCCTGTGCCTAATAATTCAACGGACTAATGGAAGTTCCGAACCAATTGATAACAGGCTTTTGTTTTCATTATTTGTTCTCATTTACCTAACCACGAGGCGCTTACTGGAGAATAAGTATATCAACTCCGCACAGTACTAGATGACGAGGGTCCCTCCGAAAGTCCAGAAACCGACAGTGGCCGACCTCAGCAATGGTGCAGGGAAACTTTGCCAATGGGGACTACTTCATCAACTGCGATTTCATTTCTCTGTCTGCCTTGCGGGCCATCTTCGGAGTGTGGATCAACGTCTGTGTTGCAACGATCGCGATTTGCATCCGTTCCATCTTTCGTTACCGAATCAAGCATTTCCTCCTCTCTGGACAACGTAAAGTCAACCTTTGGCGCACATCGCCTGCCGTGACGACGTCCGAGCTTTTTGAACTTCGGGGTATTCTGGCCCGGGCTCTCGTTGAGGGCGATTTCGCGTTTGTCTTCGCTTCCGCGTTCTGCGTCGTCACCGCCCTGGTTGGCGCTGCTAGCACGGTCATCAGTAATCATGCCGTCGTTATGAATTCAGTTATTCGTGATGCCGTCGTCCGGGGTCAAAACGTCACGCATTTTCACAGCTCGATAGCTGGTGCCCTTCTCGACGTGTCCACGAGAGTCACGGCTCTGGATCGAGCCAAAGCACCCCTTAACGAACTTTTCGATTTCGTGCCCAACGATAATGGCTACTGGGTTTACAAAGCAAGTCAGTGGAATAACACATGGAAAGGCGATTGTACATTCACAAAACACGACGCGGTTGACCTCAAGGTATATGTCACGAATTCAAGTAAACCATACTACCAAGATGGAGTTCCTTTACTGGGTCATTACGTCCCTGCTTGGGCCACTGTGGATCCTGCGAGGCAAGGTGTATACCTTGCCGGATTTTGGCAATCACGAACAGATCGTAACGACACTGGATTTTGGGCGAATATTATTGCCACGTACGTCTTTGGTACATCTCAAGTTAATGATCCCACGTGGACAACCAAGACCTCCAATATTTCCATCGTCAATTATCTGGCTCATGGCATAGGAAGGGATCCACAAGGCATGTTTATGGAGACCGCATTCAAGTCCGATGTACATGTTGTGGAGTGCTCCTTCGTAAATGCAGTGGACAACGGGACAACATATCAGGCTAAAGGTCCTGGAGGGTCATACTCTAGTGCAGCACAGAACATAGGAGACGTCAGTTCCGTTATCACATTCCGGCTGCGATCTGGTGCTGACATCCAATTCAGTTACTTTATCGTGACATTGTGGTAAACACAACTAACAATCGGCCTGTCATCCAGCCAACGGGAGAACAGATGCTTCGGTACTGGCAAGCGTACATGTCTGTCAAAGACTCGCAGTATCCAAACCCCGATGTCAGGACTCTGACTGTGGTGCAAGATACAGTCCAAATACGACTCTCTGCATTGCTGACGAGCGTAATGGCATTCCTTCTCACTGTTGTGACAGCCTATGTCGCAAGGTATCGTGGAATTAAGAACAAGGCGCACAAAATACACCTTCCCTCTTCCCAGTTAGATTGGATGGTTCAAGCTGCGCGCGAACTTGCCCAAACCAAACTCGGAACCAAGTCACCAAACGAGTTTGCCATTCAAAACAAGGACAACTTTTTCATCATCTCCCCGCATCTCGAGCCGCACATTGCAATGGCAAGCGATACATCAGAGCTTTCAGTGCGAAAGACGTCGACATCATTAGATGCAGACTACGACCCTTGGGCTGGTTATCACTTTGCGAGCATGAAGTAGGAAGATTGGGATCACGGTCTATGGTTGGAATTTATGCAACAGTGTTTCGTCACTCCAGGTGTAAAGGGCATAGTGCCATCTACGTTTGTATGCCATGTAGCAGTCTTCAGAATATACGTTTCACTGGCAGGCTGAACAGCGACTCTGCAGCTCATCAGTAGACTGTCATGCCATGTCCCTATTTCGTGATCTGGTGTTCAAATTCTGACCTGGTAACTGCTAACGGGTTTTCAAAGTGACGAAGTTCGCGGAGTTGTCTAATGAGGGGTTTCGAGATGGACTCGGAGGCGGTATCCAAGCTTGGAAACAAATAGGGTGACTATCGGTACGAAAACGAGCCCTCGGTCTCATTTTGAAGCCATGTGCGGTGGTAGTGGTTGCTGAAACTTGGAAATCTCCTGTTCAAAAGCATTAAATTAAGGATTTGAACTAAACTCTAAGACATGCGAAACGAGTGAGCTCTTACAGGAGACTCGGAGTTTCCCTATGCAGCAACACATGAATATCTCAGTAACAGACAACTAAATGAGCTTTAAAACATGTGAAACGAATGAAAACTTACCGATCTCCTCCTCCCTAAGCTCCCTGAATCTGTCGCCGCTCACCCCTTCAAGGCTTGAGAAGATAAGCCATGCAATTCCACGTGTATTTGAAACTTTGAATATATCGATGAGTGTCAACTTGAATATTCATACGTAGAAAACAACAGACTCAGGCTGTAATACAACTACTCCTGGAGACTTCCATCCACACTTACTGCATGCTTAGCTTGTGCTTAGCAGTATATCGATCCATATCCACACCCATCTTGGCACCCTGAAAATGGTGCTTCACAAAGTCACTGACCGACGTCCCTCGAGGAGCCTTAAATTTGGCCAGATATTCACCCCCGCCCTGCGAAAAATCGTAGTAGAAGTGATATTCGCCAAGTGCGTCTTGAAATATAATGCAATCATTGGGTGGTTCTTGCTCACCAAGTCCAAGCCAATCGACAGTGCAATACATAACACCCTTAATTGGGCGAGGGATTCCACAGAACTCTAGTATGTCTAGCTCTCCCATTTTGGACGTGTCACGGTTAGGCATAAACCAATATCTGCGCTGAAATTTAAACCAATTGGAGGACCAGTTGGTCGGAAGCAGGTCGTTAGGGATGTGAAACCAGGGTGCATCCTCAGCAGTTAATGGGAGGTCGAATGGACACCTGGACTTTGTTGGTGTAGAATCTGATTTTACTTTAATGGACTATAGTCAATGTAAAAAATATCTTCATGGAAATTAATGCACCAGTGCTCACTGTCGACAATTTTTGAGTCTGAGTCAGGCGAGGGGTCATCACTGGATGAAGCCTTCAAACCATCAAATAAGCAAAGTATCAACAAGGAGTCTTTTGCATGCAGCCTACCTTTTCCACTGGCTCAAAGTAGTTGAAACACTCTGAAACATGTCGTGCCAGTCAGTGGTCAAAATGCGACTGCGGTGGGAAATTCCATCAAAAAGGGCAAATAAGGAAATAGCTGCCATTTTCTCTTCTCGTTCCAGTCGAGCTTGTCTCTCGTTCGTCTTGTTTTCATGCAGAACTACTCGGACGGCCCAGAAAACCCGCATTGGCACGAACCAACGGTGAACCATGGCTTGAAGTGGATTGGCGAATGTATCGATCATGCAAATGAGGTCCCACTGGCAATGTTCTACGAATGGATGCCTTGGCTTCCTTTGATCAGAACTGCCCTTCGTCGGGCAAGATGGCTCATCTCGAACGAGCACGGCGATTCAAACGCAAGCCGTTTGATAATCCATCCGACTTGGATTTCAAGAGTCTACAAAAATAGTAACTGTTGAATATGGCGTTGACAAGCGAACTGAACAACGAAATTACAACACTGAACCCGTAGTACGCATGTACATAAGTGCTACGCGAAGAGATCAAGCACTTCTTCTAGCATTTTTTTTGCGGGACTCGCAAGGTCCAACACCCGGGCATCGTTCATTGCTTCCCGAACATTTCGAACAAACATCCATCACAACTTCTATGATTTCCTTAGCGCCCGTCGCTGCCAAAAGTGCTTTATCAATGTGTATGCCTGTCTTCGGGTCCGGTAGTATGACGAGCCGTTCCACACCAAAAACCACCGAATGCATCTCTGTGATTTCGCAAATAGATCCCTATGACTAAAAAAGATTGTTACACTTCTGGTTAGCTCATAGTTTAGAAATATGACGCACCCGAGAAAACCACTGTTTTCCACGCACCGCCCAGGGCGTTGTGGGAGCCGTCCGTCCACCTCTCTTTCCAGCGCTTCCCTCGTGGCATCATGAACGAGGTTACGAACTTTGCGATCGACCTGATCCTTAATGTTTAGATGATGATCAGTGTATATGACGGGGGTGGGCATTGTGCGACCTTTACGATGCCGAGCGTAACCGGATACAACGTTCCCAGATTGTCATGGACCACCTTGAGAACCCTCGCATGTGCGGCAATGAATTGGATGATGTCGGCAAGCGTTAGGTGTTTGTTGTTAATCAAGACGTTGGCTCAGAGATCTAGTAGATGTTGAAGTCAGCCTGGTGAGTAGTCCTATGCATGCCTTGGAAATCTCACTGAGGTAGGGTGAGCGTAGAAGGGATACAAAAGTTAATAAACCCACGTCGAAGAGGTTGGTGAGAAGACTTGCCCTTGTGGGTTAGAGTGGTTTGTATTTATTCATGAAAGAAAAGGAGTCAACATACTTTAGAGGTTCGGCGATCACGCCAACTGTTGACGAGACGGTAATGCAACAGCCTCCCCAAGATGTGAGCATTAAGGTGTTATTATTCTCGAATTTTTTCTGGAGTTAACATTCGATTTGGGTGATATGCGGCGGCCTGTCTTAGCGTTCTTGAGAGTTGGAAAGGCCCCTACAGTGTCCTCCATATGCGTTAGAAAACCTCCAGACGAGTGAAGCTTTAAGTATTACCTAAAGTGAGAGACGCTCTATAGATCTATATAGACATCTTCCCTGGCCAACCTCCAACCAGCCCCCATGAACATTAATCGAATGTCAAAGGTTGTGTCGAACGCTAAGAGGTTCCTATACAAATTTGAATCATTAAAACAGCAGAACAAATGAGCAAGACTACCCACCAGAGACTAGAGTCTCTTCGATATATCTCTGCGACATGATGGTCATCCTTGACGTTCTCATGCGCGTTCAAAATGTCTCTACAAGGACCTTGATATGTGTTCAAAAACATCCGAAAGGGCAAAGTTTTGACTGACCAGAAGTGAGTAACGCCTACGAATAACTTCCCCATCTAATCTGAATGTAATTTAGGCCCCGAATGGCTCCTGCCGCCGGAGAGTGAAGAAGGTGCTGGGTGCGTGCTTTGACCAAAATGAGCCGTTACGGTAGGCAGGTGGACGGTTGTTCACAGCAGCAAAGGCCAAGGAGGGAGGTGTTTTCGGGACTTTGACGGCCGTTAGTTTGAATCCTACTAGGTGTGTACTTGAATAGTGCCTCAGGAAAAGCGCTAAGCGCAGTCGTAGGCGACATCCTTTGAACCAAGGACGGTTAGATAATCTCGAACGCCGTGGTCTGCAGGAGGCTATCCTGAAAGAAGGGTCGGAGTTCGAATACCCCAAGCAGAGACCACACTCACCAGTAGACGTTGCTCTCAAGATTCAAGGGTAGGACGAAACGTTTCTTGGCAGGTTCATCCTGGAATTCACGTAGATGCACAGAACATACCGCGTCCGACCTCAGCGAAGCGTTTGAAATTCGATGCCTGGAAAGTAAGAGAAGGTCAGAATCAGATCGTGAATGAATTTTTGATGAATCTAAACGTACTTTGTGAGTCTTTTGTGCCAGATTGCAGAGGTTTCGTAGAAAGAGGAATCTGGGCATTATTTGTCCCTATTTCGTGATCTGACATTCTGAATTCAAAATTTCAAATTCTGACCGGGGTAAGTGCCCTTTACTCTTTGAACCCACCCACCTGCGTGCCCAGTGTACAATGGCATATCAGACAGACACTGTGTGCAAGCAATCGGCTAGTAAACCAATGCTAAACCTTATTTGGCACCTGAGAAAATCCTCTTCGGCTCCCATAATAGCTGACCCTCGTCGTTGAAACTTCGCTTTCTATTCCAACCAGTTACTCTGGGTTGCGCGTGAATCCGTGGATGCTCTGACAGAACTCTTGTTAAGATGCTGTTTCGTCACGTCGCCCCCTTTCCTTTTCTTTTGCTGCTGCTCATAAACAATCTTCTGTCGGCAGCAATGGGCGACATAGCAAGTAGTCCTCTGCAAACATGCTTGCTGGCGGCGGTGGCAGGAGATGGAAGTCGCGTTGCCTTCCCAAGCGACCCTCTCTACCAGACCACCGCAGTGCATCCATACAATCTGAACATCCCTGTCCAACCAGCAGCAGTGACATTCCCAGAATCTTCT
>Ga0307508_10007064_pt1 | contig 10463 bp, 12 predicted proteins | sample 9_EM_MG_FD_203089 | JGI IMG/M metagenome (GOLD analysis project Ga0307508, IMG submission 203089) | Populus trichocarpa ectomycorrhiza microbial communities from riparian zone in the Pacific Northwest, United States - 9_EM | ecosystem: Host-associated > Plants > Roots > Unclassified | place...
TAGGCATGTTGGACCCTCCTCGACCTGAAGTCCGCGACGCTGTCGCCAAGTGTCGTGCAGCTGGAATCCGAGTTATTTGCATCACGGGTGATAATAAGGGCACGGCCGAGACTATTTGCAGGAAAATTGGGATATTTGGTGAGAATGAGGATCTGACGGACAAGAGCTACACGGGCAAGGAGCTGGATGCATTGAGTTACGAAGAAAAGGTCCAGGCTGTGCAGAGGGCTAGTTTGTTTTCCAGGACGGAGCCGGGGCATAAGAGCCAGCTTGTAGATTTGTTGCAGGGCTTGGGACTGGTAGTGGCGATGGTTCGTTGTTTCTCTTGCTTTTAACTAACAAATCATCTAAACGCGGAATTATCTATAGACTGGTGACGGTGTCAATGATGCGCCTGCTTTAAAGAAAGCGGACATTGGTGTTGCCATGGGCAGTGGAACGGACGTGGCTAAGCTCGCGGCCGACATGGTCCTTGCGGATTCCAACTTTGCGACAATCGAAAAGGCAGTTGAAGAGGGCAGGCTTATCTATAATAATACGAAACAGTTTATCCGTTACCTTAGTGCGTCTTTTCTCTGGCCTTCTTCTCAAGGGATGCCCATACTGACCCGTATTCTAGTATCATCAAATATTGGCGAGGTCGTCAGCATTTTCCTCACTGTCATCCTGGGCATGCCAGAAGCTCTCATCCCCGTGCAACTTCTCTGGGTTAACCTCGTCACGGACAGTTTACCGGCTACAGCCCTTGGATTCAACCCACCTGATCACTCAATTATGTGTGTACCACCACGAGACAGCCGTGAGCCCCTTGTGGGCAAGTGGTTGTTCGTTAGGTACTTAATCATTGGGTTCTATGTCGGATGCGCTACTGTTTTTGGTTATGCATGGTGGTTCTTGTTCTACACTGGTGGTCCAGAGATTTCTTTTTACCAATTGGTGCGCTCCCCGTGATTCAATCCTACAATTCTTCTTCTTCTGACACGGCAATAGACTCACTTCCACGAATGTGCGACCAAATTTCCAGAAATCGGCTGCAGCATGTTCACGAATGAGATGTCCCATCGTGCTACGACGATGTCTCTCTCAATTCTGGTTACAATCGAAATGTTTAACGCTATGAACTCGCTCTCTGAGAATGAGAGTTTGCTGAGGTTGCCTTTGTGGAAGAACATGTACTTGGTTGGGGCCATCACATTGAGCATGGCGTTGCACATTATGATTCTTTATGTTCCATTCTTCTCGGTGAGGATCTGTGTGGAATTGTTTTGGAGACAATTCGGTGGCTAATTTATCTGCAGACTCTATTCGCCATCACACCCCTGAACTGGGCAGAATGGAAAGCTGTACTATTAATAAGTGCACCTGTGCTTGTCATTGACGAGGTGTTGAAATTCATCACGGTGTGTCCTTTCGTTAGGTTTCTTCTGCCATTTTGTTCATGGTCCGCAACCCTAGATCACGTGCATTGAGCCTCCAACAAAAATCAAGGTCGACTGAGCTTAGTTGTTCCTTTCCGTAGATATACTGTCAAAGACAGCCAGCATCGCTTAAAGGTTCTTGATGACCCGCAATCGTTATGAGCAGTTCCCATTTGACTGTTACTTAGATGATAGGCAAAGAACTAGAGTAGTTAGATCCGATGTTGAAACAACGAGTAACCCCGCCTTTTTTATGTAAATACTCAATTTGGAATCTGCGATTTGACAATTACGAGAAAAGGAAGAGATACTAAATAAGGCAAGCCGACTGGGATGTGCGACTGGTTGTTGAATTACATATATTTCGCGTATGTGCCGGTATCAAAATTGTAACAACCCTTTGGCTGCAAACCTTTCAGAACATAAAAATTTTTCATCAAATCCGTCTATCATCCATCCGGATCTTCAATCTCGGATACGGAACCAAGTTGATAGTATATCTATCCAATACAAACGAAGGTAGTTATATTGAACTATACATTGGGATACTATGCAATTGAGTCTATTGAATTTCGAAACTATTATAACGCCACCAATTTTTTTCTTTTTCCGCATATGCCACCTTAAGAAACCCGAGCGTTAAAAAATTTAAACCAAATTTTGTATTGATGCCTATTTCTTGTAACAAGTCTCCAACTAAGCTGTGCTGGTATCCGAAAATTGTTCTCAATATTTCCATTCAGAAAGGGGAATGCAATTTCCTTCCATTTCCTGCAAGATACCCTCTGGGTAGCGGGTCCCTGCAACATCTGCTTCATCTACGAGTTTCCTGATAGCGGCGACATCTTCATCCGACAAACTAATTTCGCCACCGCGCATGTTTTCATCGACACGAGATGGGGATCGGCTGCCAGGAATGACGACCCCTGAGACGACGGATCAAAAAACTTCAAATCAGGACGGCAAGATATTGCTTACAATCTGGATGTACAGACAAGATCCAAGCGAGGGTGACTTGTGCATTTGTGACACCAAGCTTGTCGGCTATCGCTTGAATTTTGTCAGCAATAATCAGATTTTTTGGGAAGTTCTCCTCTGAGAAACGGGGGAGATAGAGACGCGCGTCCGTTGGCTCGAAGTCAGCACGGGAACGATACCTCAGAGGGTTAAAGGGTTAAAAACAAAAACCTCTTAACAGTAGAAAACACAGCATTACCTTCCACTAGCCAACCCACGTCCAAGAGGACTATATGCCACCAAAGATACACCAAGCTCTTTACAGGCGTCCGACATCCCATTCCTCTCCGCATCAATCGTGAATGGGCTATACTCCATCTGAACGGCGATGACTTTTTCACCAAGATCCTTGACCGCCTTCGCACGCCTGAGAGTGTCAATACTACAGTTTGAGAGTCCCAACCAGCGAACTGTCCCGGACTCAACAGCTGGGCGAAGGGCCTCGAGGACGAGCTCGATAGGTACTTTCGGGTCGACACGGTGTTGGTAGTAGAGGTCAATGTACTCTGTTCGGAGGTCTTCGAGCGAGGCTTGAAGAGCTTGCGGGATATAGGCCGGATCAGAACAAGCTGGGCCAAAGGTTTCTCCTGGGAGGCGGGTAAACCCAAATTTGGTGCAGAGGAAGACATCCTTTCGCTTCTCTGGATTTTTGGTAAGCCAGTTTCCAATTAATTTTTGGGCTGTGCAAAAGTTGAGGACATATTGGTTCAAGAATGAGAATGATCAAACCTACACTCTCCATAGATATCGGACGTATCCCAGAAACACGAGCCTCGTTCGTGGGCGAACGATAATAGCTTGTCCACTTCCTCTTGGGTGGAGGGAGTTCCATAGAAAGCGCCAATGGCTACGATACAATAAAATGTTTTGATTAGCGGCCAAGGGCAAGAGATAATTGGAGACGAACCCATGAGGCCTAGTCCAACAGGCCTGACTGAGGGACCATTTTTGCCTAAGGCACGCAACGATACAGAGCGACTGGACATGTGTATTATAGATCCCTACCGAGGAGTTGTGTCCAAATGCAGAGTCCGGACGCCATTTTATAAGGACATTCGGGAGTTGGGAACTTCGATGCTGAGGTCTACGCAATCACTACGCGGCAACGGCGAGATGGATCCGCGACTTGAAGGGGATAGATAATAACCGAGTCAGCCAAAACATATAGTAATTCTTCTGACGAACCATGTAGATGTTCTTAGCACTACCGTGACTCACTGACTCCTCAGCTTGTCCCCTGCATGATTTACTAGCTTGGTAAGAGAATGCACCTGACGTAAGTATGATCTAGCAAGTTTACTCACAATCAGTCTGACCGGTGCACTGATTTATGCAACTTGCTGTGCTATCTCGGGCTTGACCACGAGTCTCGTCGGCTCCTTCATTCCTCATACAATCCACCGCCACATTGTAAGCATTGTAAGCATCAGAAGAACAGTCCCATTGATTCTGAATATGTCCCCGGTCATCACCAGACGAGTTCTCCGGATAATCGATATTGCCGCGCCCCAAAATTTTTACTTTAACATCGGCTTTTGTGCTACTATTCATTATGTAATATTCTAAGAAGAATTCAACGGAATTCATGAGAAGAAAGTGTATTCCAAGGATATTCGTTCTTGTTTCAATTCCCAAGGTGCCACGTGTCATTAAGAGATACTACCTGTGAGATAACTACTAGTAACGGTGGATCTTTATCAATACTGTGAGGACGTTAACGCATCAACAGTATCGTCAGCACGACCGATCGGAGATATGTATATTTGGAGTTGTGGGTGCCATTGCTCGGCAAGCCTTCATTACTCTCAAGGTGTTACTTTGGGACGTGCTTCTCCGAGTTCTCCACCCTCCATCGTTGAGAACACCAGCCCTTTCCTCGAGACAGTCTGGATCATGGGCTGCCAGAATCCGTGAGGACCAAACCTATTCAGTGAGGAGCTATTACATAATGAGAATCATGAGGGACTTGGCTCAGCGTTTGACAGTCCTGTGTCGACAGAGATAGCGGTCACACCGTACCATTGGAATAAATAGGGACTCGTAATTTCATCGGACTTCGCCGTGTCCGTGGCTTCCAGAGTATGACAATTTGGAACAGAAGTTCTTCCATCGCGACTTGGCCACGCCTGTGTGTATTGATCTTTCCAAGGTGTATCGACTTCTCCTGGACAATTGTTTAGGCGTTGTCATCGTCATCGAGTCAGATGGTATATTACAGACTACCTACGCTTAAGCTTGAAATGATGCCTGCTGGCACACTCAGCAGAACCAAGTACTTATTGAGTATAATATTATATTTCATTCGCACAAGCCAAATCCAAGGATTCGGTTCGTGAATACTGTAGGGGCTCTATAACTTTAGGGATATACTGGGAAGTGTTTCTGTCTGATTATCTTTTCCGTTTTTAGTCACCCACAACCCATCCAAGTTGTTGCACTACCTCCTAGAGTCCAGCCACGACCATTCCCGTTGGATGATCAAAGAGCCGTCTTACATGCTGAAATCACGCACGATACATTTGCATGGAACTCGGATAAATCAGAGTTCTAGGTGTTGCCATTTGCGCTTGAACCGCCCATTGCAACTTGACCTCTGTGTGCGTTGGGTACACGAGGCCTCCTGCCTTCGGTAAAACACCTTCCAAAAGTCCTACAATCGTGAACAAGAAAGTTTGAACACGTGGAAACAGTGAGGCTGGGCGAAGGGCTATGAAAACCCAATCGACGTGAGTGGGGCCGTACCTGTGAATCGTGAGCACAAAATAGTTTCGATCACGGCTGTCACTGGTTATATTAGTGCTCAGAACCTTCTAGATAACGGTACTTGTATAACACAAATAGAAGTTCAGCTTAGGTGTCCATGCCACATACGATGAAGATCATCAAGTTCTGTGGTGTCGAGTGATTCCTGTGTTTGTTGGAGGACATTACGTCCGTGTCAATGAAGACCACAGCACGTCGACGAGACTTTTGAATTGTGCCGCGAGGGTATCATCATAGAAGGAAGGTAACAAGGACCATGGGAATATATGTAGGTGAATCGCTGTAGTAATTATAGAGCATTAAACCTTTGTGAATAGACCAGTGAATGTAACTTACGTATCAAGGTGATATCTCCAGGTGTGTGGAATAAGTTTATAGCCAAGGGAATTTGGGCACTGGAGGAGCATCTTGCGATGATTGCCCCGGATCGTTGTCGTTTCGCGGTTGGGAGCCACTTTTCCTCCTGAGCCTGCGTGAAGTCATCGGTGGCAGGTCATATTGTAGGCTTGGTGCTCCCTGGCTATCAGTATGCGGGGTGGATGCTCTCGGCTGGCTCGTCGATGAAGTCCTACGCCCGTCTGGGTGAGCAGTGTGGCTCCGTGGCGAAGGTATATGTTGCCATGGGTAGAGAGGCTGGTTCGTTATAGGAGGGGGCACACCCCATGCCGGCGGCCTCTGGTTTGGAGGAATATTGTTTTGATTCGGGGCACCGCGTTGACTTGTTGATCGCGATAGCCCTTTCGACGATAGATTTGATGAACTCATGTATTCGGATTGGTTTGATGAGGAACCCGTCATTGTATCACCACTCTGTGGACTCCAGGGTCGGTAAAGGTTGCTTGGACCCCTTGATGATGAACTTGCACCCTCCCCTGGACTCCGCGGTCGGTCATGCCCTGGTGATCTTGAGATTGATGGATTACGGCGGGGCAAAACAATTTCTTCTTCTGGTATCGATTGTGGCAATCGCATCTCTCGGTCCTGAACCCTTGAAGGAGCTGGTGCTTTTTCCTGCCTCGATGGTGGGCGTGGAGTTTTTGGCCTAAAGATGCTGAAATAGCAATATCAGGAGATGAACCAAACATAACGCACAACTTACTCAATTAAGTGTCTAAATTTTGTGGGTGGCTTCGATGTTGTCAAAGTCTTGATCCTCTTCGCATTATCCATCGTATCCTGGATCTGACGAGAGATCGTCTGATAGTCTTCCATTAGTAGCCTGAGTTGGGTTGGAGTGAGCGAGGGATCTTTCAACTCGCTCCGAATCCTGTTCAACTTCTCCTCATGCGAGTCAACAAGTTCTTCAAGCTGCAGAGAAAGCGTCTGCCCGGCACGGGTCTCATTGAGCTTCAATCCAAGATCTTCGACCTCTCTCTGAAGGAGAAGAGCCTTCCGCTTGTTCAATTCTCTGAGTATCGGTTCCAGCACCTCGAAAGCGGACGACCGGGTAAGTAAGAAACGTCTGATGGTCGAACCACGTTCAATCATAGCCTCCCAATACGAATTTTTCAGATCAATTTCGCGATAACGACCTGTATTCTCATCGACTTCGTCCCACATGGTTGTCGTGAGAACGATCTTGTTGAATTCCTCCCCGCAGAGACTCTCGAAAAGACGCAAATTCTTCAGCGCTGTCCCGGCCATGCGATTGTCTGATATTCGATGAAAGTAGAGCAAGCCCGTAACTTGAATCCTTTTTCGGTATCTAAGCCATTATAAGTATACTTATGAACGACTATTAATGGGTCGCTACACACGTGTTATGCAGCCAGTCAGAAATCATTTTGAAGATGTCAACGTCGGACTTGGTCGTATCATCAAACCCAGGTGTGTCGACAAAATGGATAGCGAAACCGAGCTCTGGGAAGGAAATCTTAAAAACGGCTAGTTTGTTTGTGTAGGATTCTAAACCATGGCCCACAATCCCCTGAATACCGGTGACCGTTGAAATAAACTTTTTAAAAACGTCAAGAGTCCTGGAACACTGGCTGGAGAGAGAATAGCTCACTGTACTTTTCCCAGACCCAGTAGGGCCCATTACACTGTCGTTTTGTGCTGAGTATAAACGAGAAATTATCTTTTGAAGACTTACACAATGATGACATCGTCTTGAGACAAATTTTCTGAATCGACCTGTGAATTTCTGAAAAAACGGGATACAAGTGAACTCTTGTTGTGGTATTGTCGTTATGATTAGGAAAAGTTGAAGATCAGTGGAAAGTACCTGTGTTCTTGGATTCATTTCTTTGTGGAAAACGAATGTAGTGCCCGGTCGAGGCAGAACGTGGCCCAGGGTAGGCAAGCATAACGCTTGACATGGTGATGAATGCTATTTATTTGTTGCGGAAAAAAGGGGCTCTTACTAAAAATATGTGGCGTTCGATTACGTACAATTTACTACAAATTATGTAAAAAAGCCCAATTCTTTTACTTTATATATGGCCGGCTTCAACCCAGTTTGGGGTGTTCGGACCGCCCTTATTCGAAAACCATCTCAGACGGCCGACAAATGCAAACGGAATGACGAGTTTCAAAATATTTATGTATCAGCTCAGGAGTAAGGGTGCTTTTCGGTTACGGCAATCGCTACATGTGTAGCGGCGACGCCAGAATGATTGTTCCGAGAAATTTATATGATCAGGCCATTTTCTTTTGAAGACATTCAAATAATTCAAATTTCAGTGGCGGGAACCCATGACGTGCCATTCCAGAAGCTGCTAGAAGGAAATCGAGCCTGAGATAAGAAGACTATGGAAGGGTGCTAGCCTCTCAGATCCTGGAGCCTTTGAGGCGATAAATCGCGACGGGGGTATCAGAATGAGGATCTCAATAAAAACGTGCCAGCCTGCGGGTACTAGAATTGGCCAAATAGAGTAGATTACCGTCACAGAAAATAAAAAAACTGGTGAATGTCAGAACGTGCCTCAGGATTTTGCGCTCGAGCCGATGAATACGATTGTCACCGCTGCAACTTGGCCGCTGGGAATGTGCTCGTGTTGAACGTTGAACTCCTGGATGACCCGAGTCTGTAAATTCATTGTACATCTGGCATTGACAAGAAGTACAGCGGATCATACCTTCTGTCGGTTCACTGTTTGACTGTGTAAAATATAAGGCAAGGACAAGAACAGCATGCTCTTTGTTGCCACTACAATCACCGTGAACATCAACCAGCGACTCTCTTGATTGTCACAGCATGGAGAAACTCTCCACAGCACTGAATTGATACCTTCACTCGACAAGATTTCTCCATCAGGAAGAATTTGGGAGATTTGAACTTTCAGATAGATGTCGTAAAGAGTTGGCGCTAAAACAGGCGACCAGTGCAAAGTTGAGCGCCAGACGGCGAACAGGCCGCAACTTGCCAACTTGCCAACTTGAGCCTCTCAGGATCCTGTGACTCTGCAATAGTAACTGGTCGTAAAAATTTCTACTACACTGAATTCGGTTGGCTGAATTCTGAAGAAGGGATCGTAAGTTTAATTCTTCCTTCTGTCTCTATGATGTTCTTATGTGAATTGCTATCATCACAGGCACAAGGATAACTATGGCAAAGCATGGAGGATTACAAGAAATAGTCCGAGTCTGGACTCTGCAGTGTTGTTTTCTTTGTTTTTTGACGTAATCTTTGTATATAGTAAGTAAACAACAACAAATGACAACTGGAACGATAACATCACAACAGCGACAATCCGCTTTGAACGGCTCCCAAGACTTCTCAGAGCTGGTCGCCAAATACGCCGCCTCCAACCCATTCACAAATGCCTCCAACGTGTGTGGCCTTCGCAATTGGGTAACCAGCCTTGACTACGACTAGGTTCAACACCCTAATCACCAAAGCCTTCGCACCATGCCTTTAACCAATTCCTTTAGAACCCACCCTCTCTTGAAGTTCAACTTTAGGCCGTTCGGCTGTGTCTAGGTGGTTCAAGGTATTATGTCCCATCGCTGTCAATAGGCTCTGGAACCATTATTCTTTAGTTGGGGAGAGCTAGCCTTGTCTTCAAAAGTTCGCTTCGGTGAATAAGTTCTCGTTCCATTGCATTATACTGTTGGCTATTCAGGCATTTTGGCACGATCACCCGTGAAGTTAACTTTTGGGCCATTCTTCCTGACGCCTTCTGCTGTTCAGTAGTAAGCGATTCATGTTGCTCTAGCTTGCCGTATTATTCCAAACCTTTGTGTAGCAAGCAGTGTTCCAATGTTGAACTTATGCGTGATTGTACTTTTAGAGGAATTTTGTCCATGGTCCCGATAATTAAACAATAGAGTCCGTTTTCAATTTTAGCTCAAGTGAGTTTGACGATACCCGTGCTCTGCATAGCGACTCGGAGGTGTGTTTAACATGATCTCATGCATGACTGTGTCCCCTCAAAGTTTTTGTTCATGGTCCTGATGATTTGACAACATATAAGTTAGTATTTGGACATTCGTGCTGTCCGATGTAGAGGGACAGATCCTGCCACTGAGTGGTAGACATCGAAATGACATCCGTTAACGTGTGCACTGGCCTGACCATATTATCTTGGGCTGCATTGATTATCAGGGCCCACTTTGTCGGAAAATCCAAAAATAAGTATCGGTACTGTTTGGGTACCATCCGTTGACCATCTGTATTTTTGGATTTTTCCGACAATTTATTATAGCCATACCGATGGCTTCTGTAACAGTTTACATCAGTAGGTCAAGGCTGATGATCATGCAGCATTAGAATTCGAGCATAGACGATCGCCTTGAAGGTACTTTTCCAAGATATAAGTTCGAAGCCGCCATCATACCTTCCTAGTATGTCGACTCGCCGTTGTCCTTGTTCGCTGCTAATCGTTGTTCAATATTCGATGGTTGGCCTGCTCAGATAAAATGAATGGTCGGGCGCGCTTATTTATAATAAAGGCCTTCATAGTGTAACGTGTTGGGGGTACGGGTGTCAATGGCGTATTTGAGGTTTTGGGATCAGCGTCATTGGGAATTTTCCGAGGCGGAGACTACGGAGCCATGGTACATAATTTGGGTTGAAGTAAGAACCGTGAGGACGACGAAGGTCAGGACAAACCAAACCAAAAGCAAACACAAACTTCATACATATCCGGATATGAGGCGATGATGACCGCCGTCCACGATGTTTGGTAGATAACTGAATGTCGGAAAATCGATGGTTTGCCGATCGGGACTGGCACCGAAAATGATCCTGATATATACAGATAAGCATGTCCACCATGGAATATATCTAGGTATTGCTTGAATCAGTTACTATCATTGGTGATA
>Ga0307508_10007067_pt1 | contig 10461 bp, 13 predicted proteins | sample 9_EM_MG_FD_203089 | JGI IMG/M metagenome (GOLD analysis project Ga0307508, IMG submission 203089) | Populus trichocarpa ectomycorrhiza microbial communities from riparian zone in the Pacific Northwest, United States - 9_EM | ecosystem: Host-associated > Plants > Roots > Unclassified | place...
GCAGCGATCAAAGCAAGATGATGCAGATGATTGTCTGAGTCATAAGATTCCCGAACATAATTGTAAGTTTCTTCGACGTAAGCATCGGAATCGTGAACGCTACCCGATGGCAAAGGGAGGTCGAATTCAGTGGGAAGAGTGGATTTGTGAACCATGGTGTGAAAATCGATTAGTTTGACGTCAAGAGCTGTCCATTCTTCTTGAGGATCAGCAAGTTGCATGGCTGAGGAAGACCGAAGGGTGACTTCCTGACGAGAGTGCTGGTGTGCAATGAGAGGGGCAGGGCCAAGAGCTGAACGAGGTGATTTTGCACCAAGATTGAGCCATACATTGTGAACGACTCGAGTGGAAGGTGCACCATGTCGACCATCAGGATTCATTGACCAAGGAACATGGTTAATCTTGAGAGTTGTGCACGCAATACGAAAAGCTTCCTTGATAAGATCGTTGTAACCATCGGGTTGTAAGCCATAACCTAAAGCAATCTTGTGGCCCTCCTCTATGGCAATGCGAGCGACAGCATAGAAATGACCCTTTGAGATAAAAGGTGGTCTAAGGGATCGCGGGCGGGTGTGGCATTGAGCGATGATGGCATCGACGAGGAATGCGATAGATGTACTTCCGATGTGTGATTGTAAGAGAGAGAGCTGTGGTTGTTCGAATGGAATGATGGCCATGAGGAGATGTGGAAGCATGTCCTCATTGAATGAAAGAGGGTATAGAGAGGCAAGCCATGTGCGAAGAGCGGTACGGCGTTGTTGAGCGGCGACCCCTGCTGGACCACGACGATCCAAATCTTGTGATATCTCTCTCTCGACCTTATTTTTAACGAGCTCCTTCACATCTCTGAAGAGACATCAGATGGATATTTCTGCCACATAGCATAAAACTCGTAACGTTGGATCTGTGACAATCGTGTAAAACGTATCTGGCATGTGGTCGACGGCGAGATTGATTGTGAAGCGTGCTTCATAATTCTGTGATAGCATGTTAGAACAAATACAGAACAAGAATGTGTGATATTTGCGCATTTAAATGTCTCCATGATTTGCGCGTTTTATACAAACTTTGTGTTGTGACTTACGATCATTTACGATCTCGTCCGATACGAGATCTACAGTTAGTGCAAATCATGGGATATATGATTTGCGCACACTGGTGGCGATCATTGAAGCAGAGGACAACTCACATACCTGATAATGACTCTCACCCCACGTAAGTTCTTGAGTTCATTTCGAGGAAGTAAGTAGGCGGGAGGTGGAATTGTCCACTGGCCATTTGTCACCTTGGATTGTGATGAGACAAGTACTTAGTGATCCGTGTGAAATGAAAAGTGGAGAGATGCAAGGGAGACCGTCTTTTACGACGGAGAGAGACAACCAGGACCTGTCCATTATCTTTCTTGTGAGAACCTTTGCACTACCGGTGTGTGCATAGTTAAGAACTCTTTCCAGCATCGCGACCATTTTGATGGTACAAGGATCTACGAGCACACCTTCCTTCAGTTGTGGCTCGTACGTTGTCCATATGTGCTGCAACAGTGAAGTCAACGAATACGTTGCTGATCAGAAAAGCTTCGGAATGAACTGAACAGAAATAAATATCGGTAGACATCTATATCAAATGCGGGACAGTTACATCTCTTTTGAAAACAACACTTGTGGATTCGATGGCGGTGGTAATGGATGGATGTCCCCACGATTTACATAGTGGAACAACGATCTTGTCATAGATGAATCTGAGGAAATATGTCAATATATGCGCATTTCAACAGTACAATGAAATGTGCGGTATCGTATCTAGTAAATGTTTTGTTTACTCACCGTCCGTTTCTTGAGTTGTTTGGCAAACGAAATACATCGACTCTGTACGTATTCTCAAACCGCATACACTCCGTCTGACCTTCTGCAGACACTTTGCAATCAAATCGTTCGTGGGAGAGAGCGTTGTTACACGATCTGAGACAAGTGGCCCATAGTGTCTTCATGGCTGCTCTTTCGACGGTTGTCCCAGAGAAAATGCTCGTCATCAGACCCAGCTGGATGGCATGAAACTTGGCCTCGTTCCGAACTCGATGAGATAGTGCATTATATGTTTGAGAGCAAATTGGATGGATGATGCGAGCTTTGACTGGATGGTGTTCGTCATCCTCATAGATATTGTTTGTCTTGTCACGAATGCCCACATCCAGGAGGTCTAGTCTTTGTGAGAACGGGACGATGACTCCGTCTGCCTGTACGTTTCCCAGAGAACGGGTAAATGCAAGCAGATATACAGAGAAATTGATGGAATTTCAAGCGTTGCCATATTGATCCACCTCCGTTTCAAAGAGAGTATGCACTATTGTAAGATCCATGAGATTTCCGCAGGGCTGAGCTTCCTCTGCTCTCCGCCTGCAGATCTTGTACCCTTTTTTTGTGTATACAGGGATCTCGTCACCGAACACGTCGTATGTTGGGTATTCATTTAGATCGACCCTTACGCGAGATTGGTCCTCATCGATCTTATCATATGCTTCTTGATTCTCGGTGAGAATGTTGCGCAGTGGTCTATCCGACCAGCAAGTGATGTTCATGAACCTTTTATCGGTATATAGTATAAGAAAAATGTTGTTCGTAACGATGGAGGAAGACATACCCAACATGAGTTGCAACAGAGAATGTGAACGATTTGATGTGAGAATAGTTTCTGTCTTTATTTAAGTTCCGTCTCTCAGTAGAAGAAAGATTTGGAAGAAGGATTGGTTGGTTTTGCCCGTATCTCATCGTAATGGCAATGGGAGTGTTATTCGTGATAAATCCGTCTCGTTTCCATGCGGCTGGTGAACTAGCGACCCAATCAATCCATTCATCAAGGAAATCTTCATGAAGGTGTAGAGTATCGATCAACCTCAACTCTATTTGTCTTCCACGCTCCCCATCCCTTCCACTGTCATGTGATTTCGTCAGTACAATTGAACAATCTTATCAACACGTCGTGCAAATAGATGGTACAATGAATTGCACACAATATGGTCACTTCATATGAATATCATCGAAACACTGAACGTCGAAGACATGTCATTTTCGCACAACACGATTATATGACGAAGAGTGCGATATTGGTAGATTAACTCACAATATCTCAGTGGCGTCGTTTACAGATCACTTGGTGAGTTCGTCTGGATACTCTGGATCGCAATGGAAGTCTTGAACGCGTCTATCGGAAAGCATCTTCAAGATGAACATGATCATCATCATTGCATGACTTATATCCATCGATGTCGTCTGACAAGGGAGGACAGGCCAATTTCCTGTTGCGTTCATGGGATGATCTTCTTCTAACCACTCGTTCGGAGCCATAATGATCCAGACCTGCTCTTGATGTAACCTTCCTATGTTTAGAAGTCGTCCGTTCCCGTCGAATGGGAGTTTCGAACATTTCCCTTGAGGCCACAGGCGATGTATTGTGGAAAAATCCAGGTGCATGACCCAAGTTTGGTCGACCTCAGTGTTCTCTAGGACTGCATTCAGACCACGCCGACCTCCAATGTACATAACGAAGTCGAGAAAATGTGGCCTGTCGCGACGACTGTATCTGGATCATCCTGGTCAACTTGGTGCTCCTCATCAATTTGCAGCCGATGACACCCAGACAGCGACCTGATGGCTTGCTTTGATTGGTTGTTGATACGAAGGAAATCCAGTTCATTGAACGAGTTGGGAGCTGAACGACGAGAGTTGAACAGACCGACGTGGTCGTTTGGTTTGCTGTCACCATGACCATACATCGCACGTTGGACTTCGTGTTGATGTGGTGCATCGTCAGAATTTAGCAACAGCGGAACTGCTGTCGCATCAAATGGTTCATCATGATCACCGTCGTCGTTCGCGGGTCCAATGGCAGTGCTGTATTTTCAAATGTGTTAGCAGCGACAACATTAAATGACACGATGATACCATTACTCTGCTAGATCATAACCGTCTTCGGTGTCAGACATTCTGGAAGTTGTAATTGGGAATTGTGAGGTTAGAAGAATTACAAACTCAGAGGTTACTGAAATGGATGATGAAAGGAGAAAACGAACGTTACGAATGTTCACAGTGCGGGACGAGTGGTACATTGTCACGGGGACCTGACACCACCAATAACCGGTTACTTACAGACCCTGACCGAGAACATACCTTGTTTGAGCAGGGTCGGCTGGGAATGAATGCACATTTACGTGAATCGTATTGACTTTGTGCGATCTAGAGTACGTGTCAGGTTATTCCAAGAACTCAAGAACATGTTTGACTCTTCTAACAAGGTGAGCGGAACGAATGATACACACAAATGCACGCATTTCATTCGATTGGAAAGGACAACACACGCTAATACATGAGATACAGATGCTATATGTATATGTACAAATCAGAAAGAAGTATCTTGGACGCGAAGGAAAATACGTACATCTGATTCTGTGAAGACTTGTGACGAGCACCGGATGCTAGTGACCAGGAAGGTAGGCAAGTTGCTCCGAATCTCCTGGTTTGACCGATTTCGCACGTGGCACTGTGCAAGTTTGAGGGAGGGGAGTAGATACACCTTGGTCGGACTCTTCTGGAACATCCGTCAGTGGCTCCTGTTTGCGCCTCGAACGTTTGGCGACGGATTCTGTGTAAGAAGAATTGATCAGTGAGGTGAGTGACGTAATAATATGGCTGCGATTGAGACGAGAGGAATGGTACTCACTGTTTCGTGTTCCGGATTTGTCGACGGACGAGACAGACTTCGAAGCTTCTCTCTTGGCGGCTGAACGCGTGGTCGAGGGAGGTTTGTCCGGGACGGCAAAGCCCTCTTTGTCCTTACGATTACCAGTGGAGTGTACTTTGGTGACAGGAACGGACTTGTCGTTCGAGGGAGTGGGGAGCTTAGCCATCTTGTTTGTTATGTCTAAATGGTGTGAATGGTTGAGTTGGAACGATGAACAACTAATGTTACAGAACGCACTGTCTTCATCGACAATGAAAGCGAGATGATCTGTAAAACGAGATGTCAATAGACACACTTTAAGATGTAGTAAATGAGAAACATGATGGATGTACAACGGTATGAAAAAGTATAGGGTATAGATAGAGTCCCGCAAATATAGAAAGTATACTGGAAAACGAAAAGAAACAATCATATGATGATGATCTCGCTATTTGCACAAAAGATGGATTGATGGAAATGCGCAGAAAACATGTTGTTTAAAGTGGAAAATATACAATATGCACCACGAGGATCTTGCGGTAACATCTGAGTCGGTACTTCTGGCACGAACGATTGTTTGGTTAGATCAGTATCAATGCCTTCCAACAAAGAGCCATCGTTGGTTCCTTGAGATGGAATCGCGTCATCTAGATCTGTCCCAAAAGTGTCCATATCATCTCCATCTTTGGAAGCGAAATATAAATTCTCGCTCTTGAATGCAGTTTGCAATGCCTGTAAGTATTCTTCACATTCCTTTCGTGTATAGACGTAGAACGGTCTCGTTTCCATAGAACAAAGAGACACCGTATTGGACCCGATCTTTCCCGGTATGTTGACATGCAATTTCTCCCCTTCGATTCGAGCATTCGTAGGATCAAAGTCCTCTTCGTGTGGATACATACGTTGGCTGTATGCATTGTCGCTCAAAATCTGTAGAGAGTTTGGTTGTATAGATGAGTACATATATAAAGTACAATGAACATGCACCGTGACCAATTCCTCCAAGCACAGAATGACGTCCTCGTGAAGGGGAGTTTGTCGTGGGCCTTCAATGCCCCAGTCTTGTCAGCCCATGCACAAGGCATTGTGGCAATCATGTCCAACAATTTTTGGACAGTGCGCTCCTGATTCCCAAGTTTGGCATCGCATGCGTACTCACGCATTGCGTCGTCGGAAGAAAACTCGCGTGGAACATACTTCTGGTTGTAGATCCCGTCTGGCCATGTGATAGTACCCGCAGAAGGGTCGGTATAGTCTAGAGGTTTGTATTTAGAAGGGATCTTCGTCATTCCCAAAGGGAGCATTTTCTGCACAAAACCAGCGCTTTCTGTGCAGTAGTGTGAATGCAATCTGCACTGAGCTGCTCGAAAAACCACCTAAGGAAAGCAGCCCCTCCATCCAGTTGGTACAAAATCAGCGCGACGCGGTAGCATACGACAGCGCTTGCTTCGACAAGGATCATAGACGCGAATGTGGGCATGTATCGATAATACAAGCTGTGGGAGATTGCACTGTATTCGGCAGTGTGGAACCTGAACATATGCATATGTTTACCCAGAAATCGGGCATTGTCGACGGACTCTCCGGTGAGCTTCGAAGTGCATGTCCAAGGGCCGTTGATGTCCACCAAGTTCGTCCGAGGGTCGTTCCGATCTTTTCGTGAAGTGTCCTTCTTGAATTTGCTCGACGATTTGAGGATTAGGGTGACGTCTGCATGCAACTGTGACAACTCCTTCTTGCGCTGAACGAGGTCCTCGCACCTTTTAGCCCTTTCTTCCCTATCGATATCTCCGTCACCTTGAGCTGCATCTATATCGTCCTCATCACCATCGTCATCAACACCAATGTCATCATCTGTAGACGTTTCCATTCCATCGTCCGCATCGTCATCATCCGTCTGCTCAGATGTTTTCTTTCCCTTCTTCGCAGGCTTCTTCGCCAGCTTTGACGACTTCGATGCTTTCGCAGAGAGACACAGTACGGCGCTGAGTTCATTCGGCTTCGTAGGTCGCGAAGGTATGTTCATATGCTTTATTTGCAACTGTAGATTGACATATGCAGGGAATTGTCCCCATATGCTTAGCATGACCTACGTGAAATACAATTGATAGATATAGAGGTTAATTGTTGTGATTACTTACTCTGTCAACGAGAATTTCATGTCGATGAGATCTTATGTCCGGGTGTGCAAAGATAGCACGCCGCAGCTTGGCAGTTTCTGAACCAGGGTTCCATGGAGGTGGGTGGTGCGTCTTGTATGGAAGGTATGGAGAAAGCCAACAAGAAACCTTGAAACAGAACGAATACATGTCAGCATAAAATCTATAAACTTGAATAGGAATAACAGTAACATCAGTGTAAATGTTATGACATATGTATGCGCAGTGTGTATGGTATATGCAACAGGTCATGTACACGATATGCGAAATACGCCACGTACACGACATGCGCAACAATCCATGTACACGTTATGCGCAATACTCCATGTAATCGTTGTGCGCAACACATGATGTACACGGTGTGCGCAACACATGATGTACATGGTATGCGCAACACATGATGTACACGGTGTGAGCAACAAATAGTGTACATGGTATGCACAACACATGGTGTACGCGATATTCGCAACACATGTTGTACGTGGTATGCGCAATACATATTGTACGCGATATGCGCAACACATAGGTTAGGTTAGAATATATGAGGGATGCGACACGAGATGGTATATAGCCATTCAGTTAGGATCAACAAATGAAACGTACTCACCTCTTTGAGAGCATCTGGAATGACAGAAAGCAGCTTGGACATGCACGAGTACGCCGACCTGCACATGAACAGAAGGCTGTAAAAGGCCTTGCTTGCGTCTGGGTTGACAGTTAGAACAATGGACATCTTGGTGGCACAGTTTTGGACAGCTATGCAAGCGTCCTCAGAGATAGCCATACGTTCGAGCTCTCCAGAAGATGTAAGTTCAGAGATGGTCTCCGCGACAGACGAAACGAGATGATCCGTATAATTTGCCATACCATAGTCCACCGAGGACCTGAACATTTTCCAAATTCGTGGAATGCAGGTGTTTCGGGTCTGAGGTATTCAACAAATACAGAGTCGATGTGGTCCCTGATGATGTTGATGACACCGCTCAGAACAGGAGTCTCTTCGGTAAGCTCTTGGTACATCTCTTTCAACTCCTTTGTAGATTCTTCGTCGAGGCCGTAATCTGATACAAGCCATGCGATCTTCTTGAAGTCTACTTTCTTCGTATTGAAACATAGAAGGAGTCGGTCCTCCATGATTCCACAAAAGTATGTTAGTGCCTTTATTAGTAGCGTATTTCATGTCAGAAAATAGTGACGATACGTGAATATTTATATTTGCCTACCCCGCCTGACGGTCCTGTCATCCTTGAGTGAAACGGAGATAGTCGCATGTCTCCTTTTCGATCCATGATCTGCGCTCCCATCGGTACGAACTTCTCCATAAAGTTCCACACGTAGTCCATCCGAAGAAGGTCGTTTTGCTTCGAAGGATTTCCTTTCGCAACAGCGACAGCAGGTATGTATCTCCATCTCTGAACTTCGTTCTTCGCATGCTCAACCCTGAATTTCTGGATCAATCCCTCTTCGGGAGATTCCTTGTACACGTGTTGGTATTGGTTTCTCGAGAGATGAAGACCAATCTCTTCAGACGCAGAAATCATATCTGTAAATATATAGATCAAAACATTGTCAGTGTATTGTATATTTTGGCACAAACAGAGGGATCTTATGTTTGCGCGTAATCCATCACATATGTATGTGTTGGTACCTCTATGAGAAGTTTCATTTATACATGCCGTTTTTTGATCATCGGTGCATACAAATCGTGCGCATATTGTGGATGCACCAATATGCGCATAACATGAAACATAAGGGTGATTGTAACATTACTCACTGTAATCATAGATAGCCACAATCCACTGTCCTTTGAACGCAAGCGAGCCATCGATGGCATCCCTCATAGGCTTGTCGACCTGGTTCTCTTGGTCGATTTCCATATCGTCAATGTCATCCAGAGATTTCTTCTCTAACCGTTTCCTATACTTCATGCTTTCGCTCTTCACCTTCTCGAGGTACGTCTGGTATTGTGACAGAGCCACAATACGGTGCTGCCCGCTTGCAACGTAGATGATCGACTTCCCGTCTTGAGTCATCTTCTTCCCATCGTCCGTAAGCCTCATCTCCTTCAGGTCCTCCATCGTGTTCCCATCGTCCCCGTACGAGTTCGACACAAGATATTTCTTCGATATCACCAACGGGATCGTATTCGACGCCTTGAAACGGTTGACCCCGTCGACCTTGAATGACGTGATAAGCCAATTGACCTGCGCAGGTAGGAGAGGTCGATCGTTCCATCTCTTGAACGTCATCATACTTCGGTTCATCACTACATCATATCGCGCGTATCCGATGAACGCAACGGAGAGCTTCTTGTCCAGATCGATCTCCGCCTTCTCAGATTCGTTGAACCCTCCGCTCATTACCTTGTCACTGTTGAGTAACATAGTTTCTCCGATCGTAGTATGCTGTGTACCATACTATGTAAAATATATCGATCGAGATCTGATTCATGACTCACCTTGCCAGAACCTCCACCTGATTCCTGATTTGAAGACGCTGCTCTACCTCCATCAACTGGTTTCGATCTCGTCGCCGATGGCACATCAGTTGCCTTTTTCTTAGGCATTTCGTCTCTATATATATTAGTCGTAAGATGTATCTGCTTACTGGTTTGAAGGGAAGGAACGCTATAGTTCAACATCCGATCAAACAAACAATAATATCGAAAGTATCGATCACATGCCACGTCGGCTATTTTATATCTTCATTTGATACAATCATGTGTTCTTGGTGGTTTTTACACCACTTACACACCAGTAACCCTTTTATTATACCTCGATACAATTGTACGTATTTGACGTTGTATTATTGCGCATATCAACTAGTCATATAATTGCGCATGTTGCATATTTTAATACTATATATATGACTATCATTTATTCTACAAGTTTAAATGTCACATAATCGCGCACTTGCATGATTCTTCAAAGTGTGCGAAATATTATGTGTTTTGTTTCATGGTTTTGGTGATTGAAATGAAGTGTTGTTGTTGATTAACGGGTTGTTATTTATTTATAAATCACAGTACATATCTTGTACATTATAGACGCAACCAGATTCGTATGTTCAATATGTTGATGATGATTTTATATGTCTGAATACTTATGGTTATCAAATCCTCTGATCCATGATACAAATATGATCATATATAGATATGTATTTTACTCACGGTCATATATACAATTGGGACGCAAATCAATAAACTATCGAAGTGTGCGAAACGACATCCAAAGTATGGCACGAGGGTGGCACGAACCCTAATGTATTTGTAGAAATACACTAGAATGCTGCTCAGATGATATCCTTACGTGAGCAAAGCCAGGTCCAGAGATCATTGCCCACCCCAAGCTGTGCACGGATGAGATGAATCAGCCAAAGAGGACTTCCAAGACACCCTGAAGCAATGAAAACATGTAAAGGACTGGACCATTGGCTATATGTTTCGTTTTCCCCAACCTACTACAGCTGTCCATCTCTCCGCATACGGGGGAAATCGATGGAAGCGCTTTGACAGGGCATATGATGAATATGAAGGGGCTCCTGTCTTGGAGAGTCTTCGACAGGATCGCAATTTGTACGAGATTGTTGA
>Ga0307508_10007068_pt1 | contig 10461 bp, 8 predicted proteins | sample 9_EM_MG_FD_203089 | JGI IMG/M metagenome (GOLD analysis project Ga0307508, IMG submission 203089) | Populus trichocarpa ectomycorrhiza microbial communities from riparian zone in the Pacific Northwest, United States - 9_EM | ecosystem: Host-associated > Plants > Roots > Unclassified | place...
CGCCGAGCTTGCGCCACTGTCCTGGCGCAGGCTCGGCGGCGACCCGGTCTTCGGCTCCCGTCACGGGTGGACCTGCGAACCGATGCCGAGGTCGAGACGGATCGACTCGAGCAGGACGAACGCTGTGCTGGCCGTGTAGACGTCCGCGGCGGCGAGGACGCCGGTGTACTTCTTGATGACCGGCGCGGAGGCGTACTCGATCTGTGCGGCCTGGTACGTCTTCACCGCGGCCCAGGAGTTGTTGCCGTACTTGACGAAAAACGGGGTCGGGTCGATCGCCGTGAGCGACTTCTTGCAGCCCTCGATGAGGTCGGCCACGTACTGCTGGTAGACGGCCATGTCGTCGCGGGTGCCGAGCCGGCCCATGTGGCCGCCGATGTAGTGCTTCCACGGGAAGGCCAGGGCCTTGTCCGGGGCGGCGATGGAGCCGGGCACGTCCTCGTTGAGGTTGAAGCTGTCGAACGGCACCCAGCCGGGCAGGTTGACGTCGACCAGCATGAGCGTGTCGTGGTTCGGGAAGTGGATGTAGGTGTTGTCGGGGGTGTGGTTGGTGCCGAGCCAGGCGAGGTCGACGCGTTCCCCGCCGACGTGCAGCGCGTAGTGGGTCTCGAAGGTGACGTCCGGCACGGGACGGGTCTTGTCGTTGTCCCGGGCCAGCAGCCGCTTGGTCTCGGCGTGGCCGATCCGGGTCACGTGGCGGCCGAACAGCGACGAAGCGCCGAGGTGGTCGGCGTGGTGGTGCGAGTAGACGATGTGGGTCACCTTGTTGGACACGCCGTTGGCGTACGCGATCTCGTCGACGGCCCGCTGCAGGTTGTGCCCGATGCTGGGGGGCGCGTCGAAGAGCACCACCCCGTCCTTGGTGGTCAGGAACGCCGCCTGGTAGGTGCCGTCGGTGACCCAGTACAGGTTCTTGTGCACCCGCCCGACGAAGTAGCCCTGGGCGTTGACGGCCGGGCCGAGCGCGGAGGGCGGGATCGGCGCGTAGTCGGGCAGTGTGTCGTCGGCGAATGCCGGCTCGGCGAGGACTCCTCCGGCCAGGGTGGCGATCGCGGGAACGGCGGCGATCGCCGCGCCCCGGGCGAGGAACGAGCGGCGGTTCGTGGATGACATGGTCGTCCTTTCAGGTGTTCGGGGAGAAGCGGGTGTGCTCAGGCGCCGTAGGCGGGAATGACCGCGCCGCTGATCGGCGCGGCGGCGTCACTGACGAGGAAGGCGATGATCTCGGCGATGGCCTCCCCCTCATTTCGCGCTTGTATCGATCAAGGCCTGTTCAGGCTTGCCGCCGGGGCGGTGAGAGGTCGTCACCGGATTCCGGTGATCTACCCGCGGTTTCTGCGGGTTAGGCTGGCCGCGTGCCTGGAGGGGGATGGCGCGATGACCGACATCACAGCCGCTGACGGCCGCGCGGGCGCGGGCGCGGCCCGGCAAGGACTGATCGACCGTCACGACCTACTCGCCGAGCTGGACCGTGCGGCCGAGAAACGGGTGACGATAATCTCGGCGCCCGCCGGCAGCGGGAAGACGTCGCTGCTGCGCGCGTGGGCCGACCGGCCCGTGCAGGACCGCCGGGTCGCCTTCATGTCCGTACGACCGCGCCAGCACGACGCGCAGATGTTCTGGCTCGCCCTGCTGCGCGAGGTCCGCGCGGCGATCGGCGGCGCGGAGCCTCCGGCCGCGGTGCCCGGGTTCAACGGCCAGGTCATGGTGGACAAGTTGTTGTCCGAGCTCGCGGCCTTCGGCGGTCCCTTCGTCCTGATCATCGACGACCTGCAGGAGCTGAGCTCCGACGAGGCCGCCGAGCAGCTCACGGCTCTGTTGACGAACCTGCCCCCGGGCGCGCACGCGATCCTGGCCACCCGCCGCGAACCGCCCCTGCGGCTGCACCAGTTGCGGCTCGCTGGAGAGCTGGCCGAGATCCGCGCCGGGCAGCTGCGCTTCACCGCCGACGAGGCGCGCGAGTTCCTGACCGCCGCCGGCATCACGCTGCCCGAACCGGTCGTGGCCACCCTGTACCAGCGGACCGAGGGCTGGGCGGCCGGGCTGCGGTTGGCGGCCCTGTCGTTGGCCGGGCACCCCCACCCCGAGCGGTTCGTCGCCGAGTTCTCCGGCAGCGACCGTACGGTCGCCGAGTACCTGATGGCCGAGATGCTGGACCGGCAGCCCCCGGAGGTGCAGCGCCTGCTGCTGCGCACCTCTCTGCTGGACCGCGTCAACGGCGAGTTGGCCGACCTGCTCACCGGCGTGTCCGGATCGGAACGGATCCTGCTGGACCTCGAGGACGCCAACGCGTTCGTGGTGTCGCTCGACCCCGGCCGCACGTGGTTCCGGTACCACCGCATGTTCAGCGGCCTGCTCCGTCTCGAGCTGCGCCGTACCCTGCTCGCCGACATCCCGGAACTGCACCGGCTCGCCGCGAGCTGGCTCGCCGACCACGCCCAGATCGCCGAGGCCGTCCGCCACCTGCAGGCGTCCGGCGACTGGACCATGGCCTCCCGGCTGCTCACCGATCATGCCGTCAGCCTCACCCTCGACGGCCGGGCCGAGACCGTGGCGGCGCTGCTGCGCTGCTTCCAGGTACGCACCGGCGACGACTTTCCGGGACTGGCCCTGGTGTACGCCATCGCCGACCTGGACAAGCTCCGCCTCGACCAGGCGGACGCACACCTGGACGTGGCCAGGGCCTACGCCGCCTCGACCCCGCCCGACCGGCGGCACCGGCTGCGGATGGCCATCGCGTCGCTGGACCTGCTGTCGGCGCGGCTGCGCGGGCACTTCGAGGGCGTGTTCGAGCAGGTGGGCGCGCTGCCGCCGCTCGACGCCGGCCTGTCCAACGCCGATCTGGCCCTCGGCAGCGACCTGCGAGCCCTCGCGCTGCTCAACCTCGGCGTCACCGAGGCGTGGTCGATGCGGCTGGCCGACAGCGAACGCCACCTGCTGGAGGGCGCCGCCCTGGCCCGAGACATCGGCCGGTCGTACCTGGAGGTGGCCTGCCTCGCCCACGTGGGGTTCGCCGCCCTGCCTCGATCCTTCGCCCTGGCCCGGCAGTACTGCGAGGACGCCATCGCCCTGGCGGACCGGCACGGCTGGAGCGACGAGGCGGTGATCGCCCCCGCGCTGGCGACGCTCGGCGGGATGCTGATCTGGAGGGGCGAGTACGACGAGGGCGAGCGGTGGCTGGACCGCGCCAGGCGTTCCACCCAGGCCGCCGGCGAGCCGGGCATCCGGCTGTTCCTCCACGTGCTCTCGGCCCTCGGCCCGGCGGCGCACGGCAGGTACCGCGAGGCGCTGGCCGAGCTGGCCGCCGCCGGGCAGGTGCAGGCGCTCATGGTGGGGGAGCACGCGCTCACCGCGAGGGTCATCGGCTGGACGATCGCGACCCTGGCCCGGCTCGGCGAGGTCGGGCAGGCGCGGGCCGCCCTCGCCGCCCTCGACGACCGGATGGCCGGCACCGGCGAGATCCTCAGCGCGGTGGCGGCGATCTGCCTTGCCGAGAAGGATCCCGCAGGAGCCCGGCGCGAGCTGCGGCCCGTCCTGGACGGCGACGCCCCGATCGGCATGTGCGCCCCCACGATCGAGGCCTTCCTGCTGGAGGCGCTCGCCTGCCGGGACCTGGGCGACGACCGCGGGATGCGGGCGGCCGTCGAGCAGGCCCTGCACCTGGCCGAACCGGACCGGCTGATCCTGCCGTTCGCGATGACCGGCGCGTGGGAACTGCTGACGGACCTGCCGGCGCACGAGACCTCGCACGCCGCGCTGGTCGCGGACATCCTCGACACCGTCCACGGCGGCGCCCCCCAGCACGCCGCCGTCGCCGAATCCGCCGAGGAGCTCAGCCCGAGCGAACTGCGCGTGTTGCGCTACCTGCCGACCAACCTCACCCGGCCGGAGATCGCCGCGGAGCTGTCGGTCTCGCTGAACACCGTCAACACCCACATCCGTCGGATCTACGCGAAACTGGGCGCGACCGACCGCTCCTCGGCCGTGCAGCGCGGCCGTGACCTGCGCCTGCTGTCCTCCGGCCGCCCCTCGGAGCGGTGATGACCTTCCGAGGAGCTCCGGGAGCACGTTAGGGTCGTTCCGGACGTTCTACTTCCGGAAATGGAGAGGCGACCCCTGTGGATTCCGACGCGAGTCCCACCGCTCGGGCGCTGCTGGCGCTCGAACTCGTCCAGGGCAGCCCGGGCATCACCGCGGACCGGCTCGCCGACAAGCTGGGCGTCTCGGAGCGGGCCGCCCGGCGCTACGTCGGCATCCTGCGCGAGGCCGGCATCCCGATCGAGTCCGTCCGCGGGCCGTACGGCGGCTACCGCGTCGGTCGCGGCCTGCGGCTGCCGCCGCTGATGTTCAGCGCGACGGAGGCGCTCGGCCTGGTCATGGCGGTGCTCGACGGCCACCACGACGCGAGCGACCCGACCAGCGCGGTCGGCAGCGCGCTCGGCAAGATCGTGCGGGCGCTGCCGGAGCAGGTCGCCGCACAGGCCGAGGCGGTCCGCCGGACCACCGCCCCGGCGCCCGACCGCGGCGCCGCCCGGCCCGACCCGGACACCACGAGCGCGCTCGTGCGGGCCTGCTCGAACAGCCGCCGGGCGCGGCTGGGCTACCGCTCCGAGTCCGGCGCCGAGTGGGACGCCGAGGTCGACCCGTGGGCGGTCGTCGTGCGCCACGGCCGGTGGTACCTGCTGTGCTGGTCGCACACGTCCGGCGGCCGCCGGGCGTACCGCATCGACCGGGTCCGCTCCGTCGAGGTGCTCGCCGACGGGTTCGACCCGCCGGCCGCGCTCGACGCGGTCGCCGTGCTCGAAGAGCATCTCGCGGTGGGCTGGGAGTACTCCGTCGAGGTCGAGATCGACGCTTCGGTGGACGAGGTGGCGCCGTGGACGCCGCGGACCCTGGGACGGCTCGAGCCGACCGGCGCCGGCACGTGCCGGCTGATCGGCACGACGAGCAACCCCCGGTGGTACGCGACGCAGCTCGCCTCGCTGCCCGCGGCCTTCCGCATCGTGGGCGGGGCCGAGGTGCGTGACGCCGCATGCGCCCTCGGGCAGCGCCTGCTCGCCGCGGCGGAGGACGCCTAGACACGAGCCCCGGGCACAACGGGACGGGTGTGGACATCGAAATGATCTACTGGAATCGTGGTGGGCGATGACGAGCGAGGAACCGCAGACCCCGGCCACGCCGCCGATCGGTGAGCGCGTCTCGCCCGGCGTCATTCTCCAGTGGGCGGCCGCGGGCACGGTCGGCGTCCTGGGCGTGCTGTTCGCCGCGTACGGGCTCTACCTGGTGCGCGGCATCCTGGTGCTGGTCCTGGTCGGCCTGTTCGTGGCGATCAGCCTGGAGCCGGCCGTGCAGTGGCTGATCACCAAGGGCGTCCGGCGTACCTATGCCGTCACGATCGTCATCTTCGTCGCCCTCGGCCTTTTCGTCGGCTTCGTCTGGTCGGTCGTGCCGCCGATCGTCGACCAGGGCGGCGCGCTCGTGCGCGACCTGCCCGGCGATCTGCAGCGGCTCGCCACGCAGTCCCGCGCGGTGAAGGAGGTCACCGACCGGTACGACTTGACCGACCGGTTGACCAGCCTGGTGGCCGCCGTCCCGGCCAAGCTGGCCGGTGGCGCGGTCGGCTTCGTCCAGCGCTTCCTCGGCGCGCTCGCCTCCACGGTGACGGTGCTCGTGCTGGCCGTGTATTTCATGGCGGACATGCCCCGGCTTCGGCGCGGGGTGGCCGTCCTGTTCCCGCACCGGCGGCGCGCGCGGGTCACCGAGATCGTCGATGTGGTCGTGGACAAGGTCGGCGCGTACATGATCGGGAATTTGATCATCTCGCTTTTCGCCGGCACGGCGACCTTCGCCTGCCTGGAGCTGGTCCGCGTGCCGTTCGCGCTGCCGCTCGCCGTGACCGTGGCGCTGACCGACCTCATCCCGATGGTCGGCGCCACCCTGGGCGCGGTGATCTGCGTGGCCGTCTCGGCGCTCGCCGCCGGCATCTGGCCGCAGGCGATCATTGTGCTGATCTTCTTCGTCGCCTACCAGCAGCTGGAGAACTACCTGATCGCCCCGCGCGTGCTGCGCAACACCGTCGACCTGCCCGCGGTGGCCGTGCTGCTGGTCGCCCTGGTCGGCGGGACCGTGATGGGCCTGGTCGGCGCCGTCATGGCGATCCCGGTCGCCGCGACGGTCAAGGTCGTGCTCACCCCGCAGATCGCTGCCCTGGGCGAGCCGCCCCCCGGCTGACCGGGGTGGCCACGGCTTGCGCCGCTGCTGCACGCTTCGGGGCATGAAGGCTGAAAACCCGACCGCCAAGGCCCGCCGGGTCTGGGACGGCTACGCCGCTCGCTACGACCGCGCTATCCGGCCCCTCGAGCGGTTCCAGTTCGGCGGCGGCCGGGAGTGGGTGTGTTCCCGGGCACGGGGCGAGGTCCTCGAGGTCGCCGTCGGCACCGGCCTCAACCTGCCGTTCTACTCCGACGACGTACTCCTCACCGCAGTGGATCTGAGCCCCGAGATGCTGACCGCGGCCCGCGCCCGCGCGGCCGAGCTGGGCCGCAAGGTCGACCTGCGGGAGGCCGACGCGGAGGCGCTGCCGTTCCCCGACGCCTCCTTCGACTCGGTCGTCTGCACGCTGGCGATGTGCGCGGTTCCCGACGATCGCGCCGCCATCGGCGAGATGGGCCGCGTGCTGCGTCCCGGCGGCCGGTTGCTGCTGCTCGACCACATCGGCAGCAGCTGGTGGCCGATCTGGGCCGCGCAGCGGCTGCTGGAGATGGTCACCGTCCGCACCGCCGGCGAGCACCAGACCCGGCGCCCCCTGTCGGTGGTACGCGCGGCCGGCTTCACGATCGAGGAGACCGAGCGGCTCAAGGCGGGCAGCGTCGAACGGATCGCGGCGATCAAGCCGGGTCCGGACATGCCGTGAGAACGCGCGCTTCGTCGCGCGGTTGCGCCGCCCGCTCGACCCGGCCCTTCCGCTCTTGGCCGGCGGCGGGGCTTCCCGGAGTCGGCCGCGCGTCTGCGGGCCTTACGTCAGCCGGCCCGCGTGCCGCCGAAGGCCTTTTCGAGATGCGGTAGCAGCGCGGCGAGCGCCGCGCCGGCGCGCGGTCGCCAGACCAGCGCGAGCAGCGCGGGAAGCTCGATCCCGTCGATCGGGACGGCCGTCAGCTCGGGGTGCGCGGCCGCCATCGACTCGCTGAGCACCGCGATCCCGAGGCCGCGGGCCGCGAGGTCGGCCACCGCGCCGGGCGCCGACGCGACCAGCGCGACGTCGGGAATCAAACCCTTTGCACCGAACGCCTCGTCGAGCACGGTCCGGATTCCGGTCCCCTGCGGCAAGGTGACGAGACGGTACGCGGTGAGCTCGGTCAGCTGCACCCGGCGCAGCGTGGCCAGTTCCGAGCCGGGCGGGGCCAGCGCCACCAGGCCCTCCCGGGCGATCACGTGGGCAGCCAGGTGCTCGGGAATCTCGCCGGCCAGGCCGACGAGCGCGATGTCGATCAGCCCGACCCGTACGCCGCCGACCAGCATGTCGGAATTGTCCTCGGCCAGGTCGAGCTCGATGGCGGGGTGCTCGCGGTGGAAGCCGGCGATGGCCGCGAACAGAGGCCGCACCTCGCAGCCAGTGACCATCCCGATCGTCAGGTGGCCCCGGACCAGCCCTTTCACCTCGTCGATCACCTGGCGCAGGCCGGCTACGGCGTCCAGCGCCGCCTTCGCGTACGGGAGGGCGACCTGTCCCGCCTCGGTGAGCCGGGCGGTCCGCCCCGAGCGGTCGAACAGCTCCGCCCCGAGCTCGTTCTCCAGGGCCTTGACCTGGGCGCTCACGCCGGACTGGCTGATGTGCACCAGCGTCGCGGCCCGGGTGAAGTTGGCCGTCTCGGCCACCGCCGCGAAGTACTCGAGCTGTCGCAGTTCCATAACCAGTGATTCTAGTAGCCACAACAACGATCTGTTGGACTTCTCATATGGGTGGGAGGACTGTGGAGGCATGACCGAACACGAGAAGGCTCGTAAGCCGGAGGATCTGACCCGCCTGTTCGTGGAGCGGGCCAACGCCAAGGATGCCGAGGGCCTGGCGCAGCTCTACGAGGAGGGCGCCGTGATGGCCTATCCGCCGGGCAGCCAGACCGTGGGTCGCGAGGCGATTCACCAGTTCTGGGCGCGGGCGCTGCCCCACCTGCCGGCCTTCGAGGCGGAGCAGCCGCTGCCCACCCTGATCAGCGGTGACCTGGCGCTCACCTCGACCCCGCCGAGAGACGGCGCGGGCGCCCGTGCCCAGGTGGTCCGCCGGCAGCCCGACGGTACCTGGCTGCGCGTGCTCGACCAGCCCGAGTTCGTCACGCCGGCGAGCCAAGGGCCTGGCGACACGCGCCGACCCGGCCGGCCCCGGCTGGGGATGGAGGCGGCCGGACCGATCGGTGGATCAGGCTCCGCAACGGGTCAGAGCACGAGCCGCTGACCCGGGAAGATCAGGTTCGGGCTGCTGAGCGTCCCGCGGTTGAGCTGGTACAGCGTGTGCCAGCCGCCCTTGAGGTGGTTCTTCGCCGCGATGGCGGCCAGGGTGTCGCCGGAGCGGACGACGTAACTGGCGCCGCCGATCCTCGCGGTCGGGGCCGGGGTGGTCCGACGAGTCGAAGTGGCCGTGGTCACCTTGCGGTGCTTGGCCTTGCGCGACCGGTGGGTCACCGACTTCGGGCTGTGCGAGCCGCTCGCGTTGGCACGGGCGTGATGCTGGGCCGAGCCGGCCTTCCGGCCGCAGGCCGGCCAGGCTCCGATGCCCGATCCATGCAGGACCTTCTCGGCGATCGCGATCTGCTGCGTCCGACTCGCCCGGTTGGCGGTGCTGGCGTACCTGCCGCCGCCGTTGGCCCGCCAGGTGCCCCGATTGAACTGCAGGCCACCGTAGAAGCCGTTCCCGTTGCTGATGCCCCAGTTGCCACCGGACTCGCACTGCGCGACCGCGTCCCAGTTCACACCGGATGATGCGTGCGCCGCCGAGGCCGGCCCGAGCAAGGCGGCTGTTCCCGCAACGCCCACGGCGGCGACGCCGAGCGCGATACGGGCGTGCTTACGGATCTGTGCCATGACAGATAAACCTCCACGCCTACGAGGTCAGCTGTCGGGTTCGGGCCGAGGTGCCCGGCCGCACGTGGCGGCTTCACCCCAAGGCGCGCAAGCGCGCCGAGGAACGTTGGGTCCCCCGCTCCATGCCTGGGTTTGGTTCCGCTGGGCGGCGGCAGGACTCGGCGTTTCCGCCCGCGGTGCCCGCGATCGCGGACCGGTCGACGGTAACCGGAGGGAAGTGCGGCCCGACAAGCTTCCGTGAAGTTGTACTCGACAAGGGCCAGATTCGATGATTCTTTGGCCCGGGATGACCGATACGCGCCCAATCAAAAATTACTGATGAGTAACCTTTGGCGGGTCCACCCGAAACCTGGTGCAGAATCGGCAACCATGAGCGAGACAGTTCGTGATTATGACATCGTCGTGTACGGTGCCTCCGGCTTCGTCGGCGTCCTCGTGGCGCGGTACCTGGCCGAGCACGCGCCGGCCGGCACTCGGATCGCCCTGGCCGGCCGATCCGAAACCCGGCTCGCGGCGGTCAAGGCCGAGCTCGGCGTCGACTGGCCGCTCGAATTCGCGGACGCTTCCGACACCGGCGCGCTGGCGCGGCTCGCCGCCTCGACCCGCGTCGTGATCACAACCGTGGGCCCGTATGCGAAGTACGGCCGTGACCTGGCACACGCCTGTGCCGCGGCCGGCACTGACTACGTCGACCTGACCGGCGAGGTGCTCTTCGCCCGCGCGAGCATCGACGACAACCACGAGCTGGCCCGCAAGACCGGTGCCCGGATCGTCCACTCCTGCGGTTTCGACTCGATTCCGTCCGACATCGGGGTCCACGTCCTCGACCAGCAGGTCAAGGCCGACGGCGCGGGCGAGCTCGCCGACACGACGCTCGTGGTCACGAGCATGCGGGGCGGGTTCAGCGGCGGCACGATCGACTCGATGCGCCACCAACTCGACGTGGTCAACAACGATCGCAAGCTGCGGCGGCTGGCCGCGAGCCCGTACTCGCTGAGCCCCGACCGCGCCGCCGAGCCCGACCTCGGCCGGCAGGACGACGTGATCACGCTCGCCGCCGCCGATGTCGACCCGTCGCTACGCGGCAGCCTGGGGCCCTTCGTCATGGCGTCGTACAACACCCGGGTGGTGCGGCGCACCAACGCGTTGCGCGGCTGGGCCTACGGCCGGACGTTCCGTTACCGCGAGGCGATGAGCGTCGGGGCGTCGCCGCTGTCCCCGGTGCTCGCCACCGCCCTGAAAATCGGGCTGGGCGCGCTGGTCGTCGGCCTGTCGCTGCCGCCGACCAGGTTCGTCCTCGACCGCATCCTGCCGAAACCGGGCGAGGGACCCGGCGAGCGTGCCCGCCGGGAGGGCCACTTCACGGTGGACATTTTCACCAGGACG
>Ga0307508_10007069_pt1 | contig 10461 bp, 7 predicted proteins | sample 9_EM_MG_FD_203089 | JGI IMG/M metagenome (GOLD analysis project Ga0307508, IMG submission 203089) | Populus trichocarpa ectomycorrhiza microbial communities from riparian zone in the Pacific Northwest, United States - 9_EM | ecosystem: Host-associated > Plants > Roots > Unclassified | place...
GGCGTGGTCGCGATGGCCGCGAATGAAACTTCGATCATCTATCAGGGTGCGTTCGGCCCTCGCAACACGGGTACCGCCGTGCCGATGTCATCAGATACGATTTTCCGCATCGCCTCGATGGTCAAATTGCTGACATCGGTCGCAGCGTTGCAACTGGTGGAGCAGGGCAGGCTGAAGCTGGACGAACCCGCTGCCAATATCGACCCGGCGCTTGCCGAGGCTCTCGTCTTCACCGGCTTCGATGCCAAGGGCGTGCCGCAGCTGCGGCCGCCGCAAAAGCCGATCACGCTGCGGCATCTGCTGTCGCACACATCAGGGTTCAGCTATCCGCTGTGGGACCCCACTGTCATCAGCTACAACAAGGCCGCGCGGGGCAAACCGCAATTGCCGCGCCGGCCGCTGATGTTCGAGCCGGGCTCAAAATGGGCCTATGGCGGCGGCCTGGACAATGTCGGCCGGCTGGTCGAGATCGCCGGCGACAAAAGCCTCGACCGCTATTTTGGCGATCACATCACCGGCCCGCTCGGCATGAGCGACACTGGATTTGCGATATCGGAGAAGCAGCGCGCACGTCAGGCCTCCCTGCATGTGCGGGATGCGCATGGCAAGCTGTTGCCGCAGGCCTTTGAAAAGCTGGCGGCGCCGACGGCATTTTCGGGCGGCGGCGGCATCTATTCCACCGCGCCAGATTATCTCACTGTGCTTCAGGCGCTGCTGAATGGCGGCAGCCTTCGCGGGACGCGAATCCTGCGGCCGGAGAGCGTTGCGGCGATGGCTGCGAACCAGATCGGCGATCTCCAGATTGGCGTGATGCGGACGACCAATCCGGCGCTTTCGAACGACGTCGACCTGTTTCCGGGCGTCCGGCTGCGATGGGGGCTCGGCCACATGATCACGGCCGGGCCGGTCGCCAACGGCCGCAGGGCCGGCAGCCTGACGTGGGCCGGCCTGTTCAACACCTACTACTGGATCGATCCGGCGACCAAGATCGCGGGCGTGATCATGATGCAGATCCTGCCCTTCGTCGACAAACAGGCGCTGATTGCCTATCGACATTTCGAGCGCGGGATCTATCACGCGCTGGGGCGGGCCTGAGAAACGCTCGACCGAACCTTCAATCGACGGACATGTGATCGAAATGAGCGCTATGACACGCGGCAGTCGTTCCAAAAGTATGATAGATCGCCGATAGAGCCACCCTAACCCAGGCAACCAACGCACGATGAACGCCGATATGACCCGACGCACTTTGTTGCATCTCGCCGGAGCTTCCTCACTCGCTGTAGCGGCTGCCGCCGCAGCGCGCGCGGAGGGCGGGGGCGGCGGCGGTCCCACTTTCGCCAACCGCACGCCGATGCGGATCGGCATGGTGACGATCCGCGTCCGCAAGCTCGACGCGATGGCGGATTACTACCGCGACGTGCTCGGCCTTGCCGTGATGGAACGTTCCGCCACGGGCGCGGTGCTCGGCTCCGGCGGCGTGAAGTTGTTGGTGCTGGAGGCGCGCCCCGAGGCTGCGACCGAAGCCCGCACCGCGGCGGGTCTCTATCACACCGCGTTTCTGATGCCGACGCGCAAGGATCTGGCGCGCTGGCTGGTCAATGCCGCGATCCATCGCGTGCCGCTGTCGGGGTTCGCCGATCATCTTGTCAGCGAATCCGTCTATCTCGACGATCCCGAAGGCAACGGCATCGAGGTCTATGCCGACCGCGATCCGACGCAGTGGAAATGGAGCGACGGCTCGGTCGCGATGGCGAGCGACCAGCTCGACATCGACAATCTGGTTTCGCTCACCAATACAAAGGTCAGCGACTACGCGCATGCACCCGATGGCCTGCGCATCGGGCACGTGCATCTGCGCGTCGGCGATCTCGCCAAGGCCGACGGCTTCTACCGCGGCACGCTCGGCTTCGACCCGACGCGTGCGCGCAGCGGCGCCGCGTTCCTGTCCTCCGGCCGCTATCACCACCATCTCGGCCTCAACGTCTGGCAAAGCGCCGGCGCCGGCCGCCGCGACGATGCCGCCACCGGCCTGGCCTGGTTCTCGCTGGAGATCGAGAAAGCGGATTTGTTTGCGGCCAGGGAGGAACGGCTGCGTCAGACCGGCGTTGCGGTCGCAACGGTCGAGAATGGGCTCGAAGCTATCGATCCCTGGGGCACGCGAGTGCGCCTCGTCAAGGTCTGACTTCCTGAACAACGGAGGTGCCGATGGATGCCATGCTTCCCTACCGCGCCATGGCCTATAATAACGGCTGGGCCAACCATCGCCTGCTTAGCGCCTGCCTCAGGCTCTCGCAGGCGGAGCTCACCGCACCGCGGACCGGTTTCTTTCCGAGCCTGCGCGCGACCCTCAATCACATCCTGATCATCGACCGCTTCTATATCGACGCGATGGAGGGCGGCACGCTGGGGCCGGCGGCCTGGGCCAACCAGGAGCCTTGCGAGACCGCTATCCTGCTTCGCGACGCGCAGGCCGAGATGGACCGGCGATTGATTGCGATCGTCGAGCATCTGGATGCGGCCGGGCTCGATCGTGTCGTCGATGTCCATCGCGGCGATCACGTCCAGCACGAGCGGATGGACCGATTGCTGCTGCATCTGTTCCAGCACCAGGTTCATCATCGCGGCCAGGCGCATGCGATGCTGAGCGCGACCGCAGTCCCGCCGCCACAACTCGACGAGTTCTTCGCCGTCGGCGAAGCGCCGCTGCGCGCATCCGAGTTTGCGGAACTCGGATGGACCGAGGAGATTGTCTGGGGGCGCTGAGCGCTCTTTTGCCGAAGGGCGCGCTTTGGCGTATGTTTTCCGAACGCCGCCATCTTTCTTGTGAGGTCATGTGACTGCATCCAATCCCGCCGCAGGCAAACCGCTCGACTCCGCTGATCTGGTCAATGTTCCGCGGCTGGTGACGGCCTATTTCGCCGCCAAGCCCGATCCGGCCGATCCCACCCAGCGCGTGGCCTTCGGCACCTCGGGCCATCGCGGCTCGTCGCTGAAAAATTCCTTCAACGAAAACCATATCCTGGCCACCACCCAGGCACTGTGCGATCACCGCCGCGAGATCGGTCTGACTGGTCCGCTGTTCGTCGGGATCGATACCCACGCGCTGGCGATACCGGCGCTGGCGAGCGCGGTCGAGGTGTTTGCGGCGAACGGCGTCGATATCATGATCGACGAGCGCGACGGCTACACGCCGACGCCGGTGATCTCGCATGCGATCCTGAACTACAACAAGGGACGAACCTCCGGTCTGGCCGATGGCATCGTCATCTCGCCGTCGCATAATCCACCGGATGATGGCGGCTACAAATATAATCCGCCGCATGGCGGCCCGGCCGATACCGACGTCACGGCCAAGGTCGAAAAGGCCGCCAACGCCTATCTCGAAGCCGGCATGAACGGCGTCAAGCGGATGGTGTACGAGCGCGCCCGCAAGGCGCCGTCGACGCACCTTTACGATTACATCCGCCCCTACGTCGCCGACCTCGGCAGCGCCGTCGATCTGGCGCTGATCAAATCGTCCGGCGTCAGAATAGGCATCGATCCGCTCGGCGGCGCCGCCGTGCATTACTGGCAGCCGCTGATCGACCACTACGGCATCAACGCGGAAATCGTCAACGATGTCGTCGATCCGACCTTCCGCTTCATGACCGCGGACTGGGACGGAAAAATTCGCATGGATTGCTCCTCGCCTTTCGCGATGGCCAGCCTGATCAAGATGAAGGACCGGTTCGACGTCGCCTTTGCCAATGACACCGACGCCGACCGCCACGGCATCGTGACGCGCACCGGCGGGCTGATGAACCCGAACCATTATCTGGCCGCCGCGATTGCCTATCTGTTCGAGCACCGGCCGCAATGGCGCAAGGATGCCGCGATCGGCAAGACCATCGTCTCCAGCTCGATCATCGACCGCGTCGCCAAAAAAATGAACCGCAGGCTGGTCGAAACTCCGGTCGGCTTCAAATGGTTCGTCGAGGGCCTCGGCTCCGGCGCGTTCGGTTTTGCCGGCGAGGAAAGCGCCGGCGCGTCGTTCCTCAAGCAGGACGGATCGGTGTGGACCACCGACAAGGACGGCGTGGTGATGGGGCTGCTCGCCGCCGAAATCCTCGCCAAAACCGGCCGTGATCCGAGTCAGTCTTTCGCCGGCCTCACGGCCGAATTCGGCACGCCCTATTACGCGCGGATCGATGTCGCGGCGACGCCGCAGCAGAAGAACGCGCTGAAGGCGCTCACGCCGGAGAATCTCGGCATCAAGCAGCTCGCCGGCGATGCGGTGACAGCAATCCGGACCAAAGCGCCCGGCAACGATCAGTCCTTTGGCGGCATCAAGGTCGAGACCGGTCAGGGCTGGTTCGCAGCAAGGCCGTCGGGCACCGAAGACGTCTACAAGATCTATGCCGAAAGTTTTCGCGGGGGCGATCATCTTAAGCTTATTCAAGAGGACGCCCGGGCCGCGATCGCGAAGGCGTTCTGATCGCCGGTGCTGCATGCGTGTTCTGCTGACGGGTTCCTCGGGCTGGTTGGGACGCTTCCTCGCGCCAAGGCTGCGCAAGTCCGGCCATGGCGTCGTCGGCCTCGATGTGGTCGCGGGGGCGGCGACCGATGTCATTGGCTCGGTCGCGGATCGCGCGATCGTCGAACGGGCCTTTGGCGAGCACGGCATCGAGGCGGTGATTCACGCCGGCGCCCTGCACAAGCCGGATATCGCGCGATTTTCGCCGCAGGCCTTCGTCGATGCCAACGTGTCAGGCACGCTCAATCTGTTGCAAGCCGCCGTCGCCGCGCGCCATGACCGGTTTGTCTTCACCTCGACGACGTCGCTGATGATCTCGCGGGCGATCGCGGAGGCGAGGGGAACAGCCGCGGTCTGGCTCGACGAGGCGACCGGTCCGCTGGAGCCGCGCAACATCTACGGCGTGACGAAACTGACCGCCGAAGGACTTTGTCGTCTGTTCCACCTCGAACACGGATTGAACTGTACGGTGCTCCGCACCGGACGTTTCTTTCCCGAGGAGGACGACACCGACAACGCGCTGAGCGGCGAGAATTTGAAGGCGAACGAACTGCTGCATCGCCGCCTCACGGTCGAGGATGCCGCGGAAGCGCATGTCGCCGCACTGGAGCAGACGCCTGATGGCTTCGAGGTGTTCGTCGTCTCAGCGCCGCCGCCCTTCGCGCGATCGGATGCGGAAGCGTTGCAATCGGATGCGGCGCGCGTTATCGCCGGCTACTTTCCGGACGCAGCCGAACTCTATGCGCGGCGCGGCTGGCGGCTGCCGGCGCGCATCGGCCGGGTCTACGATCCCGGCAAAGCCGAGCGACGGCTCGGCTTCCGCGCGGCGACCGATTTCGCCGCCGTGCTCGGGGCGTTGCGAACCGGCGCGCCGTTGCCCTTTGCGCACGATCCCGACTACATCTCGCCGTCCACGAGGTTGACGCATCAACGCTTAACCAAAAATTAGGGTTACCCATTCGTCAACGCTTATCCTTTATTTAAGGTTTTCGACCGACCTTGGTTGGCAGCTACGGCCGTTGACAGTTTTGGGTTGAGTCGATGAAAACAGTTTCAGTTGCGATTCTTGGTCTGCTGTTCGGTTCCAATCTTGCGGGTACCAACCTCGCGATGGCGGCAGACATGCCGGATCTCATTCCTGCCTACGCGCCGTCGTGGTCCTGGACCGGCTTCTATGCCGGCATGCATCTCGGTGCAGGCTCTGCCAACTCGCAGTTTTCCGATCCCAGGGGACCTGCGATCTACGGCGGAACCGTCAGAAGCCCGGCATTCCTCGGCGGCGGGCAGGCCGGTTACAACTGGCAAATTCCAAACTCCAATTTCGTCCTCGGTATCGAGGGAGATGTCTCCGCAGCGGTCTCCGACGGCAGCGCGACCTGCCTTGCATCATCGGGCTTCTTTATCTCCGCGAATTGCCGCGTTCATCCGGGGTTGGGCGGCAGCCTGACCGGCCGCGTCGGCTGGGCCACCGGCGCCCAGGGGCGTACGCTGGTATATGCCAAGGGTGGCGGCGCCTGGTTGCAGGAGCGGATCGACATCACGTCCAATCCGCTGATTTTCCCCGCGACCACCTTTGACGGCACGCGATGGGGATGGACTGTCGGCGGCGGTGTGGAACGGGCGATAACGCCGGCCTGGTCGTTCAAGGTGGAATATGATTACGCGAAATTCGGCGCCGTCGGCGTCGCCACGCCGGAAAGCTTCGTCCAGGTTCTGCCGCCGCTTGCCAACGGCTATCTGCGCACCGCGGCCGGTACGACGTCGGTCAGCCAGGATATGCAGACCGTCAAGGTGGGCTTGAACTACAGGATCGGTGCCGACGGCGATGCGAAATTTCAGCCGACGGAGTCGGATTATCGCCTGCGCGGGGCGACCGATGCCGGCGTCATTCCCGGCATCGAAATTGAAATCGGCGGCCGCACCTGGTACAGCTCCGGCCGCTTCCAGAAGGATCTCGGCGCGACGGCCGACCAGGCCAGGCAGAACATCCTGGTCTCGCGGCTCACCTACGACACGACGGCGGCATCGGGCGAAGTATTCGGCCGCGTCGACACCTCCCAGAACGTCTTCCTCAAGGGTTTTGTCGGCGGCGGAAAAATCCTGTCGGGCAACATGCATGACGAGGATTGGCTGATCTTCAATGGCACGGTGCCCTATTCGAATACGCTGTCGACCGTGTCCGGCGACATCGGCTACGCCACCATCGACCTCGGTTACTCGCTGTTCCGCGGACGGAGCGCCAATATCGGCGGCTTCATCGGCTACAATTATTTCCGGGAAGACAAGTCGGCCTATGGCTGCGTTCAGATCGCCAACCGCTTCTCCGACTGCGTCCCCTCGATACCGAATTCCACGCTCGGCATCACCGAAAGCACCAGATGGAATTCGTTCCGGGTCGGCCTCAACGGCGTCGTCAAGGTCTGGGACGGATGGACGCTGACTGCCGACGCCGCCTATCTGCCGTTTGCGAACTTCACCGGCACCGACAATCATCTGCTGCGAACCGACGTGAGCAATACGGTTTCGCCGGAGGCGGGCACCGGCCACGGCGTGCAGCTCGAGGCGATCCTTTCCTATGCGATCGGTAAATCCCTCAGCGTCGGCGCCGGCGGCCGCTACTGGGCGATGTGGGCGCCCGGCGCCTCCACCAACATTTTCGGCAACCCCTGTCCGTGCCAGACCCTCCCGGTGCGCACCGAACGCTACGGTGGATTCATCCAGGCGTCGTACAAGCTGGATGGGCTGAAGTAGCTCGGCGAATAGCTGACATTGCCTTGCTCGGGCAATCCGGATAGCCATGGCGGGAAACTTTCCCGCTCAAGGCACGCTCTCCATGGCTGATTTCCACGGCGTCTTTCCCTATCTGGTTTCCCCGATCGATCCCGACGGGCGCATCCGTTGCGACGTGCTGGGCCGGTTGTGCGACGATCTGATCACGGCGGGCGTGCACGGGCTGACGCCGCTCGGCTCGACCGGCGAGTTCGCCTATCTCAACGGCGAACAGCGCGCAGCGGTCGTGCAGACCACGATCGAGGCCGCCAAAGGAAGAGTGCCGGTGATTGCCGGTGTCGCCTCGACCTCGACGGCGGACGCGGTAGCGCAGGCAACGGCCTACCAAAAGCTTGGCGCCGACGGCATCCTTGCGATCCTGGAGGCGTATTTTCCGCTCGCCGACGGGCAGGTCGAATCCTATTTCCGCGCCATTGCCGATGCGGTCGACATTCCCGTCGTGATCTACACCAACCCGCAATTCCAGCGTTCCGACCTGACGCTCGACGTGATCGAACGCCTCGCCGCCCATCCGCGCATCGGCCACATCAAGGATGCCTCGACCAATACCGGACGGCTGCTGTCGATCATGAACCGCTGCGGCGACAGCATCAAAGTGTTCTCGGCCTCGGCCCATATTCCGGCAGCGGTGATGCTGATCGGTGGCCTCGGCTGGATGGCGGGTCCGGCCTGCATCATTCCGCGCCAGAGCGTCGAACTCTACAATCTCTGCCAGGCCAAACGCTGGGATGAAGCAATGACGCTTCAGCGCAAGCTGTGGCGCATCAACGAGGCCTTCGCCCGCTTCAACCTCGCCGCCTGCATCAAGGCCGGGCTCGCGATCCAGGGCTATGATGTCGGCGACCCCGTCCCGCCGCAGGCGGCGCTGACGGTGGACCAGCGCAAGGTGGTGGAAGCGGCGTTGCGGGAGGTCGGGTGATCCCTCTCGTCATTCCGGGACGCGCCACTTGGCGCGGGCCCGGAATCCATTGGCCTGCAGACCGTGCCCTGAAATGGATTCCGGGCTCGTGCTCCGCACGCCCCGGAATGACGGGGAACAAAACTGCCCGACGGGCAAATCACTTCCGATTTACGGAAATGGAAAGTCAAGCCCCAAATAAAAAAATAATTCGCTTTTACAGAAGTGCGAATAGAGCTATATACATCCCTATCCCGTCCCACCCAGAGGGGCGTTGGCCATCGTTACCAACGAGGGACGGGTAGCGGTGGACGCTTGAGTGCCGATAACGAACGGCACGAGAGCGTACGGCAAAGACGTGTGGTCCTGACGCCGCGGTGCTGGCGTCAAGTTGGCGGATTCATCCGCAAGCGACGGTGGCAAAAGAGCCGTTCACCGGGGAGATCACGTTATAAGCCGTAAAGCCATTGCGCAGGGAAGGCCGGATGCTCTCCGCTGGACCTGTATGCTCATGCGCGCACTTCTTGTGCACATTGCGCATGAGACCGCGGGTGCAGCGCGCACCCGGTCTTCCCTGCGCCCTCTACTTGTTTGCGAGGGCGAAACTGACGCAAACCTCGGGCATCTCATGCCGCGAGAATGCGGACCCATACCCTCGTGCTGTTTGACAATTAAATCAGAACAGGCAGTCTCGTACTGCCCGCTGCCATGGGAGACCGGGCGCATTCTGGCCCACCCCAACCTTCGCGACTTTGTGGCCTTCAAATATTCGGTCGCGCGCTACTCGAAGTTAGCTCGTAAGGCGGATTGGGCCGAAGGCGTAATCCGCCGCCTTGTTACTTCATGGCAAACTGTTGGGGCAGCGGGTTACTATTCGCTAACCTCCCCACATGCCATTCGGCCGAACTGGCATGTGGTCGTTTAAATAATCCCAGACCCTATGTCGGCGCGATCGAGCCTCGTTCGTCCTTAGGGCGCCACCCGTCATCTAAGAGGTCCATGAGCATGCCCAGCACCATCCACTTGCACCGTGTCCTGACAACCAGCCCGCAGAAGGTCTATCGCGCGTTCCTCGAAGCGGATGCGCTTGCGAAATGGCTTCCGCCGAACGGCTTTGCCTGCACCGTGCACCATCAGGAGCCGAAGGTCGGCGGTACGTTCAAGATGTCGTTCCGGAATTTTACCACGGAAAAAAGCCACTCGTTCGGCGGCAAATATCACGAACTCGTTCCGGGCGAACGTCTGCGCTACACCAACACATTCGATGATCCCAACCTGCCCGGCGAGATGCAAGTGACCGTGACGCTGAAGAAGGTGCTGGTCGGCACGGAGGTGAATATCGAGCAGGCCGGCGTGCCCGACGTCATTCCAGCCGAGGCTTGTTATCTCGGTTGGCAGGAGTCGCTGCGGAATCTGGCAAAGCTCGTCGAGCCCGAGATCAATCAGTAGCGTGCCGGCTGGATCGGCCCGGAAGCTCGCAGGGTGGGGCGCGCTCTGCAGCGCATATATCTTGGCCGAAAGCGGAGCTACATCGGCGAGCGGAACAATTTGGGCGTCCTGCTACGCGACGAAACGGACCACGCCGCCATCCACCCGTAAAGCCGCGCCGGTTGTCGCGGAAGCCTGCTCCGAGCATGCGTAGATGATCATGTTGGCCACCTCATCGGTGGTTGCGAAGCGTTGGATGAGGGTGGTCGGACGCATCGCCTTCAGGAAGCCCTGCTCGGCTTCCTGCTGCGTGATCCCGTTTGCGTCAGCCTGCTTCGCCATGAAGTTGCCCAGGATCTCGGAGCGGGTGGGTCCCGGCAAGATGGCGTTGACGGTGACGCCCGTGCCCGCGACCGCCTCGGCAAGCCCGCGCGAGATCGCGAGTTGAGCTGTCTTGGTCATGCCGTAGTCAAGCATTTCCTTGGGAATATTGACTGCGGACTCGCTACTTACAAACACCACGCGGCCCCAGCCTTTCGCCACCATCCGCGGCAGGTAATGACGGCTCACGCGCACGCCACTCATTACGTTCAACTGGAAGAGGCCAAGCCAATCCTCGTCGGGAATCTCTGCGATGTCCTCGACGCCACTGTACCCCCGGATGTGAGCCGTGCCCAAATTGTTCACAAGGATATCGGCGTCCGGCGCCTGCGCGATCAAGGTCTCGGCACCCTCCGCTGTCGCAAGATCGGCGGCGACGCCCGAGATGTCGCCTCCGGGAAAGGCCTGTCGCATCTGCCGCACCGCCTCGTCGACCCGGGTTTTCCCA
>Ga0307508_10007070_pt1 | contig 10460 bp, 7 predicted proteins | sample 9_EM_MG_FD_203089 | JGI IMG/M metagenome (GOLD analysis project Ga0307508, IMG submission 203089) | Populus trichocarpa ectomycorrhiza microbial communities from riparian zone in the Pacific Northwest, United States - 9_EM | ecosystem: Host-associated > Plants > Roots > Unclassified | place...
TGGCCATCGGCGTTGGCCCTTGGTGCGGGCGTCGCACCATTCCATGCTCGTGCCGCATGACGCGAGCCGTCGGGTCACGCTCTGTAGGAGGCGTCTTCCGGGAGTGGTTGCTCGCACCAGACCGTCTGCCTTCGCGTGTGTGGCGTGTTCCCCAGCGCTCGGTGAGCTGGGCCACCAGGAGAAGCCCGCGTCCGCCTTCGTCGGAGGGGCGTGCTCGCCGCATGTGCGGGGTGGTGCTGCTGGCGTCGGTGACCTCACATATGAGTGTGCGGTCCTGGATCAGGCGCAGTTCGAGGGGAGGGCGTGCGTGCCGGATGGCATTGGTGACCAGTTCGCTCACCACCAGCGTGGTGACGAAGGAGGCGTCTTCCATCCCCCATTCGGTGAGTTGACGGGTGGCCCAGGAGCGGGCGTCGGCCACGGCCGAGGGATCTGCCGGCAGGGCCAGCACGGCGACCCGGTCCGCGTCCAACGCTCTCGTACGAGCGATGACGAGGGCGACGTCGTCGGGGGTCCGTTCCCGCAGAAGATCAGCGAGCACGGTGTCGCACAGGACTTCCAGCGGCGATGCGGGGTTGGCCAGTGCTCGCCGCAGCTGTGCGAGCTTATCGTCGAGATCGCCCTCGCGGGTGTTGATCAGGCCGTCGGTGTAGAGGACCAGCAGGCTGCCTTCGGCCAGATCCACCTCCAAGGGCTCGAACGGAAGGTTGCCCAGGCCGAGTGGGGGACCGGCCGGCAGGTCCAGGAGTGTGACTTTGCCGTCCGGGGTGACGACGGCCGGTGGAGGGTGGCCCGCGCGGGCGATGGTGCAGATCCGGGAGGCTGGGTCGTACACCGCGTAGACACAGGTGGCACCGAGAAAGGCGACGTCCGTATTGAGGTCTTCGTCCTCGGCGGCGAGATGAATGACGAGATCGTCGATGTGGGCGAGCATCTCCTCCGGGGGCAGATCAACATCGGCGAGGGTGCGTACCGCCGTGCGAAGGCGGCCCATGGCGGCGGCGGCGTTGATGCCATGGCCGACCACGTCGCCGACGACCAGGCCCACCCGCGCCCCGGACAGCGGGATCACGTCGAACCAGTCACCGCCGAGGCTGGCTCCGCCTCCGGCGGGGAGGTAGCGGGAGGCTGCCTCGACCGCCGCCTGTGGAGGGTGACGCTTGGGGAGCAGATTCCGCTGGAGAGTGAGGGCAGCGGTCCGCTCCCGGGCGAAGCGGCGCGCGTTGTCCAGACACACCGCGGCGCGCGTGACCAGTTCTTCGGCCAGGAGGAGATCGTCATCCGTGAACGGCTGCTTGGTCCGTCTGAGCAATACCGTCACGCCCAGGACCGCGCCGCGGGCGGCGATGGGTACGGTCATGATCGACTGAAAGTCGTGCTCGCGGAAGGCTTCGGCCCGGACGGGATCGTCTGCCAGCCATGATCTCGTGATGGGGTCCGTCACCCGATGCACGATCGACCGGCCGGTGGCCATGCAGCGGACCGCGGGGGAGTGCGGAGGATAGAAGTCCACCTCGCCCCGTTGGCGCAGAGCCTCGGGGGCTCCTTCGTGGATGGACTGGTTCGCCGCGCGGCGCAGCGCCACGGCACCGGTGAACGGGCCGGGTTCATCGCCGCGCAGCATGGTCTCCAGCAGGTCGACGTTGACCCAGTCGGCGAGCCGGGGAATGGTGACGTCGGCGAGTTCCTGAGCCGTTCGCATCACTTCCAGAGTGCTGCCGATGCGTGTACTGGCCTCGTTGAGCAGGACCAGCCGTTCCCGGGCTCGGTAACGTTCGGTGACGTCGGAGGCCGTTGTGCACACGCCGAGTACCCGCCCGTGCCGGTTCTGAAAGGGAGCGGCCCAGGCCCGGAATATGTGGTCGTGGTCGGGATCGGCGGACGTGCGAGCGTGGATCTCCTCGTCGGCAGTTGGTCTTCCGGTACGGAGCACCTGGCCCAAGGCCTGTTCCCAGGCCTCGGCGCCTGGACCGGACATGATCTGTGCAAGGTGCTTCCCGTGACAGTCGGCGTCCGACACGCCCGTCAAGCGGGCCATCGCGGCGTTCTGCCGCACGCAGCGCAGGTCGCTGCCGTACACCGCCAGGGCGACCGGTGCAAGATCGAACAGCCACTCCAGGATGGCCCGCTCCTCCTCCAGTGGGAGGAAGCGGCCAGGCGGGGCCATCGTCAGCAACCATTGCGGCGACGGCCCGTCACGAATGAACCGGCAACCCAGCGCGACGAGGGGAAGCACATGCCCGTCGCGATGCCGCACGGACAGTTCGGCGCACCATTGGTTCTCTCCGCCCGGGAACCTCCCGAAGGGCGGACGGGCACCGGAGACCAGCACGTAGCCCGCCTGCCGTCCGATGACCTCCCGCGCGGTGTGGCCGAGCAGTCGCTGGGCTTCCGGGCTCCACCCCGTGATGATCCCCCGCTCATCGATCACCGCGGTCGCGGGCGGAGGGACCGGCGCGGCTGTGTCGCCACCATGGGGAGGGGCGCTTCGGGCGCTCATATCGCCTCGTCTCACTCCCGGGGACCCGGTCGACGATCTGGTCTGATCCCCATGGATACAGCATGCTCCGCGCCCAAACCGCGTTCAACATTACTGCTGCACGTCGCGATGTCGCTGGTGACGGCACGGCACGGGCCTGGGTGCGGTCTCTCGGCGCACGCCCACCGCGGAGCATGGGTAGCGGCATCGGTGCCGCCTGGTTCGAAGGGGCATCCGCCGGAGCTGCACGCGGTGGGTGCCGGGGTTCCCGCTCCGGGAGGTCCTCGGTGCGCTCGGCGTCCTCCCGATTCGTCGGGTCCGCTGTCAAAGGCTCCGCCGGGAACCAGGGTCCGTGCCCCTCGGCGACCGCATGCTGCCCGGCTTCCGGCTCAGCTCGGCGCGCCCGGCGGCTGTGTGCGCCGACGGCGCAGCACGTCGGGCGCGGGGCGATCTTCCTCGGTGATGTCGGCGACGGACACCTTGCTGGAGTCGCGGTCGGCCAGGGCGCGGCGCTGGACCTCGCTGAGATGGTCGAAGTGTGCGGTGAACGCGGCGACAGCTCCCTCGGGGTCGCGGTCCCGGATGGCCTCGTAGATCTTCCAGTGCTGCTGGAGCACGGGCTCGCGTTCCAGTACCCGGTGCAGCAGTGCGTTGGTCTTGGGGCGTACGAGGTGGACGGAGGTCATGGCCAGTTCCAGCACGTGGTTCCTGGCGGCCTTGCTGATGGCGGTGTGGAACTCCAGGTCGTTGGCGAGCCACTCGTCGGAGGTGAGATCGGTGTTCCGGGAGTCCTCGACGGGGCGGCGGATGGCCGCCAGGTCGTCCTCGGTCCTGTTGAGGGCGGCCAGCCGCACGCATTCACGCTCGAGGACGTCGCGGGCGTGGTTCACCTCCGCGACCGAGACGTTTCCGGCACGGAACCACAGGGCGATCAGCTCCCCCATCTGCCGGGCGACCACATCCGCCTGCGGAAGGGTGACGAACGTCCCGCCCGCAGCCCCGCGAGTGGACTCGACCAAGTGGGTCGCGGCGAGAATCCGGGACGCCTCGCGGATCGTCCCGCGGGATACCCCGTAAGCCTCGGCGAGCCGGTGTTCCGACGGCAGACGGTCCCCCGGACGCCATGTGCCGTCAGCGATGGCGGCCCGAAGCTGATCGGCGATCTGTACGGCGGCGCTGCGCACGGTGATGGGCCGCGGGAGGAATCCGGCGCCCTCGCCCTCGTCTGCCGGTGTGTCTTGTCGCATGGTCACACCCCAACGTAGCAGAGGGTCAATCGTTGGACATTGATGGCCTGACATCAAATGCTTGACATTTGAGTTTCCGGCTCCGTACGGTCCCACTCACCTCGTCAGCCCGGCCCACCCGGCGCCGGGAGCCCGCCACCACCGGAGAGTCCCCATGAGCAGCCGTCCTCGTATTGATCTCAACTGCGATGTGGGAGAGAGCTTCGGCCGCTGGCAGTTCGGTCATGACCTGGACCTGATGCGGTACGTCAGCTCGGTCAGCGTCGCGGCCGGGTTCCACGCCGGAGACCCGTCGACCATCCGCGCCACGGTCGAGGCCGCAGCGGAACACGGGCTCCAGATCGGAGTCCATGTCGCGCTGCCCGATCTGCTCGGATTCGGACGCCGGATCATGCGGATCGACCCCCGCGACCTGCTGGACTACTGCACCTATCAGATCGGCGCCGTGACCGCCTTCGCCCAGGCCGCGGGCGCTCGCGTCCAGCACGTCAAACCCCATGGCGCGCTCTACGTGATGGCCTCGAGGGAAGCGGAGATCGCACAGGCGGTCGCACTGGCCACCGCGCGAGCCGATCCGGATCTGACGCTTCTGCTGCTCGATGACACCTGCGCCGAGACCGTCGCCGAGACCGGCGTCCGGCTCGTCACCGAGGGATTTCCCGACCTGCACTACGACGACGATGGGCAGTTGGTCCTTGAGCGCACCAAGGCCGAGTGGGACCCCGAGGACGTGGCCCGGCGCGCCGTCGACATGGTGCTGAACCACGGCGTCACCTCGCTCGGCGGCGGCCGTGTCCCCGTCCGTGCTCCCACCCTGTGCCTGCACGGCGACGCCCCCAACGCCGTGAGCGTTGCCCGCCACGTCCGTCGCACCCTTGATGACAACGGCATCGATGTTGTCCCCCTGAACACCCTCGTGCCCCGTGCCTGACTCGCCCAGAACACTTTTCCGGAGACCCCAGTGACCGAGATTTTCCGTGTTGAAGAAGCCACCATTGGCGATATCCATCAGGCGTTCCGGTCGGGACGGCTGAGCTGTCGATCTCTCGTCGAGGCCTATCTGGCGCGCATCGCGGCCTACGACACCGCCGGACCGGGAATCAACGCCGTCGTGACGCTGAATCCGGCGGCGCTGGAGGAGGCCGACGCCCTCGACCGGGCCTTCGCCGAAACCGGGCAGTTCACCGGACCCCTGCACGGGATCTCCGTACTCCTCAAGGACCAGGCGGAGACCGCGGGCATCACCACCACGTTCGGCTCCATCACGGCCGACGGATACCTGCCGGCGGCCGACGCGACCATCGTGACGCGGCTCAAGGCCGCCGGGGCTCTCATCCTGGCCAAGACGACCATGCCCGACTTCGCCACCTCATGGTTCTCCACCTCCTCCAAGAGCGGCGAGACGAAGAACCCGTACGACGTGAACCGTGACGCCGGAGGCTCCAGCAGCGGCACCGGCGCGGGCGTCGCGGCGAACTTCGCGACGGTCGGCGTCGGCGAGGACACCGGCGGATCGATCCGCGTGCCCAGCTCCTTCAACAATCTGGTCGGCGTACGGGTCACCCCCGGCCTGATCAGCCGAGCCGGCCTCTCGCCCCTGGTCTCCTTCCAGGACACCGCGGGTCCCATGGCCCGCACGGTCACCGATGCCGCGCTGCTGCTGGACAGCCTTGTGGGCCACGATCCGAAGGACCCCTGGACCGCGGCGCATACGGTGGCCCGCCACCGGGGCAGCTACGCCGACGGGCTCAGCGCCGACGGGCTACGAGGCAAGCGGATCGGCGTGGTGCGCGAGGCCATGGGCTCCTCCGACGACCCCTCGGCGGCGGCCGTCAACACGGTCTTCGACACGGCCCTCGAAGCGCTCCGGGCAGCCGGCGCCGAGGTGGTGGACCCGGTCGTCATCCCCGATCTCGCGCACCACATCGAGTACACCTCGCTGTACGTCACGCATTCCAAGCACGACCTCAACACCTTCCTCGCCCAGCGTCCGGAGCTGAGCCACCTGTCCGTACAGGCCATCCACCAGGACAAGCGATTCCACGAGGCACTCGACCTGTTCATCGCCATCGCGGATGGCCCGGACAACCCTGAGGAGGACCCCGAATACTTCCGGAAGTACATCGCCCGCGAGGCGTTCCAGCGTGAGGTGGTGAACGTGATGGCCGCTCATGGCCTGGACGCGCTCTGCTTCCCGGATGTGCAGGTGCTGCCGCCCACCCGGCAGGAGCTGCGGACCGGGAAGTGGACCACGCTCACGTTCCCGACCAACACCCTGATCGCTTCCCAGACGTGGATGCCCGCCATCAGCGTCCCTGCCGGATTCACCGACGACGGCGTTCCGGTCGGACTGGAGCTCGTGACACCGCCCTACGACGAGGCGTCGCTGTTCCGCCTGGGCTATGCCCTGGAACAGGCGACCTTGCACCGTCGTCTTCCCGACAGCACGCCCGCGCTGGGCCGCGAGGCCGGGCCCCGTCCCTGACGGCGGTGCGGACGCCGAGGGCGGGGCCTGGCGGTGGGGCCGTCATGTCTGGCAGGACGACCGGTCCCGTCCAGGCCGGGGCCCGCCGGCGTTCGCCGCAGCTGCGCGGCGATCGGATGAGGACCCGGGCTACCGCTGACGTGGTGCGGCGGGAGCCCCCTGAGCGGTCGCCGGCCAGGGGCATCGGCTCCGCCGCCCTCGGCGGGTACAACGGCCTGGCGGCCCCTGCCCTCACCCTTCCCCGGGCGCCGATGGGACTGGGCATCCTCCCCATGTTCCGACTCGTCGCGGTGGTCACCGCGCTGGTCTTCGTCGGGCTCGGCGACTGATGCGCAGGTCCTTCGGCTGTGTCGTGCTCGTCACCGTCGGCAACGGGCGGCCTGTACGCCGTCTCCGCCATGTATATCGATCCATCGGTCCGCGGAATGAGCGGCCTGCCCTATGGCACCGATACCGCGCAGACCCCAGACGGCGCGAACGCATCAGCCAGGCCAGACTCCGTTCCACGACCCAGCGCCGGGGCAGCACCACGAACCCGGCCGTGTCGTCGCTGCGTTTGACGATGGTCACAGCGAGGCGGAGATGATCGCGGGACCAGCCGAGGAGCTGTCCGGCATAGCCGCCGTCGGCCCACACCAGGCGGATGCGGCGATGGAGTTGGCGCAGGCGCTCAAGGACCGGCCGGGCCGCGTCGCGGTCCTGCACGCTCGCCGCGGTCACCGTGACGACAAGCAGCAGTCCGAGGGTGTCCACCACCAGGTGCCGTTTGCGGCCCATGACTTTCTTGCCCGCGTCGTAGCCGCGTGAGACGACCGGCACCGTCGCGGCCACGCGCAGGGACTGCGAATCGACGATCGCGGCGGGCTCAGGCCGGCTGATACGACGGTGAGGTGCAGCGGCTGAACGGTGTTCGCGTTCACTTGGTCGTCTCCTCGGAATTCCGCGCCGGTGGCGCCGAAGGCCCCGGCCATAATCCATATTGGTCTAGACCTTGACGTGTATCGGTCATCAGGGCACTCTGAGAGCGCTCTCACACGACCGAAAAGGGTCCGTTGCCCCCCTGACCTCCCCTCTGGCGGGGCGCGGCCCCGACCGTCCGTCCGTCGCATTCAACTCCGGTGGGAGAAGCCCACCTGGCAGGAGGACGAGCGTGCTTGCATTACGGAAGGTGCTGGTGGCGCTGGTCGCCGCGGCGGCCGTCGCCGCGGGACTCACGGCCGTCGGCCCCGTATCCCACGCCGAAGCCGCGGTGCCCACGACCATCCCGCTCGAGATCAAGAACAACTCAGGGCGCAGCGATCAGGTCTACATCTACAACATCGGGACTCTGCTCTCGACCGGCCAGCAGGGTTGGGCCGACGCGAACGGTACGTTCCACGCCTGGCCCGCCGGCGGCAACCCGCCGACCCCCGCGCCCGACGCGTCGATCGCCGGACCGGCCAACGGCCAGACCAAGACGATCCGGATGCCGAAGTTCTCCGGCCGGGTCTACTTCTCCTACGGCCAGAAGCTCGTCTTCAAGCTGACCACCGGCGGCCTCGTGCAGCCCGCGGTGCAGAACCCGTCCGACCCGAACGTGAACATCCTCTTCAACTGGACCGAGTACACCCTCAACGACGCCGGACTGTGGAGCAACAGCACACAGGTCGACATGTTCTCGGCCCCGTACGCGGTCGGCGTCAAGAACACCTCCGGCACCGTCAAGACCACCGGCCACCTGAAGCCAGGCGGCTACGCCGGATTCTTCAACGCCCTGAAGGGCCAGCCCGGCGGCTGGGCCAACCTCATCAAGACCCGGTCCGACGGCACCATCCTGCGTGCCCTCGCGCCCGGCCATGGCATCGAGTCCGGCGCCCTGCCGAGCACCGTCATGAACGACTACATCAACCGGGTCTGGACCAAGTACGCCACCTCCACGCTGACGGTGACACCGTTCGCGGACCAGCCGGGCACCAAGTACTACGGCCGGGTCTCCGGCAACGTCATGAACTTCACCAACAGCTCCGGCGCCGTCGTCACCACCTTCCAGAAGCCCGACGCCGACAGCATCTTCGGCTGCTACAAGTTCCTGGACGCGCCGAACGACCTGGTACGCGGCCCGATCTCCCGCACCCTGTGCGCGGGCTACAACCGCTCCACACTCCTGACCAACTCCAACCAGCCCGACACGAGTTCCACGGGCTTCTACCAGGACGCGGTGACCAACCACTACGCCCGGAAGATCCACGCCCAGATGGCTGACGGCAAGGCGTACGCCTTCGCCTTCGACGACGTCGGCAACTACGAGTCGCTGGTCAACGACAGCAACCCGCAGACGGCGTACATCACGCTCGACCCGTTCAGCTGAGCGACGGGAACGGGGACGGAGGGCGAGTGCGGTCCGGGCACAGGCCCGCAGTGCGAAGCACTGCGCCGGGTCATGGCTGCCCCCGCCTGAGTCGATGCCCGCCCAGGCCATGGGCTTCTTCTGGTCGACGTGACGATCGGATCGTGCGGCCGTAGAGGTGGTGGACGGCACCGGCTGGTCGTCGTCGGCCACCTGGCCGGCGACGGTGCCGTCGCAGAGCATGTCGCAGACGGCGGGGCAAACCCGATTCGTACAGCCGACGGCGGCGGCGTCGCCGCATACCCGGACCGGCCGGGGTCTGCGGCGACGGGGATCTGTGATGTTGTACATCAGCGTCCTGGTGCCGGTCCAGGTCCCCGGGATACGGGCCTTGCCGAGCAGCCCTTCCCAAGGTGGCGCCGCCGTCCCCGGAGCGGTCCAGCCGGACCGAGTCGCCGTTCACGCCGTCGTCGATACTGGCCCACGCCATATCGTCCGTGTCGGAGACGTGCGGTTCGAGGCCATGGCCGTTGGGGCTCTTGCCCGGTTCCGGAAAGCTCTCCTGCCGGGCCGGTGAGGGGGTCGGTGCGTCACAGGCCGGGACGCGCACCTGACCTGTGCGGGGACGACGTCTCGTGGACGGGCGGCTGGGCCGAGGGCGCCGTGACCACCGGTCTGAACGCCGTATGGGGTGTGATGAGCCAGCTCGGTGGGCAAGACCTTCGCCGGCACCCCCGGGCCGGATGACCGCTTCGAGGAGCTCTAGCCGATTCGGCGCCTCTGATCTGCGGGCCCTGACCTGCGGTCCCTGGCCGTGGGCGATCTTGGCCGTGCCGTAGCGAAGGCATCTCCGGGCAGCGAACAGGTGGCTCGGGCGGGCCTTCCTCCCGCGCTTGGCTCAGCCGGCTTCCGCTGTCCGGTCGTGCCGTTCCCTGGCCCGCAGCGCCAGGGCGATGAGGGCGGCGTCCTCGGGGCGGCGTACGTCGTGTCCGGTGAGTTCGCAGAAGCGGTTGAAGCGGTGCTGCACGGTGTTGCGGTGGCAGTACACGGCTGCGGCCGTGTCGGCTATCGCACCGTTCCCGGTGAGATGAGCGCGCACGGTGCGCAGCAGCCGGTCCTTCTCGGCGCTGGTGACGTCCGGTCGGTCGAGTCCGCCGAGCACGTCGTCGGCGAGGTCGTGCGCGAGATCCGAGGTGTGGTGGACCAAAACGTCCAGCCAGCTGTCTCGCAGCCACCTCGGCCCGCGGGCGTCCACGGGAAGGCTGCGCGCCGTGGTGATGGCCAGCCGGATCGCACGTGGTACGTCGGCCAGGCGGCCGGCGGCGGACGACACCCCGCAGGGCGTCTCCCCCAGATGTCCCAGGGTGGTGTGGGCGGTGGTGCGCGGCCCGAGCTGGGCGGTGAGGACCACCGCCGAATCGAGGGCCTGCTGCTGCACCGGGACCCCCGCGGTGCGCAGCTCTGCCGCGGCCCGGCGCAGAGCGGCGCCGTACTGCGGGGCGGCAGCGGCGCACACGTACTCCCCACTGACCTGGAAGCCGAGCGCCAGCGCGGTGTCGCCCACCACGGTGGGATTGCGGCCGTCGCAGTCCATCAGGCGGGCGAACCACATCTGGCGCTCGTCCTCGGCCCGCCGCCCCATCTCCAGCACGGTGCGCTGATACGCGGTCATGATCCCGGTGACATGGCGCTCGACGGCCTCCCAGACGTAGTACGCGGAGGCCACCAGATGTGTCATGTTCCGGTCCTCGGCGCGCCGCACCAGGGCCGTCCACACCACCCGGAAGTCCAGCCGGGCCGCGTCCAGCAGGGACTCCAGCGGTACCCCCTGCCGGGCACGCCGGGTGCCGACCCGTTCGGACACCTCGGCGATGTGCTCGGGCACGGGCAGCTCGGCCACGGTGCGCAGCAGCATCTCCAGCG
>Ga0307508_10007071_pt1 | contig 10460 bp, 10 predicted proteins | sample 9_EM_MG_FD_203089 | JGI IMG/M metagenome (GOLD analysis project Ga0307508, IMG submission 203089) | Populus trichocarpa ectomycorrhiza microbial communities from riparian zone in the Pacific Northwest, United States - 9_EM | ecosystem: Host-associated > Plants > Roots > Unclassified | place...
ACCGTCACCGCCGCGGTGTCGGCCTGAGCGCGGGCGGCGGTGACCGTCTGGATCACCAGCGGCTCCCCGTCAGCTGGGAACCGCCCGCCACCGGGTCGGGGACAGCGCGTCGAGCTCCGCGCGCGGCGGGGCGCGGTCAGCGTCGCGCCCCGCCGCACCCGTACGGAACCCCTCGGCCGGCTTCGCCGCCACCCGGGGCGCCTCGGCCCCGGGTGGCGATCACCTGGCCGTCATCGGCTCCCGGACGCCGCGAAGGGCACCTGGGCGGCGGGCTGCGGGGTGGCGGTGGCGCCCGCCGGGTGGGACCACAGCCCCTGCTGCCGCAGACGCGGCAGCACGCCCTCGCCGAACCAGTACGCCTCCTCCAGGTGCGGGTAGCCGGACAGCACGAACTCGTCGATCCCGATCCGCTGGTACTCGGCGATCCGCTCCGCCACCTCCGCATGGCTGCCGACCAGCGCCGTACCGGCCCCGCCGCGCACCAGGCCGATGCCCGCCCACAGGTTGGGGTGGATCTCCAGCCCGTCCCGGCCACCGCCGTGCAGCGAGAGCATGCGCCGCTGCCCCTCGGACTCGCTGCGCGCGAGCCCCTGCTGTACGGACTTCACCGTCTCCGGGTCGAAGCCGTCCAGCAGCCGCCGCGCCTCCGCCCACGCCTGCTCGCTGGTGTCGCGGGTGATGACGTGCAGCCGGATGCCGAAGCGGACCTTGCGGCCCTCCTTGGCCGCAAGACCCCGGACCCAGGCGATCTTCTCCGCGACCTGGGCGGGCGGCTCGCCCCAGGTGAGGTACACATCCGCGTGGCGGGCCGCCACCTCACCGGCGATGGGGGAGGAGCCGCCGAAGTACACCTCCGGCACCGGGTCGGGCAGCCGGGCCAGGGAGGCGTCCGCCACCTGGAGGTGTTCGCCCGCCAGATCCACCGTCTTGCCGTCCCACAGCCCGCGCACGACCTCCAGGAACTCACCGGTGCGCCGGTAGCGCGCCTCCTTGTCCAGGAAGTCCCCGTAGGCCCGCTGCTCATGGCTCTCGCCACCGGTGACCACGTTCAGCAGCAGCCGTCCGCCGGTCTGCCGCTGGTACGTCGAGGCCATCTGCGCGGCGAGGGTGGGGGAGACGAACCCCGGCCGGAACGCCACCAGGAACTTCAGCCGCTCGGTGTGCTGGCTGACCATCGCGGTCGTCAGCCACGCGTCCTCGCACCATGCCCCGGTCGGCGTCAGCGCCCCGACGAAGCCCAGGTCCTCGGCGGCGCGGGCGATCTGGCTGAGGTAGCCGACGGACGGCGGACGGTCGCCACCGGCCGCGGTGACGGGCGTCCCGTGGCCGCCGCCGACGACATGGCGGCTGTCGCCGTTGGTGGGCAGGAACCAGTGGAAGGTGAGAGACATGGATGCGGCTCCGATCAGGGGTGTTTCTCGGGGTGTTTCTTTGGGTGATTCTTGGGGTGTTACAGCAGACCGTGCCGGGGCGGGGCGGTGCCGTTCAGCACGTAGCGGCCGATGTGCTGGACCTTCCAGCGGGGCGGGTCGTGCAGGCTGTGGGTGCGGGCGTCCCGCCAGTGGCGGTGGAGGTTGAGGGAGTCCAGCGCCGAGCGGGTGCCGGACACCTCGAAGAGCGCGCTGCCCGCCTCCACCGCCGCGGCGGCCGCCGACACCTTCGCGGTGGCCACGGCGATCGACGCCTCGGCCGCGGTGTCGTCGGTGAGATCCGCGCGGGCGGCGTCCACCGCCCGCGCGGCGGCGGACAGCAGCGCCTCGGCCGCCCGCACCTGGATGGCCAGTTCACCGAAACGCTGGATGAGCAGCGGGTCCTCGGCGGCCGTCTCGAAGCCGCTCTCGAACCACGGACGGCTCTTGGTACGGACGAACGCCACCGCCTCCGCGAGCGCGCCCGACGCGATCCCCACGTCGATGGCGGCGTGCAGCAACTGGGCCACCGCGCCGTGGAGTTGGGGGCCACGGAAGGTGAGGTGGTGCGGCACCACGCGGTCGGCGGGCACGTCCACGCCCGCCAGCCGTACGGTGCCACTGGCGGTCGTACGCTGCCCCATGCCGTCCCAGTCGTCCACCACCGTCACGCCCGGCGCCTCCCGTGGCACGTACGCCACGTACAGCTCCTCGTTGTTGCCGCGCGCCAGCACCGGAATCCAGTCGGCGAACAGCGCGCCCGTGGAGTAGTGCTTGACACCGGTCAGCGCGTACGAGCCGTCGGCGCGGGGCTCCAGGCGGGTGCGGATGTCCTGGATGTGCTTCGTGCCCGCCTCCGACTGGGCGTTGCCGAACCGCCTGCCCGCCAGCACCTCCGCGAAGAAGAACGCCTGCTGGTCCGGCGTCCCTTGACGGCGCAGCACTTGGACGTAGACGAAGTGGCTCTGCGGGATCTGGGCGAGGCTGGCGTCGGCCGCGGCCAGCAGCCGGAACACCTCGGCGAGGGTGACCGCCGAGACGTCCGCGCCACCGTGCTCGCCCGGCACGGTGACGGCCAGCAGCCCGGACGCGGACAGCCGGTCCAGCTCGGCGCGCGGAAGAGTGCGGTCCGCGTCGCGCCCGGCCGCGCCCGTACGGAACTCCTCGGCGAGCTTCGCGGCCACCTCCAGCGCCTCCGCGTCGTCGGCGACGCGGTGCGCGGCTTCGGGACGGGCCTCGGCAGGGGAAGGCATGGCGGCCGTCAGCTCGCCGCCGCGAGCACGGGCCGATGACCCAGCGCCACCGAGAACTGGTCGACGACCTGCTCCAGCGCCTCGGCCGCGCCCGGCGCCACGGTCACCCCGCCGTCCGGGGTGGCGGTGATGTCCTTGTCGAGCGTGAACCAGCCCTGCACGATGTGCGCGGCGCCCATCGAGGACAGCACCGGCCGCAGCGCGTAGTCGATGGCCAGCACGTGGGCCGTGGTGCCGCCGGTGGCCAGCGGCAGCACGGTCTTGCCCGCCAGCGCGTACTGCGGCAGCAGATCCAGCAGCGACTTCAGCAGCCCGGAGTAGGCGGCCTTGTAGACGGGGGTGCCGACGACGACCCCGTCCGCCTGCTCGACGAGCGCCTTGGCCCGGACGATGTCCGGATGTCCGAAGTCGGCGCCGAGCAGCGCGGTGGCCGAAAGGGTGCGCACGTCGAGCGGGATCACCTCATGGCCCTGCTCGGCGAGCCGGGCGTCGAGGTGGCGCAGCAGCCTGCCGGTGCGCGAGGTGGCGGAGGGCGAGCCGGAGAGGGACAGGATGGTGGCCATGGGGGCCCCTTTCGGGTGTTGCGTCGGATGGTCGGGAGCGCGGCGGGCGGTCAGGAGTACCAGGTGGGCTCCGGGAGTTCGGCGGTCAGCACATGGCGGCCCACCTCGCGGCGCTTGTAGGCCACCGGGTCGTGCAGGGTGTGGGTGCGGACGTTGCGCCAGAAGCGGTCCAGGCCCTCGGCGGCGGCGGTCGAGCGGGCCCCGGTGACCTCGAAGATGCGGCTGGTGATCTCCAGGGCGACATCGGTGGCCCGCGCCTTCACCGCGGCCACCCGGACCTCGAACTCGCCGCGGTCCTGCTCGGTGACCGCGTCCGGGTCCTCGTGCAGCCGCTGCCCCTCGGCCGCCACGGCGTCCGCGAGCGCCTCGGCCGCCCACAGCTTGGCCGTGAGATCGCCGTAGGTGTCGATCACATGCGGCTCGTCGACCGCCGTGTCGAAACCGCCGTGCAGCCAGGACCGGGACTTGGCGCGGGTGTAGACGGCTGCGGTGTCCAGGGCACCGGCCGCGATGCCCAGGTAGAAGCTGACGAAGACCAGCTGGATCGTCGGCACGTTGAGCGTGTTGTAGACGCGGGGCCGGAACTCCTTGTCCACGTATCCCGCGGCGGCCGCCCAGGGGACGCGTACCCCGTCGAGCGTGACGCTGCCGCTCTCGGTGAGCCGCTGGCCGATGTTGTCCCAGTCGTCGTGGAAGGTCAGCCCCTCGCTGTCGGAGGGGACGATGGCGAAGACATGGCGGTCGGTGCCCTCGAAGACGCCCTCCAGGACGGTGACGTCGGAGACCCTGCTGCCGGTGGAGAAGGACTTGTGGCCGGTGAAGGTGATGCTGTCGCCCTCGTCCCGGACGACCACGTCGGAGTCGCGCGGGTTGACGGCGCCACCGAAGAACCACTGGTTCCGGGCCGCGTCGGCCTCGACCTGCTCCCACTGCTCACGGGTACCGACCAGCCGGGCGGCCCAGTTCCACAGATAGTGGTAGCCGAGCAGCTGGCCGAGGGAGCCGTCGGCCTTGGCGACCTCCCGGACCACGCGGTACGCGGTCGTCCAGTCCTGGCCGCCGCCCCCGTGTTCGGCGGGGCCGAGGAGGGTGACCAGGCCCGCGTCCTTCAGCAGCCGGACCTCGGCGTACGGGGTGGCGCCCGCCTTGTCGCGGGCGGCCGCGTCGGTGGCCAGCACCCCGGCGACCTCGGCGGCGCGCCCGATCCATCCGGCCGGGTCGGTGGGGCGGGGGAGGGTCTGCCAGTCGGTGCGGGTGGCGGTGCTCATATGCGTTCCCTTCCAGGCGTACGTACGGGGATCAGGCGCGGGCGGGCGCGGGCTCGGCGTCCGGCTGCTGCGCCTCCAGCTCGCGCACCAGCGGGAGCACGCGCTTGCCGAAGTACTCGACCTCCTCCAGGTAGTGCAGGAAGCCGAGGAGGAACAGATCGACGCCGAGCCGCTTGTAGGCGACGATGCGCTCGGCGATCTGCTCGGGGGTGCCGATCAGCCCCGTACGGAAACCGTCGTTGTACTGCACCAGGTCCTCGTACGAGGAGTCCTGCCACATGCCCTTGCCGTCGGCGGTGGACTGCCCCGCCTGCCGCACCGCGTCGCGGAAGCCGTCCACGGCGTCGTCGTTGGCCTTGGCGACGATCTCGCGCAGCGTGTCGCGGGCCTCCGCCTCGGTGTCGCGGGCGATGAGGAACGCGTTGAGCCCGAAGCGGGGTGCCGGGCGGCCGACGGTGGCGGCGGAGGCGCGTACGTCCCGGAGCTGCTCGGTGACGCCGTCGAAGTCCTTGCCGTTGCTGAAGTACCAGTCGGAGACCCGGCCGGCCATGGCGCGGGCCGCGCTGGAGTTGCCGCCCTGGAAGATCTCCGGATGCGGGCGCTCCGCGCTGTTCAGGGGCTTGGGCTTGAGCGAGAAGTCGCGGATGCGGTAGAAGTCCCCGGCCAGCTCGGCGTGGTCCTCGGTCCAGATCGAGCGCAGCGCGCTGATGAACTCCTCGGAGCGGCGGTAGCGCTCGTCGTGCTCCAGCCACGGTTCGCCGAGCGCGGTGAACTCGCCCTTGAACCAGCCGCTGACGACGTTCACCGCGAACCGCCCGCCGGACAGCTGGTCGGCGGTGGCGCCCAGCTTGGCCAGGACGCCCGGATGCCACAGCCCGGGGTGGACGGCGGCGATGACCTTCAGCCGCTCGGTGGCGAGCAGCAGCGCGAGGCTGAAGCTGGTCGACTCGTGCTGGTACTCGGCGCCGTAGCTGGCCATGTACCGCACCTGGCTGAGGGCGTAGTCGAAGCCGCTGTTCTCGGCGAGCACGGCCAGCTCGCGGTTGTAGTCGTAGCCCCAGTCGGTGCGCTGCTCGATGGTGCTGGTGACCAGACCGCCGCTGACGTTGGGCACCCAATAGGCGAACTGGAGCGGGTCGTTGCGGAATTCGGCGAGGGGTTCTGCGGGCATGGGGAACTCCCGGAATGTGCATACGGGCATGGCGAATCAGCGCCTGGCGGGGAATTCAGGCGCACGCGGAAATCGGCCGACGGTCAGATGGTCAGGCCGTCATGCGCGAGGTGCGGGTGACACAGAAATGGCGGCAGGACGACGGCCCGCGGCCGATCAGAATGGAGAGAGGAGGGCGACGCGGAAAAGTTCCGTCGCGGTCGCTCAGGCCCGACAGCGACAGGACGCGCTGGAGACACGCGCAAGGTCGACGTGGCGTCGCCGCGTGAGGTCCTGTCGCTTCATGTCACCGATCCAACCAGTGGGGTGTCCACCCGGTCAAGAAGACCGGGTCCGGATTTCATATCCCGGACACGGGCTGTGCTGCGGAAATGCCGAGCACCTGGGTTCGAGCCTACCCGGGGTCCCGGCCGGAGAGTGAGTCGGTATTCATGAGGTCGTCATAGGGAATCCCTTGCACCCGGCTCCCGGGTGCGGTCATTCTGCTGCTGTGCGGATCGAACAGCTCGAATACCTCGCCGCGGTCACCCGGCTCGGCTCCCTGCGCCGGGCCGCCGAGGAGCTGCACCTGTCCCAGCCCGCGCTCAGCGAGACCGTCCGCAACCTCGAACGTGAACTCGGTGTGGAACTCCTGGAGCGCAAGCGTTCCGGGGCGAAGATCAGCGACGAGGGACGGGAGCTGCTGCCGCACATCACCGGCGTCATCGAGGCGGTGGACCGGCTGCGCGACGCGGCCGGTGACCAGCACCGGGTGAGCCGCATGATCCGGCTCGGCACGGTCAACACCGCGACGGTCCCGCTGCTGATCCCGGTCATCCGTGCCTTCCGCGAGACACATCCGGTGACCCAGGTGGAGGTGGTCGGCGCCCAGCAGACCGACATCCACCGGGCACTGCTGGAGGGCAGCCTCGACCTGGGCCTGGTCAACTACCTCCAGGGCGACGACCTGCCGCCGGACTTCCGGACCACCGAGCTGCTGCGCGGCCGCCCCGTCGTCTGCGTACGTCCCGACAGCCCGCTCGCGGCCCGCCCGGCGGTCAGCCCGGCGGACCTGCTGGGCGAGGACGAACCGCTGATCGTCATGCGGGCCGGTTACGTCATGCACCGCTACATCCACCGCCTCCTCGACGGCCGCGCCCCCTCCTTCTCGTACTCCACCGACGGCGCCGAGATGGGCAAGCTGATGGTCGCCGAGGGGCTCGGCGCCACCGTGCTGCCCGACTTCAGCGTCATCGACGATCCGCTGGAGCGCGGCGGGCTCATCACCCACCGCCCGCTCGTGGGCGCGGACACCGACGTCCTGCTGGTCCTCCAGCGCCGCCGCGCCGCCTCCGTCCCGCGCGCCGTCCGCGACCTCCACCGTCTCTTCCTGCGGGACGCTCGCGCCACAGCTCCCTGAGCGCGGGCAGCAGCCGCGGAGTCGACCTTCCAGCCGCCGCCGAACCAGCGGAACTGGTCATGGGCCCGGGCGATCAGCATCTCACCCGTTCGACCTGGGGTTACTTGCGGCAAATATGAACGTTCCGCACATAGCGGTCGGAGCGCGCGGACATCCCCTCCCGCCCAGTCCTGCCCCGGGAAGGTGCTCGGGTCGGTGTCGTGGACCCAGAAGTGGTGCTCCCCGGTGGAGCTGTCGTACGTATGGCGGGTCGCGTCCGGTGGCTGATGGACGGTGTACCCGGGGTCGATCTCCGTCCACCCCGACCCGATGGGCGAGGCCTGTGCGGGCGCCGCCGACAGGCCGAGGCCTGTCACCCCCAACCCGGTCGCGGCCGCGCCGCCGAGCAGTGTCCGTCTGCGCATGCCCCCTCCTGTAAAGGTCCAGACCTGACGTGGCGCCAGGAAAGTAGGCCCATACATCGGAGGTGTCAAGGAGTGTTAATCGATTCCCGAAGTGTGTGACGGCGTGTCAGGGTCGGACGATGAGTGTTCCCTCTGCTTCCCGACGTGACCTGCTGCGCTGGCAGTCCGACCTGACCTGGTCGCTTTTCGAGTATCACCTGGAGAGGCTCGAACCCGAGGACTTCCTCTGGGAGCCCGCGACCCTCTGCTGGACGATGCGCCGGACCTCCGACGGCACCTGGGCGCCGGACTGGGCCGACACCGAACCCGACCCCGTTCCGGTGCCCACGATCGGCTGGGTGAGCTGGCACATCGGCTGGTGGTGGAGCGTCACCCTCGACCACGCGCACGGGCGGGCACCCCGGGAGCGGACCGACATCCTATGGCCGGGGCCGGGGGCGGCTTCTGTCGCGTGGCTGCGTGGCCTGCGCGACGACTGGCTGACGGTGCTCGACGGGCTCACCGACGCCGAACTGGACGCCACCGCCCCGTTCCCCTGGCAGGGTGACCCGCAGTACACCGTCGCCCACATGGTCGGATGGGTGAACGCCGAACTCATGAAGAACGTCACCGAGATCGGCCAACTCCGCCTGCTGCGGGCCGCGTCGTCAGGGTGACGCGCGCGCCGCGCTCAGCTGACCCCGTCGTCCCCCGAGCTCCGGCTCGAACTCCGGTTGCTCCTCTTCGACGCGGCGCTCGCCACCTCGCTCAACGCCAGGGTCGCCCTGGACACTCCACGCACCCACCGCGGCCCACCCCGCGCCGCCCACACGACGCAGACGCACCCCCCGGCGGCGAGCGCGAGGACGGCGATCAAGAGGAGCACGATCATGCTCATCACTCTCTTTCTGTTGTGATCGCGTCATCCTCTCAGGTGGACGGCTCAGGTGGACGGCGGACTGTCCGTCCAGGTGACCGGCAGTTCGTGGACGCCGTAGACATTCATGTCGGTCCTGAGTCTCACCTCGTCGGCGGGGACGGCGAGTTCGAGGGTCGGGAAGCGACGCAGTAGCCCGGCGAAACCGGCGCGCATCTCGATGCGGGCCAGTTGCTGGCCGAGGCATTGGTGGACGCCGTGGCCGAAGGACAGATGGCCGCGGGCCTTGCGGCGGATGTCCAGGGTGTCGGGGTTGTCGAAGCGCTCGGGGTCGCGGTTGGCGGCCAGCAGCGAGACGATGACGGTCGATCCCTTGCCGATTTTCTCGCCGCCGAGTTCGATGTCCTCCGTGGCGTAGCGATAGAAGATGTCGGCAATGGAAAGGTAGCGCAGGAGTTCCTCGACGGCATCGGGGAGCAGATCCGGGTCGGCGCGCAGTTCGGCCAGCTGCTCGGGATGCTCCAGGAGCGCGAAGGTGCCCAGCGCCAGCATGTTGGCGGTGGTCTCGTGGCCCGCGAGCAGCAGCAGGAAGGCGATGCCGGCCAGCTCCTCGGTGGTGAGGTCGTCATGGCGGGCCAGGTCGGACAGCATGTCTTCGCCGGGGGTGGCGCGTTTGCGCGTGATCAGTTCGGCCAGGTACGTGGTCAGTCCGTTGTACGCGGCCGTCTTCTCGTCGAGCGCCACGTCCTTTTCGAGGACCTTGGCGGAGTGGACCTGGAAAGTCTCCCGGTCCGCGTAGGGGACGCCGAGCATTTCGCAGATCACCAGCGACGGCACCGGCAGCGTGAACTCCTTGACCAGGTCGACCGGCGGGGTCAGGCGCGCCAGCTCGTCCAGTTGCCGCTCGGCGATGTCGATGATGTGCTCTTCGAGCTGCTTCATGCGTTTGACGGTGAAGGCGCCGGTGAGCATGCGCCGCAGCCGGGTGTGGTCCGGCGGGTCCATGGCGATGAACAGGCCCGGCTCCTGCGGGGACGGTTCGGCAGCGCCGGGTATGCCGGGGGTTTCGTACGGTATGTGGAGAATGTCGATGTCCTGGCGGGAGCTGAACCGGGCGTCGGCCATGACCCGGCGGACCGCGTCGTAGCCGGTGACGAGCCAGCCCTCGTGACCGTCGGGGAAGACCATGGGACTGACAGGGCGGGCCTCGCGCAGCCGGGTGATGTCGCGGGGCGGGTCGAAGGGGCCCGCGTCGCGATCCATGGGGAGGCCGTGCGGGATGGGCACCGTCTGATCCATCGGATGTCCCTTCGTGGTGATTGCTGCGGCCACCATCGCCGACGGACCTGACATACGACTGACACGACACCGATACCGGCCATGCCGAGGCACATGGTCGGCTCAAACGATACGGCCCAGCTGCCCAACGTGACGGAGAATATCGGTAGTTGTGCGACAGAGCCCCTTGCTATGGTGCGCCGATGGCATCGGTCAAGCACTTCCAAGTCACCTTCGACTGCGCAGAACCTGAGCGCGTCGCTCGCTTTTGGTGCGAGGTGATGGGGTACGTCGTGCCGCCGCCACCGGAGGGGTTTGCCACGTGGGGCGATTTCGAGCGCTCTCTGCCGCCTGAGCGGCAGGGGGCAGCGTTCGCCTGCAGTGATCCCTCGGGCGTGGGCCCGCGACTGTTCTTCCAGCGCGTCCCCGAAGGCAAGGTCGTCAAGAATCGGGTGCATCTTTGCGTGCGGGTCGGCACCGGGCTCGTGGGTGCGGAGCGCCTCGCCACGCTCGAAGCCGAGTGCGCACGGCTGGTCGCGCTCGGCGCGATACACGAGCGAACGCTGTTTGCCGATGACCACAATGAGTCGTGCATCGTGATGCAGGACATCGAGGGCAACGAGTTCTGTCTCGACTGAGCATGCTCCGAGCCGGAGGAGTGGGGAGCCACCTCCCTTGGACCTCTCTGGTCCCGTATGGGGCGGGTGTTATCCCGTGCATGGCGGTGTGAACGCCGTCGCCTTTCAGGCGGCAGTCGCGAAGTGAGAAGTCCGCAGGCCAACCGGTGTGATCACGGCGTCGGAGCCGTCTGGGGAGCGCGGGTGAGCATGCCGAGCTGGAAGGCCATCGGGCATGTGGC
>Ga0307508_10007072_pt1 | contig 10460 bp, 4 predicted proteins | sample 9_EM_MG_FD_203089 | JGI IMG/M metagenome (GOLD analysis project Ga0307508, IMG submission 203089) | Populus trichocarpa ectomycorrhiza microbial communities from riparian zone in the Pacific Northwest, United States - 9_EM | ecosystem: Host-associated > Plants > Roots > Unclassified | place...
CTCGGCCTCGGCCCGACGGACCACAAGTGCCTCGACTTCGCGCTCCACGCCGAGCCCGACGCGCCGATCAGCGCCGGGCGCCTCGCCGAGCTCACCGGGCTCACCACGGGCGCGATCACCGGCGTCCTCGATCGTCTCGAGCGCGGCGGCTTCATCCGCCGCGAAAAAGATCCCGAGGATCGGCGGCAGGTCAGGATCCGCGTCGTCTCCGAGCGCGGCGCCGACATCGGCAAGGAGTTCGAGCCGATGGGCCGGGCATGGCGGGCCTTCTGCGCCCGCTACACCGACGACGAGCTCGAGACCATCAGCCGCTTCTCGCGCGACGCGATCGAGGTGGTCGCCGCCCAGATCGAGCGGATGCGCGCCGAGGGCGTCCCCCCCAGCACCGATGAGGGCGTGGCCATCCCGCTCGGCGCGGCGACGACCGGACAGCTCGTCATGCGCGGTGCCACCAAGGTCCTCGTCGCCGATACCCCCGAGCCGGTCCTCATCCGCGCGATCTGGGACGGCGGGCCGCCGCGCTTGCGCGCCGACCGCGGCGAGGTCAACGTGCAGGCCTCGGGTCGGGGTGGCCGGCTCCTGCTCACGACCGCGGTGCCGTGGAAGCTTCGGTTCCGCGGCGGCGCCGTCGGCCTGGACGTCGACCTGCGCCGCCTCACCGTCGAGGAGCTCGATATCTCCGGGGGCATGTCGGACGTCAAGGTGCGCCTCGGCAACCCGCGCGGGACGGTCTCGGTGCGCGTCCGCGGCGGCGCCGAGCGGCTCACGATCCTCCGTCCCGCCGGGGTCCCGGCGCGCGTCGAGGTCCGCGGCGGCGCCTCCGGCGTCACCCTCGAGACCCTTCGCCTCGGCGACATCGGCGGACCGCTCCGCTGGGCCACCCCTGACTACGAGCGCGCCCGCGAGCGCGTCGACGTCGAGGTCTCGGGTGGCGTCGACACGTTGACCGTGGGAGTGATCTAACCGACGAGCTGGTAGCCCTCGAGCATCTCGGCGATCGCGACGAGGGGGATCGACGCGGTCGGGGTGCGATTCTCGAGCTCGGTCTCGAGCTCGGTGAAGGCCCGCTCGACGACGAAGGCGGTGAGGAGCCGGCCGAGCTCGGCGCGGTCCTTGGGCACGAAGGGTGCGTCCTGGCCGGCGGCGGCGAGGTAGCCCTCGAGGGCCGTCGTGGCGACCCAGCGGTACCACAGGAGACCCCAGGCCTCGGCCTGCGGCCGATCGGTCTCGCGCACGCCATCGCCGTCGAGGATCGCGGTGAAGGCCGCGTAGTGGTACGAGCGGAGGAGCGCCGCCATGTCGCGGAGCGGGCTCCGCTTGCGCCGCCGCTCCGAGACCGGTTTGCCCCGCGACCCCTCGAAGTCGATGATCACGAAGTCCTTGCCGGTGAAGAGGATCTGCCCGAGATGGAGGTTGCCGTGGATCCGGCCGCGCAGCGTGGTGATGCGCTCGTGGCGGAGCCACTCGTAGAGGCGGTAGACGTCGGTCTCTCGCGCGAGGAGCTCGCGAGCGATCTTGGCGGCACCGGTCGACAGGCCGGTGACCCGGCTGCGGAGGAGGCGCAGCGCCCGGCCCGTCACGTTGCGCATGCTCTGGTAGGTGCCGCGCTGGTCGAGCGTCGAGTAGGGCTCGGGCGAGAACCCCGGATCGGTCGCGTCGGCGATGAGCGCGCTGTGCACTTCGGCCACCCGCTTGCCGAGGAGCCGCGCCCACTCGAGCGCCTCGCCGAGCGTCTCTTTGACCGCGGGCGGAGGGGCCTGGCCGAGGAGCGCCGTGTCGTTGCCCGGCGGCGGCAGCTCGGGCTTGATGCCCTGGCCGCTCGCCAGGACGCGCTCGTAGAAGCGGCGGAGCTCGGTGCGGACCAGCGTCCAGGCGTCGGACTCGGTGGGCACGAAGCCCTGCAGCGTCGCGATCGTCGTCGGCTCGCCGCGGCCGACGCGGTACGAGAGGGCGCCCGTCCAGGTCGGCGTCTGAGCCTTGCGGCCGTGCGACGTCAGGAACCGGCCGATGTCGAGGTCGGCGCTCATGCCTTCCTCGATGCGCCGGTGGTAGCGGAGGAGGTGCTGCCCGCCGAAGCCCATGACCACGCCGACCTGGTCGCGGAAGGCGCGCGGTTCGAGCGGCGGCGTCGACGGCGAGGGGCCGTCGCCGATCCGCTCGGCGACGAGCTCGCCGACACGCCCGCGCAGACGTCCGGGCGCGAGCAGCGACGCGAGCACCGCCCGCGCCGACGCGGGGGCGGCGAAGGCGTCGTAGAGCACCGCCGGCTCGCCGCCGGGCCGGACGATCATCGCGAGCTGCGCCAGGGGCGACTTGGCCCGGACCTCGGCCTCGAGGGAGCCGGTGGCGAAGGCCAGCGGCAGCGCGAAGAGCTCGGTCTCGCCCTCGCCGTACTCGACGCGGACGATGGCGATCTCGACGCGCACCTCGCCGTCCGCGTCGGAGAGCGCGACCGAGTCGTGAAGCCGGAGCCGCTCGACCCGCCCGCGCTGGCCGAGCCAGCCGTGGGCGAAGAGGTAGCCGGGGAGGATCTCCTCGATCACGCCGCGCACCTCGTCTCCGAGGACGCCGCGCCATTCGCCGGTCATGGTGAGCGTGGGCGGAACGAACATCTCCAGGCTCGCCTTGGCCGAGGCGTCGCTGCGCTCGAGCGCGAACCAGTAGAACTCGTGCTCGCCGAGCGTGAGGAAGAAGGGCGCGTCGCCGATCGCGGGGAAGGGCGTCTTGCCGAAGAGCTCGACGGGCGTCATGCCCTTGAAGGCGTGGAGGTCGAGCTCGGCGTACTGCACCTGGCGCGACAGGTTGGCGACGACGAGGATCACCTCCTCCTCGTAACGCCGGACGAAGGCGAGGACCCGAGGGTTGTCGGGCGACAGGATCTCGATCGTGCCGCGGCCAAAGGCGAGGTGGCGCTTGCGCAGATCGATGAGCCGCTTGGTCCACCAGAGCAGCGAGCTGGGGTTGTCCTGCTGCATCTCCACGTTGACGGCTTCGTAGTGGTATTCGGGATCGATGATGATGGGCAGGATCAGCCGTTGCGGATTGGCGCGTGAGAAGCCGGCGTTGCGATCGGCGCTCCATTGCATCGGCGTGCGCACGCCATTGCGATCGCCGAGATAGACATTGTCGCCCATGCCGATCTCGTCGCCGTAATACAGGACCGGCGTGCCCGGCAGAGAGCACAGGAGCCCGTTCATGAGCTCGATGCGGCGGCGGTTGTTGGCGACGAGGGGCGCCAGGCGCCGGCGGATGCCCAGGTTGATGCGCATGGTCTTGTCGTGCGCATAGGCGCGATACATGTAATCGCGCTCCTCATCGGTCACCATCTCGAGCGTCAATTCGTCGTGATTGCGAAGAAACATCGCCCACTGGCAGCTCGGGTGCAGCGCGGGCGTTTGCGCCAGGATGTCGATGATCGGAAACCGGTCCTCCATGTGAATCGACATGAAGAGCCGCGGCATGATCGGGAAGTGGAAGTTCATCTGGCATTCGTCGCCGTTGCCAAAGTACGACGCGGCGTCCTCGGGCCACTGGTTCGCCTCGGCGAGGAGCATGCGGTTCTTGTACTTTCCGTCCATGTGGGCGCGGAGCTTCTTCAGGAAGACGTGGGTCTCGGGCAGGTTCTCGCACATCGTCCCGTCGCGCTCGTAGAGGTAGGGCACGGCGTCGAGCCGCAGCCCGTCGACGCCGAGGTCGAGCCAGAAGTCGACGACGTTGAAGAGCGCCTCCTGCACGGCGGGGTTGTCGAAGTTGAGGTCGGGCTGGTGGGTGTAAAAACGGTGCCAGTAGAAGGCGCCGGCGAGCGAATCCCAGGTCCAGTTCGAGACCTCGAAGTCCTTGAAGATGATGCGCGCCTGCCGGTAGCGCTCCTGCGTGTCGCTCCAGACGTAGAAGTCGCGCTCGGTCGAGCCCGACGGGGCGCGCCGGGCCCGCTGGAACCAGGGGTGCTGGTCCGAGGTGTGGTTCATGACGAGCTCGGTGATGATGCGGAGGCCGCGCCGGTGCGCCTCGTCGAGGAGGAACTTGAAGTCGTCGAGCGTGCCGACATCGGTGTGGATGTCGGTGTAGTCGGAGATGTCGTAGCCGTCGTCCCGGAGCGGTGACGGGCAGATGGGCAGGAGCCAGACCGCCGTCACCCCGAGGTCGTTCAGGTAGTCGAGCTTGGCGGCGAGGCCGCGCAGGTCGCCGACGCCGTCGCCGTCGCTGTCGCTGAAGGAGCGGGTCCTGACCTCGTAGATGATCGCGTCCTTGTACCAGAGCGGCTCGTCGGCGAGCGTGGTCTGGTTCTGCGTGAACACCGTTCGCCTCATCATGTCAGTCCCCATTTCGGCCGGTTTGCCATCGCGCCACTTTACCTAATGCCGCGTCCCTATGGACCGAGCACGGTCATCTTGCCGTTGTTCAGCGTGATGATCCGCCCCTTCTGATCGAGGACGACGGGGGTATAGGCGGCGCCGACCGCCTGGTTCAAGAAGATGCTCTTGGTCGCGGTGGCGCTGCCGCCCTGCGGGATGGCGTAGACGTTCCCGTCCTCGCTGTTCACGTAGACCGTGCCGTCCTTGTCGACGGCCGGCGCGTTGATGCACCACTCGAAGCCGTGCGGGTGGTCGGAGACGCAGGTCTTGGTGCCGTCGTCCCCGACGCCGCAGCTCATCGTGTTCGCGCTCTGGTAGGACCACTCGCTCCGCAGATTGGCGTCGAGCTGCCGGATGTAATACGGCCCGTTGTCGACGCCGTTCTCATCGAAGGTGTAGAAGTTGTCCTTCAGGATGATCGAGTAGGTGTCGTCGTGCTGCCAGACCGCCGGCGTCACGTCCCAGCCGAAATCGAAGGTGGCGAGGATCGCGCCGGTCGCGCCAAGCTTGACCAGGTGGCCGCGCGAGATGTTGTAGCCCGTGAAGGCGCCATAGAGGACCGAGCCGTCGGGCAAGGCCACGGGCGACGACGACGCGCTGTCGTTGGCGCGCCCCGACGGCAGCTCGTTCGTCGCCGGGTCGACGCCCGCGCGCGCGCCGATGGCGCAGTCGAAGAGATGATCGGCGTCGCCATCGATGGGCAGGAACGGGCTGCCGCAGCCGTCGTTGAAGATCTTGGCGAGCGAGCGGGTCCACTTGGGCGTGAGGTCGGGCTTGACCGCCACCACCCACGAGTATCGGTCGGAGGCGTGGGTGCGCGACACCGTGAAGATCGTGCCGTCGGGCCCGAGGCTGGGCGCCACGTTCCACGAGGGCCGCTGCGAGCGGCACGGGAACAGCGTCGGCGGCAGGACCGCCCCGTTCACGTCGTCCGCCGGCGGCCAGGGGCGAGGCGTCGTGCGGGTGTTGAAGGTGCCGCGGCACATGTCCGCGGGCGCGGGCGCGTCGGGGACCAGGCTCTGGTAGGTGACCGTCTTGAACGTACCATCGGGGGCGACCTTGACGAGCTCGGCGTCCACGTCGGTGCCGAAGGGGTTCGTGTGGTCGAGCTTGACCGAGTTGTAGAAGAGGTTCCCGTCGCCGTCGATGGTGAGGCCGCCGGTCACGTAGCGGTCCGGGTCGGTCGCGCCGAAGGGCTGGATGTGGCTCACCGTGACCCCGTCCTTGCGCGTCAGCTTGAAGACCGACCCGCCCGCGCCCGGCAGGTAGATGAAGTCTCCGAAGACCGCCGGCTGGAACATCGGCTCGAAGTCGCCGAAGTCGGGCATGGGCTTCCAGTCGCTGGCGAACATCCATTTCTCGACGAGCTGGCCGCTCTCCCAGCGGAAGCCCTTCTCCGACCAGACCTGCGTGTCGCGCCGGTGGAGATCGCAGGTCGTCACGTTGTCGACGGTCATGCAAGGGGTGTAGACCCCGGCCTTCCACTCCATGTAGAGATCGTCGCCGACGACGAGCGGCGCCTGGTAGTGGACGAGGATCTCGCCGTCGGCGTCGGCCTTCTCGTCGTTGATGAGGGTGTCGTAGGCGACGGTGGCGAGCGGCTTGGCGGCCGTCACCGCGCCGGCGACGCAGGACGACCCGAGGTGGTCGGCGCTCTGGCCCCATTGCATCCAGGCGTCGCAGTTGGGGCGGCCACCCGAGTCGCCGCCGCAGGCGGTCGCGCAGAGCACGAGAAGAATTTCGGCACGAGACATGGCGTGCACTCTAGCTGCGGTCAGTCGGGGACGGAAGGGCCGCAGGTAGGCAAGATGTGATCAAGATCAGCTCGGGTGTGTCGAGATCCATCGCGGTGGTCGCGCCCCGGGTCGCCTCGCCCATCCAGGTCGCCAGGGTGCCGGCGTCGTGGACGGTGCCGCCATCGGTGTAGAGGGCCATGTTGAGCGCGAAGTAGACGGCGGCCGGGGGGCCGCTCCGGTCGGCCGCGATGGCGATCTCGACGACGATCAAGGTGCCGCGCGGGGCGAGCGCGGCCGCGGCGCGCCGGAGGAGATCGCGGCAGGTCACGGGAGGATAGAGGTGGAGGACGTTCGCGAGGAGGACCGCGCCGAAGCCGCCCCCCGGAGTCGTCGACAGCAGATCTCCCGCGACGAGGCGCGCCCGATCCCCGAAGCCGGCGAGCAGCGGGGCGGCCAGCGCGCAGACGCCCGCCCGATCGACGAGCGTCGCCGTCGCGTCCGGGTGGGCGTGGAGGAACGGCGCCGTGAAGGTCCCGATCCCGCCGCCCAGATCGAGGAGCGGACCGACCACCGGGACGCGCTCCCAGAGCCGGCGGGCAGGTCCCGCGTTCGCGCGCTGGAGGTGCTCGTGGAAGGCGGGGCTCTCGTCGGGGAGCTCGAGCGGCCGGTCGCTTCGCAGGACCTCGGCGAGCCGGCCCCAGGCCTGTGCCGGGATCGGGGGCGCCGGCGGCGGGAGGGTCCCGAGGGTGAAGCCGGTCCCGTCGCGACGGAGCGTGCCGTCGAGACACAGCGCGTCGAGGAGGGCGGCGAGCCTCCGTGGCCCCGTGCCGGTGCGCTCGGCCAGGCTCGTCGCGTCGCCGGGCAGCGCGCGGTAGAGGCCGATGGTCTCGGCGGCGGCGCGGGCGGCGAGCGCGAAGAAGGCCTCGGCCCCGGGATCGGCGGGAAAGAGCGTCATGACACCACCGGCTCCTCGGCGAGCGGCCCGTCGCCGGCGGCGAGGTCGAGGAGCGCGGCGGCGATGGCGCGGTGGCGCCCGCGGGTCGCGTTCTCGACGACGACGCGGAGGGCGCCGCGGCCCCGGAGGATGCGGCAGATGGGCGGCGGCGCGATCCAGCGCGCCGGCTCGCCATAGACGCCCTCGGGCCGAGGCGGCGCGGTCATCGTGCAGGCCTCCACATCGACGACGAAGCGCCGCCCGGGGAGCTCGGCCGGATGGGTCTGGAACGTCGGCGCGAGGACATTCACCTGGAAGAGGGCGCGCACGCCGGTCGCGAGGATCGCGGCGTCCTCATCGCTCGGCGGCTCGGCGTACCAGGGCAGGGCGGTCCACGGCGTCCGCTCGGCCGCGCCGAGGAGGTCGGGGCAATCGGGATCCAGCCCGGCGCGCGCCTTCTCGGCGAGCTTGATCCAGGCGAAGGCGTCGAGCGCGTCGCGGACGAAGGGCGCGCTCCGGTGGCCGAGCCAGGCCTGCCAGCCCGCGGTCTCGAGGACGCGCGCCGGTCCGTCGCCGAAGACCTCGGCCGCCGGTGCGCCGGCGAGGATCCGCCAGAGCTTGGCCTCGCCGAACCGGCGGGCGAGCGCGTCGCCAACGCAGACGAAGAGCGAGACGCCGGGCACGGCCTCGCCCGGCTCGTCGGGGAACATATGCTCCATGCGGGCCCGCGCGCCGAGGGCGACGGCCACCGACTCGAGGATCATCCACGGCATCGGCGCCGGCCGGCCGTGGCAGAGCTCGTGGACGACGTTCCCCGACAGGCGGCGATCGAGGACCGCGTCGGGATCGGCGCCGCCGTCGAGCTCGGCGTTGACGAGGTCCCGCTGCGCCGGGAAGGCCCCGAGGAGCGGTGCCGAGCCGCCGAAGAGGCCGCGCGCGTGCAGCGCCGCCGGCGTGGGCCGAGCTGCGACGAGCGCCGCCACCGTCGGCGTGGAGAGGAGTGGACCGGCCTCGGCGCCCAGCACCCGCTCGAGCCCGAAAAGCGCCGCATCCAGACGGGGCTGCGTCCCGGCCGGCCGCCAGAGCAGCCGCGCCGCGGGATCGTCGGCCCCGAACATCTGCTCGACCAGCATGCGCGGCATGCGCTCGAGGTAGTACTCGACGAGTTGTTCGGGCAAGCCCCCGGTCCGCCGCGCCGCGCCGACGATCCCCTCGCGCACCGCCGCCGGGAGGGCGAAGCCGAAACCCTCGGGTGGCCGCCGAGCTGCCCGGGCCAGCGCCGCCGCGACCGTCCGATGGAAGCGCGCGTCGATCTCTTCGCGGAAGCCGTCGTCCACCCCCCGAGCATACTTTGCGCCCGCGCCCGGCCGCGGTAAAACCAGACGGTGGCCTCAGCCGATCCACCCGAGCCTCTGCCGTTCCCCGAGAGCCTCTGCCATGGCTGCGCGGCGCCACCCCGTTACATCCGCACCCAGACGAGCACCTTCATCATGTGCCCGATCCTCCCCAACAAGTACCCCCGGCAGCCGGTGATCTCGTGCCCGGCCTACCGCCCCAAGTCGTGAGGACCTGATGGACGCCGGCGCCGCCCTGGCGCGCCTCGCCGAGCTCTGGCAGCGCGAGCGGGCCGCCAGCCGCGCCCGTTTCGCCGAGGAGCGGAGCGCGCTGACCCTCGCCGAGCGGGCCGCGCGCGGGCTCGCGGTCCGCGACCTCAGCCTCGACGAGGTCGCCGCGGCGCCCGGCGGACGCGCGCTGGTCTGGCTGCGGCCGCGCCGCCCGGGCGATCTCGAGAACACGCGCCTCGGCCCCGGCGACCCGGTGCGGCTCTGGCGCGAGGCCACCGACGATCCCGATGCGGTCCTCGCGACCCTGTCGCGGATCGGTCGCGACCGGCTCGCCGTCGTCGTCGACGATCCGGAGCCGCTCGAGGAGGGCCGGTTTCAGCTCGACCGCGAGCAGCCCGAGGCCACCTTCGACCGCGGCGATCGCGCCCTCGCTGCCTTCGCCGACGCGACCTCCGGCAGCCGCCGGGCCGAGCTGCGCGAGGTCTTCTTCGGCGACGTCGCGGCGCGCTTCGATCCGATCGGCGAGCTCGCGCCGCTCGACGCCGATCTGAACGAACCGCAGCGGGCCGCCGTCGCCCGCGCGCTCTCGGCGCGCGACGTCGCCCTCATCCATGGGCCACCCGGCACCGGCAAGACCCGCACGCTCGTCGAGGTCATCCGCCAGGCCATCCGCCGCGGCGATCGGATCCTCGCGACCGCCGCTTCCAACACCGCCGTCGACAACCTGGTCGAGCGGCTCGCCGACGCCGGCGAGGAGGTCGTGCGCCTCGGCCATCCCGCGCGCCTCGCCCCCAAGGTCCTCCACCGCGCCCTCGACACGCTGCTCGAGGCGACCGAGGCCTTCGCCCTCTCCCGTCGCTGGCTCGCCGAGGCCCGCCAGGAGCGCGACCGGGCGCACAAGCGGCGCGCCCGCGGCAGCCTCGACGGTCGCGAGCTCCGCGAGGCCCTCGCCGCCGCGCGGCAGCTCGAGCGCGACGCCCGCAAGCACCTCGCCGGCGCGCAGGCCGCCATCCTCGCACGCGCGACGGTCCTCTGCGCCACCGCCGCCGGCGCCGACGACGCCCTCCTTGGAGGGGCCAGGGGTCCCGCGAGGCCGAGCCGAGCGGGGGGCGAAGCGGAGCGGCGCCCTGTTGGTGATCCCGCGAGGCCGAGCCGAGCGGGGGGCGAAGCGGAGCGGCGCCCTGTTGGTGATCCCGCGAGGCCGAGCCGAGCGGGGGGCGAAGCGGAGCGGCGCCTCGTTGGTGACACCATCTCCTTCGACCTCGTGGTCCTCGACGAGGCGACCCAGGCCGTCGATCCGGTGGCCCTCGTCGCGCTCGCCCGCGGCCGGCGCGCGGTGCTCGCCGGCGATCCGTGCCAGCTTCCGCCCACCGTGATCGACCTCGGTGCCGCCCGCGCCGGCCTGGGCACCACGCTCTTCGAGCGCCTCGCCGCCGCCGCGCCGCCCTCGCTCCTAGTCGTTCAGCACCGGATGCACGCCGCGCTCATGGCCTTCCCGTCGCGGTCGATGTACGGCGGCGCGCTCGTCGCCGCGCCCGCGGTCGCCGAGCATCGCCTCGAAGATCTCGGCTTGCCTTCCGACCCGCTCCGCCCCGGCCCGCTCGTCGTCATCGACACCGCCGGGACTGGCTGGTCCGACGAGACGACCGGCGACGATCCCTCCACCCGGAACCCCGGCCACGCCGCCCGCGTCGCCGCCGAGGTCCGCCGGCTCCTCGGCCGCGGGCTCGACGCCGGCGATCTCGCGGTCATCACCCCGTACGATGCCCAGGTGCGCCTCCTCCGCGAGCTCCTCCGCGCCGAGCGCGACGCCGGCCTGGAGATCGGCACCGTCGACGGCTTCCAGGGTCGCGAGAAGGAGGCCGTCGTC
>Ga0307508_10007073_pt1 | contig 10458 bp, 10 predicted proteins | sample 9_EM_MG_FD_203089 | JGI IMG/M metagenome (GOLD analysis project Ga0307508, IMG submission 203089) | Populus trichocarpa ectomycorrhiza microbial communities from riparian zone in the Pacific Northwest, United States - 9_EM | ecosystem: Host-associated > Plants > Roots > Unclassified | place...
TGTTCATTTATAGGGTTTGATGCTATTGAAGATTCAAAACTTACCAGTGATGTAAGCTGGGGTTGTATGCTTCGGAGTAGTCAGATGCTTGTTGCTCAGGTATACTGCTGCTGCTGCATTTCTCACACCAATACTCTCTTCTATGATAGTTCAATCATTTCAGTTAACTTTCCAGCCCTTGGTCCTTGTATGTTTTGTTATGATGCTTGCCTTCCAGTTAATTGGTGAATTCTCATTTCTGACTCTGCAGGCATTGCTTTTTCATCGATTAGGGAGATCTTGGAGAAAACCATTGGACAAGGTGAACTTGTGGATTTTCAATTTTAATGAATTCGTTTTTTCCCACCATACAACGATGAATCACAAAAAAAAAAAAAATCCTATCTTCTAGCGCTATCATGGATTACTTTTCATCCTCCCAATTTAATTATGCAGCCATTGGATCGAGAATATGTTGAGATTTTACATCTTTTTGGTGATTCGGAGTCATCGGCTTTCTCTATTCATAATCTTCTTCGGGCTGGAAAGGCTTATGGCCTTGCAGCTGGGTCATGGGTAGGCCCTTATGCAGTGTGCCACTCTTGGGAATCTCTAGTCCGCTCTAGAAGAGAGGAAACCAATCTTGAATACCAGTCACTTTCAATGGCTGTTTATGTTGTTTCTGGTTCTGAAGATGGGGAGCGAGGGGGGGCTCCAGTTCTCTGCATTGAAGAAGCCGCTAGACATTGTTCAGAGTTTTCTAAAGGTCAAGAAGATTGGACGCCAATTCTTCTATTGGTTCCTTTGGTTCTTGGGCTTGATAAAATAAATCCAAGGTTTGTGATCATGTTCTACACCTACTTTCATATTGAAATCATCTGAGAAATCGATTTGCTTTGTGTGTTGGTTTGGTTAGGTCTAATTTGCTGCTTTCATAGAGATTAAATAAAGGAGCATCCATTGCATTCATGAACTGTGATGCTGTGTTTCACCATTTAAGGGGGAAGAATAGTTGAATATTTTGTACCTAACTGGAGCCTTTTTAATTTTCCATGAAAATATAATGATTATTTTTATACCTGGTAGGCTGGATGCAAATGTTTCTGGGAAGCCTTTGATAGAAGTGACATGGGGCAATTAATGTGAGTCAAATTAAATACCCTTGTCTTAACTAACTTTCACAAATAAATACCTTGACTTTGGAACCTGGGGATGTTGTTGAGCATTTATAAGCTAGAAGAAGTTTACAGTCAAACCTTTTACCTAGTGATTGGCTGAAAAATGTATACCTTAATTTCCATTTTTTCTACATATTAATGGGGTGCTTCTCCTATTGGAAAAGTAACAATGGTGCATTGAGAAAATAGATTTTGGTTTAGGGATATTCCCATTTTTATAGTGGAGAGCTTCAATTGGATGATCCTGTTTTTCTTGTGTAAGGCAGTTTTGCATTTGGTTGCCCAGCATTCCTGTGGGGAATGGGGAAATGTATCATATGATTCAACATTAAAAACAAATAACGAAATCACTTCTTATTTCACTGCTCCCTGATTCTATTAGTATAACATAACTTTAGACATGTATTTAAAGTTCTGTCATATTTTATTTGTTAACCAGTTGGAATTTAAACTGTTCTCAGGTATATTCCGTCCCTGCAAGCAACATTCACCTTTCCCCAAAGCCTTGGAATTTTGGGTGGGAAACCTGGTGCTTCAACATATATTGTTGGTGTGCAAGATGAGAATGCTTTTTATCTTGATCCACATGAAGTTCAGCCGGTAAATCATAATTCTTTCTGATTTATCTGTCATCATATTGTTGATGACTAATTTATTCATTCCTATGTCATTCCATACTCTGTGGCCATGATTTTGTACTCTCTTTTTTTACTTCATTTATCCTCTCATAGTGATGATTTACCAGAAATTGAATCTATTTACATGACATGAGTTTTTCTTCTGTTGAATGAAATGATAGAGATGCCTCCTTTAGTTTCAAAATGAAACATGACCACCACATGGCTGTGCCACCTGTACAGATAGGTCAAGCCGGTGGATGCACTAAAGGGAAGTCGAATCAATTGCATCCCTTTCTCTGCAGTTGATTTTGACTGCTTGCTGGTATTTGCCCTCCAAACATGACAAAAAAGAAATTGGGAATCACTTCAATTCAGAACAAGAATTTAAACAAATTGAAATATGGTACCTGAAACAAGAGAGAGAAGCAAAACAATTGAGGAACGTGCATTTTATCCTAAAATGGAAAGGACAGTGTAGATATGAATCTGAAAGGTAGTTGAAGTTAGAAAAGTGTCAAAAAGTTTTAAGACACCAATTCTTGGTTAACATGTTTAGAAAATGTAATCTGAAAATGGCACCTTATATCTCTTCAAAGCGTAAGGGAAAATACAATTATCTTCAAGAACAAAATGTTTGTTAAAGTCTATAACAGGCTCCTAGACTGTGGATTGAATGTTAACTTGATGCTTGCATGATAAAACACTCTAGGGAAATAGTATGCTTTGACGATTTTCTACATGACAATCATGATACTAGGAATTAGGAGTTGATGACTCTTAATCTTCAATCATCATTTGTATTTTTTGTGATTTGTGGAACCTTTTTTACAGAAAATCAAGATGAAAAATGATTGTTTATGTTACATTCATATTAGTCTATGAACTTCCAAAATTAGTCTGTTTGGAGGATTGGGCTAAGCATTAGTGTTAGGAGCATGGTTATAACAAATCTAACTTTATTCCTTTTGATGAATATAGATACTTATTAGTGACCAAAGCATCTGGCTAATGATCCCTAAAGATCTCCATATATGTGGTTCGTTGCAGTATCCAAGTCAAACTAGTTTTATTATTTGATTTTTACACTGAAGTTGTTGCGTTTAATAATAATAATAATAAGTATTATTATTATTATTATTATTATTATTATTATTATTTGATTGATTTCTGCAGCATGTAGGGTTGTAATGTAGATATAACTTCACTTCTTGACAGTGGTAGCTAACATACTAGTCCGATGGAGGATCTTTATGAATATTTATTCTAGGAAGTTGGAAGATGTTATTCTACGCTATTTGGTGAATCTATTTATTTTAGATTATTAAGATATTTAGAATTAATCAGGGATTTTATTTTGTTTTGGACTTTATTATTTCTATATCATTTTAGGTTTTCATTAGGGTTTAGGACTTTATATAGGTATCAAATATACTATTTTAAGGTAAGCTGGAATGGTTATTGATAATTTGATTTTTTTTGTTTTTTTTTTTTCATATGTCGGTTCATCTGTCTTTATCTCCTCCCTCTTCCTCTGCTCCTTTCTTCCCATGTCTCCTTCCTATTTCCCCTCTCGTATCCCTGTCCTACATCATTGTCTCCCTCTTTTCAGTTGGCATTTGCATGAGCCACAAAATTCTCCTCTTCCAATCCTGCAATATCGATCATGAACCTCCAAAAGTTGTTTGCTAAGATTATTGAGACAAGCACTTGTTTCCATCCCAAACTGATTTCTCTTGCACGTCTTTGTTCCTTGTTCTCTTCTCATTTCTTTCTAATTGTACCAAGCTGAATAGTGATATTGTTGCCTACTTTCCATCAATTCAATTGATTGAGCACGTGTTAATATTTTGATGATATTCTTGCTGGTGCTTGGGTCTTCAGGTGGTCAATGTTAGCAGAGATGATGTAGAGGCCAATACTTCATCTTACCACTGCAAGTAAGCTTATCCAGGGACTCATTTTCTTGTTTAATTACCAATGGCAGCAAATGGTTTAGACTTTGCTAAACAAAATTTTTAATTCAAGCAGTGTTGTGCGGCACATGCCTCTGGACTTGATTGATCCATCCTTGGCAATTGGATTTTATTGTCGAGACAAAGGTTGCTAGTTGAATTGTGTTGGTTTGTGATTTTGTTATTTTATCTTTTCAAATGCAACCTGTTAACTAGGCTTCTTCCCCCCCCCCCCCCCCCTTTTTTTTTTTCCTTTTTTCTGGTTGACAGATGATTTTGATGATTTCTGTACGCTGGCATCCAAGCTGACAGACGAATCAAATGGTGCACCTTTGTTTACAGTGGCTCATTCCCGTAAATTATTAAAGCATGATAGTGGCGAGGTTCGGTCGGATGATTCCCTTGGTGTGATGACTATGAATGATGTAGAGGGCTGTGTACACGAGGATGACTGGCAACTCCTTTAAATGGAAAAATCATTTGGGGGATTTAAGCTAGTAAGTACATGGTGTGGATTGCATGGGGATCGAATGCCCTTTTTCCTCAGCACCTCATATAGGTGTTTAGTCCACGCGTGCTTCAATTCATGACTCCTTTTCCGCTGTTGGATTCAACATTTGTAGAAAGTAGAGGAGATATTTATGATTCTTTTCACGGTGTCAAAAACCGCAAATGTTGTAAGATAAATGATTAAATCTCATTTGGGTGATGAAATATTTCCTTTTGTTTCTTGGTGGTTTGTCGCAAAGGATGATGGAGCATTTACCCAAGACCTATCCATGCGGCAGTGTTCTTGTTTGATCTTGAAGAAGGTATTAAGATTTGGGAGTAAATCACATTAATTATTGGAGTAAAATAAAACTATCCAACAGTGTTCCTGTCCTTGCGTTTGTGAGTCATCACAGGTATCTCATTTGCTTAATAAAGATTTATAATTCACATTCGTTAGAGATGCCAGGATGCATGCGTGTTCTTTGAGGTCCTCAGCAACAAACTGGCTCGGGTGGGCTAAATCCTCAGTCCAGATGAAAGCCAGTATGATGCTTCTCCCTTGTATGCTTATTGCTTATGCACAAATTTACTATATCTCCCTTCGACATTCTCAAGGGTCATCAGTAAATGGCCATCTCCCGCCTATCTTTTTCCTCTGAGAACACTAACCTTTCAAGCCAATCACCTCTAGCGATTTAGTGTTGTAGATTTTTATTGTTTTTAAATAAAATCCTTTTTTTTTTTTTTTGGGAAATTTATGTTGTGAAATTCCTTTTACATCCATACTTTCTCCTAGAATTCTTAATTTGTAAGTGTTATATATATATATATAATAATAATAATAATAATAACCAGCCTACTCCATAAATAAAAAAGAATACAAGGGTATTATAGTCTTAAAAAATGTTGACGTTCTAAAAAAGTATTTTCCCTTATATAAAAGAGACATAAGATTGTATATTTGCTTTCCTTTGGAGATATATGTTGTAAGATTCTTTTTTCATGTGCACTTTCCTATAATAAATATAATTTTCTTAATTTATAATTATTTACGAGTTAAGATGGATTTAACTACTTTTTTTCAATAAAATAAAAAGAAAATACAAAGGTATTATAGTCTTCACAAATGTTAACATTCTAAAGAAGCCCTTTCCTCATCCTCTCCAAAAAATATAATAATCTCCTCAAAGCCCCTTCATATAATTTTATCAGGGACTGTAATCCAATTCCGTGCTCCTAGCAGGTTCATTCCCGACCATTAATGGGGACGATGCCCATTTACCCCTCATGTTTCGTGTGTTTAGCCTTCCTCTCATTTCTTTTCATGTTCTTGAACAAAGTATGGTGGACTCCAGTCCGCATACAGTCTATGATGAGGTCACAAGGAATCAAATGCCCTTCTTACAAATTCATCCATGGAAACTCCAAAGAGATTACCAATATGAGAACGAGTGTCGTGAGCTTTCCATTGGATTTATCACATGTTCATGAGTTGCTCCCCAGAGTACAGCCACACATTCACGCATGGATCAAGCTATATGGTAGATTAATTTCATCATTTTTATTTTTTTTACCCAAAGCACCAACTTGGTGGAATCTTACTCTTTTTTTTTTTTTTTTTTTACATACAAATCATGTCCAGGGATGAATTTTCTGTTCTGGCAAGGTCCTCAAGCCCTGCTTGTTGTGACGGAACCTGATCTGATTAAACAAGTCCTTAACAATAAAAACGGAGAATTCCGAAAGAGAGACCCTACATTTTACATATGAAGAAGCTATTGGGGGGTGGAAGTGTAGCAAGCAAGGGTGAAAAACGGTTCAAGCTGCAAAAAATATCGAACCATGCTTTCCATGCAGGGTGCTTGAAAGCAGTGCTATTTTTATTTTCAGTTTTCATAATTGTTTTCGAAGTTCTTACAGATTAAAACAACTCATATAGATCAAAGAATTTCTCTTCTTTCACAGAACATGATTCCGGCATTCATTGCCAGTGTCGAGGTGATGCTAGAAAGATGGAGACAGCACGATGGCAAGGAGATTGAGTTGTCTCATGAGTTTAAGATTTTGACATCAGAAATGATTTCCAGGACAGCTTTTGGAAGCAGCTACCTGGAAGGACAACATATATTTGACATGTTGGAAACAATGGTTGACATTGTTGTCAGGAACAATTTTAAAATGACAATTCCTGTAATCGGGTACGGTTCCTACCTTACTCCAATTCCTTCATATCCATTTGTGCCTTGTTAAATGTGGTGGCCATAGACAGAAGTTGTAATTGGTTTGCAAATCTATTGATCTACCTTCTATAAGTGCAGAACCTTTCTGACTTCTGAATTATCGCTTCCAGAAAATTTGTGAAATTAAGTGCTGATGACATTGAATCAGACAAGCTTCAGCAAGACATAAGCAATTGCTTCCTAAATATGATTAATAGCAGAGAGAAAGCAGCCATGGAGGGCAAATGGGATGGCTTGGAAGTGATTTTCTTGGATTACTGTTGTCGGCTCGTCATGACACCGATAAGGCAAAAGGAATATCTGTTGAAGACGTGATTGATGAATGCAAATCCTTCTATGCTGGTGGGACATGAAACAATTACCAGAGCCTCACTCGCCTGGACTTTTCTTCTTCTGGCAATTTACACAGATTGGCAAGATAAAGCAAGGAAGGAGGTCCTCTAATTGTTTGGTCTGCAAAATCCAAGCCCAGAAGGCATCACAAAATTGAAGATTGTAAGCACAACATCTTTTAGCAAAAAATCTCGGTGGCATTGCTCGAGGAAATGCCATGCGTCCTCGCTACATTTCTGTCCTGCATTTATATATATTTACCAACATAGAGAATTTGAACAAGTATATTATTGCTAAGATTCTGCGTATTAATTTTCAGCTGATCAACATCCAAGTTTTCACTCATTTCTTCCTGTAGGTAAGCATGATTATCAATGAATCTCTACGATTATATTGTCCTGCTGTTCAGATCGCAAGGATAGTCCACAAGGAAGTAAGATTGGGGACGTTTATTCTTCCAGCGAACACGGAAATCGTTGTTCCAATTGGCGCAGTTCACCATAGCCCTGGAATATGGGGAGAAGATGCTAGCCATTTCAAGCCAGAGAGATTTGCAGATGGAGTTGCTAAAACAACAACGTGGCTGCATTTCTTGAATTTGGAATGAGGGCTCGGAATTGTGTGGGGTCAAACTTCTCAATTACTGAAACAAAGATTGCGCTCGCAATGATCCTGCAGCGTTACAGGTTTACTTTTATCTCCAACGTACGTCCACTCAACCTCTTTCAATGTCCCCGCTACATGGAGTACAAGTCATGCTCGAGGCCTTGTAAATCTCCACCGTATTGGATGTGAGGAAAATTGGGGGAGGAGGAGCAGGAAGTACGGTGGAAATATCATGCTGCTCTTGTAGAAGAGAAATCAGATTACTCTCAACGCATCTTTGTCCTAGTCTAAAATAAATATATAAAATGGATGTCAAAGAAGTCAATTGAAATGTGCCACATGCTTAATGCATCTCCCATGAACCCCTTGACGGTGTTAGAGATGGAAACAAACGAAGGGATTTCATTAAACAAAAAAAAAAACTTATGTTGAGGGATTCAATGTGAGCTTATATTTTGACAGAGGGACTCAATTAAATAACTTTGAGTGCTAAAGGGTTGAACAATGTCACACGACCCCCCTCGTTAGATGTGCCTTTCTCCATTCAGTCATTTTTTTTAATTTTAATTCCAACATTTATTTCCTTCTCTTTTTCTTTCCTCCAGATATAATGAATCGAAAATGAGATTGTTGAGCATCCAATATTATAGATCCATTAAGCTACACACGGATGTATGAAAGTAGCATGCATGTGGTTTTTGTAGCCCTGATGAAAGGAAAAATGTTTCATCAATCACTACAAGTAATTTGAAGTCGCAAAAAGCTGTTCAGAAGTTAAATTCTCAGATTACGAGAGAAGAAGCTGAGTATGGAAAACCAGAAAATCCCACGGGAGTGTGGATATGCCTCCACTTGATGGTGCCGTTATTGCTATATCCATCAGAGAGGAATGCCCCTTCCCCTTCACATTCGCCACAAGCTAGTGTTGAGGATCCCCTGCCACCACCGCCACTCATTACAAACAATCGATGGTTCCCACCTTCTTGGCCAACATAATCAAGAGCAGTCACACATGGGGTTGTTCCAGTTATGCAATTTGGAAGTGGAATTGAACTGACTATTTCCAATCTAATGTTGTCACTGACCTTGACTACTTCTCTGCTTTGCTGCTGCTGCGACTGTTGTTCACCTCCCAAGAACCATGACCATTGGTATTTGTCCCTGCTGACACAAACTGTAGTTGTGACTACTCTAGGGCTAGTTGTCGAAAAAGGCCAAACCCCATCAATCTTAGACCAACACCCAGTATGGCGATCATAAAACTCAACATCAGACCTGAATTGCCCCTGGCTTTCTGTGCCATATCCACTCACAACCCAGAACTTGGAATCCCCCTCCCAAGACAATCCCTGACACTCATCCCTCTCTTCAATCATATCTGGCAACATTTCCCATTGGTCTGTCTCCACGTCATAGACTTCTGCCGATCGCAATGCATTCTTCTGACTGTCATGCCCTCCTGCCACGCACACTGTAGAGGGTCCAACGACACCACAGGCAAAGAAAGAGCGTGGCACTGACATTGAAGCTCCGCGTCTCCATTTGCAGGCAGCTCCAGTAGTCTCGATGAGATCCAGGATGTATACATGAGGGACTGGCTCCAGGGTGGTAGGATCCCAACCACCTAAGAGGAGTAGCTTGCCAGAGGATGGAAGGGCTAAACATTGGCAGAACATGGGAATTCGTGATCCCTCTGGAGGCCTTGTCCTCTGCCAGATGTTATGCGTGGCATTGTAGGTGCTCAGTGCATACTGAGGTGGGCTGTGTATGTGCTGCTGCTCCTCTTGCTTGTCTTCGTTTTTAAGAATTTTATTATTGCTGCTGCTGCTGATAAGGGGATCATCATCATCATCATCATCATCAGTAGTAGTAGAAGTAGTGGAGTGGTTTATCGGGGGTAGAGGTTGGACAAGGCAAACAAGATGTTCGGCAGTGCCAGATTGGAGCCTTTGTTGATAGAAGGAAGGATGGGAAATCAAGCGTTGCCAGGTATGGCAAACTGACTTCATATTGGAATGGAATTGATAAGGCACTCTCACCAGGCACTCCATGGCAATCTCATCTGGAAGGCCTGGAATCAGCTGCTGCCTTTGATCATCTTGTAGTGCTTTTTTTAGCTTGACACTAGTTTTTGGTTCTTCCATTTTGTTTTCCCTTCTTGTGAACAATCTCCTACATTCAACAAGCCTTTATGTATAAAGGGTCGGTATGTATTTAGCGGATATAAATGGGGAAGGACGGTTGTAGAGTCGTGCTGTACATGTGTTTATTTCGAATGGATTTAGTTGGGTTGAAGATGTGGAGTGCAGTAGCTAGCCAGCAAGTGGTAGGGCTATAAATGGTGACTGTTGATCTGTGTGTGATTCAGCTTTGTGGTGGTGGGTGATGAGAGCGCGGCGGGGAAGAGGAAAAGACAGACAGGAGTGGTAAAGATAGCAATCAGTGCCCTCCCCTGGCTACCTTATATCTACATAAAGAGTTGCAGGTCCACATGTCAATTTATATCCATAGCCACCCCAACCCCATTAATAAATTTACATCTTCTAGAAGCCCATCCCCATGGCCTTTGTCGATCGTAGTCGTTTTCCGTTGTCATTTTGTAATGGATGGCTCGCGCTCCACCGTGTGGATTTATTATTTTTTATTATAAAAAAATATTGAAATGATATATATCTTTAAAAAATAAATAAAATTAAGGATTATAATTATTAATTTAAGATTTAAAAATATTAAAAAATAAGGAAAGAAACAGTCAAGCTGCACTTAATCAACTTATTAATATCCGAATAACTTAATAAAAATAAATAAACAAAGAATATTAATTTAAAAAAAAAATTAAAAAAGCAAAATTCTTTCTTGTTTAAAATTAAATGTCGAGATGCAATTAATAAATTTAATTTAATAAAAAAAATTAAAATATGACCAATCATATTTTTTCATTTTTTTCATTAGAGAAAAAATATTAAGATAACACAAGTTTTATAAATTCAGGTTAAACTTCTAAAATATGACCAATCCATTAAATTCAGGTTAAACTTCTAAAATATGACCAATTGAA
>Ga0307508_10007074_pt1 | contig 10458 bp, 6 predicted proteins | sample 9_EM_MG_FD_203089 | JGI IMG/M metagenome (GOLD analysis project Ga0307508, IMG submission 203089) | Populus trichocarpa ectomycorrhiza microbial communities from riparian zone in the Pacific Northwest, United States - 9_EM | ecosystem: Host-associated > Plants > Roots > Unclassified | place...
GGCATCATTGCCTTCTCTTTTTCCTTTTTTCAAGGAGAACTCAATATGTTTTAAAATTAAAAGTCTATATGAATTTGTATTTTAAAAGTGTTTTTGTAAAAATTTAATTTTTTTTATTTTTTACTTTAAATTAATATATTTTTTGGTGTTCTAAGGTTATTTTGATGTGCTGATGTTAAAAATAATTTTAAAAAATATATATTATTTTGATGTATTTCCGAGTAAAAAATATTTTGAAAAATAATTTTGAATTAATATTGTAACAACCCCTCAACCGGGATAAAATAACAATTTCATGTCAATTGAAAAACAAAGTAATTAAAATTTTCCCTCTCTCAATTCCTCTTTCCTTCATTTGATTCTTTATTAAATTAGTATTTTATAAGTGGGACTTTGTAAGTTTACAAGGTTATTCTCTCACTTTTCTTATTTTTTTCCTTTGATTTTATTTTATGTTTTTCCTTTATTTTTCTCTTTTTTTCTCTTGCCTTTTCTTTTTTTTCTTTTTTTATTTTGCTTCTGCCCAGTCGGCAGCATATAACAACAAGAAAAACAAGGAAAAAATTTGAAAGAAAAATAAATTAAAGGGTTACTTTAACAATGGGCAAGGGTGAGCTTTAAAATCTAGAAGAAAAGAAGAAAGAAGAAAGGAAAAAAACCACCGGTGCAAAACCCAATATATTTTACGCATTGATTATAAATGGAGGCGAAGCTGCAATGATTAAAATGCCATTGTGAAAGTTGGAGTTTTGCCGCCAGACGGTGTCGTACGCAGTGTCCAAACTCCAAAGAGTGCAGAAGAACCTAGGCGTGTTCGTGTTAGGTACACGCGCAACGAATTTTTCAGATTAAATATTATTTTATTCATACAAAAAAATTAAATTGTCTCTGGTACTTAAATAAAAAAACAAACTGAAAAGATAAAAACACTCACCCCAATGCAAAAGCAATTCCGATTTAAAGACACTGTAATTATTTTATTATGCAATCAAAATAAAAAAAGTCAAAAATACCTTTGCCGGCTAATGTTGAGAGTTTTGTCGAGCCATAATAGTCATGAGAGTTTTGTCGAGCCATGATAGTCATTTTATTGTGCTAAAAATAAAAAGATTATTATACCCTTATTTCCAATTATAATTACGTTATGTTAATAGTAGCAAAATTCATCATTTCACGGCTATAATGACTCCTTGTGACAATAATAAATCTACAGTAAAAGTTGGAGCCCTCGCATAAAATTAATTAATTTGGTCAAAATATCTTTTGGGATCATGTGACTTCCAGAGTTGTTTAATTTCTTGTTCCATTTTTCTCATACAAATTGTCTAAATTAGAACCCTGCAGGTTTGACGAACTTGAAAAACCGTTATGGAAGCACTTTCTCATAGTTTCCTTCTCTTGACCTTATCACATTAATTAGGCAATATAATCTTCAAACCTTAAACGTCTGGCCTACCTTTACCTCGTTTCTGTCATATATATGTAATCTCTTTCTTCTATTTCTTCTAGGCTTAAGCCCCGTTTTCTACCAAAAAATAAAAATAAAATGTCTAGCCCACCATAGGCAGCCAATGTTTACGAGCTTTTCTTGGGTTGACGAGAACTATCCCAACTTCAAGCTGAGTTGCTTGTTACATCCTTGTGTAGACCTCTCCTTAGTGGAGTATGTACAAGTTTAAACTTGAAACTGGCCTATAGCCCACCCAAGCCTTCAACATGTCTTTGTTCTTGATTACTATATTTTCAAATACACTCTATACATTTGGAAGGTATCATGATAATACACGATACTTTAATTCATAATTATTTAATGTAGTCCTAGATATCATCTTACTCAAGGTTAATTAAGGTCCAATTAGGCCCCACTAAAAAAAAATTGAGGAACGAGAAAAGAAAGACACATCTTGCCCAACATGTATATTTCTTTGTGGTTGTGTTTATGAATTAGAGTGTGAATCTCACATGTTAATCCAGATTAAATTAGATTAATATAAAATAATATTGTTTTTAAATTCTTCCTCAATTATTTTAATATTTCATTATATATTTCACTTGTGCGGTCTTGGCTCAAGCACATCTGGGAAAACTCATCACCACGTGAGGCATTCAACACGAAAGGTTAATATTCCAATTCCAACTTCATAATAAAAAAATATAGTACGGTGGTGACTGAAATATTATTAACTAAGTCAAGCTATTGGTATTTTTCATTTCTTTGAACATGCGCGTTGTTGGAAAGACATGCAAGATATTTGTGATGCTTTCACATGCCTATTATTCTTTAATTAATAAATAATCTAAAAAGTTGTTACCGTCCCAGAAAAAGTGAGTAAAAACAATCTAAAATGCTAAAGTGACCGTTTGATATTCTTCTACAGGCATCATTGCCTTCTCTTTTTCCTTTTTTCAAGGAGAACTCAATATGTTTTAAAATTAAAAGTATATTTTTTTTTATATTTTAAAAGTGTTTTTATAAAAAAAAAATTATTTTTTATTTTAAATTTATATTTTTTATAGTGTTTTAAGGTCATTTTGATGTATTAATATTAAAAATAATTTTTTAAAAAATTACAATTATATTCACAAACACCTCCTCAATCGCATTATATTGTCAAAAATTAAGTTATATAGCATTAAAATCATTATGAAACACTCGTACGAGGATTTCTACCCAGTCAACTCTACTACTATTTATTATTATTTTTGTCTTGCTTCAGTAGGCTCTCTCTTTTTTTTTTTTGGGACAGGTTAAAAAGTGATCGATCCTTTTCTAAAGCTGTAACGTCGCAGAATTTATTAGGATTCAAAAATCTGTGGGACTAGAAGATTAAGGAGAGGAAACCTAAGCCAGAGGCGCAGAGAAGCGAACCTGACGATTCGACATTGTGAAGGATAGGCTGAGGGAGGTAAGAATAAATGCTTACTCCTGACTTGTTTGAATCCCTTGGTCAATGCATTCTCAAAGTGAAGATTTGCTCTAGCATTTAAAACCGTGTGTTTTTATTCTTAGAACTATGATGATATAGAATTAGATGGTTGCTTTTTTCATGCATGCTTCACTACTTCCTTTTTTATGCTGTGTTAAACAGTGCATGGATTAACCTGCAAGACCTCTTGTCTATGTTATGAAATTGAAATAACTCCATCAAACAAAATATAAAGAGAATCACAAAGCTTATCTTAAAAAAAGCTAATATTAAAAAATAAAATTAAAACAGAAAATAAGTTAAAAAAAATATGTCGATCCATGTTATGGGTCATTAGACTAAAAAGCACCATACATTGAAAAACTGCGAAGCTCAATTCCCAACAAATCAAATGTTGAAGGATCAAATCGGGAAAAAAAATCAATTACACAAAATGATATGAAGTAAAAAAAATATAATTAAAAGAATGAGGGTGAAAATTGAAATAAAAAAAATTAGAGGGAAACAATTATTTTTATTGAAGGGTTAAATTAAAAAGAAAAATAAATTTGATGAATTAAAAAAAATAATATATAAAAAATTGAAATTGAAGGACTAATTATTAAAGCAATTGCAGAGGTACTTTAAGGTAGACAAAAATGAAAAAAATAGGGAGGACATATAAAACTGTAGCGAAGGATGTCTACCTAGCAGCCTTGGAAGAAGACTGGGATAGGATGATTCGTGCTTGCAGTGGCAGCAGTAATATGTACGTGATGTCTCCAGTAACGGTTTCTGAAGATACTCCATTGCACCTGGCAGTGTATAGCAAAAAAGTTCAGCCGCTTCAAACTCTACTTGATATTGCCAAAAAAAATCCAATGCTCGGGAATCCCTGTACAAAAAAGAACGCGTATGGAAATACAGTTCTTCATGAAGCAGTTTTTGCTGGAAATATGGAAGCAGTACAGCACTTACTCAAGTTTAGCCCTAAAGAACAGGGTGAATTTCATCCTTCAATGCAACTTCAGACTAAAAACGCGCTTGGGGAGACTCCATTGTATAGAGCTGCTGCATGTGGTAAGAAAGAAATAGTGGAGCATTTAGCTGAACAAACGGGCCAAATCCCAGGGGGAAAGCTATTAGAGGATCACCGCAAGAGAGGAGATTCAAAGCCGATTCTTCATGCTGCCATCCAAGGACACCACTTTGGTTTTGTTCTTAATCCTTTTATTCTCTCTCAAACGAGACTCTTAAGACATCTAGCACACACATTCATCCCCAAACATTTTAGGTACAACTTAAATCTACAATTTATTAGAAAAAAAGAAAGTAAAATGACATTATACTTTCTAATGCAGACACTGCTCTGACGTTGCTCAAGAACCTGGATCCATCACTTTATGAAATGAAGGACGATCAGGGAATGACCTGTCTTCATGTCCTTGCTGACATTCCTAGTGCTTTCAAGAGTGGATATGCACTGCGCCCAATCACCATTACGAACTTGTTCTACCGTTGTATGTTTGATGCAACATTTTTTCTTCTATTTATTTATTTATATTATCAGCGTTAATAAGCTAACCCCAGCTCGAACATCTCAATGCAAGCTGTTTAACCGGCTGATTAAACACTGATTCTTGAGTTTTTTTTTTGGAGCATGTTAAATTGCTTACACTACTTTAAATCCCAGAAGGTTTGATTTGACTTAAGTTGTGAGTTTTTTGCAGGCTTTTCTGCCGCAAAGGGTGATGGCGACCAGAGCCGGAGTAAAAAAGGTACTGAAGACTGAAACTATTTTGCCATCTTGGACAGCCTAACTATTAAATTGATAATAATAATTTTCCACTGATGATGCTCCCTGGTTCTTGTGGTTTTGAAATCGAGCAAGTATAAACAACAACCGCACTGCTCATGCAACAAAATCCTCAGTAAATGCCGATGGTAATTCGTCGAGGGACGAAATTTCCTGCTGCCAAGCAAGAAATATCATCGGCCGTGCACTTAGAGATTGGGAGGTAGACCGCAAGAGCGGGCCCGATGGATTGACCCAGTCTCGAGCCTGGGTTTATCGTTTCCCTACGGGGCTAGTACTGTCCACCCGAATATATGTACAATAAGAACCACCCTATAATCTTTCTAACAAGCTTTTGAAAATGTTGACATTAATCCTTTCAAGAACACATGCGTGTACTGGGGAAATTGTTGAAAAGATAGGAGAGAAGCTAGCCTACATGCAGATCACAGTATGGATAGAACATTAGAAAATATCTTTTTTCTTAAAAAAAAAAACACCGCCCATCTATCCAAATAAAACACAAACCTTTTTCTCCTTTCTGAGTGTCACTTGAACGGAGGGAGTACTCTTCACCTCGCCGATTTGGGAGGTTTTCCTTGTCTAAATGGGTTTCCTAGTTTCAAAAGAGAAAATATTAAATTTTTCTGATCCGATTAGACTAAAAGAAAACGGATCTTGTTATGGTTATATTTGTAAAGATCCGAGTTGCCGAGCTAAAAAGGTTCCATTCTCTTTTTTATAGACCTAGGAATTTCAGCCTCTGCTCTTCCTCTTCTATGATGTGATAATTTCACGGCGATGTGTCTCACTATGAATACAGTTTTTCAAGCTATATTGATTTCCCCTTTTTCCGTGATATGGTCACTCGTACAGAGCTCTAGGATCAGTTCATATCATCTGATGATCAAATTGCTGATGTGCTTACCAAACCTCATTCATCTACGCGCTCTGTATTCCATCGATCTAATTTGAATGTGGTGCCTTCTCCATATTCAACTTGCAAAGGCATGTTGAGGAATAAAATCATCTAACAGAATAGGAGAAGCCAGATCAGAAATCCTTTTGTGATACTAATTATACATACATACATAAATACATATAGGAAGCAATAGTCAGCTGCTGCTGTGTGAATGATTTTTCCGCAGCCTTCTATTTGGGAAACTCCAGAAAAGTGACATAGGAGTAGAAACTTGTACACTTCTCACCAAGGTTGAACTTTTGTATATTTTCCGGCATACTACTTCGTTCATATTTGCAGAAAATTCATTATAGCTCGCTCTCTGTTCGTAAATCTCACATATGAAGAAACACGACAGGATGGCCACTGGTGGAAAGAATCTGGAAAGAAAAGCACAAGCATGAATCTGCGTTGGAACTTGCCAAGGAGCTTATCAAAAAGAACCAGCTTGAATGGTGGCAATCTATCACAGTGAAGCCTACCAAAGTTAATATCGAGACCCCTGGTCAAGGAGCAAGAGGAGGACAAAGTGAAAGACAAGGAGGGGGAGGAAACCCAGGAGGAGGAGGAGGAGGAGGAGGCGAAGGACAAGAGGGAGCACGAGAAGGAGAGGTGGAAAATAATGAAAATGTTCAACCAAATATAGAAGAAAATAGAAGACAAGAGAGTCTTCCTTCACCTCCAAACCCGCTGTTTATAGCAACTAGTAATGGAATAGTAGAGATTGCTGAAGAAATACTTGAAAACTTTCCTCAGGGTATTGAGCTTGTTAATGATGAGGGACAGAACATATTGCACTTGGCCGTGATGCATCGACGGCGGGAGATTTTCCGTCTTGTAAGGAAAAAGAACTTACTAGTGACCAGGCTAAGTTCGAGCGTAGATAATAATGGCTTCACATTGTTGCACCAAGTTGCACACGTGAAGCACTACAGCGGAGGAGCCAAGCCCGGCCCTGCTCTCCAGCTACAAGAAGAAATAAAATGGTTCAAGGTGAGCTAGCTACTCTTACTACAATCGTAACCCATGCCAATTTTTATGAAATGCACTTCTTGATTCCTAGCTGCAAGTAATATTTGTTCGTTAATTATAGTGAAATTAAAGAGAGTTTTCAATTTGCCTATATTTCAATTTACTTCAAAATCAGTGAAATGCAGCTCTTTATGCCTTGCAATAAGTAAAGTGAGATTGTACTTTAATGCACAATCTGTTGCTTTAATAGAAGAAGAAAAAAGAGAATATGTGCCAATGATAGGGAAACCCATTTTCCTATAATAAATGACTTTACCGACACTGATGAATTTGTTTCCATGTTCTCTGTCCGTGCAGCGAGTGCAGAGGGTGGTTCCACCTTCTCTGTCCGAGAAGAGGGTGCAGTGGGTGGTTCCACCTTCTCTGTCCGAGCAGCGAGTGCAGTGGGTGGTTCCGAAGGACAAGAATTACGAATTCACTGCATTCGAGCTCTTCCAAGAGGAGCATAAAGGTCAACTCAAGTTGGCGCAAGAATGGATCGAGAAAACCTCTCAGTCATGCTCAGCAGTAGCCGTTCTTTTGGCCACCGTTGTCTTTGCTGCCGCTTACACTATACCTGGAGGTTCTGACGATCGTGGCTTTCCCATTTTCCTTCACAATCGTTTCTTCATAGCTTTCACTGTCTTGGATGTTACCGCCTTAGCGAGCTCCTTGACCTCAGTTGTGATGTTCCTTTCTATCCTCACCACTCCTTTTGAATGCGAGAAATTCTATCACAATATTCCTCGGAAACTTATATGGGGCTTTACTTTGCTCTTCTTCTCAGTGATGACAACCATGCTTGCTTTTTCTTGCACTCTTCTTTTAGTCGTTCGCTTGAAGAAGCAATGGACCAGAGGTCTGATGTCCATGGCTGCTTTCCTTCCCGTGTCAGTATTTGCAGTAATGCAGTTCCCTTTATATGTCGCCTTTATGACTACTATGAAGGACTTCTATAAGGAAGTCGTGAAGTCTCTACCTTGGTTCCACCTCCCTTTCCGCTCCCATTTCAGGCAAGGGAAGGCCAGAAGAAGATGATTGGCATTTTGAAAAAGTACCTGTTTGCTTCAATGTGTCTGGAGACCTACCATCATCTTCAGTTAAGTATTTACTTGTTTTTTCCTTGTAACAAACGCTTCTTTATGGGAGTCAGTCAGTGCCTCTGTCATTTTCTCTTATGATCAGGACACTTAATGAAGAATAAATTATTTGTGATCCAATCTGAAGCAGGGCAGGATCATTCTTGCAATGAGAAATTCCATCATTGATTATCTTAATCACCATCATTATATATTTAAGGTGTTTTGGAAATTTCTCGGCAACCACCACTTAGTTTTTGTTTTGAGAGTTTTCGTGAATTAATAAATCATGCTGTCCCTGTTATCTGACGTGTCACATTCTCTCTCTGTTCTTTTTCTTCTTCCCCAAGTGATAAAGGATTTACCGATACTCCTTTGGCCTTAAAACATTCTCCATTAACATGCTCTCACGATCGTAATTACCATCAAAGCATGGATAACAAAATTATCTGAAGCCTTGATTTATTTTTTGTGTTGGAATCGCTACTGCCGTAAAAGTTCGTTACTGCTACCAGTATTTGCTAATTTCAGACGCTCTTTTTCCGCTGAGATTGGAGGCTGATTTTCCTCTGCAACTTTTTGAGGTTGCTGCGTTGGTTAAAAATTTCAGGCGCTGTTAAGGAAGTCAAACTACTCCCTTGAAAAATGTATGTCAAGCTATTAGTATTAATTTTTTTCTTATTGAGTGAGCTAAACATGGAAGAGTGAAAGAAAATAATAAAATAAAAAGACTAAAACTGAAGTCAAGCTTTTCCCCTGAACTCAATCTATTAATTAATGAGAATTTCAAAGTATGAGCTCCACGTGCATACTCCGTCGATTGTTTTACTCTCCGGGATTGCGGCAACTTGTTTTTTTAATCAAAAATTTTAAAATAAATTTTTGTCACTGATGTTTTTTGTTTTTATAAAGACCTCCCAATTTTTCAATGACAAGCTAAATATAAATAAGATTACTAAAACCTATAAATCAGTGAGTACTCTCCATTTTCGAGTAAATTTTAACTCTTGAGTCGTCTAATGAAATTTAAAGAAGTCTAAAAAAGCCAAAACTATACATATGTTTCCACTTCATTTTTCAAAGATAAGCTATATATATATATTATTTGATCCAACGTTGCAGCGTTGCCAATTTCTCATGTAATCATATGATACACAAACGAGAGAAGAAATACCTTGCCTGTCAAATTTGGGACTTCTGTTTCTGATTTATTGTTCCTGCTTTTGAATTTGCATCCAAACCCATTTTTGCTGATTGTTTTCTTGATTTGGGTTTTTGGTTGCCCCTTCAAATCTTGCAGTCTCTCTCTGTTTTCTGTTTTCCCGCGCTCTCTTGGCTCCAAAAATGGAAGAGAGAATGCCCTAACTAAACAGACAAGACAGGCTTTGTTTAGATTCTTGGGGATGTCTGTACTACTTGTCATCGGCCCTAGACGACTCTTCTCGATGGGCATTATAAACTATTGTAATTTTTTTTCTTTTAACATCTTGAGTTTAAATATTTAGACTAACTTTTAATGAAATTATTAAACAGTGAAGGAAGATGCGTCCATACATTTTCTGCATCTTAAAGTTGATTGGCCATCTTAGTGAATCTTTATAAGCAGAAGGAAAAACCTCCTCTTTCTCAAGGAAAAACAATTACAATGGCAAATGTTACTTACAGGTTGACTACGTGAACTGCTGCTTCATGTTCGGAATCTACACAGGTAAATAGAGGAAAAACAAATGAAATATTGTACAAGCTCAAAATCTTCCACCAATTGCATTGCGTAGAAGCAACAGCAGCTTCAAGAATTGAGTAAAAATTAGCCTTCACTGGGCAGTTCTAATTTCCAAATTGAATAAACTACCTCACTTGACAAGATACATCAGCTGGGACTAGCAACTACAGAGTTGGTCAGCATGAAGCATTGCTCTTATGTAACAGTTCTAGAATTACACCTCTCAACTAATATTAATATATATACTACAGCAATATATTTTGCTACAACATTTGTGAGCATTACGTCCTATGACATGCATGGTCCTAAGCCTCACAATTTGAATCTTTACATCCAAAAATTTGATCAGAGATTGCTGTCATGGAAAAATCTTCAACCCTCGGGATCAGTGAAATACACGGGACTATCTAGTTCACCCATGTTTGCAGAAGCAAAAGACTTGAATGATTCTATTGAGGAAAGGGAAGAAGCAGTCTCGTCAGAGTCTGAAACCATCTCGTCGTGTATGATAATATGGTCCTCGTCAATCTCAGATGTGTCTGACCCAGACGTTCCTAACAAAAGTTTGTTGATGGCTGTCCTTGCAGTTTCAACGAACCATTCATCCTCAGGTAGTGCACTGCACAGGAGAAAGTTGGCAAAATCAGTTGCCAGTAAGAACAGCAGTACTTCATGGAAATGAAATGTGACTACCTTTGTGGGTCTATGCCTCTAGCTGAGAAAGTCCTGATTGCTCGAGCAATTATGGCCGAAGCAATCTGATGCACATGTCGAGATGGATAGCCAGCAAAACGAGCAATTTCAACAGTGAAGTGCATGTCAAGAATTAACTGTAAAAAAAATTCAAGTGATTGTCAATGAATACAGAATAGGAGAAGAGATAACAAGAAAGCAAATCTACCCAGTTGTGGGACCAAGTCACTGACTCTCACTCAAACAAATAACTTCTCAACTTCTGATTTTCACAATACTCAATTAGTCCT
>Ga0307508_10007075_pt1 | contig 10458 bp, 6 predicted proteins | sample 9_EM_MG_FD_203089 | JGI IMG/M metagenome (GOLD analysis project Ga0307508, IMG submission 203089) | Populus trichocarpa ectomycorrhiza microbial communities from riparian zone in the Pacific Northwest, United States - 9_EM | ecosystem: Host-associated > Plants > Roots > Unclassified | place...
AGGGCGAGCCCGCGCAGGGCGGTGGTGAAGAAGTGCCGCCGGTTGGCCAGTCCGGTGAGGGCGTCGGTGGTGGCCAGTTGCTCGGCCTGGGTGAACAGCCGGGCGTTGTCGTACGCGGTCATGGCCTGGTTTGCCAGGACGCCGGCGAGGTCGGCCTGGGCCGGACCGTAGCCGGCGGTCTGGTCGGCGGTGAGCAGGAGCAGGCCCGCGGCGGTGTCGCGGACCCGCAACGGGATCGCCATCCAGGCGAGGCCCGCCGCGTCGATGAGCGGCGGGGAGGTGCCGGGGGCGCCGAGTACCGGCTCGGTGGCGGTGAGGAGCTGGTGCAGCGCCGGGTCGGCGCCCAGGGACGTGGTCGTGACATCCGCCGGGTCGTCGCCGGGATAGATGTGGATCTTGTCGCCGTCCAGGACCGCCAGCCAGGACCGGTCGGCGGGCAGGACGCGGGCGGCGATGGCGTGCAGGCGGCGCAACACGTCCGCGGGGTCGAGCGTGGCGGACAGGTGGGCCATGGCGGCGCGAAGGGTCTCGGCGAGGTCGCGTTCGCGCCGGATGGCCTCGGCGGCGACGGCGAGTTGCGCGGTTCGGGCGGTCTCCAGCGCGGCGGCGACGTGGGTGGTCAGCGCCGTCAGTATGGCGGTGTCGGCGGTGGTGAACATGCCCTTGGCGACGCGGCTGTCGAGGTAGACCACGCCGAGGAGCCGCCCGTCGAAGAGCAGCGGTGCCACCATTATGCTGCGCAGCCCGTACGCCACGACGCTCTGTGAGCCGAGCGCCTCGCCCTCGTCGGTGCCGGTGACCACCAGCGCCTCGCCGCTCTGCCGGACCCGCTCGACCAAGGTGGAGCCGTAGTCGGTCAGCACGCTCAGGTCGTCGCCTGCCGCATCGCGGCCGAGGTGCGGGAGCAAGCGCCCGTCGTCACCGGTACGGAACATGAACGCACGTTCGGCGTGGAGCAGCCGAATGATCTCGTCGAGGGCGACCCGGGTGAGCTGGCGAGGGTCGAGGATGCCGGACGCCGCGGTGGTCATCTGTTCCAGCGCCGCCAGGAGCAGCTGGTGGGTCGCGTGGGACGGGACGTGGCTGATCCGGCCGGTGCCGCCGCCGAGGTGGGAGCCGGCCGGCCGCAGGTCCGGGAACTCGGTGCGGATCCACTGCGCGCGGTGCGGCCAGCCGTACAGCTCGGTAAGAGTGAGTGCGCCGGCCGCCGCGGCGGCGGCGTCCGACGTGCGGCCCAGGGCGGTCAGCGCCCGCGCCCGCAGCCGGGCCGTCTCGAAACTGACCGACGGCGCGTCCAGGTCACCTTGGCGATGCTCGGCGCGGGCCAGGCCGGCCAGCGCGCCGAGGTGGTCGCCGCGCAGGTGCCGCAGGTACGCCTCGGCGATGCGGTGGTGCGCCTTGGCCAGCGGGCCGGACGTCGCGGCGCCGAGTGCCTTGACGGCGCTCTCCGCGGCGGCGAGGGCCGCGGCGCGCCGGTCGGGCGGGGCACTGCCGAGCTGGCCGAGCCGGCCGTAGGCCAGGACCGGGTAAATCATCTGCGCGGCCTTCATCAGGCTTCTCGGGTTGATCCGCAGCGCGGCGAAGTCGGCGGCGATCCGGTCGAACGTCGGACCCACGTCCTGCTGTTCCACCGCCGCGACGGCCTCCGCGAGCAGTCTGTTCAGCCGCCGGCTGGGACCGCCGTAGGCGTCCGGCTGGTCCTCGAGCCGGAGCATCATCGCGTCGGCGTCGCTGATCCGGCCCTGCGCGGATGCGGTGGCGATGCCGCACAGCGTCAACTCGTGCCCGGCCACGTCGTCGGCGGCCACCAGGGCGACGGCATGGTCCCGCAGCGCTTGGGCCTGCCGCGTGTACCCGGCGCCGAGCAGCACCCAGACGCCCCTGGTGGACGCGCTGAGCTGGGCGGCCGGCGGAACCATCCCGGTGCGGTCGATGATCTCGGTCGCGAGCGTACGACGGTTGTCGTCGGAGAAGGCGACACAGACCCGTTGGAGCCACGTCACCCGGGCGGTGACTTCCGGGTCGTCCAGCGTCGCCGCGGCGTCCCTGGCGCGGCGGAACGCCGTTCGCGACGGCAGTCCGACGGCCAGCGCCACCGCACCCAGCTGAGCGCGGGTGCGGACGTATTCCGGGCTGAGCCCCAGCCGGGCCACCGGGTACAACGTGCGCAGGTTCAACGCGACCGCGGGCAGCGGGTTCAGCGACATCAGATGGTCGGCCGCCAAGCGGCCGAGGAGGACTCCCTCGAGCTCGTAGCGGGCGTTCCGGGCCGGGTCCGCGGTGCTGAGGCCGAAGCGTTCCACGATCAGGCCGGCGCAGAACCAGACCAGCGAGGAGACGATCAGGATCAGCGGGTGGGCGGGCGGCCGCCGCCCCAGCTCGGTCAGGCCCAGCCGGGCCGCGGTCAGGCTCGCGTCGAGGTTCCCGGTGCCGAGGTGGGCGTCGTGGATCCAGCGGAACAGGCCAGCCCGGTCGACGGGATCGCTGGCCGCCGGCAAGGCACCTTCCAGGGTGGCCAGCGCGTCGGTGAAGCGTCCGGCCCGGTAGTACGCGATGCCGAGCAGCTCGCCGACCTCGCGCCCGCCGGCGCCGGACACCCGGTCCACCAGCCGGCCGGCCCCCTCCAGCAGCTCGACCGCATCGGCCGGCGCGCAGTCGGCCAGGGCCTGACGGCCGGCCGCGACGAGCGCGGTCAGGCTCCGGGACGGTTCGCGACCGGGTTCGCCGTGCAGGCAGTGCCGGCCCAGGGCGTAGACGTACGCCGGGTCGGTGGAGCTGACCTCGTGCAGGACATCGGCGATGCGTTGATGCAGCCGGCGCCGGGCCGGAGCGTCCAACGCGCTCAGGAGCGCCTGGCGGATCCCGTCGTGGACGAAGCGCAGCTCACCGTCGCCGTACTCCACCACCATCCGGGCGGCCGCCTGGTCGAACAGTTCGACGGCGTCGTCCAGGTCACTGGCGCGCGCCGCCAGGTCGGCGTCGAAGCGCAGCCCGATCGCCGCGCCCACGGTCAACAGGTCCCGGCAGCGTGGACCCACCCCATCGACCCGGCGCAGGATCAGCTCGAAGACATCCCCGGGCAGGGCCAGCGCGTCCAACCCGGGCAGATCGAGGTGGATCGTTCCCCAGTGCGGGACCAGCAGGCCGGCGTCGATCACCGCCCGGACGTACTCCTGCACCTCGAACGGCGTCGTCCCGCAGCGGGCCACCAGGCTCTCCGCGAGGTCGGCGTCCACCGCCAGGCCACGAGCCACCGCGGCGACCAGCTCGGCCACCGCTTCGGCGCCGAAGGGTGACAACGCCAGCACACAGTCGGCCTGCTCGACGAGCGTCGCCGGCAGCCGCCCGTCCGCTGTTTCGGGCGTGCTGAGCACCACAAACAAGGGGGCGTCGGCGAGCCCGGCGCCCAACTGCCGCAACACGGCCTGGGTCGCCTCGTCGGCGGCTGGCGCACCGTCCAGGCACAGCAGCGCCCCGCCGCTGACCCGGGCGAGTTCGGCGAGGAAGGTGGCCGCCGCCGAGGTCAGTACCTCCGGGTCGGCCGCGCGGGAGGGCTCGGGCCCGTCGGCGACCAGGATCCCGGCGAGCACCGGGCTGAGCCGGCGCAGCAGCACCGCAGCCGGTCCTGCCGCCTCGCGTACCTGCCGGATCGCGATGTCCCGCGGCTGCGGCGGCAGCCGCCGCAGCCGTGCCAGGTGATGCTCCACCGCCGCCCGGATCGCCGAGAGCGGCCCGGCGTCGCCGTCACAGTCGGCCCACAGCACCGGCAGACCCTGCCGCCGGACCAACTGCGCCAGCTCCCGCATCAGCCGTGTCTTGCCGATGCCCGGCCCGCCGGAGACGACGGCCACGCCGCCATGCCCGTCGCAGGCACGCTGCCAGCGGCCCGCCAGGCGGGCGCGCTCGGCATCCCGGCCGATCAACGGCGCCAGGCCGGACTGCACGGCCTCGTCGTCGGCGCCGGTCGTGCAGTCCGGCCTGGCCCGGACGGCCGTCGGGTCCACCGTCAGCGCCCGCAGGTCGGCGACCAGCGACAGGCTCGTCTGATACCGGTCGTCCGGGTCCTTGGCCAGCAACCTGGCCACGATGTCGGCCAGCGCGCCGGGCACCTCGGGGTGCTCGTCGTCAAGCCGCGGTGGCGGCGTCACGACGTGCATCCGCAGCAGTTCGCCCACATCGTCACTGACGAACGGTGGGTGGCCCGCCAGCGCCTCGAACAGGACCACGCCCAGCGAATAAAGGTCGGACCGCGCGTCCACCGGTCGTTTGATCATCCCGGACTGCTCGGGCGCGCAGTACAGCAGCGTGCCGGCGACCACGTCGGCCTTCTCGCCGCCTGCCCAGGCCGCCGTACCGAAGTCGATCAGCCGGACCCCGCCGGCCGGCTCGATCATGATGTTGTGCGGCTTGACGTCGCGGTGCACCAGGCCCACCTGGTGCACCGCCGCGAGTACCTCGCCGACCTGCACGCCCAGCTCGACGACCTGATCAACCGGGAGCGTGCCGCCCGCCAGCACCGCGGACAGCTCAGTACCCTCGACCAGGTCCATGATCAGATAGAAGTGGTCGCCCACCTGAGCGACCTCGTGGACCTGCGGCAACCCGGCGTGGCCCACCCAGGCCAGCAACGCGGCTTCCCGGCGCAGGGCCACCGACGCCGCACCCTCGCCGTCGACCGGGTCGGTGAACACCTTCATGGCCCAGTCCTGGCCGCCGCGCCGCACCCGGTAGACGACACCGTGGGCCCCACGACCCAGCTCGCCCACCACGGTCACACCGGCCGGCAGCGCTGGCCCGGCCGGCGGGTCAGCCGATCCCACCGGAAACCGACCAGCCGGAACGCTGTGCTGTCATACGCCCATCATCAGCCGGAGACCGGCACCGGGGAGCGGAAACGGCATGGCCCGGCAGCCGGACGCGGGTTTGTGCGTGACGTGCCGGCCGGCGTCGATGGCGCGGCGTAGGAAGGTCGGCACGCAACTGGCCCGACCGCCCAACGCCAACGCCGCGCGCTCGAGCAGAGACCGCGCGACCATCCTGAATTGGACACCGCAAGCGGTGACCCCGTCGGCCTTGACCACCTCGTACTGAACAGTGCCGTGCGAGAGAGCGCCGTCGGCGGCGGCGAGACCTGCGAACGGTTCGCAGCAGCCCTCGTCGACGCCGGCTGATCAGACGCGCGCCGAGGAGAGGACGGCGATGCGGTCGCGGCCCTCGGTCTTCGCCTGGTACAGGGCTCGGTCGGCGGTCTCCATCAGCAGTCGCATGTCGCCGTCGCGGTGCGTTGCGACGCCGACCGATGCGGTGACCGGTATCTCGGCGGCGGCGTCGACAGCCGGGCTTTCCCGAATTCCGATCAGGATGCGCTCGGCGAGGCGCCACGCTTGTTGTTCGTCGGTGTCCGGTAGGAGTACGACGAACTCTTCTCCGCCGTAGCGCGCCACGACGTCGGTGGAGCGGCAGATCGAGGCGATGCGCGTCGCGGACTGTTGCAGCACGGCGTCGCCGGCGAGGTGGCCGAAGGTGTCGTTGATGCGCTTGAAGTGATCGAGGTCGACTACGAGGAGGCTGACCGGTTTGGTGTCGGCTTCGTGCTGGGCCATCTGTTGGGTGAGGTAGCGGCGGTTGTAGAGACCGGTCAGCCCGTCGGTCACGGCGAGTCGTTCCTGCTCGTGCAGTGCCTGCCGGAGCTGTTCGGCCAGTGCGGCCCGGTCGGTGACGAAGAGGTACTGGCGCAGCAGCACGGCTAGGAACAGCACGGCGACGATGACCAGCGTCAGGTTGTCGACCGTTCCGGAGGTCACCTTCTTGAAGATCACCAGGGTGAACGTGGCCGTCGTCGAGGTGAGGATGGGCAGCAGGGTGAGCCCGCGATCGAACGATCGTCGCTGGGCCGGCGGTTGCGGGAGTCGCACGGCGACCACGGCGGAGAGGAACGCGATCACCGCGCCAGCCTCGAACATGACGTCCAGCCAACTGCCGCTCTCGTAGCCGGTGAAGATGGACTGGTAGGTGTAGGCCATGTCGCTGACCGCGTTCAGCGCCGCGGCCACGCCGACGAGCCGGACGGCTAGCGGTATGGACCGGTGGCCGGCCATGCCGACGATGCTGAGACAGCACAGCAGGGTGATGTCCAGCAGAGGGTAGGCGACGTTGACGAGGTCTGGTAGCGCCGGGTTGTCCGACAGTTGTGGCCGCAGCAGCATCTGCCAGCCCAATCCGCCGAGGCTGAGCAGGATCAGAGCGGTGTCGAGCAAGCCGCGCAGGCGCCGTAGCCCGCCCACGCCGCCGAAGCCGGTGAGAACGGCCACCACGGTGACCACTGAGGCGAGCAGGTAGCCGGCATCAGCGATCGAGGGCTGCGGCGGACCATCGGTGGTCAGATAGTCGTACCCGGTCCAGACAGACTCGCCGCCGAGTTGTGCGGTGTAGGCGACGGCCAGCGTCAGCCAGAGTCGTCGGTGGCGGCCAGTGAGGCGGTGAGCCGCCACCGACGCCGCCACCACGCTGGCGATGATGGGAACGAGGTAGAGGATGTCGCCGACGAATAGCATCATGGCCGGCGATCCCTGGCCGATCGCGGTCAGCACGGCATAGGTCGCCAGCCAGCAGACGGAGGCGGCAAGCGCCCTCCGGCACACGGGATCGGCCAGTACGTGCCGGCCGGGGAAGATGTGCGGACGTACGGCCACGCCTACCTCACCCTCCGGTCGGGACGCCATCTGCCGGCGCCCACCGCTGCCAATCGGGCGTCTCTCACCAATCCTGAGAAATCCCGGCAGAACCAGCGCGCGGCACAACCATGAGCCGAACTTCGGATGTCAGCGACGTTTCATCGACTTGGGTTGCATCCAGGAACGCCGCTCTCAGGCGCCTAAGGCTGTTCGACGACGTCATCTACAACGGCCTCGCTGAGCGCCACCGAGATCGTCTGGGCTGCAGACCGGACCGCCCGCCCGGCTCCGCGGTCAAGTCCGGGGTCGACCGGCTGCGACGCGTTCGGATCGTCGCCCTCGGGGTCGTCGAACTTCACCGGCGCCCGGGCCAGCACGGCCCGGATCCGGACCCGGCGGGAACCTCGGCGCGGTGCTTGTCGGACGCCTGCCACATCACGCCCTTGCCGCCGCGGGAATGGCCCATGGTGGCGACGTTGCCGAGGTCGACGTGCTCGCCGAGGCGACCGAGGACGGGCTCGAGCGGTCCGCGACCGGCGGCCAGTTGCCGCCACAGGTCCAGGTGCTTGTTGATCAGCCGGGCCCGGTCGCCGTAGTCGAAGGACGTCATGTTGATGCTGTCGACACTGATCGAGACCACCACGAAGCCGCGCCGGGCCAGGGCCGCGCCGAGGTAGTCGTAGCCGCGATAACTGGGGAACGGCGCGCCCCGGTCACACGGCCGCTCTTGCGCGTCCTGCTCGTGCGCTGGGGCGGATCCGTCGGATGCCACCTGTCCCGATCCGTGTGCCACCCAATCCCTCTTCCGCCCGACCGACGACAGCTCGCGTTCGCGCAAGGGCGGGAGCGGGGAAGGCGCCGTCGTGACCGTGCCGGCTGAGGAGGTCGATGCGCAGCCGGGCGGCGTGCGTGATGCGTGGACGCTGGGACAGGACTGCCCAGGCGGCTGCCTCGTTCGGCGAATGGAATTCGCATGGCCGCAGGCCCGGCATCTCGTTATCCACCGGCTCGGGCGTACTCGCGAGCCCGGAGGATCCGGCGCCGGGCGGTCGGTCAATCAGCGACTTCCACGGCTGGGCCGGTCACGACGTACCGGCCGGCCCAGCCGTGGATGCGGTCGCGCGGCTCAGGGGCACCGACGACGTCGGGGCCTGCCGCGGCCGAACCCGCCGGACGCGTCGATGCCCGACGCGCCGGGCTGAGGAACAAGCCGGGTGCGGCGGGCAACTCCAGGACGTCGAAGGCGACGGTGATGCTGGTCGGTCAGTGGGCGGTGAAGCCGCCGTCGACGGCAAGAGCGACACCGACCACGAGGCTGGCCCCCGGACTGCACAGCCAGAGAACGGCGGCTGCGATCTCGTCCGCACGACCCAGTCTCCCGATCGGCTGTTCCTTCACGATCTCTGCCATGGCACCGGCCTGGCTTTCGAGCATGTCCGCGACCATGGGAGTGTCGATCACCCCCGGGCACACGGCATTGACCCTGATCCCCCCGGGGGCGTATTCGACCGCGACGCTCTTGGTCAGGCCGATCACGCCGTGCTTGGAGGCGTGGTAGGCCGCACGTTCCGGCAGTCCCCCGAGCCCGCCCAACGAGGAGCAGTTGACGATGGCTCCGCTGCCCTGCTGGCGCATCTGGCGCAGTTCGTGCTTCATGCTGGCCCAGACGCCGCGCAGGTTGACCGCGTTCACGCGATCGAAGTCCTCGGCCGTCTCGTCGGCCGCGTCGGCCGGCGGGGCCTGTACACCGGCGTTGTTGAATGCCATGTCCAGCCGGCCGAACGTCGTGACCGCGCGGTGCACCATCGCGGCGGTACAGTTCCTCACCGTCGAGGCTGACCCCGTGGGGCACGCCGACGAAGCCGATGTTGCCGCCAGGACGGGTGGCACGCAGAGCCTGCTGCATGGACTCCGGCGTGCCGACGCATTCCAGGACGGCGTCGGCGCCGATGCCGCCGGTCAGCTCCCTGATGCGAGCTACGCCTTCGTCGCCGCGTTCGACCACGATGTCAGTGGCGCCGAAGTCGGTCGCGAGCTTCTGGCGGGCCTCGTGGCGGCCCATGGCGATGATGCGCTCGGCGCCCAGTTCCCGGGCCGCGATCACGGCGCACAGGCCGACAGCGCCGTCACCGACGACGACGGCGGTGCAACCCGGCTTCACCTCGGCGGCGACGGCGGCGTACCAGCCGGTGCCCATGACGTCCGAGCAGGCCAAGAGGCTGGGCACATGTTCGTCGCCAGGCACCTCGGCAGTGGCGACCAGGGTGCCGTCGGCCAGCGGCACCCGGACGAGTTCGGCCTGGCAGCCGCCGACGAACTCGCGGTGCAGGCAGCTGGTCTGGTAACCGTTGCGGCAGTTCGGACAGGTGTTGTCGCTGGCGAAGAAGGAGCCGATGACGAACTGGCCGGGTGGATGATCTTCGGGTCGGCGCGCTCCTCGATGCGCACGTCTCCCGGGGCATGGACGACAGCACCGCGCATGATGATCTCCTCAATTCGTGCGGGGCGCTGGACGCGCCCCCGAGGGTGGGTGCCGCGGGTCAGCGGCGGGTGCTGGCACGTCGAACCAGACGTCACCGGCGAACATCCCGGCCGGCCCCTTGCCGGTCGGCGGCTGCTTCAGCAGTTGCATCAGGTGTGTGTCCTTTCGCATTGTGCCGTCGTGGGTGCTGCGGCGGCCTGAGGCGTGGGCGCGCCGGCGTCAGGCGTCTGAGCCGGCGCTTTCCTCGACGACGGCTTTGAGCTGGGTGATGGCGGTCATGGCGTTGGGCCAGCCCGCGTAGAAGGCGAGGTGGGTGATGGCCTCGGCCAGTTCCTGCTGGCTCAGTCGGTTCTCCAGCGCGAGTTTGAGGTGGTAGCCGAGTTGCTCGGTGCGGTAGAGGGCGGCCAGCGTCGTTACGGTGATCAGGCTGCGGTCCCGGGGGGACAGGCCCGGACGTTGCCACACGTCGCCGAACAGGACGTTGTCAGTGAGCTCGACCAGCTTGGGCGCGATGCCGGCCAGGCTCGGTGGGGCGGACAGTTTCGGCATGTGTCATGACTCCTTGCATGTGTCGGGGGCGAGGGTCGAAGCCTGCCGCGCGTACGGCGGCATGTGGCGAGTCGCCGGACTGCGCCGTGCGGAACTCGCGGTCCTGGCTGGGTTCGGCCCGAACTGCTGGGTCGCGGAAGCGGCTTCTCGAGGCTGTGCGTGGTGTGCGACGGTCCGGGGGCTACTGCGGGTTCAGACTGGCTTGGTCGCGTGGGGCGTTTCCGCTTGGTGCAGCGTTGTGGTCCAGCTGGCGAGGAGTTTGAGCGCGTCCTGGGTCGGGGAGCCGGGTTCGGCGCTGAGGGCGGTCAGGGTCAGTCCGGGGTCGCTCGGCAGCGGCATCGCCTCGAAGCTGAAGGTCACGGCGCCGACGACGGGGTGGTGGAAGTGTTTGATCCCGGTTTGGTGCAGGCGCACGTTGTGGGCGGCCCACCGGGTGCGGAAGTCCCCGGCCAGGAGCGCGACCTCCCCGCGGCGCAGTCCGGGGACCCGCCGTGTGCCGCCGTAGGCGGCCAGGCCGGCCTGCTGTGGGGTGATCCTGGCCCGGCGGGAGGCCAGGAAGTCACGAACCTCTGTCCTGCTGTCCACACCACCGAGGCTACGTCCGTCGGCGCGGGCTAGAGAGGGGCTGTCATTACCTGCCTCAACAGCACCCCCTGACAGCCGCGTCTCCCGCGGTTTCATGTAGCTGACAATCCCGGCCGCCGCCCGTGTACTGGCCGCCGGCTACTCGGGCGGAGCACGGATGGTCTCCCA
>Ga0307508_10007076_pt1 | contig 10455 bp, 5 predicted proteins | sample 9_EM_MG_FD_203089 | JGI IMG/M metagenome (GOLD analysis project Ga0307508, IMG submission 203089) | Populus trichocarpa ectomycorrhiza microbial communities from riparian zone in the Pacific Northwest, United States - 9_EM | ecosystem: Host-associated > Plants > Roots > Unclassified | place...
CTGGACAGACAGCACACCCAGCCCCGCCACCGCACCTTATAACGGTGTACCCTATTATTATCCTTATAAATATACCACCCAGCTGGGCGCCACCGGCGGAGCCATTACACAATATTATACGGTGCTCCGGCTGGCCGAGCAGTACCTGGTAAGGGCAGAAGCAAGGGCGCAACAAGGCAATAACCTCAGCGGCGCCGCCGCCGATTTGAATGCATTGCGTACGCGCGCCGGACTAGGCAATACTACCGCCGCCACGAAAACGGATCTCCTCGCCGCCGTTGCCCACGAACGGCAGACGGAGCTGTTTGCCGAATGGGGGCATCGCTGGCTGGACCTGAAAAGAACCGGGCAAGCCACTGCCGTATTGGGCGCCATTCCCACAAAACAGCCCTGGTCAAATAACCAATTATTATATCCTATTCCAACACTCGATCTTACAAACGATCCCAACCTGGTGCAGAACCCGGGTTATTAATACCGACGGATAATTTTTTTTTAAAAGCCCCCAACCGGGGGCTTTTTTATTGCGTATGTGCGTTCGGTTTGTATATAATGACCTGTTTTTTTCGATGGCGTACAGCAGTACAGCCAGATGTTAATGTTATGTTTATTTATTACTAATCGCCTCTTGAACCTGTAAAACCCTTTTATGCCCTATTTACACCACACCTTGCCGTGGACGGACTCTCCTTTTTTTGAAACGGAACTGGCCAATGCCGGCTTAAATGAAACAGATAAAGCGCTTGTAAAAAGTTTTGCCGACAACGGGTATGCTGTTATCGACCCCGAAATAGATGACAACACCATTAATACTATCGTAGAAGATCTGGCGCCTCATTTTAACAAAATAACAAATGGCGATATGCGCCTGCAGGATGCCTGGCGACTTAACGACCATGTAAGAAAAGTAGCCGCCTCCGAAGCCGTATATAACAAGCTCCGCCTTTTATACCGGCGTGAGCCCATCCCCTTCCAGACACTGAACTTCCCGGTAGGCACCCAGCAGAAAACACATTCAGACATGATTCACTTCAACTCTATCCCCGGCCGCTTTATGTGCGGCGTGTGGACGGCGTTCGAAGACATAAAGGACGACAACGGCCCCCTGCATTATTATCCCGGCAGCCACAAGCTGCCATTTTATGACATGATCGATATGGGCGTAAAAGCCAGCAGCACGATTGAAATGAAAAGAATGATAATGGCCTATGGCGAAAACTATGAAACCTTTATCGAGGACATGATAAAAGCGCTGGGACTGCACAAAGCCACCCTGGATATCAAAAAAGGACAATCATTGATATGGGCTGCCAACCTGCTGCATGGGGGCGAAACGATAACCCGCCCGGGCGCCAGCCGCCATTCGCAGGTAACACATTATTATTTTGAAGGATGCATGTATTATGTTCCCCGCCTCTCCGATGTGGCTATTAACAAACTTTATTTAAGTGATTTAACCAATATAAAGACAGGCAAAAAAGTAGTTAGCACCTATTTTGGTGAGCCCGTAAACGCTGGCACCAAATTGTATGTGCAGCAACAAACCATCAAAATGCTCAGCAAAGTGTCGCATTTATTCCCCAAACCGATCGTCAACAAAATTAAATCGATTATACGTTAACCCATGTAGTTACGTATTAAGTGATCGTAGTTTTGCTATTCGTTTTTCAACATAAAGCAGGTAATTTTGTTTCCTGTAGGATATTTATTTTTCATGCATAATTCCCCGCCTAAATCATGGCATGATTTTTTAAGTATCCGATAAAGTCCAACCCATTCCCATACAAAATCGACAGCCCGAAAGGCGCTATACTCCGGGATTCAATCCAGTAATTCACTTTACGGCAATTATCCATTTTAATCTATAACACTATGCCTGGCATAGAGGGACGAAATCTTTGCGCCAGCTGCTAAAACTCAAATTATGCGTACACTATTACAACCTGTACTGGGCGTGCTATGCCTTGCCGTGATGGCCGTGTCCTGTAAGAAAAACAAGGCGGAAGATCCCATTCCGGCGGATGTCAATAACGCCATTGAAACAAAACCGCCTGTACAAACCGCCAATACGGTCAATGTTACAGCCAACATCCAGGGATATTACAGTTCCGTACCCTTCTATTACCAGTATACGACCAAGAGCTACCCCCTACTGGTGTTTGTGCCCGGCGGTGGCCAGTACGGCAACGGCGCTTCCGATTTGCCGCTGCTGCTTAACGATGGTGTTGCCAAGCTGATCAACAATAAAGCTTTTCCTGCAGCCTTTTCTGTAGACGGGAAAGTATATTCCTTTATCGTGCTCACACCCCAGCTCAAATCGCTTCCTTCGGTGGAAGACATCACCGCATTCATTCAATATGCCAAAAGCAATTTCCGTGTAGACGCTTCGCGTATTTATGTAGGCGGGCTTAGTGTAGGCGGACAGGTATCGGGCGATATAGCGGCAGCTCATCCCGACCAGATTGCGGCCATACTGCCTATCTCCGGCGAATCGCTGTTGCAGACCTCCGCCACCGCCATTGCCAACAACAAAATACCCGTATGGGATTTTCATAACAGCGGCGACCCTACTGTAAATATTTCTATATCTGACAATTTCATTGCATGGATAAATGCGGCCCATCCCGCTATTCCGCCCAAACGTACTGTTTTCCAGTCCAACCAGCACGATGCATGGACAAAAGCGCTTGACCCAACCTACAAGGAATTTGGGATGAACGTGTACGAGTGGTTGTTGCAATACGCAAAATAGCTTCAGTAAAACGGTCGGAAAGACGAATAAGGCCGAAAGACCGGGAGTAACCTCCCGTTCTTTCGGCCTTTTCTTTTTACCGGCTTTATTTTCCGATGGGCCGGATGATATAGCTAAACGTATATTTTTTGTCCAGCAGGCGGTACTGCGCATGCGGCAACGCCCCCCAGCTGTTATCGCCGCCCACCCCACGCTGTTTCAGATCTACCGTAAGGTATACATTCCTGCGTGGCGCCAGGTCCGTGGGGTGCTGTTGTTTTTTGGTCATACCGGGGTCGAGATCTTCCGCCGTATGATTAATGGCGCTGAAGCCTATGGGCTGAATGCCTTCTACCTGTATGCCCTCGCCGTTATCGTTGGTTAGGCTAAGCCAGCGCGTATCTGTTTTGTACCCGCTTTCCTGCGGACGGATATAACCGCTGTAGAATTGATTGTCCACCTTGTCGCTGTAATCACCCACAAAAGAAGCCGTATGGCGGTCACTATAGTTCTCCCAGGGACCACGGCCATAGTAGCGCAGGTTGCGGTAGGCGCCGGCCAGCTCCATGCGCATCCCAAAGCGGGGTAGCTCGGGCAAATCACGCCCGCTCATATCGATGGATGCGGTGATCATAATAGCGCCGTCGTTTTGCACCAGGTATTCCAGCGTATAAGGCACCCCGATACCCGCCAGCTCGTATTCCGCCTTTATGGTAAGCCCTTTATCATTGGGCGTGCCTACGGTAATGTTTTTTAGCTTCCTGTTTTCATGCGCATTGCGCCATATGCCCATCACACCCGGCATGTTATTGCCAAAATCATTGTCGATGGGCGCCCGCCAGAAATACGGCTCGGGCAACCGGTAAAAAAGACGTTCATTATTGCCATAGCCATAACGGGTAAGGCGGCCCTGCTTATAATCAAACTCGCCATTGATATTGCCCGATACAAAACTGATTTTGTCGCCTTCGGTTTTTACGTTCAGCTTACCGCCTTTATCGGTTGAGGCCGTAAAATAAGCGCCGGGACCATAGGCAAACTGCTCCCGCGCTACTTCAGCACCGGCGGGTAATAGCCCGGCATCCGTTTTTGTATACGACGTTACATTCACATACAGCTCTGTGCCGGCGCCTGCTTTTATCTTAGGCAGGGGCAATACGATGTCTTTTTGCTGGTGTGGCGCAAGGCTGATATCGAAATCGCCTTCCATGAACTGTTCACCGTTTTTATACAGCACCCATTTGAAGCGGTACTTATCCAGGTTGGTAAAATCGAACCCGTTCTCTACCGAGATAATGCCATTTGCTATATCTTTTTCCCTGAACAAAATGTTCTGGTATACTTTCTTTACCTCGTAGATGCCGGGGTCGGGCGTCCTGTCCGAACTAAGCAGGCCGTCGGCTACGCCGTTCTCATCGTTCTGCCAGTAAAAGCCGCCCAGGTCGCCGCCATAGGCCCAAAAGGTTTTGCCGTTGTGATCAGCCGTCTTCAGCCCCTGGTCTACCCAATCCCAAATAAAGCCGCCCTGCATACGCGGACTGCTGCGGATAATATCCCAGTATTCCTGGAAATTGCCGTTGCTGTTGCCCATGGCATGTGCATACTCGCACATGATAAAGGGACGTGTTTTATTGGAAGCGGCATAGGTTTTCATATGGTTGATGCCCGGGTACATGGGGCAAACGATATCCGTATTCCAGTCCTCTCCTGCCTGTTCAAACTGTACAAAGCGCGTCGTGTCGCGCTGTTTTATCCATTTATACTCGTCGTGAAATACCGGCCCGTTGCCGCATTCGTTGCCCATCGACCAGAGAATCACCGACGGGTGGTTCTTATCGCGCTCCACCATTCGCCGGATGCGGTCCCGGTGTGCCGCCGCCCACTCGGGCAGGTAAGCCGGGTGCTTCGACTTGTCGAACCAGGCCTGCATTTCCGCGCCCATGCCATGCGTTTCTATATTGGCTTCATCTACCAGGTAGATCCCATATGTATCGCACAGCTTTATCCAGAGCGGGTCATTGGGATAATGGCTGGTGCGCACGGCATTGATGTTAAACTGCTTCATCAGCCGGATGTCTTTTATCATCTGCTCCTTCACCGGCACATGGCCTTCCACATCGTCGTGCTCATGGCGGTTAACACCCCTTACCAGCAATGGCATACCGTTCAGGAGCAATTGCGCATGCTTTATCTCCACGCTCCTGAACCCGCATTTGGCGCCTGTCAGCGCCCACACATTTCCCTTTTTATCTTTCAGGGTAATGATGCAATCATACAGTGCAGGCGATTCTGCACTCCATTGTTGCGGGCGCTTTACAAGGCCGCCGAAGGATATGGTTTGAAGCGTATCACTGCCGGCATTCAACACCTTATGGCTGCTGAACACGCTTTTGCCGGCTTTATCGAACAGCTCCACCGATAATATGCCCTCCTTTATAGTATTACCGGTAAACTGCCGTATATCTATATCAGCACTGAACCGCCCATCGGTATACCGGGCATCAAGACCTGCTTTTAAAAAGAAATCCCATACCGTGAGCCGGGGCAGGGCGTACAGGAACACGTCGCGCTCGATGCCGCTGAGACGCCAGAAGTCCTGGTCTTCCAGGTAGCTGCCGTCGTGCCAGCGAAATACCTGTACGGCCAGCAGGTTCCCGCCTTTTTTAAGATAAGGCGTGATATTGAATTCGGCAGGCGTTTTGGCCGCCTTGCTCATACCCACTTTCTGCCCGTTTACATATACAAAGGCGCAGCCGGAAACAGAGCCGAAATGCAATAACACTTCCCGGCCATCCCATGATGCCGGCACGCTGAACCGCTTGCGGTACATGCCTACAGGATTGTTATCACCGATATAGGGCGGGTTTTTAGGATGGGGGTAAGTAATATTGGTATAGATGGGAATGCCGAACCCTTTTAATTCCCAGTTAGACGGCACCGGTATATCCTTCCATCCGCGCTCATCGATACCCGGACTAAAGAAATCCATTTTCGGGTTGTCGGTATATTTATCCAGGTAAGTAAACCGCCAGGTGCCGTTAAGCGACTGGCGCCAGGGTGAGCGGCTGTAATCATCCGCTATCACATCCGCCGGCTGGCTGAATAACATAAAAGTAGCATGCGGTTTTTCCTTGTTCAGCTCGTACAGCTGCGGGTTTTCCCAATCATTGTTGCCATTCTGGGCACAAAGGGTACCGGAGGCCAGGCAAAGGCCTAATAAGAATTGTTTCATTCGCTGTTTTATTCAATGTATCGTTTCATCGCTTCCACATAGTAATAGTCTGCATAGGTAAGCGGCACGTCTATCTCTGTTTTAGCCGGCATATGGCCCACGCTGTGCAGCAGCACAAAGCCGCCATTGGCCCCCGGCGCAGCCGTATACCTGGGCGTAGACAGGTGTTGCAGTATCGCGCCCGCCGTATTATAATACAGCCGGCCCTGCGGGTCCTTTACATAATCGCTTAGCTCTACCAATGCCGATGCCATCACTGCGGCCGCCGAGGCATCGCGCAAGGCGCCGGGGATACCCGGTGCATTAAAATCCCAGTAAGGGATCTTATCCGCCGGCAGTTGGGGGTGATGCAGCAGGAAAGCCGCTATTTTATTGGCCTGCGCCAGGTAGCGCGGGTCTTTTGTTTCGCGGTACATGACAGTATAGCCGTATAGTCCCCATGCCTGTCCCCGCGCCCATGCCGATGAATCTGCGGCGCCCTGCGCCGTTTTTTTCTGCTGCACGGCGCCGGTGACGGGATTATAATTGATGACATGGTAAGAGCTGTAATCCGGGCGAAAATGGTTTTTCATCGTTGTATTGGCATGGGTAACGGCTATCTTATAAAAAGAAGAATCGCCGGTCTCGCGCGTGGCCCAAAACAACAGCTCAAGGTTCATCATATTGTCGATGATAACCACGAACTCGTTGGGCTTTTTCGAATCCCAGGAGCGTATGCAACCGACTTTTGGATTGAAACGGGTACTCAGCGATTTGGCACTGTTGATCAATATCTCCCGGTAAGCCAGCGAAGGATACAGCCGCTGCGCATTGCCAAAGCTGCAATACATCATAAAGCCGAGATCGTGCGTGGTCTTATTAAACTGCTCTTTTTTAAGCGAGTCCAGTATGCGCATTGCCTCCTTATACAGCGATGGCTCTTTTGTCTGCTCATACAGGTACAGCAGCGTACCGGGATAAAACCCGCTGCACCACCAGCCCGAATTACTGGTGGCCAGCTTGCCGGCGATGGAATAGTACGTTTTGGGAAACTTACCCGCCGGCAGCGTCTTCATCAATATCTTGTACTGGCTGGCCGCAGATGCAAAGTTGTGGTGAATGGTTCGTACCAGCGCCTTTTGCGGCTTGTGGCTTTGCTGTGCGCACAGGCCTGCCGCAGGCAGCAGGCACACTACAAACGTTGATAACTTGAGCATGTATTGTATCGGTTTCATCTGTTACCGTTTACCAGCCGGGGTTCTGCACCATGGCCGGCATCTTCGAAATTTCCGATTGCATGATGGGAAACAAATACATTTCGGGCCTGAAATTATGCTGCCGTATCGAAGGCACGACCTCGTATGTATACACACCGGCATTATTGGTGATCTTCATGCATTTGTTGAACCCGTTGAACACCGTCATCGCCGTTTTCCAGCGGCGGGCGTCCCAAAAGCGCTGCTCCTCGAAGGCCATCTCTATCCTGCGCTCGTTTTGAATTACCGTTCGCATCTGGTTTGCCGTCATCCCCGCCGTCAATCCATACAGCCCGTTTGTTCCCGCATCGATACCCGCCCTGTCGCGCAGCTCCGCCAATTTCGGGTAGGCCAGCTCGGGATGCCCGGTTTCATTGATGGCTTCTGCATAGTTAAGCAATATTTCAGCATAACGTATCAGGGGCCAGCCTCTTTCTGTATTCGAGCCGCCGCCGGCACTCGTATTGGCATCGCACATTTTGCGTATATAGTAGCCTGTGGTAGTTCGTATGCCATAGCCGTCGGTCGCTGCGTTTACATAAGTGTATACCGGCTGCTGGTTGTTGGTGGACGATCGGTAATACGAAGAAGTATTGTAGGTAATGGTATAACCAAAACGTGGGTCGCGGTTTAGATACGGATTGGCGGGATCATAGCCCGAGCCCGCCTCGGTAATGGCTTGACCGTTTTTCATGGGAAAAGACTCCGCCAGGTTCTGCGTGGGCCAGTGGTAGTTATTGCCGCCCCGGGTAGTCGGATTGTAAAAGCTTTCCATGTCTTTATTGGCAGGGCGAAACCTGGCAAAGATGTACTCGCTGTTGACGCGCTTCAGGAACACGTTGTAAAACCCGTAGCCGGCCGCGGTCGTATTGTCTTTGTTCAGGGCGTAGTAACCGGTGCTTATCACTGCTTGTGCTGCATCGGCCGCCTTCTGCCAGCGGCTGACATCGTATACGGGATAGCTTACGATTTTTTTCAGATCGTCGGTCGTGGCTGTAGCGCCTCCATTGAACAAGGGACTGGCGGCATACAGCAGTAAACGCGACTTGAGCGCGAGGCAGGCGCCGCGGGTAGCCCTTCCATAATCCTGCTCGGGGTAATCGGCTGGCGCCGGCAGCTGTGCGGCGCAGGCGTCGAGCTCCCCCGCCAGGTAATCTATACATTCCTGAAATGTATTGCGGGGCAGGTTGATGAGATCGTCGATGCCGTAAACTTTGTCGCCTGCCAGCGGTACGCCGCCGAACGCCCTTACCAGGTGGAAATAATACCATACGCGCAGGTACCTCGCTTCCATGGCTACCCGCTTTTGCAGACCGGCCGACAGGGGCGTTACGGGCAGTTTCGACAGGAGCAGGTTTACACGCCGGATATCGGTATAGGGCGTGTTCCAGAAATCGGTAAAAGGGAAATTGACTGGGCTTACCGTGCCGGCATACAATACCACTGCTTTTTGCGTGGCCCCACTAAAGGTATACTCCGCATCATCGGTACCGGGGTCCAGGCTGCCGTGGTTATCCCAGCGATCACGCCGGAAGCTGAAGCCGGCATCGAGATAAATATCGTTGAGAAAATTCATCGTTCGCGCGCTGTCGGAAAATACCGCCGTCTCATTGAGCGATACCGTCACCTGCGAATCGAGGAAATCGGTCGATTTCTTGCAGCCGGGCGCCAGGACGGCGAAGGCGATGGTTAGTATAAAGAGTAGCTGTTTCATATTTCAATATTTTGTCTGTTTTAAAATTCGTGAACCGTGAGACGTGAACGGTGAGGACTTGCGCCGGCCCCCTGACGTCTCATGTTCTACAGCCCCAGCGATATGCCCAGGTTTACCAGGCGCTGCGGCGGGTAATTGGTCCTGTCGTTGCCGGAGTTGATTTCCGGATCGAACTGGTAAAGCTTTTGCACAGACGACCAGGTATACAGGTTATTGCCGTTAGCGTATATCCTGGCATCCCTAAGCCTCGCCTTGCGCAGGAAAGCCGCAGGCAGCTTATAGCTTACCTCGGCATTGCGCAGCCGCAGGTAGTTACCGCTGATATACCAGAAGGTGGAAGGATAGGCCCTCGGCTCATTGGTACCCGGCTGTAATGACAATCGCGGGTATTTGGCATTGTCGCCCAACTCCGGCGTCCAGGCTTGCTGGTGCAGGGGCTGCAGGTTGGAACCGAAAGCCTGTACCGCCTCGGCCACGCCGCGTACATTAAAATTGATGGCGCTTTGCAGCAGCACGCTAAAGCTGAAGTTCTTGTAGGTGAAGCCGAAATTGAAACCCATGCTGGTATTGGGCAGGTTGGGATAACCGGCATATTCCATATCGTACCCGTCTATGATGCCGTCTCCGTTAAGGTCGGCATATTTCAAATCGCCGGGTTTATTGCCGGAGGCAAAGCTGGGACTCTTGGCCACATCGTCGGCGTCTTTATAATAACCAATCCACCGGTATACCTGTATCATGCCGATGCCCTTGCCCGTGGCCTGCTGCCAGGGGTATTTGGCCTGGGGTTCGTCTTTGAATACAATCTTGTTGCGGGCAACTGAATAGTTGGCGCGCACGAAATAACTAAAGTTCTTACCTACTTGGTCTTTGTAGACCAGCTCGGCCTCGTACCCGAAATTGTTCGACTTGCCCAGGTTTACCGGTGGCAGCCCCTGGCCGAAAATGGCCGACACGGTGCCACGCGTGGTAAGGATGTCATAACGGTTGTGGTTGAAATAATCAAAAGTGCCGGTGAGCTTATGGTTCAACAGCTCGATGTCCATCCCGATGTCCAGCTTCTTCTCCTTTTCCCAGGTCACGTTGGCATTGCCCAGCGAACCCTCCCTTGCATAGCTCTGCGTATTATCGGCATAGCCGAATGAAGGGCCGCCACCCGAACTATACGTTTGCGCATAGGAATACGCGTAACCATTCGGCAGCTTGTCGGAGCCGACCAGGCCATAGGAAGCGCGGAATTTCAGGCGATCCACGAAGGCTATATTTTCCTTGAAAAAAGGTTCTTCTGCTATATTCCAACCGCCCGAAATAGCGGGGAATAAGCCATAGCGTTTGGCGCCCACAAAACGGTCGCTGCCATTGTAGCCGGCGTTTAGCTCCAGCAGGTATTTCTGCTTGTAGTCGTAGCCGATACGTACCGAAAAGCCCCTGGAATTGGCGGGTATATAACTGAATGCCGGAGTGGTCGTGTTGTTTTCTATGATCGAATTCTGGTTAAATAGGGCGAGACCGTAGAAGTGGTGCGATCCGAATGTACGGTTGT
>Ga0307508_10007077_pt1 | contig 10455 bp, 7 predicted proteins | sample 9_EM_MG_FD_203089 | JGI IMG/M metagenome (GOLD analysis project Ga0307508, IMG submission 203089) | Populus trichocarpa ectomycorrhiza microbial communities from riparian zone in the Pacific Northwest, United States - 9_EM | ecosystem: Host-associated > Plants > Roots > Unclassified | place...
CAGCGTCCGTACGATCTGCAGGCCCAGGTTGCCCGAGCGGTGCGGGTCGAATCCTTCGGGGAGGCCTACGCCGTCGTCCTGCACGGTGACCAGGAGGCGGGCGTCCTTCGAGGTGCCGCCGCGGACGGCCGAGACCTCGACCGTGCCCGTCTCGCCCTCGCGGAAGCCGTGTTCGAGGGCGTTCTGCAGGATCTCGGTGAGGACCATGGAGAGCGGGGTGGCGACCTCGGCGTCCAGTATTCCGAAGCGGCCGCTGCGCCGGCCGGTGACCTTGCCCGGGGAGATCTCGGCGACCATCGCGAGCACCCGGTCGGCGATCTCGTCGAACTCCACCCGCTCGTCCAGGTTCTGGGACAGCGTCTCGTGCACGATCGCGATCGAACCGACCCGTCGTACGGCCTCCTCCAGGGCTTCCCGCCCGCGCTCGGAGTCGATGCGGCGGGCCTGGAGACGCAACAGGGCGGCGACCGTCTGGAGGTTGTTCTTCACCCGGTGGTGGATCTCCCGGATGGTCGCGTCCTTGGTGATCAACTCCCGCTCGCGGCGGCGCAGTTCGGTGACGTCCCGGAGCAGCACCAGCGAACCGATGCGGGTGCCCTTGGGTTTGAGCGGGATCGCCCTGAACTGGATGACCCCGTCGCGTGCCTCGATCTCGAACTCGCGGGGCGCCCAGCCGCTGGCGACCTTGGCGAGCGCCTCGTCCACCGGGCCCCGAGTGGGGGCGAGTTCGGCGGTGGTCACGCCCAGGTGCTGGCCGACGAGGTCGGTGGCGAGGCCCATGCGGTGGTAGGCGGACAGGGCGTTGGGCGAGGCGTACTGCACGATGCCGTCGCCGTCGAGGCGGATCAGTCCGTCGCCGACGCGCGGCGAGGCGTCCATGTCGACCTGCTGGTTCGGGAACGGGAAGGAACCGGCCGCGATCATCTGCGCGAGGTCCGACGCGCTCTGGAGATAGGTCAGTTCGAGGCGGCTGGGGGTGCGCACGGTGAGGAGATTGGTGTTGCGCGCGATGACACCCAGGACGCGCCCGTCCCGTCGTACCGGAATCGACTCGACCCGGACGGGGACCTCTTCGCGCCACTCGGGGTCGCCCTCGCGGACGATGCGGCCCTCGTCCAGGGCCGCGTCCAGCATGGGGCGGCGGCCGCGCGGGACGAGGTGGCCGACCATGTCGTCCTGGTACGAGGTGGGGCCGGTGTTCGGCCGCATCTGGGCGACGGAGACATAGCGGGTGCCGTCGCGCGTGGGGACCCACAGGACCAGGTCGGCGAAGGAGAGGTCGGAGAGCAGCTGCCACTCCGAGACCAGCAGGTGGAGCCACTCGAGGTCGGAGTCGTCGAGTGCGGTGTGCTGGCGTACGAGTTCGTTCATGGAGGGCACGTCTGCGAGCGTACCCGCCGGTCTGTACCTGTCCTAAAAAACACCCGCGGGCCGCGGCGCCTGAGAGGGACCCTCAGCCCTCTCGGCACCGCAGCCCGGAGCAGCAACGGCCACGGGGTGTGCGGTCCCGATCGGCCGATGGATGAGGAGCCGGGGCAGTCAGGGCAGAGAGCCTCGGTTCCTCGGTCCGTCCTCCTGTGCGGGGAGGACGGAGGCTTACGCCTCTAACACATTGTGGACTAGACCACTATCCGTGTCCATGCGTTGAAGGATGTTTGATGGTGGCGCTTTTCCGCTGCGATCCGCTCGGTCCGCCACTCGTAGGACGTCCCAGCATCCACGGGGAAGCCTAACGGTGTTGAGTCATGTGCGGGGCCAGATGGTCATGGCAATTTCGGCGACCGCCGCCAGTTCCTCGCGGCTCGCCCCGTCCCGCGCCTGCTGGGACATTCCCTGAATGACCGCCCCCGTGTGCCGGGCGAGCGCGGCGGCATCGAGGTCCGCGGGCAGCTCCCCCGCCGCGATGTCCGCCTCGATACGACGCTCCAAGGTGACGAGGTTGGCGTTGCGCCGCCCCCGCAGCGACTCCTCCACCTCGGGGGTCGTGCAGTTGGTGGCCGCATGGACGACCAGACAGCCGTGCGGCCGGTCGGGTGCGGTGTACTCGGCGGCCGCCTCGCGCAGTATCCGCGCCACGGCGGCCCGGGCGGTGGGTTCCTCGGCGAGCGCGCGGTCGGTGAAGGAGCCGTAGCGCGTGCCGTACTCCGCCACGACCTCGGCGAACAGGGCCTGCTTGTCGCCGAAGGCCGCGTAGAGGCTGGGGGCACCGATACCCATGACGCGGGTGAGATCGGAGACGGAGGTCGCTTCGTAGCCGTGCTCCCAGAACGCGAGGACCGCCTGCTCCAGCGCGGTGGCACGGTCGAAGGAACGCGGCCGACCTCGGGCCTTGGCTGCCTTGACCTGCGGTTTCGTCTCCTCGCTGCGCACCATGGAGTGAATTGTATAGCGAGTGCTAGAGAAATGCCGGCGGGCTGTTGTACGGTTTTTCTGTAGCGACCGCTAGATAACTCACTGCAGAAACTCACTACAGAAACACGGAGGGGCTTCGACATGGGTGTGCTCACGGGCAGGACCGCACTGGTCACGGGTGCGGGCAGGGGCATCGGGCGGGGCATCGCGGAGCGGCTGGGGCGGGACGGGGCGCGGGTCGCGGTGCACTACGGCAGGAGTGAGGCGGCGGCGAAGGAAGTGGTCGCCGCGATCGAGGAAGCGGGCGGCTCGGCGTTCGCGCTCGGTGCGGAGCTGGGCGGGCCCGGCGATGCCGAAGGGCTCTGGGCGGAGTTCGACCGGCACGCGGACGGGCTGGACATCCTGGTGAACAACGCGGGGATCGGATCCTCCGCACCGATCGAGGAGATAGGGGAAGAGGAGTACGACCGCGTCTTCGCGGTGAATGTGAAGGCGCCGTTCTTCCTGGTCGCGCACGGCATGGACCGGCTGCGGGACGGGGGCAGGATCATCAACATCTCGTCGGGGCTGGCCCGCACCGCGGCGATGCCGCACAACATCGCGTACGCCATGACGAAGAGCGCCCTGGACGTCTTCTCCCGGGACCTGTCCAAGGTGCTCGGCCCCCGGGGCATCACGGTGAACTCGGTGGCGCCGGGCGTCATAGACACGGACAACACGGCCGAGCTGCTGCACGGGAGCGAGGACAGCTGGGCGCGGGTGGCGGCCTTCTCCGCGCTGGGGCGGGTGGGAGAGACCGCCGACGTGGCGGACGTGGTGGCGTTCCTCGCGTCCGAGGGCGGACGGTGGATCACCGGGAGCTGGGTGGATGTGACGGGAGGTTCGCTCACCTGACGACGTGAGGACGTGAGGACGTGCGGTCAGCGGGTCTCCGCCACCTTGTTCAGCGGGTCTCCGTCACCTTGGCCAAGGCGCGGGGCGCGTCCGGGTCCTGGCCGCGGGCGATGGTGACCTCGTAGGCGAGGAGCTGGAGCGGGAGGATCTCCAGGATGGGCTGGAGTTCCTCGGGGACGCCCTCGACCGGCAGGACGAAACCGGCCGAGGCCTGGTCGACCTGGCCGGCCGGGCCGATGACGACCAGGTCGGCGCCCCGGCCGCGCAGCCGGTCGAGGACGGGCTGGAGGGCGGTGCCGCCCTTGCCGTCCGTGACGACCGCGATGACCGGGGAGACGTTGTCGACCATGGCGAGGGGGCCGTGCAGGAGGTCGGCGCCGGAGTAGGCGAGGGCGGGGATGTAACTGGTCTCCATCAGCTTGAGGGCGGCTTCCTTGGCGGTGGGATAGCCGTAGCCGCGCGAGGTGATCACCATGCGTTCGGCGAAGCGGTAGCGGGAGGCGAGGGTGCGGACCTCGTCCTGGCGGGCGAGGAGTTGTTCGGCGAGGTCGGGCAGCGCCTTGGCCGCCGCGCCGTCGCCGCCGCGCAGGCCCTCGACGAAGAGGTAGAGCGCGAGGAGGGAGGCCGTGTACGTCTTGGTCGCGGGGAGGGCCTTCTCCGGGCCGGCCATGACGTCGATGTGGTACTCGGAGACGGCGGCCAGTGGTGAGTCCGGGTTGTTGGTCACGGCGACCGTGATCGCGCCGGCCTCGCGGGCGGCCCGGGTCGAGGCGACCAGGTCCGGGGAGCCGCCGGACTGGCTGACGGTGACGACGAGGACGTCGGTCAGGTCGGGGCGGGCACCGTAGGCCGTGGTCGTCGACATCGAGGTGAGTCCGCAGGGCAGGCCGAGGCGGATCTCCAGGAGGTACTTGGCGTAGAGGGCGGCGTTGTCGGAGGTGCCGCGGGCGGTGAGCAGCACGAAGCGGGGCTTGCGGGCGGCCACGTCCTGGGCGACCTGGCGGATGCGCGGGGCGCCCTCGTCCAGGATGCGGCGCAGGACGGCGGGCTGTTCGGCCATCTCGCGGGCCATGATCCGGCCGGGGAGGTCGCCCTGAGGGGCCGAAGTCGTGGCGGTCATGCGGGGTCCTCCGGAGGTCGGTCGGGGCTGTGGTGCGGTGTCCATTTCACCCCCTCTGCGGGAGGTGCGCCTCCGTTGGGCGGTTACCGGTTTTCGGACAGGCGGCGAACTCTGGGAGGCAAGAGCCTCCTCTGTTAGATTGGTGCGCAGATTGGTCTAAACCACACAGCTCCTCCGGGCTCCTCGAAGCCCCTCTGCAGAACGGCAGGCCAGCGTGGAAGTTGTCATCGTTCCGGACGCCAAGTCGGGCGGCGAGCTGATCGCCGAGGCCATGGCACAGCTCCTCCGGCGCAAGCCGGACGCCCTTCTCGGCGTGGCCACCGGGTCGACGCCGCTGCCCATCTACGAAGCACTGGCGGCGAAGGTCCGCGCCGGGGCCGTGGACACCTCGCGGGCGCGGATCGCCCAGCTCGACGAGTACGTGGGGCTGCCCGCCGAGCACCCGGAGTCGTACCGCTCGGTGCTGCGGCGCGAGGTGCTGGAGCCGCTCGGGGTCGGGATCGACGCGTTCCTCGGGCCGGACGGGACGGCCGAGGACGTGCAGGCGGCGTGCGAGGCGTACGACACGGCGCTGGGCGAGTCCGGCGGGGTCGATCTGCAGATACTGGGCATCGGGACCGACGGGCACATCGGGTTCAACGAGCCGTGCTCGTCGCTGGCCTCGCGGACCCGGATCAAGACGCTGACCGAGCAGACACGGGTGGACAACGCGCGGTTCTTCGACGGCGACATCGAGCAGGTCCCGCACCACGTCATCACGCAGGGCATCGGCACGATCCTGGAGGCCCGGCACCTGGTGCTGCTCGCGACCGGCGAGGGCAAGGCGGACGCGGTCGCCGCGACCGTGGAGGGGCCCATCGCCGCGGTGTGCCCGGCATCGGCGCTGCAGTTGCACCGGCATGCGACGGTCGTGGTCGACGAGGGCGCCGCGTCGAAGCTGAAGCTCGCGGACTATTTCCGGCACACGTTCGTCAACAAGCCGGACTGGCAGGGCATTTGAGGGGCGGGATCCTCAACGCGCCGGACCGGCGGGGCCTCTGAGGTTCGAGTGCCTCAACACGCCAGACCGGCGGGGCCTCTGAGGTTCAGGTTCCTCAACGTGCCCGACCAGCAGGACATCTGAGGAACGGGGTCCTCAACACGCCCGGCTCGCGAAGGGTCCGCAGCCCGGGTTCCCAACACGCCTGGCCGGCAAAAGAGCCGAGGCCCGGGCTCCTCAACAAGCGCGACCCGTAAGGGATCTGACCCGGTTCCCCCCGTGTACGTGCCGGTGCCGGGCCCCCTCGTGGAGGGTCCGGCACCGGTGTATTCGGGGGTGTTCCCCTGGTCGGGGTCGCTCCCCCGGCTCACGGTCACGTCCCGGCGATGACCTCCGCCGCCGCGTGGCCGCAGACTCGGGCCGCGCCGTGAGTCGCGATGTGGAGGGCGCCTCGGGGCGGTGCCTGAGGGACGCCCATTTCGACCACGACGGTGTCGGGGCGGGCCGCCAGCAGGGTGTCGAGGGTGGCCGCCATCCAGGGGTGACGGTGTTCGTCCCGGACCACGACGACGATGCGCCGTGTCCCGGCCGCCTTCAGGACCGCGTCCCCCGCGTCCTCCCCGGCGAAGCCGGCCGTCTCCGTACCGGGCAGCCGGTGAGCGAGTTCCGCGGCCACGCCCCAGGGCGTCTCGTCGCCCACGGCGATGTTCGCGACCGGGGTGAGGAGAGCCACGTACGGCGGTTCGGTGAGCGGGGTGAAGTCGTCGGCGCCGGTGACCGTGAGGGCGCGACGGGCGGCGACGAGGCCGATGTCGACGCGCGTCACCTCTGCCGTAGAAGCCGTAGAGGCCATAGAAGCGGAGCCCTCGGCCGGGGTGGACGCGGCCGCACCCGAAGCCGTCCACTGGGCCAACCCCCGTACCCGTTCCGCCGCTTCGGCCAGGCGTTCCTCCGGCAGCTCCCCCGACCGCACCGCCCCCACCAGCGCGTCGCGCAACCGCCGTACCGTCTCGTCGTCCGCGAGGCCGCCGCCCACGCAGATCGCGTCGGCGCCGGCGGCGATCGCGAGGACGCTGCCGCGTTCGATGCCGTAGGTGGCGGCGATGGCCTGCATCTCCATGCCGTCGGTGACGATGAGGCCGTCGTAGCCGAGCCGGCCACGGAGGAGGTCGGTGAGGATGCTGAGGGAGAGGGTGGCCGGGCGGTCCGGGTCCAGGGTCGGGACCAGGATGTGGGCGCTCATCACCGCGCGGGTGCCGGCGGCGATGGCCGCGCGGAACGGGAGCAGTTCGCGCCGCTCCAGGACCGGCGAGTCCGCGTCGATGCGCGGCAGCGCGTGGTGGGAGTCGACCGCCGTGTCGCCGTGGCCCGGGAAGTGTTTCGTGCAGGCGGCGACGCCCGCCGACTGGAGGCCGGTGACGTAGGCCGCCGTGTGCCTTGCGACCAACTCCGGGTCGGCGCCGAAGGAGCGGACCCCGATGACCGGGTTGGAGGGGTTCGAATTCACGTCCGCGGAGGGGGCCCAGTTCAGGTTCACTCCGCAGGCTGCGAGTCTGCGGCCCAGCTCGTGCGCCACCTCCCTCGTCAGGTTCACGTCGTCCACCGCGCCCAGCGCGTGGTTGCCCGGGAAGGACGAGCCCGTGCGGGCCTCCAGGCGGGTGACGTCTCCGCCCTCCTCGTCGATCGCGACCAGTACGTCGTCCCGCTCCGACCGCAACTGGGCGGTCAGGGAGGACAGTTGATCGGGCGAGGCGATGTTGCGGCCGAACAGGCCCACCGAGGCCAGGCCTTCGCCGAGGCGGCGCAGCAGCCAGTCGGGGGCCGTGGTGCCGGGGAAGCCGGGCTGCAGGACGGTGAGGGCGTCGCGCGTCAGGGTCTCTGTACCGCTGGCGAGTGTCGTCATCGGTTGCGTTATCCCTTCACAGCGCCCGCGGTCAGCCCCGCGGCCATCTTGCGCTGGACGATGAGGAACAGGACGACGATCGGCACGGCCATCATCGTGGCGCCGGCCATCATCGGGGCGTACTCGGTGCCGTGCTTGGTGGTGAAGTTGCCGAGCCAGACGGTCGCCGTCTGGTGCTCCTGGCTGAGCAGCATGAGGGCGTACAGATACTCGTTCCAGGCCTGGATGAAGCCGTATACGGAAGTGGCGACCATGCCTGGGGCCAGGAGCGGGAAGACCACGCGGATGAAGGCGCCGGTGCGGGAGCAGCCGTCGACCATGGCCGCCTCCTCCAGTTCCTTCGGGATGTTGACGATGAAGCCGCGCAGGGTCCACACCGTGAACGGGAGGATGAAGGTCAGGTACGTGATGACCAGGCCGGAGAGCTTGTCGTACTGGTCGAGGTCGTTCAGGAGCAGGAAGACCGGGATGATCATCGAGACCAGCGGGACCATCTGGACCGCGAGGATGCCGACGATCACGATCTTGCGGCCCCGGAAGGCGAAGCGGGAGATCGCGAGCGCGGCCAGCAGGCCCACGATGACGCCGATCACGACCACCGACAGGGACACGATGAGGCTGCGGCCGACCGGGCCCCAGAAGTCGGCGATGTCCAGTGCCCGGCGGAAGTTGTCGAGCGTGATGCCGGTGGGCAGCAGGCTCGGGTCCGGGTCGATGGCGTCCTTGGCCGGTTTGAACGCCGTGTCGAGCATCCAGTAGAGCGGGAAGCCGACGACGACGAAGACGAGCAGGCCGAGGAGGTTCCAGCCGACCTTGGACTTCCGGCGCCCACCGGTCGGCTTCCGGGGCGCGTCGGTCGTGAGCGCGCTCATTCGACCTCTCCGATCTGAAGCATCTGACGCATGTAGACGGCGACGACTCCGAGCAGCAGCACCACCGTGACCAGGGCTATCGCGGAGCCCTGTCCGTAGTCGTTGACGACGAAGGCACGGTCGTAGGAATAGGTGCTGAGCAGTTGGAAGTCGGCCTCGGGGTGGCCGCCGCGCATCACGAACACCTGGGGGAAGACGCCCATGTCCCAGATCACCGACAGGGTCGTGAGCATCACGATGATCGGCTTGAGGATGGGCAGGGTGACGTACCGGAAGACGCCCCACGCGCCGGCGCCGTCGAGGCGGGCGGCCTCCTCCAACTCCTGGGGGACCTGGGTGAGTCCGGCGCTGAGGGTGATCACCACGAAGGGCACCGCGCCCCAGACCACCAGCAGCATGATCACGAGGAGGCCCTGCGGCCCGCTGGCGAACCAGTTGTGGCCGACCATGTCGACGCCGGGCAACTTGCTGAGCAGCGCGTTGAAGACGCCGTAGTCCGTGTCGAAGAGCCACTTGAAGACGGTGGTCGCGACGATGACCGGCATGCCCCAACTGGCCACCAGGACAATGTTGATGAGGGTCTTCAGCCAGCCGGAGACCTTCTGCTGGAGCAGCGCGAGCGCCATGCCGGCGACCATCGTGAAGATGACCGAGCCGGCCGCGAAGACGATCGTGCGGACGACGACGCCCCAGAACTCGCCGTCGCCGAGGATCCCCGAGAAGTTGTCGAAGCCGACCCACTCGGCGGGCTTGAAGCCCCACAGCTGGGACTGTCCGAAGGACTGGAAGGACAGCGTGACCAGGCGGACCAGCGGATAGCCCATGACCAGGGCGAGGATGAGCAGACAGGGGGCGAGCAGCAGCCAGGGAACCCCGGTCCCTCTCGACGTCCGCTTTCTGCGGGGTGCGTGGGGGACGCCCGGTGGCGGCGCCTGCCGCGGCGGCGGCACCTTGGCGGGGGTGGTCGTGTCGGCACTCATCGCGCGCTCCTCAGCGATCCCTCAGGTCGTACGGCCGTACGTGAGGCAGGGCCCTGCCCCGAAGAAAATTCCGGGTCCAACAGGGCCCTGCACTCAGATCACTTGGTGTTGATGACCTTGTCGATCGCGGCATCCGCCGTCTTCGCGGCGTCCTCGACCGACTGCTTGCCGGTGCCGATGTTCTGCAGCATGGTCTGCAGGACCTGGGCCTTCTCGACCTGGCCCCAGCCCGGTGCCATCGGGACGAACCAGTTGGACTCGGCCGCGGTGGCCGGGACCGCCGTCGCGGGGTCGCTCTTCAGCGTCGCGAGGTCGGTCTTGTTGTTGGGCAGGTTGCCCTTGGCGATCAGGCCCTTCTGGCCGGACGGACCGGTGAAGGCGTTGATCCACTCGGCGGCGAGCGCCTGCGCCTTGGACTTGACCGGGATGGCCAGGTCCGAACCGCCCAGGAACACGGGCATGTTCTTGCCGGACGGGCCGGGCATCACGAAGTTGACGAGGCTGGTCTTCAGCTTGCCGCCGGTCTTGTCGGCCTTCGGGTCGGCCGCGCTCGCGCCCTCCCAGGCAGCGCCGAAGATCATGGCGGCCTTGCCCTGGCCGTAGACGATGTAGCGGTCGGACTCGTCCTTGGTCTTGTCGCCGTGCATGTACTTGTCGATGACCGACTTCCACTCGTTGAGTCCCTTGATGGACTCGGGCGAGGAGAGGCTGGCCTTCCACTGGTCCCCGGACTGGGTGGCGATGGCGCCGCCGGCGTCGTAGACGAAGGACATGGCCGCGTACCAGTCACGGGTGGGCTGGTACCAGGCGCTGAACTTGCTGCCTTCCTTCTTCTGGATCTTGTCCAGGTCGGCGGTCAGCTCGGTGTACGTCGTCGGGGGCGCCTTGATGCCGGCCGAAGCGGCGATGTCCTTGCGCCAGTTGGCGACGCGGCCACCGGCGTAGTAGGGGACGCCGTAGGTCTTGCCGCTGTAGGTCACCGAGGCCTTGAGGCCGTCCAACCAGGCGGAGGAGTTGGTGAACTTCGAGGCGTCGACGGGCGCGAAGGCGCCCTTGACCATGTAGCTCAGCATCTCGGTGTTGCCCATCTCGACCACGTCGGGGGCCTTGTCGGTGGCGAGGACCGCGTCGAGCTTGGTGTTCTTGTCCGGCCAGCCGTAGTACTCGTGCTTGATCTTGACGCCCGGGTGGGCCTTCTGCACGGTCGCGTCGGCCGCCTTCACCAGCGCGGGCCAGTTGTTCTGCGCGTCGACGGTGAGCCAGACGGTCAGCTCCTTGGCGTCGGCGCCGCTGTTCGAAGAGCTCTTGTCGTCGTTGCCCCCGCACGCCGCGATGGAGACCATCATGCCCGCGAT
>Ga0307508_10007078_pt1 | contig 10454 bp, 11 predicted proteins | sample 9_EM_MG_FD_203089 | JGI IMG/M metagenome (GOLD analysis project Ga0307508, IMG submission 203089) | Populus trichocarpa ectomycorrhiza microbial communities from riparian zone in the Pacific Northwest, United States - 9_EM | ecosystem: Host-associated > Plants > Roots > Unclassified | place...
GACTTTGATGTATACTTTGACAGCATTGGTACAGGAACCGTAGATGATGGCCAAGGCATGCAATTTCCATTGCTTGTAGTCCTTATACGCCTTCCGCGCCAGGACAGTGTTTCTGGTGAAGTCGTTGCGTCTTCCCGGATCTTCCGGTTCTTCTTCCCTCTCCATCACGATGTCCCAAGCCATTATTCCTTGTAGGACCTTCATACATTCTTCCTTCCAGACTGCATAGTTGGTACGATCGAGAAGGCAGATGTTTCCCAGCGGGTGCTTGAATGATTCTTCACTCATGATGAGGATCGTATCGATGTGGATCTGCTTTGATGAGATGGTTAGTGCGCGATTTCGAGGAGAAAATTTCTGAGTGAGACGTAGAGAAAAGGGCCTCGGAATCGCTGGCCCCCGCGTTTACCACTGGCTCCCAAGGAGCTATTTTTCACGCGAGAGTATGACGGTTGAGGAGGTGATGTGAGGTTTGTAGGTATTCGGGGCGGTTACGGCTCTGGGCTCATAACCTGTTAAAGGTTGCCCAGTCACCGTTTTCTTTTGAGAGTCTTCACAAGTACAGGGAGAGAGAGAGAAAAAGATAGAGACAGAACGAGATGATTTGATTGTTGACGGGTGATGGAATCGCTCGAGGTAGACGTAACGAGTATCTTATTCACGGCTGTATAGAAGTATGTAAGAGTGTAGAAGAAAGAGTGCAAAAGACGCTGCTATGGAAGAATGCCAAGCAGTCGTTACCAGGATCCCCTTGCCATTGCCGTTGCCATGGCGTTGCTCCCCACGGCGTTGCTGCCGCCGCCGTTGCTGCGGTGTCGCTTCCGTCAGCGCGCCACACCGGAGCAGCGAGAAGCAATTCCAACAGATTCGTGAAATTTCCAAAATAAACACAAATGCAACCACTATATAGACGTCCCAGAAGCGGGAGTAGCCGCATAAAATGGCCCCTCTTGCATCCGTTGGGTCCGTACAGCTGCTGAACTGTGCGCGAGGCCAAGCAATGACTATTTCAGCATTACAGGATTTTGCCCGGAAAAACGAAAACCTCATCTGTCTACTGCAAGAACTGTGGATCGACAGACATGGTCACCCACCCACATTACCAGACTTCGATACCTTCTCTCCAACACCCCTCAAGCCCAAATGTGTGACGTACGTTCATCGCACACCAGGACTCACCGCAACTACGACTTTCACGGCTCAGGATTCTTTCCTGGGAACCACCATTACCTCAACTCAGAATTCCAAAACTACCACCTTCACCCTGTTTAACTTCTACTCCCCAGGCCGGCCAGAGCCAGTTGCCCGACTCCTGCCAACCATCCCAGTTCCAAAAGAATGTATCCTGATGGGAGATCTAAATGCACACCATGCATGGTGGCAAGGTCCACTTCCTCCAACGGCACGAACATCAGCAGCAAGCCACAGCCTCGCAGAATGGCTTGAATCCAACAACTTTCAACTACATAATGAATCTGGATTGCCTACCCACCATCCTAGATGTTGGAATATAGGGATCGATAGAGATGAAGATAGTGAATTGGTTGATTGATACAAAGTCGAAGGAGGAACATTCTCTCTATATACAACGCGCCTGAGGGACTCGCCAAGGGGAAAGGACGGAAGACTGTCTCGCGAACCGGTGCTCGGAGACTAAGGCTGCTGTCATCTCCCGACATGTTGCCTCTGGTCCGTCATCTCCAGACGCCGTCTCCGGTCCGTCATCTCCGGATGTCCATTATTCTGACACTTTCCCTCGTACGGAAGATGCAATGGAACGCAGGAGAGGAGAAAAAGAAACCGCCAGTATAGCGACGAACAGTTGCAGAGAAAAGAAACAAAAACAGTGAAACCCAGTATCCTCGGATGCCTCGTTAAAACTCATAACCGTGTAAAAAACCTCATGGGAAAACCACGGACATAGGAGAAAGAGTGCATCCACCAAAGAAAGAAAGAAGAGGGAAAGAAAACCTGTTCAGCCACCCGCCAAGTGCTTCACCGGAAGCTTCCCCTCGATACCAGGCCGATTTCCAGGCCGATCCATAAGAAAATCTGTCTATTGTCAGCATTGAGTGTAAATAGCAACTCTATCATAAGGCATGCGCGACTGCTCCAGTATGGGGACGCCACAGTAGCTCCCGTATTCCCAAATGAACACAGCAATCACATCTTTGAGAGTGTACGACAGCTTTGGTGTGGGGTGCCGCAGCAGCTCCGGCATCACCAAGCGTGAACATCAGCTCCCCGAGCGCATGCGTCAGCTGCGGTGTGGGGCGCTGCAGCTGTTCCTCATCACCAAGCGCACACACAGCTCCCCCAAGCGCATGCGTCAGCTCCGGTGTGGGGTGCCTCAGCTACTCCGTCATCACCAAGCACGCACACAGCTCCCCAAGTGCATACGTCAACTCCGGTGTGGGGCGCCGCAGCTGCTCCTCATCACCAAGGCGTGTACACAGCTCCGCCCAAATATTTGGGGCTCAGAAAACATACCTGCAATCGGCTATAAACCGTGAACCACAGCCTCACTCGGGTAGTCCCCGAAGTTCACCCGGGCAGTTTGTGTGGAGGGTCGCTGAGAGCTTCTTTCTTCTTTGAGCCTCTCTGCCTCTTGCTTCACCCAGCAGTCACTTTCCTTGTGTCCTTCTCGTGTGCAGTAAAAGCATCATAGCCCTGAATTGCTAGGCCTTCCGTACGTCATCCGATTGCTGTAACCACCGTAGCCCCACCGCTTGCCGTGCTAAGTTCTTGCTGCGAGTGCTTGACGGGTAGTGCCGGCAATGTTGAGGTTTGAACCAACTTGGTCGTTCCTTCGTGCGAGCAATGTCTCTTCCTCGATAAGGGCTGCAGTAACAGCGTCCACAGTTTGCTCCTCCGAAGGTTTGTTTTTGAGAACGCCGACGGTGATTGCGAACGATTCAGGTACGGTTCAAAGGAGGTGGCAGACGACGGTGGTATCCGAGATCGCTTCTTCAGTTCCAGCCAATTCTTGGCGAATGGCGAGCAGACAAGAGATGTATTCAGCGACCGACGTCCCAGGCTTCATCGTCGAGGTATGGAACCGATTGGTGATGTCGTTTCGGCCGGATTTCAGGGAGGCAGAGTCGTATTTCTGGCGAAGGAATTCCCAGACGCGGGCCGGATCATTGATTTCATTCTCGGGAAGACTGCTCATGACGGTTCGGATGGTAGGTTCGACTGATAGGTAGATCATCGAAGCTGCTTGGTCAGCGCGCCGATAGAAGTCACGGGCAGTAGCAGAATTTTCAGAGTTTGGTGGGGTTTCTTTCCGGGTGATGATCTTGAAGGCGCCTTCTGCAGTAAGGACTCCCCTCATGTCGTTTTTCCACGAATGGTAGTTGCGTGCATTAAGCAGCTCGGCGACTTCGAATTTGACAGTTTGTCGGGTAGAGGTCATGGTGGTGATGTCGTTGCGTAGCGATACGGCTCAAGGGGTTTAGGCTTAAAAATCAAGAGTGCAGGAATGAGACGCAGAAGCGAGGCGCAAAGCAGCAGGTACGTCGGGTGCGATTATCGATGGGTAGCGGATTGGCAGAGCGTTCAATCCGGGCTCATAACCTGTTGGAATATAGGGATTGATAGAGACGAAGATAGTGAATTGGTTGATTGATACAAAGTCGAAGGAGGAACATTCTCTCTATATACAATGCGCCTGAGGGACTCGCCAAGGGGAAAGAACGGAAGACTGTCTCCCGAACTGGTGCTCGGAGACTAAGGCTGCTGTTATCGCTGGACATGTTGCCTATGGTCCATCATCTCCGGACGCTGTCTCCGGTCTGTCATCTCGGGACGCCCGTTATTCTGACACTAGAAATGGAACCACCCCATCAACTATAGACCTCCGTCTCTCTCGTGGCGGCATTACCAACTCCATCATCTCACTGGCAACAAACCACGATACCACCTCGGACCACAGCTCCATCACAGTCACACTGGCACTTCCCTCTGCTCTTCCTCCTGCTACTGTCCGATGCAACTGGGCCAAAGCAAACTGGCAAACCTTCGAAGAACATATCTGCTCTACAGGTATTAATCTCACGAATCTGCAAGGTAAAGAGGATACCTTGCGAGCTGTCACCAACATCACAACTGTACTCCACAATGCCATCAACGTAGCAGTGCCCTCAGGTCATTCAAGAAAACCTAAAGCACCATGGTGGAATCACAGTTTAACGGTTGCAAAACAGTCTGTCAAGAGGGCTGACAGATGGGCTCGACTCAATCCTTCGACAGCAAACCGAGAAGACAGTCAGAAGAAACACCAACACTGGATGGCTATGATACGGGCGGCCAAGACTGCATACCGTATCACGCAGCTACCACAAATTCCAAAAACATTTGGAAAACCATCCGCCACCACAACACGCACCACTGCCCCATCCCACCGCTGGAAGGTCAGACTGACTTTAAGGCCAAATGTGCCTCACTCCGGAACGCTTTTTTCCTCGCTGTCAACAACCTACCCCGCCAACCCCTCCCACCCAACTTCCTCACCTCAAAACTCGACATGTATCAACAGTTATACCCAGTCACCATCCACGAAGTGTCTCTTGCTATCACACATCTGAAGTACGGTATATCGGTCGGTCCTGATGGAATCAGCTACACTATGCTCCGTTACCTCCATGGATCAGCACCCGAAATCCTTCCCCTCCTCTTTGAGGCTTGCCTGGTTCACTCGGTCCACCCACCAGAATGGAAGGTAGCCAACTGTGTCATTATTCCGAAACCAGGCAAACCATCCTATACCCACCCGAAGTCCTACCGGCCCATTTCGCTGCAGTCCTGTTTCGGAAAACTGCTGGAGTCCATTGTGGCCAGAAGACTTACCAGTGCAGCTCTCAGATGTGGCGCCACCCACCCCTCCCAAATGGGTGCACAGCCAGAAAACTCTGCAGTGGATGCACTCCTCCGTACCATTACTCCGATTGCCGCTGCCATCAGCAAGAAGAAGACCGCCAAGAAAGGTGCACCACGTCCAGCTGTGCTTACACACGACATTGAAGGGGCGTTCAATCAGGTCCACCCGTCAACACTGCAGGAAGTTATACACCAAAGACGTTTGCCAACATACCTGACCAACTGGATATCAGCCTTCAATACAGATCGAAAAATTGCCTTTGGTTTTGATCAACAGTCCGAAGATCCGCAGCCCTACCAGTGTGGTCTCCCTCAAGGTTCCCCTGTCTCTCCCATCCTTTTCCTCATCTTCAGTAATGCTATGCTAGAAAAGCAACATTATCCAACGGATGCTACCGATACATCCTACGTTGACGATGTCTGCATGGTACAGATGTCACACAGTATAGCCGAAGCCAATACCCTTCTGGAAGACAGAACCAATCAACACCTCAACCGTGGCCTGCACCTTGGACTTTCATTCGCACCAAGCAAATCAGAACTCCTCTTCTGCCTCCCCCTCAACAGCAAACACAAAAACATCAGTCTCTCCTCCCATCCTCCCCTTAGAGTCATGAATACCACCATCATACCAAAACGTCAGATCAAATATTTGGGCGTTTATATCGACAAATCTTTCAGCTTCCTCTACCATGCATCTATGGCTGCCAGTCAAGGAAACCAGGTACTCGGCAGCTTCAATTTCCTACGACACCGGTCACGAGGTATCCTGGCGCATGTTGCACACCACCTGGCATTTACGGCCATACAGCCAGCAATGTTCTGGGCATCTCCAGCATGGTGGAGTGGTACCCCGATGGTAGCTTCCACCCTGAAACACATCAATAATGCAATAGTATGGTGCATTACAGGCCTACCTTACAACACCCGACTTACCAACCTTCTCACACTGGCTCACCTTCCCCCAATGGAGGCGTACCTCGACTATCTCTCCCTACGTCTTGCAATTAGACTCCACTTCCTACCTGCACACCATGCTCTCGGCCGGCCACACCCAGATCAAGCAGCACACAAGCACCTTCCCGGTCTTCACCGCCTCCACGATCTTAGCAGACACCTGATCCTGGGAAAACTCGAAGATCGTACATCCACCTCCACTGCTGATGGCATACCAAAAACCACCTCTCCTAACCCCGATAAAACAACATCCCTCCAAGAACTGCACAGAAACTGGATCGGCTCACTTCCTGACCACACCATCGTCATATACACTGATGGCTCTAAGCTTGACAGTGGGGCGACCAGATGTGGTTGGGTAATATACAATGTTGGGAACCAGCAACTCTTCCGAGTCAAAGAAGGAAGCTGTCATCTTGGCAGCCGGGCCGAAGTCTATGACGCCGAACTATATGCCGTGCAGGAAGCCACAACAGCTCTCCTCACCACCACAATCCCCCACTCCACAGCTTTCATCTGCATTGACAACCAGGCTGCAATTGATACACTTCATTTCAACAAAGACAACCATGAATACGCACGGCGCATTCTCAAATGCATTGCCCAACTCTGATCACTTGGCTGGACAGTCGGTATGGTGTGGTGCCCCTCCCACTGAGGCATCATGGGAAATGAACGTGCCGATACACTTGCAAAAATGGGAACGTCCCTTGCAGTCCAATGTCAACACACCATCACCACAAAAGTTTGGTTGCAGACACAGGCGAGAGCTCAGCTCCTCCAGCGCTGGAAACAGGAACTACCTCTCTCTAACCCATCATTTACCTTCCCAACTCACCTGCACGGTGTTGACTGGGCAGATACACCTGCACTTTGGGGGGTTTTCAGCAATAGATCACTGTCCGACCCATACCCGAACAAAACTGCCGACCCGTGTCCATGTGGACAGGACCTGCATACCTCCCACCACCTCCTACGAGACTGAACCCTTCTCGCGCAAAAATGCTCATGGATGCGACTCTCGACTAGCGGCAACCTGGAATCTCTCACCTTCCTCACGAATCCGGCAAACTGGCTGGGTCTGCGAAACTTCTTATGAGCTACCGGACTCGGCCACACTATAAACATCTCCTATGACAGGCAGCCTACACCCTCAGAGGGAGATGGAGTCTTGGACTCGGATTCGCCCGAGCCAGACTTCGGCACCTTCGAACCATGAAATGAAAAATGACGAACGGGATGAAGGGGTGGATAGGTTGTACTGGTTGTTACTTGCCCGATGCCCCCCCCCTCTCACCTTGTCCTTCGTCGCATACCACTTGCTATTTCTGTTTTGATTTCTTCTCGCGGGTGCGATTTTAGGTTTGGCGGATTGGAAAGATGGAAGCCCCACGGGGTGGTATGGCGAGGTGGAGTGCATATAGGCTGTAGTCCTCAAGCACAATAGAAATAAAAAAGCGTATTATCTCTCTCCACAGACCTATCTCTCTCTACCCGTGAAACCGGTGCTGCGACCACCAACCCCCAGACGAATAACGAGCCCACACAAGACGTGTGAGAGAACCGCGACGCGACCACGCCGGGCATGACGGATACTGCGAGAACAACGAGCCCACGCAAGGTGTGTCAGAGGACCATGACGAGACCACGCCAGGCTTGACGGATACCACGAGAACAACGGGCCCACACAAGGTGTGTGAGAGGACTGCGACGAGACCACGCCGGGCGTGACAGATACCGCGAGAACGACGAGCGGCGTGTAAGTACGCCGGAAGTGTGAATACAAGCGGCGCGTGAGTACACTGGAAGTGTGAGTACAAGCGGCGCGTGAGTACGCCGGAAGTGTGACTACGAGAGGCGTGTGAGTACGCCGAAAGTTTGAAGACCCAGGGAAGTGTGAATACGCCGGAAGTGCGAGCAGGAGCGTTCGCTCCCAAGGAAGTCTACGTTGCCTGTCGAGCCCCCACGGAGTAGTCCAGGCAGGATCTTGACACAGGGAAAGATGGAAGCCCCACGGGGGTGGAACGGCGAGAAGGTGCGCATATCACCTGTAGTGTAAAGCGCAATAGATCGAAGTCACATATTATCTCTCTCCACAGACCTACCTCTCTCTACCCATGAACCGGCGCTGCAACCACCACCCCCGATAAGAACAACGAGCCCAGACCAGGCGTGTGAGAAGACGCAACGAGACCATGCCAGGTGTGACAGATACCGGGAGAACAACGAGCCCACGCAAGGCATGTTAGAAGACCGTGAGGAGACCATGCCAGGAGTGACGGATACCGCGAGAACAACAAACCCACACAAGGCGTATGAGAGATCGGTTACGTTTCAGCCATCGCGAGCGACCCAGTGACACTGCATCAGGAAAAAAAAAATTAGGTCCTTAGCGTCCGGACGCACTAGACGCTCTGGACGGTTCAGACGCAACCTGCTTAACTCGGACACAGATCGCCACGGCACCGTGCGTCCGGATGCAGTACGCCATGGCATTGGCTTACCGGACGGAGCGTGGCAGGGCATTTTCGTTCTGGATGCACGGTGTCAGGGCATTTTCGTTCTAGACGCAGCCGTGTCAGGGCATTTTCCTTCTGGACGCAGCCATGTCAGGGCATTTTCCTTCTGGACGCAGCCGTGTCAGGGCAAATGGCATTTGGACGACGCAGGTCATGGCACCGTGGTTACGCTGGCTGTCAAGGAACGGAACATCACAGCAAATACTCGCGTCGCATTCACAAACACGCAGCGGGTTCCAGGCATAGTGACTCAGTCCAGTTCTATTCTCTATATCTAATGTACATCTATATATACTACTACCACATTTCGCGTTTCCAGCACAAGCACTTCGCGTCACATCCATCTCTGCTGTTTTTGACACATGCAGCATTGCCGAGTGTCGGAAATTTAGGAAAGTTGGCAAATACAACACGAAGCGATGAGCCCGACACGATGAGCACGAGGCGACGAACACGACGCGATGACCACGACGTGATGAGCACGACGACTATGTGGAGGATGGCAATGAGGATGCCGGCAGCGTGGACGATAGTGAGTAGGACAAGGAGAGTATGAGAGCGAGTAAGATGTGACGAGTATGGGAGCGAGTAGGACGCGACGAGTATGTGAGCGAGTAGGATGCGGCAAGGACGATAGCGAGTACGATGCGGCGAGTATGATGGCGAGCTTGATGGCATGGTTAGTACAGCTCTCAGAGTGACAGAGACACCGGGAAGTTGTAGAATACACTGTGACGAGTCGATGTCAATGAGGGTGCTGGCGGTGAGGATGATAGCGAGTAGGAGGCGGCGAGCATGACCGCGAGCTTTGTGGCATGGTTAGCACAGCTCTCCGAGTGACAGGAATAGCGGTGGGAGCTGGTACATTACGATGTGGCGAGTATGATGTCATTGAGGAGGATGTCGATGTGTTTGATGGCAGTGTGGATGGCAGCGAGTAACGTACAAGAATGGAGCGACAGGTAAGATGTTGATGAGGAAAATGTTGATGAGGAAAATTTTGATGAGGAAAATGTCGACGAATAAGATATCATTAGTTTGATGGCGGCGAGTATGATGGTAATACGAAGGACGACGACGAGTATCGAGGACGAGGTGAAAGGAGAAGAAAAAAGGGGTCTAGGAGTGATGAGGACACCGAACCTTGCACAAGCACAAGTGTTGGTAATGGCTTGGCGCTTTGCATTGACATCATACACACTGTGTCCTACTCGCTATCTATCGTTCTCGCTGCCACAATCTCATTGACATCGTACCCCTCACCTCGTATTATACCACTCCCCGCCGCTGTTCCTGTCACTCGGAGAGCGGTGCTAGCCATGCCACAAAGCTCGCCATTGTGCTCGCCGCCTCCTACTAGCTATCATCCTCACTGCTGGCACCCTCATTGACATCGACTTGTCACTGTGTATTCTACAACTTCCTGGTGTCTCTGTCACTCTGAGAGCTGTGCTAACCATTCCATACTGCTCGCCATCATTCTCGCCGCGTCCTACTCGCTATCGTCCTCACCACGTCTTACTCGCTATCGTCCTCGCCACGTCCTACTCGCTATCGTCCTCGCCGTTTCTTACTCACTATCGTCCTCGCCGCGTCCTACTCGCTCCCATACTCGTCACATCTTACTTGCTCTCATACTCACCGCGTCCTACTCGATATCATCCACCCCACCGGCATCCTCATTGCCATCCTCCACATAGTCATCGTGCTCATCGCGTCGTGTTCATCGCGTCATGCTCATCGCGTCGGGCTCATCGCGTCCGGCTCATCGCGTCGTGTCGTATTTGCCAACTTTCCTTTATTTCCGACACTCAGAGCAATGCTACGCACGTCAAAAACAGCGGCGATGGATGTGACGCTGGGTGCTTGTGCTGGAAACGCAAAGTGTGCTAGTAGCATATATTGTCACGGCGTAGGTCCCGGTGCTCGATTTGGGTTTGGTTGTTTGATTTCGTTTTTGATGCCGGCACCTCGCTCCGGATGTCTCGATCTTGGAAAGAGTGTCGTCACCTCACTCCGGATGTCTCGATCTTGGAAAGGGTGTCGGTTACGGGCCCCGGTTGCATAAGAGAAGGTTGTATGAGTTGCGTGGTTATGAGC
>Ga0307508_10007079_pt1 | contig 10454 bp, 7 predicted proteins | sample 9_EM_MG_FD_203089 | JGI IMG/M metagenome (GOLD analysis project Ga0307508, IMG submission 203089) | Populus trichocarpa ectomycorrhiza microbial communities from riparian zone in the Pacific Northwest, United States - 9_EM | ecosystem: Host-associated > Plants > Roots > Unclassified | place...
CGATCTTGCCCTCTCGATGCCCAGTGGACTATACCTTTCGCCTTAGGGGGGAGGCCGTGCCGCGGCCGTGTCGAGCAGGCCTCGGCGGTTCTGAGCCCTCCCGGCGCACACCCAGCACCACCCCGCTTCACGCTTCAACTGACCCGCGGTGTCGGGCCCCTCGCCCGGAGGCGAGCATGTACGGGAAACCGTTACACCGCCTGAGTCCTGACGAAGGCGAGGACTTGAGCATGGGATACATCCCTGATTTCGGACGGCGTGACCTGATCAAGAGGTCGGCGGCCCTCGGTCTGATCACCGTGCCCGCGATGAGCGTGCTCTCCGCTTGTGCCAGCGGTGGCGACGACAACGAGAAGAAGGTCGACAAGGGCGAGAAGAGCGCCAGGAACCCGCTCGCCGTCAACGCGAGCGCCCCGCTCGACGTCGTCATCTTCGACGGCGGCTTCGGCCAGCAGTACGCGAAGGACGCCGAGGCGGAGTACGCCAAGGCGTACCCGAAGACCAAGGGCAAGATCAAGCACGGTGCGACCCAGAAGATCCAGACGGTGCTCCAGCCGCGGTTCAACGGCGGCACCCCGCCGGACCTGGTCGACAACTCCGGCGCCGAGCAGATGGACTTCGGCACCCTGGTCGCCAAGAACCAGCTGACCGACCTCACCCCGCTGCTCGACTCGCCCTCCCTCGACGACCCGAAGAAGACGGTGCGCGAGACGCTGCGCCCCGGCGTCGTCGAGATGGGTCAGTTCGACGGCAAGCCGGTGTGGATTCTCTACTACGCCTACACCGTCTACGGCGTCTGGTACTCCAAGACCAACCTGGCCAAGCTCGACGCGGAGTACCCCGAGACCTGGGACGACATGCTCAAGGTCTGCGAGAAGGCGAAGAAGAAGGGCGTCGCGGGCTGGACCTACCCGGGCAAGTTCCCGTACTACCTGCCGTTCAGCCTCTACCCCTTCATCGCCAAGATCGGCGGCCGGGACGTCCTGGACTCGATCGACAACCTGGAGCCGAACGCCTGGAAGCACCCGGCCGTGAAGGCCGCCTTCGAGGCGTACTACGAGCTGTACAAGAAGGGCTACATCCTCAAGGGCACCCCGGGGCTGAGCCACATCGAGTCGCAGACCGCCTGGAACGAGGGGAAGGCGCTGTTCATCCCCAACGGCTCCTGGGTGGAGAATGAGGCGAAGAAGACCACGCCGAAGGACTTCCAGATGTCGGTGGGCGCGCCCTCCAGCCTCGACAAGAGCGACAAGATGCCGTTCGGCACCCTCTGGGCCTCCGGCGGTGAGCCCTTCATCGTGCCGAAGTCGGCCAAGAACCCCGAGGGCGGCATGGAGCTGCTGCGGATCATGCTCGGCGAGAAGTCGACCAAGAACTTCGTCCATCAGGTCTCCTCGCTCTCCTCGCTCAACGGCGGCACCGAGGGCCTGACCCTGCCGCCGGGCCTGTCGTCCGCGCAGCAGGTGCTGGAGAAGGCGGGCAAGAACGTCGTCAACCCGCGCCTCCAGGACTGGTACGTGACGCTGCAGAAGCAGCAGATCGGCGTGAGCGCGCTGGGCGAGATGATGGCGGGCCGGATGACCCCGGCCGAGACGATCAAGAAGTGCCAGCAGTTCGCCGACGCGACGGCGAAGGACGACGCCGTCAAGAAGTACAAGCACGTCTGACCGAGGCACATCTGATGGAGTTCGATGCGTCACCGGCGGCATTATCCGCGAAGGAAGTCCGAGGTCGGTAGAAATGCAGCATGGTAAATACCGGTTCATCGCGGGGTTCCTGGCCCTGCCGGTGATCCTTTACGCGGTCTTCGTGATCTCGCCGTTCGTCCAGGCCATCTACTATTCGTTCACGGACTGGACGGGCCTGAGTTCCGACTTCAAGATGGTCGGGTTCAGGAACTACGACTGGCTGCTGCATGACGACCTCTTCTGGAAAGCGGTCGGTCACAATGTTCTGCTGCTGCTGGTCGTGCCGCTGGTGACGCTCGGTCTCGGACTCTTCTTCGCCTTTATGCTCAACGTCGGCGGCCGCAGCCGGAAGGACGCGGCCGTCGCGGGGGTGCGCGGGTCCAGCGTTTACAAGGTGATCTATTTCTTCCCGCAGGTGCTGTCGATCGCGATCGTCGCCCTGCTGTTCCAGTTCACCTTCAACCCGCGCAACGGCGCGCTCAACGCCTTCCTCGGCGGAGTGGGCCTGGACGCGCTGCAGCAGGAGTGGCTGGCCGATCCGAAGCTCGCGCTGTGGTGCCTCATGGCCGTGATGGTCTGGAGCAACGTCGGCTTCTACGTCGTCCTCTTCTCCGCCGGGATGAGCTCCATCCCGAGGGACTTCTACGAGGCCGCGCTGCTCGACGGCGCCAACCGCTTCAACACCTTCTTCCGGATCACCCTGCCGCTGCTGTGGGACACCGTCCAGACCGGCTGGATCTACATGGGCATCATCGCCCTCGACGCGTTCGCCGTCGTGCAGATCATGACGGTGGGTCCGGGCGGACCCGCCGACTCCACCCAGGTGCTGGGCTACTACGTGTACACCAAGACGTTCCACGACGGGCAGGCCGGTCGGGCGACCACGATCGGCGTCGCGATGCTGATCGTCACCCTGATCTTCGCGGTCGTCGTGGGCAGGCTCGGTCGGCGCGATCGGCTGGAGTACTGATGCCGGGGCCCATGACCGCACCCGCGAACCACCGCTCGACCGCCGACCTGGGGGGATCACAGTGACCTCGCAAGCAGAGCCCTCGGAACTCCCCGGCGTCACCAAGGAGGACGAGCCGACGCTCGCCGCCCCCGTCGGCAAGCGGCCGCCGCGCCGTACCCCCGGGGGGCGGGCCGACGGTGAGGGCAAGGTCCTCAACGTTTTCTCGCACGGCATGCTGGTGATCTGGGGGCTGCTCGTCACCATGCCGCTGCTGTGGGCGGTGATGAGCTCCCTCAAGACCGACAAGGAGATCTTCACCTCGCCCTGGGGGCTGCCCTCCGCGCTGCACTTCGACAACTGGACGCGCGCCTGGAGCAAGTCCAACATCGGCGACTTCTTCCTCAACACCGTTCTGGTGGTGGGCTGTTCGCTGATCGGCACGATGCTGCTGGGGTCGATGGCGGCGTATGTGCTGGCCCGCTTCGAATTTCCGGGCAAGCGCGTCATCTACTTCATGTTCGTCGGCGGGATGAGCTTCCCCATCATCCTGGCGCTGGTGCCGCTGTTCTTCGTCATGAAGAACATGAGCCTGCTGAACACCTTCCAAGGGCTGATTCTGGTCTATATCGGCTATTCGCTGCCGTTCACCGTCTTCTTCCTCACCTCCTTCTTCAAGACCCTGCCCACCTCGGTGGCGGAAGCGGCACTGATCGACGGCGCGTCCCACACCCGGACGTTCTTCCAGGTCATGCTGCCGATGGCGAAGCCCGGGCTGATCAGTGTCGGCATCTTCAATTTCCTCGGCCAGTGGAACCAGTACATGCTGCCCACGGTGCTCAACACGGACGAGGACAAGCGGGTGCTCACCCAGGGGCTGGTGCAGCTCGCGGCCAGCCAGCAATACAAGGGCGACTGGTCGGCGCTGTTCGCCGGGCTGGTGCTGGCGATGCTTCCGGTCCTCGCGGCCTACATCGTCTTCCAGCGCCAGGTCCAGAGCGGACTGACCGCGGGGGCGCTCAAATAAAATTCCGCATACTGTCTTTTATGTGAACGAAACGAATGTCATGTCAAGGTCTTGACGTGGCATACGCGAGGCGGCTCAGCTTAGAGTTCACATGTTGGAGACAAGGCGGGAGTGGATGGGCGTGGAGACTCCGGGATCGCAGTCGTCGCTGCACCGGGCCAACCTCGAACGGGTGGTCCGCGCGGTGCGTATGGCGGGCTCGCTGACCCAGGCGGAGATCGCCCGGTCCACCGGGCTGTCCGCGGCCACCGTCTCCAACATCGTGCGCGAGCTGAAGGACGGCGGAACGGTCGAGGTCACGCCCACCTCGGCGGGTGGCCGCCGGGCCCGCAGCGTCTCGTTCAGCGGGGACGCGGGCATCGTCGTGGGCGTGGACTTCGGCCATACGCACCTCAGGGTCGCGGTCGGCAACCTCGCCCACCAGGTGCTGGCCGAGGAGGCGGAGCCACTGGATGTGGACGCCTCCTCCGCGCAGGGCCTGGACCGGGCGGAACAGCTGGTCAGCAGGCTGATCACGAGCACAGGCCTGAGCCGGGACAAGGTCGTCGGCGTCGGTCTCGGCGTCCCCGCCCCGATAGACGTGGAGACCGGCACGCTCGGCTCGACCGCGATCCTGCCGGGCTGGGCGGGCACCAACCCGCGCGACGACCTGGCCCAGCGGCTCGGGGTGCCGGTGCACGTGGACAACGACGCCAACCTGGGCGCGCTCGGCGAGCTGGTCTGGGGCTCCGGGCGCGGGGTCGCCGACCTCGCGTACATCAAGGTCGCCGACGGCGTCGGCGCCGGGCTGGTGATCAGCGGCCAGATCTACCGCGGCCCGGGCGGCACGGCGGGCGAGATCGGCCACATCACCCTGGACGAGTCGGGCCCGGTGTGCCGCTGCGGCAACCGCGGCTGTCTGGAAACGTTCGCCGCCGCCCGCTACATCCTGCCGCTGCTGCACTCCGCCCATGGCCCGGACCTCACCATCGAGCGCATGGTGCAGCTCGCCCGGGACGGCGACCCCGGCTGCCGCCGGGTGATCGCGGACGTCGGGCGGCACATCGGCAGCGGCGTGGCGAACCTGTGCAACCTGATCAACCCCAGCCGCATGGTGCTGGGCGGTCACCTCGCCGAGGCGGGGGAGCTGGTGCTCGGCCCGATCCGCGAGTCGGTCGCGCGGTACGCCATTCCCAGCGCCGCCCGTCAGCTGGCCGTGATGCCCGGGGCGCTCGGCGGCCGGGCCGAGGTGCTGGGCGCCCTCGCGCTGGTGCTGAGCGAGATGGGCGACTCGACGCTGCTGGAGGGCGCACTGTCGGCGGGCACCCCGGCACTCGCCTGAGCGGCTGAGCGCCTGAGCGGCCGAGCCGTCTCCGTAACCCTTCGTACCCCCGAGGACTTCGCCCGCGTCCCCGGGGGCATTTCGCGTGCCCGCTCGGGCAGCCGAGTGCACCTGCTTTAGTGGCTTTTGTCCGGCCGCACCGTGTCTCTTCGGGCATGTCCGGCTGCGTTCACTCAGATAACGAATGGCACCGTTGCCATCTCGTTAAGGATTTACTTCTTGACGCCATCACGGGGCCGGAGTTGACTTCACGCCACCTCGGCCGCAATGACGCGGCCTCGTCAGGGAGGCACCCCCGTTATGAACGCAACGATGCGTCGCGTCGCCATTGCCACCGCCGTCGTATCGATGGCCGCCTCGCTCGCCGCATGCGGTTCGGCGAAGGAAGCCGATGACAAGGGCGACAAGAAGAAGAAGTCGGGTCCGCTGACCATCGGGCTTCTGCTGCCCGAGGACCAGACGGCGAGATACGAGAACTTCGACCGGCCTCTGATCAAGAAGAAGATCCTGGCCGACTGTGCCGACTGCGAGATTCAGTACGCCAACGCCAAGTCGGACCCCGCGGTCCAGCAGCAGCAGGTCGACTCCATGATCACCAAAAAGGTCGACGTCATCATTCTGGACTCGGTGGACTCCAAGTCCATTTCCGGTTCGGTCAAGAAGGCCGCCGAGGCGCATATCCCGGTCGTCGCCTACGACCGGCTCGCCGAGGGCCCGGTGTCCGCGTACACGTCCTTCGACAACGAGACCGTCGGCAAGGTCCAGGGGCAGGCGCTGCTGGAGGCCCTGGGGAAGAAGGCCAAGGACGGCAAGGTCGTCATGCTCAACGGCTGGGAGGCCGACCCCAACGCCGCCATGTTCAAGAAGGGCGCGCTCTCGGTCCTCAAGGGCAAGGTGGACATCGCCAAGTCGTACGACATCGACCGCTGGCTGGCCGAGGAGGCCAACAAGGCCATGACGGGCGCCATTTCGTCCGTCGGCAAGAACAACATCATCGGCGTCTACTCCGCCAACGACAGCATGGCGGGCGGCGCGATCACCGCGCTCAAGAGCGGCGGCGTCAAGCCGCTGCCCCCGGTCACCGGCCAGGACGCCGAACTCGCCGGTGTGCAGCGGGTGGTGAGCGGCGAGCAGTACATGAGCGTCTACAAGTCCTACGTGGAGGAGGCGACCTCGGCCGCGAAGATGGCCGTCGCCCTCGGCCGCGGTGAGAAGGCCGCCGGGACCAGCACGGTCGACAGTCCGACCACCAAGGACATCCCGGCCACGCTCATCCCCCCGGTCTCGCTGACCAAGGACAAGATCAAGAGCACCGTCGTCAAGGACGGCCTGTACTCGGTCGCCCAGATCTGCACGGCGAAGCTGAAGGCCGCCTGCGCCGCGGCCGGGCTCAAGTAGCCCCTGCCGGACCGGAGCAGGCTCAAGCAGCCCCTGCCGGACCGGAGCGGGCCGCCGTGACCACACCGGCGGCCCGCCCGCCCGACCCCTCTCACATCCTTCCGAGGGGAGAGTCCTCTCCCCTCCGTCACACAGCAGGGGCCGCCCCTGCCCGGAACGGAGATGGCCATCGTGCCGAACGAACCCGTGTTGGCGTTGCGCGGGATCTCCAAGCGGTTCGGCGCCGTCCAGGCGCTCACCGACATCGAACTGGAGGTCCGCGCCGGTGAAGTGATCGCCCTGGTGGGCGACAACGGCGCCGGTAAGTCGACCCTCGTCAAGGCGATCGCCGGAGTCGGCCCCGCCGACGAGGGCGTCCTCGAATGGCAGGGCAAGCCCGTAGTGATCGCCCGGCCGCACGACGCCCAGGACCTGGGCATCGCGACGGTGTATCAGGACCTCGCCCTGTGCGACAACATCGACGTCGTCGGCAACCTCTTCCTCGGCCGCGAGATCCTGCGCGCCGGGGTGCTGGACGAGGTCGAGATGGAGCGCCGGGCCCGCGAACTGCTGAGCACCCTGTCGATCCGCATCCCCAGTGTGCGCATCCCGATCGCCTCGCTCTCCGGCGGCCAGCGGCAGACCGTCGCCATCGCCCGCTCGATGCTGGGCGAGCCGAAGCTCGTCATCCTGGACGAGCCGACCGCCGCCCTCGGCGTCGAGCAGACCGCGCAGGTCCTCGACCTGGTCGAGCGGCTGCGCGAGCGCGGCCTCGCCGTGGTCCTCATCAGCCACAACATGGCCGACGTCAAGGCGGTCGCGGACCGGGTCGCGGTGCTGCGGCTGGGCCGTAACAACGGCACGTTCGACGTCCGTACCACCTCTCAAGAAGAGATCATTTCCGCCATCACCGGCGCCACGGACAACGCCGTGACCCGCCGCAAGGCGCGCAGCGGGGAGGCCGCCAAGTGAGCACCCGACTCGACAAGACCCATGACGCAGGCAGCGGGGACGGCGCCGGCGGGGACGGCGTCGGCAACAAGGCCCCGGCCGGACCGGCCGACGCCAGCCCGGTCGCCAAGGACGCGGTCACCGTGGTCGATCCACGGCTGCTGGTCCGTCAGGAGGGCTTCAGGGGCTACCTCAACGAGTTCGCCCGCAAGATGCGCAGCGGCGACCTGGGCGCGGTCCCGGTGATCGTCGGTATCGCCATCATCTGGGCGGTCTTCCAGTACAAGGACAGCGCCTTCCTCTCGCCCAAGAACCTCTCCGACCTGTCGATCCTCATCGGCGGCACCGGCATGATCTCGGTCGGCATCGTCTTCGTGCTGCTGCTCGGCGAGATCGATCTGTCCGTCGGCTCGGTCAGCGGTCTGGCCGCGGCCACCCTCGCGGTGCTCAACGTGCGCCACGGTATCCCCGAGGGCCTCGCCGTGGTCGCGGCGCTGGCCGCCGGTGCGGCGCTGGGCGCGCTCCACGGGTTCTTCTTCGCCAGGATCGGCGTCCCGGCGTTCGTGGTCACCCTCGCCGGTCTGCTGGCCTGGAACGGGCTGATGCTCCAGGTGCTCGGCACCACCGGCACCATCGGCATCGACGACGACAGCTTCGTGCGCATGCTCACCGATCACTACTTCAGCCAGCTCGTCGCCGCCTATGGCGCGGCGACGGTCGCGGTGGCCGGGTTCTTCCTCGCCCAGTTCCTGGACAGCCGGCGCCGCAAGGCGGTCGGCATACCCTCCCGGCCGCTGAGCGAGATCCTGGCGCGCACCGCCGTGCTCGCGGTGATCGCCTACGCGGCGGCCTGGCGGCTCAACGAGTACATGGGCCTGCCGCTCGCCCTGGTGATCTTCGTGGTGGTGCTGGTCGGCCTCGACTTCGTGGTGCGCCGCACCCCGTACGGACGCAAGGTGATCGCGCTGGGCGGCAGCGTCGAGGCGGCCCGCCGCGCGGGCATCAACGTGGTCGCCGTGCGGGTCTCGGTGTTCGCGCTGTCCGGGCTCATGGCCGCGTTCGGCGGTCTCATGATCGCGTCCCGGATCGGCTCCGCGAGCCAGCAGGCCGGTACCGGCAACCTGCTCATGGAGGCCATCGCGGCCGCGGTCATCGGCGGCACCAGCCTCTTCGGCGGGCGCGGATCGGTGTGGTCGGCGATGCTCGGCATGCTGGTCATCGGGTCGATCTCGTCGGGCATGAACCTGCTGGGCGTCGCGAACTCCGTGCAGTACATGATCACCGGCGCGGTGCTGCTGGCAGCCGTGGTCATCGACTCGGTGTCGCGGAGAACACAGCGATCGGCCGGTCGCGGTTAGGAACCTTGTCCCCTCCGGGGCCGTCTCCTGGTGCGGGAAGAGTCGACACCGGCCGGGCGGCCCCGGAGGCGAACCGGGGGTTCGGATGGGGCAGCATTAGACTCTCGGGGGCTACCGGCAAGGTTCGATGGAGACGCTCGACAGCAAGGAGGCACGGGTGCTGCTGACCGGCATCAGGGGACCGCGCGATCTGGACCGGCTCGCCCCGGAGCAGCTGAACCAGCTGGCCGCGGAGATCCGCACCTTTCTCGTCGACGCCGTGTCCAAGACCGGCGGGCATCTCGGGCCCAACCTGGGTGTGGTCGAGCTGACCATCGCCCTGCACCGGGTCTTCGAGTCGCCGAAGGACAAGGTGCTGCTGGACACCGGCCACCAGTCCTACGTCCACAAGCTGCTCACCGGGCGCCAGGACTTCTCGCGGCTCAAGAAGAAGGGCGGGCTGTCGGGTTACCCGTCGCGCGCCGAGTCGGAGCACGACGTCATCGAGAACAGCCACGCCTCGGCCGTCCTCGGCTGGGCCGAGGGCATCGCCAAGGCGAACGAGCTGCGGGGCAACGGGGACCATGTGGTCGCGGTCATCGGGGACGGCGCGCTGACCGGCGGCATGGCCTGGGAAGCGCTGAACAACATCGCCGCCGCGAAGAACCGTCCGCTGGTCATCGTCGTGAACGACAACGAGTGGTCGTACTCGCCGACCATCGGCGGTCTCGCGAACCACCTCGCCACGCTGCGCACCACCGACGGCTACGAGCGTTTCCTGGCCCGCGGCAAGGACCTGCTGGAGCGCACCCCGGTCGTCGGCCGTCCGCTGTACGAGACGCTGCACGGCGCGAAGAAGGGGCTGAAGGACTTCATCGCCCCGCAGGGCATGTTCGAGGACCTGGGGCTGAAGTACGTCGGCCCGATCGACGGCCATGACATCGAGGCGCTGGAGTCCGCGCTCCAGCGGGCGAAGCGTTTCGGCGGCCCGGTCATCGTGCACTGCCTCACCGAGAAGGGCCGCGGCTACACCCCGGCCGAGCAGGACGAGACCGACCGTTTCCACGGCATCGGCCCGATCCACCCCGACACCGGGCTGCCGATCTCGGCGGGCGGTGCCGACTGGACCTCGGTCTTCGGCGAGGAGATGGTCAAGCTCGGCGAGGAGCGGAAGGACATCGTCGCCATCACGGCGGCGATGCTGCACCCGGTGGGCCTCACCGAGTTCGCGAAACGGTTCCCCGAGCGGGTCTTCGACGTGGGCATCGCCGAGCAGCACGGCGCAGTCTCGGCGGCGGGCCTGGCCACCGGCGGTCTGCACCCGGTCTTCGCGGTCTACGCCACGTTCCTCAACCGCGCCTTCGACCAGGTGCTGATGGATGTGGCGCTGCACAAGTGCGGGGTCACCTTCGTCCTCGACCGCGCCGGGATCACCGGTTCGGACGGGGCGTCGCACAACGGCATGTGGGACATGTCTCTCCTCCAGGTCGTCCCCGGGCTGCGGATCGCCGCCCCGCGCGACGCCGGTCAGGTCCGTGCCCAGCTGCGGGAGGCCGTCCAGGTGGACGACGCGCCCACGGTGGTGCGGTACTCGAAGGGCGCGGTCGGCCCGGAGGTCGCCGCCGTCGGCCGGATCGGCGGTATGGACGTGCTGCGCGAGCCCGCGGCGAGCGCGGAGGACAGCCCCGATGTGCTGCTCGTCTCGGTCGGCGCGCTGGCCCCGATGTGCCTGGAGATCGCGGACCTCCTGGACAAGCAGGGCATTTCGGCCACGGTGATCGACCCGCGCTGGGTCAAACCGGTG
>Ga0307508_10007081_pt1 | contig 10454 bp, 7 predicted proteins | sample 9_EM_MG_FD_203089 | JGI IMG/M metagenome (GOLD analysis project Ga0307508, IMG submission 203089) | Populus trichocarpa ectomycorrhiza microbial communities from riparian zone in the Pacific Northwest, United States - 9_EM | ecosystem: Host-associated > Plants > Roots > Unclassified | place...
CCACTCTATATCTGAACCCTCTCTCCCCGGCCCTTTCTTTTTTTTATCGTACCTGGTTTAAAGTGAATAAAAAACTATAAATAATATTTTATTTTTTTTACTATTTTTAATGTATATCTAACAAGTATGATTTTGAACCATCTTTATTTTATATTTTAGATTTTTTTATTAAATATTAATAATTTTTATTTTATAAAATATAATAAATAAATATATCTTGAAATCTTTTATTAAGCGGTAAATTTAACTATTGCTGAAGTGTTGTTTTCTTCCTTAAGCCGCGTTTAAATAGATCTGTCGTATTTATTTTATAGTTTCTAATCAAACGTGCCTGCATTGAATGATTTGAAATGGAGGGTCAAATCAGTGGAATTTTTCTTTGTTTTTTTAATCCACACACAAGGTAGAAGGTACCTAACCCGAAATAGTGAAGAAGTAAGAATTTCTTTTTTTTTTAAAAAAAAAAAATAGCACTCTCCCGTAAATAAATATGGGAAAGTAGCATAGGTACAATATTTAAAAAAAAAAAGAAGCACATTTTAATAGGTTATATGATTAGAAACAACATAATTTATATAATTTTTTTATAATAACAACACAACTTAAAAAACAATAAATTTGTGAAAATTGCCTTGTTACAACCAGCACAAGTTACATGGAATTAAAGAATGTCTAAAATTTAAACATTTATTTGGATCCTTTTTTTATTTTATCAAAATCTTAGATATTTCAATTTTTTATTAAAAAATCAAATAATTTTAAAAATATACCTGGTGACTCGAAATCTAATCAGAATCAGATTTAAATTAACACCGACTAAAAATTAATCCAATTAAACTTAGTCAAAGATCAATTGACCTAGTCAATTTAGTTTAACTCTATCCACACCGGATTGGTAAATTAAGAATTATATATATATAACATGACTTTAGTATTTCATTAAATAGTTTGGTTGCTTTGGTCAACTTTTTGATTGGTCAACCCATTTAGTTTGCTTATTTATTTTTAAAATTATATATATATAAAATGAAATGTCCAAAATTTGGACATTGTTTTACTCCATGAAGGTTGAATTGTTGTTCATAATTCTTTTAGGTTGCATGGTTGGTAATAGAATAATCCTGAAAATTTATATAGATTATGTTGTTCTCAACAATGTAACTTGTATATTTTTTTTTAAAAAAATAGATTATATTATGGAAACAACACAATCTATTAAATTATACATTTTCTCAAAAAAAAATTGAACTTTAATAGTTTTCTTAAACTTTTACGAGATGTGTTATTTTTAAAAGAATCTGAAAAAAATTATTTAAATATATTTTTAAGTAAAAAATATTATATATATCATAATACCAAACTCACAAATAGCAATATAAAAACACAAATAAAAAAGAAAAATGGTACACAATATGTAAAAAGAACAAACAACAAGACATTATTAGTATTATTAGTATTATTACTATAATTACAGTATAGAAATAATGGAAAATGAAAAGAAAAACCATAAATGTGTGGACACTTTAGTGGAAAAATAAAGTAGGGTATCTTTCTTGTGAGGCCTTTTAAAGCCTCTATCTTTCTTTTGTATTTATCATTGTCATTTTTACTTGGAGAACGGCAGCAAAAAATTCAGTCTCTCTGACAAGATCAGACCCCTACCCAAGTCTAAAGAACTTGCTGTTATGGTAGACACTTGTTGGATTCGATACATATATATTAAACTCATGTCCTTTTAGGGATATATAGCTAGCTACCACTGCTTCCTTCCATCCCTCGTGTGCAATTGCTTGCTTTAATCATAATTGAATGGTACTGATTACTGAACTTGTCTCTGCAACTTCTTTGATGGGTTCCTTTCCATTTTTCACATTTTTTTATACATTAATTTACTGTCTCTGAATGAAGATCTTTGATGGGGTTTGTGTCCTGTTCTTAACTGATTTCTTCCCCCACCCTTTCTCTCTCCGTTTCCTGTCCTTTCCCTCTCTAGCTAGCTTGATAGCAATATATAAACAACTTCAGCACATATTCTTCACTTCCTCCCTTTCTTCTTCTTCTTCTTCTACGGATCAGATCTTAAGTTTCTAGCTAGTAGGTGGTTGATTTGTGTGGTAAACTACATGTATACATGTTTTGTTTTATCATGTACTTGTGAAGATTTAGATTGATAATCACTCTCTTTCGTGTCTTGCTCCAGATTTTCTTCAGGTTTAACTCAGGATCCAATTCCTCTGAATCAATCATCAAAATGGGCTGATTCTTCGTTCAGTGCTTCGAGCTTTGGATACACAATTAAAGTTGCTTGCACATATAGGATTGAGTCTCAAAGGTTATTGACTTTGCCTTTTGTAGATCATATTTAATGGCAACGTACTTTCATGGAAGCTCAGAAATCCAAGCAGCAGCTGCACCATCTGATGGGATCCAGACACTTTATCTCATGAACCCTAACTACCTCTCATCTTACTCTGACGCTACTCAACAGCAGCACCAACAACAGTCTCCAAATATGATCTTCTTCAACCACAGTAACACTGTTAACAATAGCCTTTCCCATGGACCGCCGCAGAATCACCACTTTGTCGGCATCCCCCTTCCTGTACCCTCTTCCAACATCACTTCCTCAGTTCCCGACAATCACAGCCGTCCATCGTCCCTACACGGGGTTGTCCCTAGTGTTCACTATAACATCTGGGGTTCAATAGATCAGAATTCGGTCGCATCAGCTGCTACAGCTAGTGAGTCTAGTGGGGCCCATGATGTCATGTCGTCCCAGGTGGGTTTTCGGAGGCCGGTGGTGGTGTCTCCAGGAAGGCAAGGATTATCTCTAAGCCTTTCGTCTCAGCAAGCACCGGCACCACCGACACCCTATAGTAGAGCTATAAGCAATGAGCATGAGATTCAAGCATTGCATCCTCATGTTTCGGTTGTGTCTTCAGGTGATGAAATCAGACTTTCTGGGAACTCTCCGCCGTCTGTTTCGGCAGTGTCGAATGGGGTTTCCTGTATGCAAAACATGGTTTTGGGATCCAAGTACCTGAGAGCTACACAGGAGTTGCTTGATGAAGTTGCTAATGTGGGGAAAGACCTGATAAAGAGTGGCATTATAGCAAGGACTAAAGAGAAAATGAAGATGACTAAAGAATCTATAACTGGAGATGGTTCTGATGGTAGTGGTGAAGCTGTTGGTGAAACTAGTGCTAAGCGTGGAGCTGACCTTACTACAGCCCATAGGCAGGAGCTGCAAATGAAGAAGGCAAAGCTTGTAACCATGCTTGATGAGGTACGTACATGTATATCTGTGTGTATGTGTGTGTGTGTGTGTGTGTGTGTGTGTGTGTAAAACAAGTTGCATACTTCTGTGGCTGCTTTCCTTTGATGGCTGCTTTAGATTTTTTACCTGTCAAAATAGAAAACATTACCCGCTTTCCTTTCAAATGCTACATGTAAATTCACGTGTGCTGTTTCCACAGTAAATAATGTTGAAATTAAGTACTTTGATTATAAGTAGAGTAAGGTCTTCGTCACTTGATTTTGGGATCATCGAAAACTGAACTCATCACTAAAAATTCTTGTTACCACTAAATCTATACAATCCGTACATTTTCCTTTCGGTAGTGACCTATGTGTATAATTCTCCTACTAATATATATCTTGAAGATGAAAATGAAGAAGAGATGGTAGCTTGGCATGGTGGAAATTATTGTAGAGCATGAGAGACTTTATTTCCATTAATACAAACTATGTATGTTCGTCTTTTTATGGCAGTTAATTAAGTTAGGTCCCAGTCAAACAGGTCCATTAACAAGGTCAATTTCATGGCAGCCGTAGTTATATCAATTACCCCAGCTGTTTTTCTTGTTTCTTCCTTTTTCTTTTTCTTTTTCTTTTTTCTTCTTCTCTTGTGGTTGTGATAAATTATTTGGTGAAATGCAAGTTGATGATCTTATAACCTGAAACATGCAATAAAGTCACAGTCCTGCTTTCTTTCCTTTTCCATCCCTAGACTAAGTGCTCAAGTCTAATGTGGTCCTATTGTACTTAATCTGTCTCTTGCTTTGGAAACTTTCTAGGTGGACCAAAGATACAGGCAATACCACCACCAAATGCAAGTAGTAGTTTCCTCATTCGAGCAAGCAGCAGGATACGGTGCAGCGAAATCATACACTGCCCTAGCATTACAGACTATCTCAAGGCAATTCAGGAGTCTTAAAGACACAATCGCTTCACAAATCAGGGCCACGAGCAAGAGCTTGGGTGAAGAGGATTGCATTGGAGCAAAGGTTGAAGGTTCAAGACTAAGGTATGTGGATCATCAGCTTCGACAACAGCGAGCACTACAACAACTTGGAATGGTCCAACACAATGCTTGGAGACCCCAGAGAGGATTGCCTGAACGTGCTGTTTCAGTTCTTCGCGCTTGGCTCTTCGAGCACTTCCTTCACCCGTATGTTCCTCTGATAAGTAGTGCAAGAGAAAATATGAATATAGTAATAACCATTATGGGAGCTTCACCTAACAGATTGAACTAATCTTTTAGACGAGGATCCAGTAATGGTTTTCATTATATGATCTTACAAGTATGGGAATATATATATGGCATCATTATTAAATATGCGTGCATTGGCTATTTCTTAGTTTGATTTTGTGACAAATGTTTTGCTTCTGGTTGATCAACACAGTTATCCCAAGGATTCTGATAAGCACATGCTTGCAAAACAAACAGGGCTTACTAGGAGCCAGGTATGAACTCTAATCCTCCTCAATATCAGCCGCAATTATATATATATTCAGCAATAAATTATAGGGTAGGTGATTGATTTCCTTCTTCTGCTATGAATCATTATCCAATATGAACTACATATATGAACTGATCATGTATATGCAGGTGTCTAATTGGTTTATAAATGCTCGAGTTCGGCTGTGGAAGCCTATGGTTGAGGAAATGTACTTGGAGGAAATCAAGGAGCGAGAGAAGGATGGTTCTGAGGAGAGTGGAGGTAAAAATGAGAACAAAGAGTCTGGGTCCCATTCTAGTGCACCAGGAGAGAGCAGTACACATCACATGGATCAACTTAAGGGAGTAGTACTTCAATCAAAACAACCTGAAAAACCCACCAACCATAATGGTTCTCCTACTAGATTTTCAAACCCAACAATCTCAATGTCTCCCATGGGAGCATCCTTTCAACAGCAAGCTGGTTTTACACTTATTGGGCCAGCTGAAATGGAAGGAATTGCTCAAAGTTCAAAGAAACCAAGGAGCGGTGACATGCAGAATTCTCCAAGTAGTATCCTCTCCATGGACATGGACGTGAAACATGGTGAGACAAGTAGGGAAATCGGTGTGAATTTTGGTGGTGAAAGGTTGACCAAGGATGGTTATCCTCTAATAACTGGCAGCAATGGATCTTTTGGAGCATATCCAATGGGAGATCTTGGAAGGTTTAACATTGAGCAGTTGACCCCAAGATTTAGTGGAAATAGTGTCTCCCTCACTCTTGGCTTACCACACTGTGAGAACCTTTCTCTTTCAGGAACTCAGCAAAACTACCTCTCCAGCCAGAACATTCAGCTGGGTGGAAGAAGAATAGAAATTGGAACCAGTGAACCTGACTTTTCTGGGATTAACACCTCACAAAATTCTCACTCCAGCTCTGGTTTTGAGAGTGTTGACATTCAAAACAGAAAGAGGTTTCCTGCTCAACTATTACCAGATTTTGTGGCCTGATCAATTCGATATGTACTTAACAATTCATACTTCAAGATCTCAGGTAACATGCATGTGCAAGTAACAGCTCTCTCCTTTCTAATGTACCCTGGCCTATAGAAAGAGAAGCTAAAGAAAAGCTTACAAGCATGATGATTGCTGCAAAGCAAGATGAAAAGGCAGTGTAGCTAGGTTTTAGTTATAGAGAACAACTAGCTAGTGTTCTTACATATTGCTTAGGGGAGGATTGAGTTCATAATTAAGGTTAATTAATTAAATGATTGTATATTATATTCTACATTGGGGCATAGTTATATGGAAATTAGGATTTCATGGATATGCAAAATGGGTTATTTCATATTTGGGTACGCAAATCTCCCAATCCCTCTATTTGTATATGTGTATTGGTGTAGTAGATTACCACGTAGATGACTTGCGTTATGTTGCGTCTATTTTTTTTTATTATTATAACGATGTAAATATTTTTTAAAAACAATTCTAAGATTTTGATAAGCTAGATGTGGTTAATAAACTCGATTAATGACATGATTAAAAAATAAAATATTAATAAAAAATAAAAAGAAAAAAAACCAATAGTGATTCAATGCAAAAAATAAATATTTTTTAATATTATAAAAATATATATGTACAATATTTATAATATTCATAAAACGTTTCAATGATTTTACTTGTATACTATTCATAAGACATCCTCTAATTTTTTTTAACCAAGAAAGAAAAAAGTTTAAAAGAAGCTTATGTTTAGAAATTTGATAATCAGATTAAATCTTGATTAATTTAATAATACGATAAAAAAATGAGACAACAATAAAAAAACTAAAAATCAATGATAAAGTATGAAATTGAAAAAAAAAAGACAAAAAAAGATTTCAATTCCTATTAACTTTTCAAATTGCATGAACAATATAAAAGAAAAAAATATTATGCAAGGTTGCATGTATTTAAATTTTTATAAAAAAACAAAAAACAAATTCAATTTATTAAAAATCTCACATATGAATCATACCAATCTCTTTAAAAATTAAACACATCTACTATCATAAAAAAAAAAAAACAATTGCAATATAAAAATGGCTAAATTAACAAAAACAATTATAGATAATGTGTATTAATTAAATCAAATACCAAAAAATTATTTTTTAAAATTCATGAAAAATAAGGCATCAATTAAAAAAAATCATACTTTTTTAAAGAAAAGAATTAGGCCAAGTATTGCAGGGTCTGGTAAGTCAGGCTTAGCGCTTGGCCCTTGAAGCTATGGTTTGTGCGCGGGCTTTTTTTTTTTTAAGTTTAATTAATGGGGCAGACGATGCCTCGTTCGCTAAGCTCAAAATTCAGCCACTGGTGTGGCCGGAAAAACGAAGTTCTTTTTTCACCCTAAAAATTCATTTTCAACTTATTTTTGACTCAAAACACCTAGAAAACACCGTATGAACCTTGTTAAATCAATCCATGATCTCTGAAAACACACACACAAAAAAAGATTTGAAACCCAAAATTAACCTGAAACTAAAAAATCTTCTCAAGTCTAGATCTTATTTTAGGTGTTTTCAAGGTAAAAAAAAACACCTAATCATAACCGCCTCATATGGAAGCATCTAACACAATGTACGACTATTTTTGTGATCTAAATCGTCACCAATGAAAACATTCTCTCTCTCCGCTGGAATCCAGCGATTCCCTCACTCTCCTCCAACCATGAAAAGAACTTAAAAATGAAGTATGATATCAAAATGAAATTTTTAAAAATTACAGACTGATAACCTAAAATTTAAAAAATATATAAGGGATAAATCGCGCAAAATAAATTTAACAATTATAATAATTTTGAGTATTAATACTTCTTTTCTTTGTCTTTGTTTTTTCAAGACATGACGTACGTACAAACATATAACTTTCTAACCAAAAGATTTAATCAACTTTGTATTTATTTATTCTTTTTATCTCCAATCAATGATTCTTAGAAATATGCCATACACTACTAAAACTAGTCCAATTGTAATTGAAATTTGTAACTGAGAATAAATTGGTCGCAAATGTTTTTTACTTTTTTTTATTATTTCTGACCAGTTTGTGGCTGCACGCAAATCTGGGTCACAATTATTATTATTATTTGTGGTGCGGTCTCAACTCTCAAGCCATGTAGTCACAAAATCGGTTGCAAAGTTTTTTCTTTCCTTTTCCTTCTTCCTGAGTGTTTGTTGACAGATTTGTACCTGAATTTTGTGGTCATAATTAATCAATCACAAAGATCTTGGTCTCAAATACCTGAAATTTCGCGAAGAAACTTTGGGACAATAATTTCGCAGCAGTTTTTTTTTTTTCCTTTTGTTTACAAACTTTTTTTTTTAGTTTAACGTGGATGTCCGGGCCAGCTTGCGCGCACCTCGATTAATTTCACGGCCAAACTTTTGATTTATAAGGTTTTGTGATTGTGTTGAAGTCACAAATCAAGAGCTTTTTTACTGGGTAGTGAAAGAAATGTTTGTTTAGCCATACTTACGAAAACATTAAAAGTTTAAATTTAATATAAATGCAGTAGGGGTTTGTTTAAATGTGTATCTCACTTATATAATATACTCAATGTTTACATGTCTGCGCTACGCTATAAGTTAGATTAAGAAGTTTTTAAACATAACAAAAAAATATCAAGGTCATAAAAAATTATTTTTGTATTTTTATTATATCGGGCCCAACGAGTCAACCTTAAAATCTTATGATTCGACTGCTCGCCTAGTCCAAGTTTAAAATTAAATAATGTGAAGTTGTTCCAACATGACCCAATTGATTTAATTGGTCTAAAGGCATCCCGACTAACTGGTAAAAAAAAAAAAGAGAAAAAAATGAGAAAAAATAATAAAATTGACATAAAAAACCTTCGACCCAACTTCTTGCACAACCTAAATTTAAAATTAAATCAAATGAGAGTTGTCTTACTGTGATCCACTTGACTTAGTCAGTCTCCCTTAGTTAGTGAAAAAGGTTCAACACCTTATTGGAAGATTGGTTACCCTTAATAGATTCATTGCTTATTTTAAGGAGCGCAACTTGCCTTTCTTCAAGACTTTAAGAAATATTTCTAACTTTGAGTGGATATTAGAGTGTCAAAAAGCCTTTGAAAAACTCAAAGTGGACCTCTCATCGCTTATGGTTTTATCATAAACAAGGGAGTGTGAAATTCTCTTTCTCTAATTACGTGCATCAGACTTGGTTGTTAGCGTAGTGTTTGTAAGAAAGGAAGAAGGGATCCAACTCCCAGTCTATTACTCCAGTAAAACTCTTTATAATGTTGAAACCAAATATTTTAAAGAAAAAATAGCTTTATTTTGTTAGTGCCTCCCAAAAGTTGAAGCTTTATTTCCAAACCCACCAGATCATAGTATTGACAAATCAACCTCTCTAGCGAATCCTTTATAAGGTAGACATGTCAGGGCATTTAACCAAGTGGACAATAAAGTTGGGCTTTAACCAGGTGGACAATGCAGTTAGGCGAGTTTGGCCTCCAATATAGACTTAGGCCGGTTATAAAGGAATAAGCTTTGGTAGATTTCATTGTTGAATGTTCTTTTGATGAACTTATACTTGATAAACCGAAGTCTCCATCAAGCATTGACCCCACTTACTGATCCAACAGCTTCCTCAAAACCCATAGTGATTGTCGTAACCAATTTTGACCCTTATTTTTTTTGTATATATTTCAAAACAATTATAAAAATACCAAAATATATATATAGTTCTTTTTAGTCATTTCATCATTTTGTGTAATTTTATGTCTCAAATTAAGTTAGGAATTATCATAAAAATCATTAAAAAAAATTAAAAATACAAAAGAAACCTAAAAAGTAAAAACAAAAAAAAATAGTTAGCGAACATTTGGACTAATAATTGAGTTTCACAAATCAAAGATTTAGTTTGGGAAGTTCAATTAGATCCAATAATGATTTATGTTGTAATTGGAAAATTATTGGAAGAGAAATTGAAGACAAAAAGACTTAATTTGATTTTAATTTGGCCAAGATTGGAAAGATTAAAAAGCCAAGGATGAGTTTGAAACACTTGACCAGATTAAAAAGTCAGTTAAAGGCTTATTTGAAGAGAAAAATCAAAATTGAGAGTTAAAAGGGATCAAAATTGCATAATTTTGAGAACTAAGGATGGATTTGTAATAAATGGTTAAATTTGGGGTCCAAATTAATTAAATCAGGGATGCAATAGAAAATAGAAAAACAATTTAGGAATTTTGGGAAACCAAGGACTAAATTTGAAATGTAGCTAAATTGGAAAGATTAATTTAGGGATTAAATTAAAAGAAAACCTCAATTTAAAGTTATTGAAAAAACTCAAAATCCAAGAACTATAATTAAAAGGATAAAATATTCAGCGACCAATTAATTTAACTTTGTTTCAGTCCTATTTTTTTCTAGTCCAATTAATTCTGATTGAGTTGATTTAATTTAATTCAATCCATTTAATTTATATTTTAGTTCAATTAAGTCTAATTGAATCAACCCAAATCAAGTAATTAAACCCAGAGATTGCAATTTATAGCTCCTCAAACCCAATTTCCAGCCAATTTTGTTTAGTAATTAAACTGAATTCTACATTTACAAGTTCTCACATTCTAGCTCAATCATTTTGGGATTCTAGAATTCCTGTCCAAATCTTAAATCAATCCCGCAAATTAAATTCAAAAATTATTTTCACAAGCTAGGGGCATACT
>Ga0307508_10007082_pt1 | contig 10453 bp, 9 predicted proteins | sample 9_EM_MG_FD_203089 | JGI IMG/M metagenome (GOLD analysis project Ga0307508, IMG submission 203089) | Populus trichocarpa ectomycorrhiza microbial communities from riparian zone in the Pacific Northwest, United States - 9_EM | ecosystem: Host-associated > Plants > Roots > Unclassified | place...
AACCTTTCCGTTGTCTGATTTTTACAGGAGGCGTCTTCAAGTTTGGCTTGGGCCTGCTGTGTTTCTGACTTTTCCCATTCACACGCTTTCCACCATAAGCATCTTGATCACTGGCTTCATCCATCTCATTATCAGCATTAGAATTTGCATTCTCAGCATTCTCATCTGCCATGTGGTCAGGATGCTCTCTTCTCAGATGAAGTTTGAGCTTGTATTCATGGATGTAGTCCTTTTCACACCCTTCGTAAGGGCAAATGTATGGTCTATCTGATGAAGCAGAGCCATAAACCCCAGAAGGAGGCTTGGGATTTTTCAGTATCCTCTCTGGAGGTGTAGCATATCTCACCACATCCGGTGTCGGATTCTGTAGAATTAAAGAAGATTCTGAGAATCAGATTGCAATTTTCATATTTCAAAAGTTGTTTTTCATAAATAACTTACGAAAAAATAAGTTAAAATAACTTTAAGTTAGAATTATGATTGATAAAAAAAAAATACTAAAAGTAACTTTTTTTTAAAAATGGATGTGGTATAACTTAGAAACCAAAAGTTAAAAGTTAAAAATGTAACTTTTGATTCAATAAAAATTGTGACTTGATTTTGTAACAAACTTTTGTCCAACTTATTTCAAAGGCATAGCCAAATATTGAAAATTGTTTTCCAACTTAATTTCTATGACACTAACAAACATCAGAAAATAATCCACTTTCCAGAAATCCACTTTCCAAGGAAACTACTTCCCGACAAACAAGGGTCCAAGTCAAAAGTTATTTCTAACCCAACACATTTATGGCTTTTCCATGAGTCAACAGTTAAAATACAAAATCAATTTGCAAAATTCATACCAAACAGAACCTGATACTTGGGCCAATCCCCTAACCCACCCCAAAAAAAAAAACATCCTCGCAAGAGTGAATCAATCCCAAACAATAATCTAAATCAATCTGACCTGTATGGTATATGATATAGTTTCAAGGGTTCCAAGACATTCAGCATTTACAATTGAGTAATGATCCATCCTCCATAATCATAGGTTTTGTCATCTCCACATTGTCTTGCATACAATAAGTATTTATTTTAAAAAATTAATGTAAGTCAATGAATGCATCAAGGTGGAAAACTATGCCTTCACCATATGAAAGACATTGCAAATATTATCGGTTTGTTCAAGAGCATCAGAGTGCATAGCATATGTTGATCCCCGCTATAAAAGACTACCAGTTATGAAAGTAAATGAACAGTGGAATGGCACATCAAAAACATTACAAGTGAAGGAATGGAACCAACCTTTTCATGATGAGATGCGATGTGGTTCTTCAGCTTGTATTCATGAGCATATCTCTTTCCACATTCTGAGTATGGACAGATATGATAGTTTTCTTGTGAATGTGTTTTCATGTGAGATCTCAAGTTGAAGTCCAAGGAGAATGCCTGCATCAAACAAAATCAAGCTTAGATAGAAGTACTGCACTGAATAATAAGTGGTGCATCCACCACAACACATGTAAAGAAGACATCCGAAGCACATGACATACAATAATGTAAAACAAGTCATCAATCTGTCACGGATGATATCTCTCACAAAGCCTAGAACACTGAACACAACAGTTTTCTGCCTTAGATTCATGCTTAACTTGAAGCAACTGTTTCCTTTGAAGCTCCCAACCATCTGCCAAGGGCAACAATCAACAAACAAACAACCACCCCTTCCCTGTTTTTTAAAAAATAAAAACAAAATAAAAGAGCAGAGGGAAAGAAGGTTTCGTAACCTATCCAGTCTCCAAACCAACCTATCCAGTCTCCAAACCTAGTAGTCCAAGGCATATTAAGTTATGAAAGACTGGAGCTGTTTTATAAAACAATTCTAATTGAAAAAGGAAATCAGGAATTCCTGCACAAATGTGGTATTTCTCCAACTGATTGTTTCCCATGAATTTGGAAAACCCAGTTTCTGATTATAAGTTGTTCACTGCTTTCTGAATGAAAAATAATATGCAAAGATGACAGTCTTTTGTTTTTAGATAAAAACAAATTTTTTATATATATAAATAGATGCATATCCAATTTTCCATTAGAGAATGAAAACCAGAAATGAAGAACAAAACTGAAATTGGAAATGAAATTTTTTTTACAACTTAACTGTCTCCAAATTGCTGAACTTAAAATATAGGTTCAAAGTATAATTGCAGAATTTGGAAAAATCAACAAACTGGTTGTTAAATGAGAATTACAAATAATAAGAAACCTGAATGTAAGACAGTAATGGAAGACTAATTCGGGCACACAAGAAACATAAATAAGTTTTACTTTTATAGAGAACATAACAATCTAACCATCAACTAATTACAAGAAAACAGTTAGTGAAAGATTTATCACCTTACCACAGCCTTCATGAGGACATACAAAATCTCTTTCACCAGTATGAATTAAGAAGTGTCTTTTCAACTTGGAACTATCTAAAAATTTCTGCAGCATATACACACCACGTAAATGCCATAATACAAGTTTAGAAAGAGGAAATAGTAAAAGAAAACTTATGAGAAATATAACATTTGAAAGCTAAACATAGAGTGAAAATAAGCTTTTTGCTAAAAAATTACACTTAAGCATACACTGGCTCAATCATTACAGAAATCTATGCCATATATGCAGGTTCGTTTTTCAACAACAAATAAATTTGACCACTCTTGTTTTGCCCATTTAGTGTTGATGGCAATGGCAAGTCCGATAAAATTTTAATATAAATTTGGTTGTGGCATCTAGGTATAGGAGTCCAATTCTATATCAAGCTAAAAGCCAAAAAAATAACTCAAGTCCTTTGAAAAAGCATTTAAGATTTCCAATCAAAACAGGGATGAGCAGCCAGCCATGAAAGTAATGATCTAAGAAATTCATCTGAATTAATGTCAACAGCATAAAAGCTCTACTGTTCCTCCGACTCCAGTGCACTTGTTCTCCAGCCAAGAATGGGGTACTAAGCCAGGCCAACCTACCCAGATTGTCTTTTCTAGTACCCTTCTCCAACTCTACTAATAAATCTAGTAATTCCATACAAGAAGAAGACAGAGGATGTTGTAGGCACATCAAAAAAAAGAATTCAATAGTTAAACATCAGATCTTCCTGCTTGGACATGCGTCCCAAGGGAATCGAAAGATACTTCATGCTAAACATATTTTTTTGGTCTATAAAATTCCCCTGTGGTCACTAACCAGCCAAAAAAAACACCATGGATTTCCTATAGAGAAAATGAACTTCCAAAGAAAGCACCAATCCTAGTATTATGACACTTTATTTAAGGAATTCTCCTAAAACATATCACTATAAGAAATCCAACACATCCCATCAACCAAGTTCAATCACTTTCAGTACTGGATGAATTCTTAAGAAAGAAACTATTGACCTGAACTCCCTATCCCACAAGGCTCAATGAAAACAAGGCTCCCATCGCTCCCCTAACCAATTCTACCAGCAACCATAGAAGATAGCTCTGAAATCAATCTATCTTCCAAACAATTCTTCATATCTGGCAGAAAATATTAGCGCGAAACAAGAACCTTATGTTCAATTACGTCAACAATCCCACCTCCAATGAAGCATGAAGATCTTTCACTCTCAGATTAACAACAATTAATTTGACGAAGCCATTCCAAAAACATAACAAGACCTCAGAATTCATGCACTTAAACATAAAAGTTCAATGGAATAGAAGATCCATATAAAACGAAAATCAGAATATTCTTGACAACAACACTATGATTTCTTGCCTTCATTGTATCTTGAGGAGAAGAATGCTTTTTCGTTGACTGAGAACAAGAGTTATTGCAAAAATACAGATAGGTGGAGTGCAGACAATTAACAATCTCTTACATTAATCACCATGCAAGGTCAACTTAACATCCAAAATAAGCTGCAAAGTAAAAACAGTTGATGTAATGCATTCAGAGTCACTAGAGAGTTTTGTAGGAAGATATCAATCATCTAATTCAAAAGTTCCACAAGAGGATCTGCCCTCTTTTTTAACCTTGGCAGAGTCCCGCTTCATGCCAGCTCATCTATGAACAAAATCTCAGCTGAAATCATAGCGGGTAACATAGACATTGAACCAAGAAAGTAAACACGACATGGTATGCATACAAGGTACAAACACTCAAAGGTTTCACCAAAAAAATCACAATATCTTCAAGAAACAAAATAAAACCTAAAAAGGTTAAGTTAAGCACCTTTCCACATCCCTCATAGTGACAAACATATTGTCTCTCTCCATGGATATGAGAATGCTTCCTCAAAGCACCTGCATCGATAAAGGTCTTTCCACACCCTTCAAAACTGCAAAGGAAAAGAACTTCAGTAGTAGGCTCTGGTTCTGGCTCCGGTGCCGGGGGCTCTTTTGCCTTTTCTTTCAAGACATTCAATTGATTCTCTGTAAGTAACAGATCAAAGAAGAGAGTTAAGTAAAATTAGCATAATCAAACTAATAAATAAAATTTCATTCGACTGAAAAAGCTCTCAAAAAGTTTATCTTCCATGACTGCAAGAAGGCTCTACAAAACAAAACCTCAGCAAAGCAAATCAATTGCCAAGTCTTACATTGTTTACATTGAACTGCTATTAACTCAAGAGACAAGCATATTATTGATGATTTCTCAATAGATTTGTACAAAGAAACATATCAGATTTTAATTATAACAAGAAAAAAAAAGATTCAGACTTGCATAATTTACCTGCAACCCATTTGAAAAGAGAACACTTTCCACCTGTTGCCACCACATCTTGAGGCACCCTGGGACAACAAAAGCAGCATCGATCAGATTGTTGGCTTAACTCTCATCAGCCCAAGTTCCAAAAACAGAACACCTAACCTAGATCTCCAAAGAAACCAAACATAGAAGAGCTAAAAGAAAAGAAAAAATAATTGCTTAACCGAAACAATCGAGTCTTTTGGCTCCTAAATCAGAAACCCAAAACAAATAGCAATGAAAAGAAAGAAATATAATTGTAAAAAAAGTAAAGATAAGAGAATTAGTGAAATTACCATTCTTTGAACCATTTAACAGCAGGAGTCTTTGATTTGATAATGGGGCGTCTCTCGAATATATTGTGAGTGAACTGATGATGGTGATGAGCCTCCATCTTTTTCTTCAAAGAAAGCAATAGGTACTTTGATTTAATTGAGGTTAAGGGTTAGGGTTTGCATGAGAGAGGGGGACAAGGAGATAGAAGGAAGATGAACAGTATAGAGCTTCAACGGTATCCCTGTCTCTCGAGAAAGCCAAGACTCGGCCGGCTCGGTAATGCACTTTTTATATGTTAGTTTGGTTAACTACAAATCAGTAACCTGAATATGATAGAGATTGCAATCCAGTCCTTAATTGATAAGTTCTTGCCATCGTGCTCATCTAATTAATAGATCTAGGTTCATCAACTATAAATTAATATTTGGTAAACTAATAACTTTAATTAAATGATATTTTTATTCTGTTTTTATTAAATGTAAAGTTTAAATAATATCTCAATTAATTAATAAATTTTCATGATTATAAAGGTATTAATTTATAGAATTTTAACTGTAGTTTATTTATAAATAAGTTTGTTTAAAATTTTAAATTATAAGCACCAAATAAATAATTGATAAAAAAATTTAATATTTCACTTGGGTGAGCAAAATAAATGAATTATTTAGAATATTCATAAAAAAAACTTGAATTAACCAAAAAATAGTTATTCAAGAAATTAAATTTAAACTAAAAAAAAAAAGAGAAAATTTAAAAAAATAATTTGGTTTTGGTTTCAGATTTTATAAACTAAAAAAAACCCTACTGAAAATCAAACTAAAAAAGTGAGACTATATATAATCAAATCTGACCAAAGAGCTAGTTTTTGTCTCACAAAAATCAAGACTTAAATGAAAAATGCTCAACTTTATTTATGTATTTATTTATAGCTCATTTTAATTATAAAACTTTGGCAAAATCAAACTGTTTAGTTTGGTTCTTTCATTTGGTCAATTCAAAAAAAAATTATAATCAATTTGGTTGAATTTTTTTATTCAAACCCAATTGTTTAAATTGATGTTTAAAACTAATCTGAGTTATTATTAAAAAAAATTCTAATTAATCTAGGAATTCTTGATAAAAAAAAGAATTTATAATAGACTAATTTATTAGAATTCTTATTTAATTAGAATGTTAGATTTCTTATTAGAGTTTAATAGGATTTAGAGTTTATAAGAGTTTTTAATATTAACTAAAAGAGAAATCCTAGTTAATGTAGGAATCATTGATGAAAAATAATTTGTAATAGACTAATTTATTAGAATCCTTGTTTAATTAGAATGTTAGATTCCTTATTAAATTAGAATTTACTTTAAGTAGTTTAATTCATTTATTATCTAGGACTTGGGACCTATAAATAGACTTATTATAATCTTAAACATTATATACAGTATAGAGAGATATAGAGAAGAGCTATAAAGGTGTATCTTTTGAAAAAACTCTTAATGAAATATCATTCTTCTTCTTGTTTTTTAACTTTATTCTTATAAATTAGCTACCACACCCTATCCTTCTTTTCCAACAAGTGATTTCAGAGCTTAGGTTTAATTATTTAACATGACCAATTCAAACTTTCCACTTTAATATCCTAGGTTGACAAAGGACAACTATGAAACTTGGAGTATTCGAGTAGAAACTTGGCTAGATTCCCAAGATGCATGGGATATGATTGAAAAAGGCTTTGAGGAGCCTATAGATATAGCAACATTGACTTTATCCCAAAGGGAGGTCATGCAAAAGGCATGAAGGAAGGATCAACTAGCACTAACAATCATCTACCAATGTCTGGATGACATCACTTTTGAGATAGTGGTCAATGTAACCACCACGAAGCAAGCATGGAAAGTTTTGCAAGAATCAAACCAATGAGCTGATAATGTGAAAAAGGTACGTCCACAAAAACTACGTGGTGACTTTGAAAAGTTACATATGCTTGAATCAGGGAATATTTCAAAATACTTTGCAAGAATTTTGGCCATATACAATCAAATAAAGAGATATGAGGAGAAGATAGAAGAGACATGTGTGGTAGAGAAGTTCCTACGCTTGCTGCAAAAGAAGTTATATTATATAGTGGTCGTAATAGAGTAGTTGTAAAATATGAATATTTTTTCAATATAAGGTCTCATGGGAAAATTACAAGCCCATGAGGAAAGAGTCAATAAGATTCAAGAGGATGTAGGTGCACAAGCACTTTTTTCAAAGCAAGATGGTTTTGAATAATTCCAAGGAGAAAGAGGAAGATTTGGAAGAGAAATCCGAGACAGCCTTAATAGATCAAATGGTCGACCGAATGAAGGGAACCGATTGACCAGTTTAACTAGCAGCAGCAATCCGAGATCTAGATTTGACAGCAGGTTTGACAAATCAAAAGTTAAATGCTATAATTATCAAAATACAGGTCATTATGTTAGGGATTGCTAGTGTCCAACCAAGAGGGTTGGAGAGAATGCAAATCTTGTGATAAAAGAATAAAAATAAGCCACTATACTACTAGTGCATAATGAGAAAATGCAAGACAAAGAGAACATGTGGTACCTAGACAATAAAGCCAGTAACCACATGTGTAGAGATAAACACAAGTACATGGAGCTTGATAAAGCTGTAAATTGTGTTATCTACTTATCAAATAGATGTCCTACTAAAAGCTTGAATAGCATGACTCCAGTACAAGAAGCATGAAGTAGAAGAAAACCAAGTGTCTCTCAATTGAAAGTTTTTGGAAGCATTGTCTATGTGCATATAAATGATCAAGTAAGGACCAAGCTAGATATCAAAAAAAAAAAAAGGACCAAGCTAGATGACAAGAGCAAAAAGATGATCTTTGTAGGTTATGACCAAAAGTCCAAATGATACAAACTTTACGGCCCTAATGAAGGAAAGATGGTGATTAGTATAAATATTGAGTTTAATGAAGAAAAAGCATGAGATTGGAAGGTAAATGATGGTGAGAAATATGACTTCTTATCGACTCTTGATGAAAAGGAGAAGATCATCAAGAACATATAGTTATACCTCCACAAACACCAATCAACGTAATTTCTTTTTCTTCTAGTAAAAGCTCAAATAGTGGCACTCCACCAAGAAAAATGAGGAGCCTTGATAACTTATATGAGGTAACTAATCATATTGATAATGATGTAACATTATATTATTATCTTGCTACTTGTGATACTATAGTTTTTGAAAAAGCGATAAATGATACAAAATGAAGAATTGATATGGATGAAGAGATTGCATCAATTGAGAATAATAACATATGGAAAATTGGTTCCTATATCAAAAGAAAAGAAGTCAATAGGTGTTAAGTGGATCTACAAAGAAAAGAAAAGGAAGTCAATAGGTGTTAAGTGGATCTACAAAGAAAAAAAGAATGTCAAAAGAGAAGAAGAGAGGTACAAGGCGAGATTGGAAGAAAAAAAAACTATAGTAAAAAATAAGGAATTAATTACAATGAAGTTTTTGCTTTAATTGATAACATTAAAGGTAAGCTACAAGAAATTGAAGATGTATAAGCCTGAAAGTTAAACTCATTTGTAAAAGTTATGAATCTAGTTGAAGGTTTAGAAACACAAACATGGTTTGAAAAAATAAAATTAATGTTGAGTATAATGATGAAACTACCTTCATTAATTTTTGATAATGATGAAATACAAACAATATCAATGCTATTAAGGCAAGATATCATGAAGAGAAAGAAAAGATAAAAGAATTATGACAGTTGATATAAAAAAGAGCTATAAAAGTGTATTTTTTGATAAAACTCTTAATAAAATATCATTTCTCTTATTCTTCTTCTTGTTCTTTAATTTTGTTCTTATAAATTAGCTATCATACCATATTCTTCTTTTCCAGCAGCTTGAACTTTTTTATAATTTATTTAATGCACATTTACAGACTTAGAAAGACATAACTAGTTAAGCTCTAGGGGGTGATAATTCATCAAATGCTTCGTGTATGGAATCCATCAATTGTTGTAGGAGCTAGCTTCATGTTGTTGTGCAGATATTGAATGACAGAAAACCCCCCGAGAGCTTAGGATTAACCTTTGAGCCAAGACTACTGGGAGGTTTAAAGAAAGGTCGAACATCAAACTCGCCTTTGATTGCTGCTTCAAGAAATCCCTTGGCAAATGGATCAATATATGGCTTTGCATTATCTTGTTGGCTGTGCTGTTATAGCATCTTGGCCACTTCTCTCAAACAGTATTGGAAGAACTTCCTGAATTATCTTTATGGAACAGTATCTTTTGTCTCTAATGCTCGCTGCATCACGATTTTTGCTAGTTAATTTCTTGTATATAGATCGAAAAATACGAATTTTTCCTCAAAATTCTCCATTGTATCATATCAATGGCGCGCTACAGCAGCTAGAAACATGACGGTAATGAGTCTTTTGCTTTTGTTTGTTTGTAGGGTAGCATTTGATCAATATTTCGTGAGGAAAAAAAAAGACAGAGTGCTAAGATAGAGAGTGCAGACAGATTTGTGTTGAAACAAAACAAAACGCAAAAAAACTATATTTTACTCTTACGATGTATGTCATCAAGCTTGTAATCGACAGAGAGCACGAGACAGAGTTGTGTTTGGTTGATGAATTGACAAAACAAAACAAAATACAACTATGTTTCACGAAACAATTTTTCATCAATGTAAACAAAATCAAACATGTCACAGAACATTAATACATGGGCGATATTGGCACATTCAAGGCTTAATTTCAAGATATCGAGAGTGTATAATATTTGATCAGCGACGCAAAGGAATTTCGTGAACATTCAATTCATTTGCTTGCGTCCCACTCTTCCTGGTTTCCTGGACGATGCATCAGCTAGCTATTAATAATAACCCTTTGGGCTTGGGCAGACAAAGGGTTACACAACTGGGTGCAACCCATCTTCATCAATGAAAAGATGGCAAAGAAAGTAGAAACATAACCTCTGATGCTGTATCCTTTGGGCACCCACTTTCAGGAATTTTCTGTTTGGAGACTACGTGCACTGCAGGTTGATTTTACACGCAAATTATATATAAACAGAAAAGAGCTGTGGCCAACCCCCTGACTGGTCATTGGCCAAAATGTATCAATAGTTAATTAGTCTTTTTTAAAAAAATAAAAAATAAAATAGCAAACTAACACAATAAAAGAAAAAATTAGGGAAATAGCACTTTTTTTTTTGTTGCGCTACTAGGATTAACGCAACCAAGTCGTGCTGCTGGGAGTTGGTTGCGCTATTTTCAATAGCTGATTTCCTGCATTTTTTTTCGTAGTTGTGTTAGTTTGCAAAAAAACTATTGTTGAATGTGGTATTTTGAAAGGAAAAAAGAAAAAAAGTCCAACATTTAAATAATTATTCGAGTGTAGTAATATAAGCCAATATCTCCCATAAATATGCCTTCAC
>Ga0307508_10007083_pt1 | contig 10452 bp, 17 predicted proteins | sample 9_EM_MG_FD_203089 | JGI IMG/M metagenome (GOLD analysis project Ga0307508, IMG submission 203089) | Populus trichocarpa ectomycorrhiza microbial communities from riparian zone in the Pacific Northwest, United States - 9_EM | ecosystem: Host-associated > Plants > Roots > Unclassified | place...
CAAAAGCAAAGCTTGAAGCCGAAAGGCTATGCAACGCCAACAACCGAATGGAACATTTTTCTGTTGTAGAAATGTGTGATGTGTGGACTACATCAACATTAGCGGAAGTTCTGAAATCTTAACTTGCCCTTAACGCGTCCCGGTCTATACTCCGCTTGCTTCCACCGGGACGCGTCCCGCGCTTCAAAACAAAATCAGGTGCTTCAATGACAAAACGTTTCCTAGAACTATCCGCAGCGTTCGCCTTCCTCTCGGCAATGGCGCTTGCCGGTTACAGCGCGGGCGGTCACCCGCATGAGCATTGCGAGACGATCGCGAGCGTCATCAAAATCGGAGGGCTCTGCAAATGATAATTGATCCGAGCGATAAATATGCGCGCTTTGAATTGGAGAGAATCAAATGGTTTCTAGGAAATGTTGATTTGACCGTGAAAGATGATTTCGGATTACACATTCAAGACGCTTATAACGCCGTCACCAAAGCGTTAGATAGTTTGCCTAAGAAATCTAAATGGCCGTTAAATAAAGATGGTCTGCCGCACGATCCGCGAACGGGAAAACTTGTATGACGACGCAAAAAGAAATACTCGACGCGATAACTTCTGATTTGATTTCACTATACATCAGAGGCTCGATCTCAGAAGTTTATTTCGCAGCCTCATTGCTCCGCCATGGTTACAACGCGCGTGATGCCGTCGCGGAAATCAATCAACAACGCCCTAACCGCGAAGAATATCACAAACATTTTGGAGGTTAAAATGGCTAGAGTTATTACGGCCATCGATCTGGATGCTAACGTGACGATCGTGACTGGCGATCATATCGAATTTGATAGCAATTCCTTAGTTCAAATTTCAATCGCGCGCTCTCTCAAACGCATAGCCGACGCGCTAGAACATCCCAAGAAATTGGATCGTGACGATGCCAAAGAACGCGCCATTAGATTAACACGTCACCTCGAAAGCGCAGGTGAACTAAATGGCAATGATCACGCCTACGTCGCACACGAAATCATGCAGGAACTTCTCCGATGAAACTTCAAGCCTGCATCGGTTCCAGCATGTCAATCATGCACATCCGTGACGCGGAAACCACGCGTGTCATGAACGGTGATCTCGTGCTTTGCAAATCGACGGTCGCGTTTAAGGATTATCGCGGCACCCTCCGAAACAATCTGATATGCAGCAAATGCAAACGTGCCGCTTTGATGCAACTTGGTTTGCCGTTGGAACGGGTTTTTCTTGGTTCCGAAATCGGCGTTTGGGAAGTTATTTAACCATGCCCCAAACCCCCGAGCGCACTATTCTATTCCATTTCATCTGCTCCTCGGAGCACCACCATTGCATGGTGATTTCAAACCGCGCTCCGGTAATCCTGGACCCTTCCACAAAATTCTGGATTGAAGAAATCGATCCGATCGTCAAACAAGAGCGCGGTCTGAAATGACGAAACTTGAATTTAGAGAATGTGACACGTGCGCGGCAAAACCGGGAACGCCTCCTTTATGCATTGGTTGTTTAAATAATCGCGCCGTTATCGCAACTCTGATTGCAAACGCAAGCCCGACTACAAACGTGCCTGACCCGCGCATGTCCCTCACCCTTTCCGACATGAAACTCCCGCGCGGCCGTCTTTATTTCATTGACGATCAGACCAAAACACGTGTAGAAATTTCACACAACGATGATGTTCGTTTGTGATTTACCCGACGCGTGACCGGGCCTAGTTCACGCAAAATACAGGTGACTTAAATGGCAACACGTTCCCAACGTTCAAAGCTCGTTCTCAAAGATCTCGGTGAGCCCGCGATGGTCAAGGCGCAACCCGAGAATGTCATGCAATATGCTCTCGGCACGTTGGTCGGCATCGCCACCGGGTTCATCGAACGCACCGACCCCAAAGAAGGCACCATCTTCGAAGGACTGAGCGGCACGTTCCGCTCGATCCCTTCGGACGAGACCAAGGATGAATTGGAAAGCGGCGTGCTTTTCATTCCCGACGCTTTCCACAATTTGGTGGCCGCGACGTTGCGTGATCTGCTCAAAACCGACCCGAACGCGCAGGTGAAGTTCGCATTCGAGATTTCCTCGATCCGCGCCAAGAATCCTGCCGGGTATTCGTGGAACTTCAAACCGATGATTGAAAGTGAGAGCGAAAATCCGCTCGATGCTTTCATCGGTTCGGTCGGAAAGTTGCAGATCAAGGACGGTCGCAAGGTGCTCGCCTTGGCCGCGCCGGCGGATGCCGCCAAGACGGCGCCGAAAAAATAGAGCGCACGGGATTTATCCAACGCCGCTCTATTTGGCCCGCCGTGCACTTCACCCCCGCACGGCGGGTTTTCTTTTCACAGTAATAAGGAGCTTCAAAAATGAATGTCATGGTGACCATGATTGAAAATGAAATTCGAGAAGCCATTTCGGATTATGTTTTCAAAAAATATGGTCTTAAAGTTTCACCCGCCAATTTGGGCGTCCAAACTAATACGGGAACTGGCTGGCAAAACGCCGATATCAGAGTTTCGGCTGAATGCTCTGCAATAGCTCAACCCCGTTATGAAAGCTAAAACCCATGAACGCCATAATCATATATTTCGCCATGGTCGCCGGTAATCCCAATTACTGTACGGTCCCGCGTCCTATCGCGGAAGTGCAGAAAACCTATCTCGAAACGGCAAGTCGTTTCAACATGAGAAAGCAGCATTGGCGCGTTGATCCGCGTCTAGTGTTGCCGACAACTCCGCTCCCTCAAGTTTCGGCGCCTGCGGTGGTCAGTGATGACGACCCGCGTTTTCCGGTTCTAGTCGTCGAATGTAAGGTTCTTCCGTGGCCGGGCGATTTGCCGTGAGAGCGGAAACCCTCCGCAACGTCAAGAAAGAATTGGAACGTGCGCGAAAGCTCCATCCGACCAATCAGCGCACGTTCGAACTGCTACGTCATTATGTCGATCGTCTAGAGCAACAACTGAAAGATGATGCTACAGCGATCGACATTTTCGCGACCGGAGTTGAGCTAATCACGATGGCCTTTCGCGTTGTCGAAGAGGGCGACGCGAAATATCGTTATGCGTCTTACCTGCAAAATCCGGGACCGTTGTGGCAATTTCGAAACGAAATGAGCGATGCAATAAAACACTATCGTGAAATACAGCGACAGGAGACAGAAGAAATCGCGGAAGGAATGAGAGAATTCAAACGCGATGAATTAGATGAACTTCTCTCGTTATCTTTGAAAAAGGAATAATCTCGTCCATTACATCATGAGGCTAAAATGAATACACAACTTTACGCCGGTATGATATTCGGTGTTTTGTTCATGGGTATAATCCATGAAATTCTCAATCAACTTACAACCAAAAAGGAACCCAATATGCGTCCTATCACCCCGCCTCCCGGCATGGAACAACAAATCCAATTCGTCCCAATCCCGAAACCTCCCGTCGCTCCGAAAGGTCGCACATGTTCCAACTGCATGCACTGGCGATCGGACGACGCGCGCCGTGTGGTGCAGGTCCAAGGCGGCGGCCAAGCGCAAGTTTCCGAACTGATCAAGGCCGGAATCAAGCTACCATCGTCGGACCATATCGCGACGGTTTCGATGTGCACTTATCTTCCGATGTGGAACGCGACTACCGACGATCATTGGTGCGCGCAGTTCGCCTTGGACACGCCTGAATTCCCGATGGCTTCACAAACCCTTGACGGCGCCTGACGAGAGCGCCCATAAGGAAGGCCCGCCCAGTGCTTCACGCTGGACGGGCCGGTCAAGGCGGATCAGGATCCGGGCTCGACTAAGGCCGATCAGGGGCGGCCACACATGGCAGATAGCAACAAAGTGCGTCGCGCGCAACGTGCGATATACAAATCAAAAATAAAAAAGCTTCAAGACGCTGGCCTATTAGGTCACGTCGATCTCAGACAAAAAGCTAATCCGAAAGCGATACGAGCATTCGAGCGCTACCGCTCATTTCTCGCTGGCAAGGACACGGCTGTTAAAGCGACAGACCGAAAAACCGCGCGGGCCTTGCGTAAGAAATTCGGATTGAAGGGAAGCGGCAAGACTATCGTCATTCCAAAAGAAAAGGGCGAACGTTATTCGATCACGGCCAAGGGTGAGATTACATCAGTCCGTCCCAATCCGGCAGAGCCGGGGACCAAAATCAAAAAGACATTGGGCCAGAAGTACAAGGTTCGAACGGGAAACGAGCGGGCCTATTATACTTTGCCGGAACGCAAGCGCGGTTTGGGACGTATTCAGCGGCGCACATTCGCCAATTTTGACGAGCTTCTCTATTATCTCAATGCATACGATATCAATTTCGATGATGTCGAAGAGTACATCGAAATCGAGGAAGTAACGCGCAATTCCAAACGCGCGAAAAATCTTGACAAGAAAATTCATAGTGAACGAACGGCGGCAATTGCACGGAAAAAGCGACGTGGCAAGAAACGTGTTGCGAAGAAAAAACGCAAGCCGATTATTGGCCGAAAAAAATAAATGGAGGATATCACCAAATACCTTGCACCGCTTGCGGTGCCAGCGGCTCCGACGACTGTAAAACGCGGCCGCAAATTTCAAAATGGTGAACGTGCTATGACGCAAAAAGAACGTGACGACAAGAGACACGCCGATAAGCGGGTTGAGCGCAAGCGCTGTATTGCCGTGTTGGATATGGAAACCGACCCGTTCGACAATGACGCGAGAACACCGATTTTTCCGTTCGTGTGCGAATTGTACTCAGACCAATTCGGTTCTATCGTCATCTGGGAAGAAAACCTAGACCGTTTTGTTATCAAAGTAGTCGAAGCAATCGAAAATCTTCCTGATCAATATACCATCTATGCTCATAACGGCGGCAAGTTCGATTTTCTTTTTCTAGTTTCAAAGTTACGCGGCGACGTAAAATTTAAAGGGCGTTCCATCATGGTTGCCAAGATAGGCGATCATGAACTGCGAGACAGTCTCCATATCCTGCCGGAAAAACTTGCTGCATGGAAAAAAGACACGTTCGACTATTCAAAACTAAAGAAAGAAAATCGTTACAAATTCAAACAAGATATTCTCGACTATCTCCATAGCGATTGTGTTTATCTATTCGACATAGTGAAATCGTTCATTGGTGAATTTGGATTGAAACTCTCTATCGGACAAGCTGCTTTCTCCGAGTTGAAAAAATCTTACAAAGTCGAACACATAACGGAACAATCAGATGATTTCCTCAGACGTTATTTTTTTGGTGGCCGCGTTGAGTGTCTTGCTGGCCGTGGTCTGTTTCATACGGATCATCGCGGCGATAATTATAAATTGTACGATGTTAATTCTATGTATCCTAGCGTTATGGCTTTTTATCAACATCCGATCGGAAAAGAATATGGATGGAGGCGGGGCGAGATATCCGATCAAACATGTTTCATTGATATCGAATGTAAATCCAACGGTGCTTTCGTGCGTCGATCCTCAGACTTCGACGCCGATGTTGCTACAGGTTTCGGGCGCTACTTCACAACGATATGGGAATATGACGTTGCTATGCGATACGGATTGATCGATGATCCCAAAATTATTGGGGTAGTCGATTTTCAATTGAGAAGTAATTTCTCGGCATTCATCGTGCCTTTGTATGAGCGGCGCCAGATCGTCAAAGCAGCGATGGCAATTCTGAAAGAACAGGGTAAAGAGGATACCACGGAATTCGAAGAGTTAAAGAAACAGGATTTGTTTCTGAAATATCTGCTCAATAACGCCTATGGCAAGTTCGCTCAGAACCCGCGTAACTTCAAAGAATTCTATTACACGAATGTCGGTGAAGCGCCTCCGAAAGAATGGATGCAATTTCTAGAAGAAATGAATGATGAAGACAAACATAAATATTCTTTTCCCGTTGAACGCACCGACGATTTTCTTGTGTGGAATAAGCCGTCTCCCGGAAGACGATATAATAATGTTGCGACAGCCGCTTCCATCACCGGAGCCTCACGCGCCGTTCTTTTGGAGGCCATACAAAATTCAGTCGATCCGATCTATTGCGACACTGACAGTCTCATATGCAAGTCTCTGTCTAATGTCGAAATCCACAAATCGAAATTAGGCGCGTGGGATCTTGAAGCCGAATTCGATCGTGTCATCATCGCGGGCAAGAAAACCTACGCGTGCGAAGTGCGCGGATATCCGGAAAATTCCGACAAGCGAATTAAGGTCCGGGCCAAGGGCGGCTCAGGTTTGAAGTGGCCGGATTTTGAGCGTATGCTCGATGACGAAATCATTGCTTCGATCAACAAGGCTCCGACGATCACCAAGACCGGTCAACAGCATTACATGCTTCGACGTATTCGCGCGACCGCTCCAAAACGAACTTCGCTTGTCATCCCGCAACGTCAGAGGATCATAAATGGCCATTAGAACGATTTTTCCGGTTGCACAAAATGCTGTACCGGAACAGGGATCGAAAGGTGTAGTCGTCAATTTCGATTTCACCACGATCAACGTTGTCAGTGGTGACTTGACGCAAGAACAGTCCGTCAACGGCATTTCCTATATTCAGGCGATGTGGATCGACAACCGCGCCAACGCGCAGGCTTTCGCAATCACATTCCTCGGTCTGCTCTATACGATACAGGTTCGAGCCGGGCGACAAGGTATCTATCCAGTTTTCGTGGCGCAAGGCGATGTCAAGTTTACCGCTGTTTCGAACGGAGCCGTGATCGTTCCGACGATCATGTTCAATTGTTTGATGCAACCTTGGTTTCAAGACGTATAGGGGAAAACGATGAAAAATTTTATTGACGGATTTCTCGAAACAATGCGCAAACCTCTTTCGCTCGTTATTTTAATGTTGTGCGCCAGTGCTCCTTTGTTTGCACAACAGCCCGTGGCAACACCTCCGATCGCGGCGAGCGTCGTAAATCCGGCCACGATTACTAATGATGTTACAGTTCAAGGTGATATAGCGTCTGGTGCCGCTGACAGCGGTAATCCGGCAAAAATAGGTTGTAAATACAATCTTACATTGCCGACCTTTGTTGATGGTGTTCGCGGGGACTGCCAGATAAACGCTAAAGGCGGTGTGTGGGTTCAAACTACTCAGTCGGCCGTGACTGGTTCTGACGGATTTTCTAATGCCAACCTTGGAAATTCAACGTCAGTTTCTGGCGCTACGCCGCTTTCAACGATAGTTGCACCTATGTTTTTCAACGGCACCACGTGGGACCGAATGCGCGGCAGTGCTACACAAGGTTTGCAAGTTGCACCGCAACCCTATCCGTTCGGTGCAACCGACATTATCGGAGGTTCGGGCACCGTTTCCAACGCCGTCGCTACCGCGACATTGACCGGCGTTGCCGCCAAATTCACTTATCTATCTCATTTCGACATCACGGCCAGCGGTTCTACAGTGGGCGTTTGTGTTACCGCGCAAATTACCGGGATCACCGGTGGAGGCAATTTTACCTATTTGTTTTGTACGCCTGCGGGGGCGGCATTAGGCGCGTCTCCATTATCAGCCAATTTTTCACCACCACTAAAGTCTAGCGCCGTCAATACCAATATTGTTGTGACACTTCCGGCGCTCGGGGCTGGCAATGTCGGTGCCGCCGTCAACGCAAATGGGTTCGTGCAATGATCACTCGTTTTTTCCTCGCACTTTGCGCATTCGTATTTCTTAGCGCGTCCCCGTTGCATGCTCAATCGTGCAACCCGCCCGACGGTTGGATCAAATCCAAGGGGACTTATTCAATAGGCAATGTTGCTGTATTCGGTCCCGACTGTGAAACGATCTCGGATGGTGGAGGTCCGCCGTCCGGACCATTTCGGGTTTATTCCAGTTCGACGCCGCTAACCCCCGGCATCGGTGATTGCGGTTCTTTGATTATATTAACCGGCAATGTTCAAACGCCGGTCAACGTCAACGCCACGACGTTTTATGGTTCGTGCCGATTATCATTTGTCAACGGCGAGCTTTATACCGGAGCGACGTGCTCTAATCCGTCGATCCCTTCCGGTTGCAGCAACGGTGGAGCTTCCGGGAAAATCTTCAATATTCCAGGCTTCACGCAATTTACGTTGTATCCCGGCCAATCGTTTTTCATTCAATCGGTTGGCTCAGGCGCGTGGATCATTGATCAACCGACCGCGATAGGACAGGTCTGGTTTGCGCCGTTCGCCGTTACCTTTTTCATTGATACTGCCGGAAGCGACACGGCGAGCGATGGTCTCGGGATAGGATCTCGCGCTTTCAAGACGCTTTCTCATTGTCTTGTGATCGCGCAGAGCCAAGTCTATACGCGCAATTTTGGCAGCATTCAATGCATGCCGACAGCGGGACAAGGATTTCAGGAATTCGTACAGGCTTTCTATCCGACGATGGGAGGCGGTACACTTCTATTTGTCGGCAATGGCTGTTGCTTTACGTGGAAACCGACCGCCGTTGGTGCATTGCAATTCGGCGATGGCATGCTCGTCGGGTTACAAAACGTAGCGCTTGACAGCAACGGTGTAATTGGTGCGACAAAGTTTGTCTCGGGACACAATCATGGTGTCCTTGACAGCAATACCAGCGTGTCAATTTCCGGGGGCGGCTCTGGCCCGGCGTTCGATTGTGATTTTGATACCCATTTCAATTTCAACAATGGTCTCACATCGGTCGGGCCGAATACGCAATTGTTCATGTTTTCAACTTGTTTGCGTTCGGTCTGGAATATCGGAGGCCCTTTCGTACAGACAACGTCTCCGGTGTTTTCACGTTGGGCTAACTTTAAATCCAATTCCACTATTTCGCTTGGAGGTAATTTTACATTGAGCGGCGCGTTTGGAGCCGGAACCAATGTCGCGTTATTGACAGGTGGTAGCGTGCTAATCAACGCGTCGGGCATCGCCAACGCTTCATTGCCCGGTGGAGCGCCCGTACCGTCGAACACCACCACGACAGGTTTTTCGGCGATCTGTACAGGCGATTGTTAACAAAAGGGCGCAAGCCCGTCTGGATTTGATATGCGCAATTTCGGTGGCGTTCCGGTTCGGCCGTTTCTTAGCAAATTAAATGTTGCCGCCGTCAAATTGCAGGGTATTCAAACTCAGGTAGTGCCGATCAATATCGATTGGCGTGATTATGGAGCGTCGTCTCTTCTTTCGAATATTGCCGTCGAAATCAATATAGAACAACAATCCTTTGTTGCATTGGATTTCATCCGCAGTGTTTACATTGACAATCTCGGATCAAATCAACCGATTTTCGTGGTCTTTCCGGACACGACTTACACGATCGTTGCAAAACCGAATTCGGAAGGATGGTACCCTGCTTATACCAACGGCAAAAAGCTTACCATCGTCGGACTTGGTTTTACGGATGTTTCAATTCCCACTTCCGAAATTTTGATCTCGAATGCGATTTTGCCTCCCGGAGTAAATAACGAGATTGACACGTCAGTTGCCTATTGGTTGGCATCATCGTCGATCACGCGTGGCACGACAATCTATAATCAAAATTTGGGAACGCCTGCGCTCGGCGATCAATTCACGTCTCAGACGCTTGACTTGAGTGTTGACGGTTTTACCGTGAATTGTTTTGGAACGCCTTTCCCCGGTTTCATTTACATCACTGATATGTACATCGGTATTTCGTCTTACACCGGAGGAGTAAATCCATGCGCCAATAACATATTTTTTGAAAGTTTAGGAGTTGCCGGACAATTCTATTCCGGAGGCATGTCGGTTCCAGGCGGCAATGCTACAATACCATTAGCTCCTCTGTTGCAAATGCAGGGGCAATGGAAAATAGATGCTTCACAGTTTTGGCGTGTTCGTAATGGTATTATCAACGGAGCGCCTGTAGGAACCGCGACGTTCAATTTCAGTTACACCAGCAACCCGACTTAAAATCAGAAAAGGAAATACAATGTCCGCTTTACAACAAATGGCCATGAACATGTTTTCCGACATGATCAAGAATTTACCTCCGGACGTGCAGCAAAAAATCGGTCAGATCAGCGAATTTACTGCTATGCTCGATCGGCGGCTTGCTTCGCTCGATCGCGACATGCAGGCCATCAAAACCCATTTGGGTATCAACGATGAAAGGACATTGGACAATGTCGGACGGATCAACGGACCTTGTGTCGCGAATGACGGCAACGGAAGCAACGTCGAAAGACCATGAGGCGCGCCTTGCCTCACTGGAAAAGGCGCCCGGATCGGCTCCCGTATCAGGCGGATTTTCGGATGACGAAATGGCGAAAATCCGTTTCGTGTTCGACAAGTATTTTCCGCTGGAAATTCCTCCGGCTCCGGTACCGACGACAAATCCGCAGTAGCCGTGAAGCTCGAAGATTTCAACGCGACGATATCAGGGGTGGTGGCAGACATGCCGCCACCTCCTACCAATCAACCGGAAAATGATTTAAAGCCGGATACCGCTCGATTACGTGATCAAGTTCTTTTTCTGACAGCACGTCTTGAAGCGGTGG
>Ga0307508_10007084_pt1 | contig 10452 bp, 9 predicted proteins | sample 9_EM_MG_FD_203089 | JGI IMG/M metagenome (GOLD analysis project Ga0307508, IMG submission 203089) | Populus trichocarpa ectomycorrhiza microbial communities from riparian zone in the Pacific Northwest, United States - 9_EM | ecosystem: Host-associated > Plants > Roots > Unclassified | place...
GTTCGGCATGGTGGCTGCCAATCGGCTTCAACCCCACGAGCGCTCTAACCATTCCTTCAAGCGGACCTGCCTTCGGCAGTCCGCTTAAGTCAAACGTTGGGCGTCACGATGAAGCACCTGCGTACACTAGTCGCGCTCCATTGCTCACGACTGCTCGACCTGCTCACAATCACACGGGAGACTCCATGAATGGCAAGGTGCTTCGATACAAGTTCGAGTCCAAATTGCATGGCTTCGGTGGCTTCGGGAAGATCATCAAGGGCTTCGACAACGATCTGCAGCGCGACATTGCCGTTAAGGTTCTGGCAGATGACAACGGAATCCTGCAGCATGTTGACAAGGAGCGATTCCGGCGTGAAGCGCGGATTCTGGCAAAGCTGTCGCACCCCAACCTTCCGGCCATCTACGATGTTGTCTTTGACGATGCCGCAACTAGTCTCCTGATCATCTTTCAGTTCATTGAAGGAAAGAACCTTCGTCAGCTGATGGTTGATGAAGCCAGGTGCCAGCTGAATGAAGTCAGAACCTGGTTCAGGCAGCTTGCCTCCAGCGTTGACTACGCACATGCGAACGGCGTCATTCATCGAGACATAAAGCCCGAGAACATCATCATCACACCCGACCGGGCAAACGCCTATTTGGTTGACTTCGGAATAGCCTTGTCGGCGAATGACGCAAAGAAGCTTACTGAATACGGCTACGCGATTGGCACTCCCGGCTACATGTCTCCAGAGCAGATCGCAGGAAAGGAAGTGGACCAGCGCACAGATCTATATTCGCTCGGGGTCACGCTATACGAAGCTCTCGCAGGAAAGGCTGTGCCGGTCGGAGACTACGAAGAACTTTCAACCGCGGACGAGTCAATTTCCCCCCAAATCGACGAGTTGATCCAAGAGTGCCTGGCTCCAATCGAGCGCCGAGTCCCCTCGGCCAAGGCCTTTATGCTTAGACTCGCAGATACGGCGCGTATTTCCAAACCACTGTCAGAAGTACTCGCCCACGGTCGCCTTCACGAAGTCGCAGACGCGATCGCCCCGCTAGACGCTGAGGACTTTGTCCGGCTCCCAGCGGGCCAACGTGCTCTGATTCTTCTCAAGTGTGATGACGTTGTTACCTCCGGAGCGGACAGCTTGCGCCCGGCTGCGATCAGCTTCCTTGAAACGCTCCTGCGCATAGGGCTGCTGACCCCCAAGGATGACTACCGTGAGATCGCGAAGCCGGCAATTGACTGGGCCTACGAAGGAATGACCTTCGGTCGTCAGGGGAACTGGGCACTTCAAGAGGCTTTGGTGGCAGCGGCCTCGGCCGCTCGGACTGACGCTCACTCGGTGCTAACCGAGGAGCTACTCGCATTTCTCCAAGGCAAGAATCTCTCCGACAAGCAGAACTGGTATCTCCAGGTTCTTCGCAACTTTCTCAACGCACTTCTCGCAAACCAAGCGTGCGAGACAAACGTTGGACCGCTCAGTACGATCATGAGAGAGCTCAATCGCGTACAACGTGCTCGCGGATAGATGATTCGCCGTAAGGTCAGCGCGCTGACGCCCAACCCTTCCTTCAAGCGGACGTGCCTTCGGCACGCCGCTTAAGTCAAACGTTAGCCGTCACCGGAGACAACTTCCGTGCTTCGTCCGTCCTACATTTCTGCGGAGTTATTCCACTTTCTGGGCCGACCTGCTCCCTTTGATCACGAGCGAAACTATTCACTGCTTAAGACCGTTCTCGCCTCCGGTTGCGTCTCCCATCCGCCGCACGAGGTTGGATGGGGAAAGATCTCCTACGCACTCGATCTGTCGAAACGACTGGCAAAGGAGGAGATGCTCGTACCCACAGTTACTTGCTATTGCGATATCCCTTACGAGCAGCTCGCACCGCACACATCCAAGTACGGAGCCTTTGGCCTTTCTTTCTCGCGGCATCATCTAACTCAAATTGGCGCCAGGCCGGTAACCTATGTTCCGTGTAGGCCTGACGACTGGCGCGGCGTCTTCACAGGTCACACTCTGTTGAAGGAACTTGAGGCGACCTTCCTCGGTGTTCACGAACAGCGCACCTTGCTCTCTGAAGGTGTTGATCCGCCTAGCCGAAGTGTTTCGCTGGGCCAGCCACCATCCTCGACGCTGGAAGCTCTGACGAAGGCTGAACACACGTTGGCTCTTCGCGTCCTCGCGTTTCTGAAACCATACGAATCCACACTGGATGATGCTGACCCGAGCTACTACTACTCCGAAAGAGAGTGGCGCAAACTGGGGAACCTTCTCTTTGAACCAAAAGACGTATTGCGCATCATCGTGCACGAATCGTTTGTTGCGAGAGCAAAGGATGAAATGGCAGAGTTCAGGGCACTCATATGCCCTGCCCCGGCATGACGGCTAACCCTTCCTTCAAGCGGACGTGCCTTCGGCACGCCGCTTAAGTCAAACGTTAGGCGTCGATAGCATGCGCGAGCTCATTCAACTGATCGGCCAAGCCCTAGCGGTTCAGTGTCCCAACGCAACGAAGGCGCTTGTCTACGCGGAGGTTCAAGACGGAGTCATTGCGTCGTCGGTCTTTTTCGAAACCACCGATGCTCAGTTGTTCTTTCGGTACCCATCGGACGATTTGGAAGACCTCGTCTATGAGTTCTGGGAAGCCGGTGCCGACCGCGTGCCTGCGCGATCATGGCGCGCACTGGAATACTCCGTGGTAAAGAATAAGTTGGCTGTCGACTTCACCTTTCCCGAGCAATTCAACGAATCGGAAGGTCACCACGAGAGGCGTCCGCGGGTGATCGCTCGCCAGTTCCCAGGCCTGAAGCCCAACTACTCCAATCCAGATGGCCACCAATCGATCGACGCCTAACCCTTCCTTCAAGCGGACCCGCCTACGGCGGTCCGCTTAAGTCAAACGTTAGGCCTCTAAGAAGTACCGGAGACACACAGTGGCAGCTGCGAAGATCACCTCAATCCGCTTCACGAATTTCAAGTCACTTCGCAATTTCACCGTATCTCTGCAAGATACCAACGTACTCGTTGGCCCAAACAACTCGGGTAAGTCAACGATCATCAGCTCGTTGCGACTCCTTGAGGTCGCGTTGCGGCGCGCGAGCAGCAAGAATGCCGAGCGCGTGCGACTTCCCGACGGGACACAAGGTTACGGTCATCATCTGGCACTGGCACAGTTGAGCGTGTCCTTGGAGAACGTCGCTACCGACTACAACGCGGAACCTAGTCGCATTGAGTTTCGACTATCGAATCGAAATCGCCTCTCTCTGTACTTCCCGACAGATGGTGGATGCACTCTCTATTGGGAGACTGAAGGTGTCCCGGTGGCAACGGCCGGTCGATTCGCGTCGGCTTTTCCTATTTCGGTCCAGGTAGTTCCTGTACTTGGCCCGCTCGAACACAAGGAGGCTTACGTCACTGAGCAAACGGTAAAGGAGTCTCTGAGCACCCACCGAGCCAGTCGACACTTCCGAAATTACTGGCGTTATTTCCCAGATGGATGGGAGCTGTTTGCAGACATGGTTGCAGCAACGTGGCCTGGTATGAAGATCCAAAGGCCGGAGTTAGACCTGAGTACGAAGCAGCTGACCATGTTTGTCTCGGAGGATCGGATTGATCGAGAGATCTATTGGTCTGGCTTTGGCTTCCAGATTTGGTGCCAACTGCTCACCCACATCTCCCGCGCCTCAACGACCACACTACTCGCAATCGACGAACCGGAGATCTACCTTCACCCCGACGTTCAACGCCAACTGCTAACCATACTGCGTGGTCTAGAGGCAGATGTACTTCTGGCGACCCATTCAGTCGAGATCATTGGAGAGGCCGATCCGACGGAACTGTTACTCGTTCAAAAGGGCAAGCAGTCCGCGCAGCGCCTGCGCGACGTTGAGGGAATGCAACTAGCCCTGCGGTCCATCGGCTCGGCCCACAACGTAGCACTCGCGCAGTTGGCTCGAACAAAGAAGATGGTCTTTGTAGAAGGACACGGCGATTTCCGAACGATTCGCCGATTCGCCAAAGCCTTGGGCTACGACGAGCTTGCCACGGGCACTGATCTCACTGCCTTCGAGTCCGGCGGATTCTCTTCCTGGGAGCGAATCAAGGCTTTCGCTTGGGGCGTCAAGCGCACTATTGATGCCGAGATGAAGCTCTTCGCTGTCTACGATCGAGACTACTTCTGCGACGAGGAGATCGCCGAGATTACAGGCGAGTTGCGGAAGGAGTTGACAGACGCGGCGATTCTGGAACGCAAGGAAATGGAGAACCACCTTCTCAACGTGGAAGTCCTTCAGCGCACGATGCTCAAACAGCTAGAGGCTCGTAACAAGCGTCAAGGAACAAGCACCGTAGCCTCCAAATCGGTCGAGCAGTATTTGTTGGAAATCACCGACATTGAACGGATCGAGGCCCAGTCTCAATACCTTGCAAAGAAGCTCGCCTATCACAAAGGTTCAGCGATAGATCACAGTACGCTGAGCAAGCAAACCATGCAACATTTTGAAGACCGCTGGAAGAGTCTTCCCGCGCGTCTAGCTATCGTTCCCGGGAAGACCGTACTACGAGCTCTAAGAGATGCCGTGCAGTCCGATCTGGGTGTGAGCCTGACAGACATACAAATAGTTGACGAGTTCCAGTTGTCTGAGATTCCGACAGACATGAAGGAGCTAGTGGCCCGCCTAGAGGCATTTCGAAGGAGCGACCCTCCGTGACTACGCACATAGTTCCGACATCGAGCGGGAGGCCTAACCCTTCCTTCAAGCGGACCTGCCTACGGCAGGCCGCTTAAGTCAAACGTTAGCTGGCATCAATCCTATGCAGTTCGACTGGCAGCAATTCCTCACGGCGAATGCAAGCGCCGTCTTCGCACTGGCCGGCGCCCTTGGGGGTGGAATTCTTTCCTTTGTCGCCGCACTTGCAATCAAGCGCCGTGAGTTCAATCTTCAGATTCGCGTCAAACTGCTTGACCGACAGATCGCTGCCCACGAGAACATCCTCGTCCTCGCAGGTGAAATGCGCGCAATGTACGCGCCCGGTGGCGTGGATCTACGCGGTGAAGTCCGCCGTGGTCCGCGAGTTCTTCTTTCGAAGATCGACTTCGACTCATGGTTCACGCGATTTACCGAGCTTCAACTATCGGGAACGTCATGGCTCAGCACAGTCACCAAACGCGAAGTTGCGTTTGTGCAGGACTACCTTGTCACGTTGCACACGCATCTTACGGAAGTACCAGACTCGAGTTGCTTCGCGCTGGGCGAGGCATTGCGCGAGGATTTCATCGATCTATCCTCTTCGCTTGAGAAGAGGGCATTCGAATTCTTTGAGAAAGGCGTCCGCAAGTCTCGGCTCGACAGCCTGGATTCTTGGCACAAGTACAAGCGCCACGTTACCGAGAGTCGCCTTAAGAGCATGAAGCTTCTTCAAGCAGTAGAGGAGTTCAAGCACCCGCGGCCTGGCGCACAAGATGCCAGCTAACCCTTCCTTCAAGCGGACCCGCCTACGGCGGTCCGCTTAAGTCAAACGTTAGACGTCAAAATTCAACTCACTGTTCCGAACATTGCTCACGTAGACAAGGCCACGCGTCGCATGAAAACAGAACTGCTCACGGTCTCCAAGATCTTCCACGAAGCCATCTTCCGGATTCCGGACTACCAGCGAGGGTACTCATGGGAAGAACCTCATTTGAAGGACTTCTGGGCAGATATTGAACAACTTGACGCTGCAAAGTCTCATTACACAGGCGTTCTCACTCTTGAGGAAGTCCCCGAGAGCGCCTGGACGCGATGGGAAGACGACGTCTGGATCATCAGATCAAAAAAGTACTCCCCGTACTACGTGGTCGATGGACAGCAACGCCTGACGACGATTTCTATCCTTTTGCAGTGCATTCTTGAGAAAACCACCGCGGATGAACTCAACTTCACTCCCATAGAAATTCATCGGCGCAAATACATATTTGAAAATCGCTCGGACAGCTTAGCGCGCGCATATATCTTCGGATACGAGAAAGACAACCCAAGTCGGGATTTTCTGAAACAAGAGATTTTTGCCGATCAATCTATAGGCCACTCAACTGGTGAAGCAACGATTTACACTCGAAATCTTCGAAATGCAAAAAAATTCTTCCTTGATAAAGTTTCTTCGCTAGCACACTCGGAGCTTGAAACATTATTCTCGAAGATCACTCAACAGTTGGTATTCAATGCGTACGAAATTTCAAAGGAAATCGATGTATTCGTTGCATTCGAAACCATGAATAATCGGGGAAAACCACTTTCTGCGCTTGAGCTTCTAAAGAATCGCCTTATTTATCTTGTTACCAACGTTCCCGAAGCACATCCGGGCGATGGAAAAATGCTACGTAAACAGATAAACGACGCATGGGCTGTTGTTTATCACAATCTGGGGCGCAATGAAAACCGCCCACTCCATGACGATCAGTTTCTTCAAACACATCTAGCCAACTACTATCACCAGAAAGTAAGCAAAGAAGTCCCGACTGACGATGACCAGCAGACCCGATATATGGGATTGTCATACGCAGTCATCGACGACCCTAGCGACTTTCTCTTAAGGCAACACTTCACGCGTCGGCGCCTTCAAGTTACCGGCAATGGCGAAACACCAATAACCGCGCAGATGCTGCAGGAGTATGCGGCAGACTTGCGCGTGTCCGCAGAGACATATTTTAAACTCAGCACACCTGAGAACTCAGGCTATTCGGATACCGAAAAGATATTTCTTGAACGTTTAGGTCGACTGAGAGGATATGGAGTAAGTCCTATTATCTTGACGCTCTATCGTCGCGAATCGAGCGCCAAGCAACGGGCGCTGTTTCTTGAATCATATGAGCGATATCTCTTTTGCGTATCCCTCAAAGGCGGCTATAGAACACATAACCGCGCGAGCAGTTTGGGAGTAGATACAGTAAAGTACATTAAGGGGGCACGAAAGACCGAAGAGATGGTGACACTTTACAATAATCTTGTGGAACAGATTTTCAAGGAGGATTCCCTAAGCGACATGCTGCACGATTGGACGAAGAATGGACCCGGTTACTACGGCTGGCGCAGCGTGCGCTACTTCTTGTTCGAGTACGAGCTGTCACTAAAAGGAAAATCTCGATCGGATCGAACCAAGATTGATTGGACTGAATTTTCAAAGGAAGAGTATCAATCTGACTATGTTTCGGTTGAACACATTTATCCGCAACGCGCCCGCGCAGCGTACTGGACTGAACGCTTTGGACATCTTGCATCCAATCAGAAGCGCACGCTCCGAAACTCTCTTGGAAACCTCTTGGCCCTGTCAACTCCGAAAAACTCATCGTTGAGCAATAAGCCATTCCCAGAAAAAGTAGGCAGCCCTGATTCGACGGTTGGATACCGGTTTGGCAGCTTTTCAGAGAACGAGGTTGCTACGCTGACCGATTGGACGCCAGAAGAGATCGCAGATCGCGGCGTCCGCATGCTTTCATTCATGGAGAGTCGTTGGCGGTTAAACGTTGGGGATAGAACGCAGAAGCTTCGCGCCCTCGGTCTTCAGCATCTAGCAAAGCGCGCAAGTTGACGTCTAACCCTTCCTTCAAGCGGACCCGCCTTCGGCGGTCCGCTTAAGTCAAACGTTAGGCAGCACAAAGAGCACCCATGACAGACCCTGAAGTAAATTGGGACGCGGTTCACCGCTCGAACTTCGAGTCCGCGGCTTTTTGGGACGTGAACTGGATTGCGAAAGCGCGAAGTTTGTACGAGTGTGCGAGGAAACTGGAGCCGGACGTACTACGTGTGTGGGAGAGCTATCGAGCCAAGTCACGCAATGAACCCGTCGATCTACTACCGGATCACTTTCAGGGCACCTACTTCATGTTGCTCTCGTTCGCAGTCGAGAATCTCTTGAAGGCCGCCGCCGTCGCGAAGCATGGTCGTCGGTACAAGGAGGAATTCAGGGCGAAACAGAAGTTCCCAAAGGAACTCCAGAAGCATGACCTGGTCAAGCTGGCTCAATTCGTTGAGCTGGCACTTGTTGAGAACGAAGAAGACCTCCTTCGCCGCCTGACGCGAAGCGCGGTTTGGTACGGCCGGTATCCCGCACCGCTTGAGTATCCTGAGATGGCGGGAACCGCCACTTTCCTCGACGGAGACGACTACAACGTCAGTTGGTTCGGTGGCAAGGACATCGAGCGCCTCAACGCACTCATGAGCGAGCTACCGGCACGCCTCGGAATCCACGAGCGGTACTGGCAAAGTGCTGCCTAACCCTTCCTTCAAGCGGACCTGCCTTCGGCAGTCCGCTTAAGTCAAACGTTAGGGCGCATACCATGCTGCGAATCATCACAGTCCTCTCAATGTGTGCTATCTCGACCGTTCTGGTTTCGGGCTGCTATGGGCCCACTGAGGGTGTCGTCACACACAAGGATGGGCCTCAGGGCACCGTGATCCGGTGTGAGAAGAGCAACACGAACATGTGCTACGTCGTTGTGTACACACGGAACTGCAAGTCGTCGGTCCAAGGCAAAGACACCCGCGTGGTCACTTGCACCGACAAGGTCAACACGCGCCTATCGCTGCCTGTCGGGGCCTCAACTACAGTTGCGTCACTGCCAGACCATCACTCAATCTGCTTCACATTGGCGGAAGACGGGACCTTTCCGCAATGCATCTTTGTTCCTGGCTGGCTTCGCGAGGAGGAGCACAGTGAAGTTGCGCTTGTTCGCTAGAGAGAGCGCGCGGCAACACCGTTGACCTCGAACGCAACGATCGTGCCGTCTCGACGAATGCGCCCTAACCCTTCCTTCAAGCGGACCTGCCTTCGGCAGTCCGCTTAAGTCAAACGTTAGAGCGCATCAATGCCCCGTCTCCTACCCGAGCAAATCGATACCAAGCGCCTTCGCTTGCGCAAGCCCGCCTTGGGCGACGCGCGTTCGATCTTCCAAGCCTACGCACAAGACTCTGAAGTTTGCCGCTTCATGGTCTGGACGCCTCACGCCTCGGAGACTGCTACTCGAGAGTTCATTGAGTCATGCATCGAAGCATGGACTGCTGAAAGTCGCCTGCCATACGTCATCGCCGAGAGAAGCTCCAACGTCGCGATCGGAATGATCGAAGCACGAATGCTTGGAACGGCAGCTGATATCGGTTATGTCTTGGCGAAGGTGCACTGGGGCAAAGGCCTCATGCCAGAGGCAATCTCCGCATTGGCAGATGCAACGCTCGAGATTCCTGGAACCTATCGGGTTCAAGCCACCTGCGACACCGAGAACATTCCCTCACAGCGCGCTCTGGAGAAATCCGGTTTCACCCGCGAGGGTCGGCTGGAGCGATACACGGTTCATCCAAACATATCGCCTGAGCCAAGAGCTTGCTTCATGTATTCAAAGTTCAGGTAGCGCGAGAATGCGCTCTAACCCTTCCTTCAAGCGGACGCCTCACGGCGCCGCTTAAGTCAAACGTTAGGCGTCACAATCCACGCAGTGGCCAGTCCCGGGAGTACAAATGCCATCAAATAAAACTGTGCGCGAAAGCCACGAGCACAAAGTCTCTCTAACCATTGGAACCGATGGCTTTGGGTTTCCCGTCCGAGACTTATCAGCGTACCTTCACTATCTGCGAGCGGCTTACGTTCGCTGCTTGGATGCGTCACTTCCTGAGCCCGACGTTTGGTCGTCAGAGCACGTGAACGAACTTGCGCGTCGAGTTGCTGACTTTGTGGTGCTAGCGAGGTCACCTCTACAGGGCCGTGCCCTATCAGCAGTCGCCTCCTCGAACCTAGACAATCGAGACGAGTTAGTTCTGTTTGACATTCGAAGAGAGAATCCGCTGGAGCTTGTGCTCGGCGGAGTGGGAATCGCGCTAGCGGCGGCCGTAGTGATTTCCGGAGGCGAAGTCAAGGTCGGCCTGACCGGCGTTCACTTCAAGGTAGGGTCACTCGGCGACGGCATTCAGAAAATCAAGAACGCCTTCGCACGGAAGTCAGAGTCGCAGCCAAGACCACGCAGACGTAAGAAGCAAAGCGATGACGCCTAACCCTTCCTTCAAGCGGACCTGCCTACGGCAGGCCGCTTAAGTCAAACGTTAGGTGGCTTTCTGTCGCTTGCTGCCTCGCCGTCTTTCGTTGCTTCGGCTTGTGTCTGTGCGCGGCTTTACTTGCTCCTCGATGGTCATGATCTTCACTGTCACGCGCACAACGCCTTCGCCTGTCACGGCTGCCTTGTTCCTCGAATCCAATCTCGGTGGCGCGCATGGATGAAGGGCCTGGTGCCAGTGCCGAAGCGTTGCCACACATCGAGCTGCCGCCAGCGATACTTGAGCCCTACTCTGCCTGATCCGAGTCGAAGCATTTGCCATCGGGCCTAACTTGAAATACAAAGACCGAATGCAAGCCAATCTCTGCCGTTTGAAGCGAAGCCTCGCGCCGCAGCGCTCAGCCGAGCGTTCGATCAAACCTTTGGTTGAAGCGCCATTCACCGGCC
>Ga0307508_10007085_pt1 | contig 10451 bp, 9 predicted proteins | sample 9_EM_MG_FD_203089 | JGI IMG/M metagenome (GOLD analysis project Ga0307508, IMG submission 203089) | Populus trichocarpa ectomycorrhiza microbial communities from riparian zone in the Pacific Northwest, United States - 9_EM | ecosystem: Host-associated > Plants > Roots > Unclassified | place...
CTCACTCGTGTTCGACAGGATCGACGACGTGGACGTCGAGGCCGTGACCGCCTTGCTCGGTACGGTCGAGGTGGTGGCGCGCGGCCGGGTGGCCGGCGAGGCGTGTCCGGACTGTGGCCTCTTCTCGGACCGAGTGCACGACCGCTATCGCCGCAGGTTGAAGGATCTTCCACTCGCTGAGCGGTTCTCGCGGCTGGCTGCCCCGCACGCACGGTTCACCACTCGGCTCAACCATGTCCTGGAGCGGGTGGGGCTCGCGCTGGCCGGTCGGGCCGGCGCCCGGCTGGCAGCCCAACTGGGCTTCGGTGCGGGAAGGATGACGTTGCTGCGCAGCGCCATGGCAATGCCCGATCCCGCGTTCAACACGCCGCGTGTGCTGGGCGAGGACGATTTCGCGATCCGTCGCGGCCAGACCTACTCCACCGTCTTGACCAGCGTCGAAGGCCATCGCGTGGTCGATGTGCTCCGGACGCGTGAGGCCGGGCCGCTGGCTGCGTGGCTGGTCCGTCACCCAGGCGTGGAGATCATCTGCCGGGACCGGGCTGGCGCCTACGCCGAAGGCGCCCGGCGTGGTGCTCCTGACGCTGACCGGTTCCATCCGTGGCAAGGCCTCGGTCGGGCCGTGGAGACCTGCGTTGCCACCCATCGCAACTGCCTGCGCAACCCATCGCCCAGCGGCCATACTGCCGGAGGTCACCGGACTTGATTTCGGTCGACCGCGGGACGACTCGGAGCCGGTCGGCCGACGCGCAGAGCGAAGAAGGCGACACACGCCCTGGTTCACGAGCTGCTGGACCAAGGCCACTCCCGCAAGGCGATCGCCGGGCACCTGGGCTGGGGGCCTCAACACCGTCCTGCGGTACGGGAACGCCGCGCGCTGGCAGGACACGATCCGCGAGAACCGCCCCCGGCCCAGCAGGCTGGACCCCTAACAAGTCCTACCTGGAACGACGCTTCGCCGCGGGTTGCACCAGCGTCACCCACCTCCACAGTGAACTGGTTGGCGACAACGCGCCCGTCACCTACCAGATGGTTCGCTCCCACATCGCCACCCTCCGCGGGGCTCCGGCTGGCGCGCCGCGACCGGCAACAGTGCGGCAGGTGACCGGCTGGCTCACCCGACACCCCACGACCCTGAACGAGGAGGACGGGGCCGGCCTGAAGGAGGTCCTGGTCCACTGCTCCGAACTGAATCAGGCCGCCGGACACGTCCGCGGCTTCGGCGAGATCCTCACCAACGGCCTTGGCTCCGCACTCCCCACCTGGATCGACACAGTCGACGCCAGCCAGCTGCCGGGCCTCACCGACTTCGCACTCCACCTGCTCCGAGACATCGACGCCGTGACAGCAGGGCTCACTCTCGACTGGAGCTCCGGCAGCATCGAGGGCGCTGTCAACCGCATCAAGAAGATCAGGCGGCAGCTCTACGGCCGCGCCGGCTTCGAACTGCTCCGCAAGATGATCCTTCTCCAGTAACACGTCGCGATGTTCCACAAGAGCTGCGCGAGAACCGGATAGTAGAAACCCCTGATGCGACCGGCCTATAGCCAGCGCACGCAGGTGCCCAGCCGTGGCAGGATGGCCTCATGTTGATCCGAAAGGGCGATGCCGCGTAGGCGTCCCAAGGCCGTCCGTGCAGAGCGGTGGCGGCCACGATGGCAGTATCCGGTTCTGAGGGTCCCCGGTGTTTCCGCGCGGACTCGTGCAGCGATCCGCCGGGTCGAAGACCAGGCGATGTGGCCCAACGCGGTCGCCAAGGCACTCTCGTGTTTCGAGTGGGTTTTCAAGGAGCCCGGACGCTACCTGGACGCCTCCGCGTTTGACTCGCCCGGGGTGGGTGATGCCCGTGATGACCTGGAGTGGGCGATGCTGTACCTTCCGCCCGGAGCTAAACGGGACTTGGGCCGATTGATCACGCGTATCGATGAGGAATTCGAGCGCCGCACCTTGCCGGAACCCAACTACAACGAGTGGGCGACGGCGCGCTGGTGGTGGACCAGAATGCGTGAACGCTGACGATCTCCGAGGTCGCCGCTCCTCGCTGCAATCGAACGAAGCTGTCACCCTCCGTGACCACTGTCCAGGATCTGTGCCAGAACCGAGTTTTGACAGCACTCGATGTTTCGTGGCTTCTCAGGTGTGTCTAGGGTCCGGGAGCTATGCGACTGATCGAGATGGAGATTGCCCGGCAGCCTTGGAAAGGCATGTTGTGCGGGTGCGGCAACCCTGCAGAGCACCTTGCCCAGGACCTGCTGCGGCTTGCTGGTCGTGGACCCGAGCGGGAGCCGAGCTATGTCAGTCTCGAAGAGCACGTCTGGTCTCCGGCGGTCTTGTGGGAGCCCTCTCCTGCGGTGACGTCCGTTGCTCTGGCGGCCCTCGCGGACGAGCTGGCACCGGCAGCTCGCGGGTGGTTCCTCGACCTCCTCCGGTGCCTTGTGGCTGGCGAGGGCACAGATTTTGCGTCCGCGGGACATGGACTCGATCTTCCGGAGATATGCCGAGAGCGTGCCGTGCAAGGACTTTGGCTCCTCTATGAGGAGGTGATGTCGAATCGATCGACCAGTGATGCCGGCATCGCCTTCGAGATCAGGGCGCAAGGTCAGCCCGCAGCGCCCTGTTCGGCTCGGGCTCGGGTGGTGGCGAGGCAGTAGGAGTCGGTGCCAGTCTCGATGATCGTGCCGTTGAACGTCAGGACATGGAGAACCAGGTCACCACCTGGCGCGCAGCACGCCGTCACCGTCAGGTAGAGCAACTTGGAACAGTGGGTGGCGTTCTTCGAGGGCCAGGGGCAGGGAGCAGGCCGCCCTCGCGCCTGCCACCAAAGTGGTGAGCTGTTGGCGGTGGGTCTCGTCGACGTTCACTTGCCGGATCGTTCCGTTCGGCGCCTCCCAGACGAACTCCACGGATTCGTCCTCGGGTAGCGCGGCAAGGACCGCATCGACATCAGGGGTGAGGTCGGGCCAGACGGTCAGGAGCGCGCGTGGGCCGAGCACGGCGCGGACGCTGTCGAGGTTGTTCTCGGTGAGGCGGTGCCAGCGGGTGGCGTTGCCGAGGTAGGTCTCTTCCAAGAGGAGCGTCTGCGGTGCGGCCAGTTCTGCGCGTACTTGTTCCCAGAACTCCTCGTCCGCAGCCTGTGTCACCTCTGGTTCCTCAAGGTCTGCGGCGTAGGGCGAGGCCGTGATCGGTTCCGCGAACAGGCCGAGCTCGCGGGTCCGGGCGACGGCTGCTTCGCAGGGCTGGTCGCTGCCGACGTACAGGTATTGATCCCACCCGACGTGCACGGTGAATGTGTCCTGCTGCTCCAGCCGGCACCAGGCGCCCTGGTCGCGGAGCATGGCCCGGACCAGCTCCAGCGCGACCGGGACTGAGACCTCGGCACCGTCGTAGTAGCCGGTGAGGTCCGGCGGGAACAGCCCAGCGAGGCCGTGTCCGTCAACCGGCGCCTCCAGGCCGAAGTTAACGAAGCCGGTGACCTCCGGTTCGCGGATCTCCAGCCGGTCAATGCCCGATTCCTGTGCGAAGGCGGCGATCGCCTCCAAGTAGGCTGCTTCGACCGGCCCGTGGTCGCTCACCGTGTCCTCAGCGCCGTTGTAGTGCCCGCGCTCGTCGCGGTCGGCGGGGTTGTACTTGGTTATCTGGTGGGCGAAGGACGGCGGCACGCTGCTCCCTGGACTGTGTTGGAAGGGGGACGTCAGCGTAGTTCGTGACAACGGCCTGCCGGGTGCCTGCCGCGACCTCCACTGTCAGCCCTCCAGAAGAGCCGGACTGCCGACACCTCACGGGGACAGGACAGCTCCTCCGAACCGTCGTACAAAGAGTCACCGGCGACTCGCTTGCAAGCTGACGTGCTCCGTCACACGGCAGGCCGCAGCCACCGACCTCGGCCGTGGTGGCGAATACGCCGATGTGCTGGTAAAGAGCGGCGAGATTGGGGCAGCGGGCCACCGGAGGCAGTCGCTGCGGTCAGCCGGCGGCCTCGATGAATTCGGGCCGACGCATGCCATGGAGGTTGCGGTAGGCGGCCCTGCGGGGCGGGGTCCAGCCGTCCAGCAGGGCGGGGTCGGGACGGTAGACCTCGATGCCGAGGGGGCGGCAGACGTCGAGAGGGTCACGGGCGTCCGGGCCCCAGAGGGGGACGGACAGGTCACCGCCGGGGCAGGTGGACAGGGCGCAGAGGAGGTCGGTCTCGGCGAAGAACTCGAAGTGGTCGCCTTGGCGCGCCGGGCAGTCCTTCATGAAGTACTGGTCGTCGTCGTTGAGGCCGGTGCACTGGAAGACGTTGAGTACGTCGTGCACGTCGAACTCGGTGAGGCCGTACGGGAGTACGGCCCGGACCAGGTTCGAGTGGCAGTGGAAGTCGAAGTCCTCGCCGGTGAGCATCCGGTTGACGTACGGGTCGCAGCGGGTGCCCAGCAGGTCGTGGACGCGTCCGCCGTCGGCGTCCACGCCGTAGTCCGCGAGCGTGTCGGCGGTGACGGTGAGCAGTGGGCGCAGGAAGGGCAGGTTGGACCAGATCCGGTCGTACGTGGAGATGTGCGCGCGCTGCAGCTGGCGGGTGCGGGCGGCCCACATGCGCTCGCGCGGGTCGTGGAGGTTCCACACGTTGAGGTCTCCGACCTGGGGGCCCTCGACGGTGACGATCCTGCACAGGTGCCCCTGGGGGACGGTCCAGGCGCGGCCGGAGCGGATCGGGATCTCGAAGGAGTCCACGAGCTCGTGGCCCACCCCGGCGAATCGGTCGTAGAAGGCGCGGTCGACGTCGAGAGCGCCGCCCTGGGTGGCCTGGTAGGCGGCTGCCGCCTTGGACGCCGCGGTTGCCGCGGACGCTGTGCGGGAGGTCATCGCTTGCCTTTCGCTGCCGTTGTCGTACGGGTCGTACGGGTCGTACGGGAGTTGGCGCGTACGGCGTCGAGCACCGTCCGCTCGGAGTCGTCGAGGTAGAGCCGCAGCGCGGCCGTGGCGTCCGTGCGCCGGCCACCGCGGAGCAGGTCGCAGATCTCGCGGTCGCGGGCGACCCACGGCGCCTGGAAGGCGCCCTGGTCCGCCATGACGGCGAAGGCCAGCCGCAGTTGGGCGATTGTCACCCGGAAGAAGCCGTCGAGGCGGGCGCTGCCCAGCAGGGCCACCAGCGACTGGTGGAAGCGCAGTGACGCGGTGCCGACCTTGTCCCACGCCTCGACGTCGACGGCGAGCTCAGCGGCGGCGACCTTGGCCTCCATCGCGTCGAGCAGCGGTTCCGGGGCGAGCGGGCTCGCGTCGACGGCGCTGAGTTCGAGCGTGCGGCGGGCGATGTAGATGTCCGTCACGTCCTCGGCGGACAGGGTCTTCACCGCTGTGCCCTTGTGCAGCCGCTGCACCACCAGGCCCTCGTCGTGCAGGGTGCGCAGGGCCTCCCGCAGGGTGTTGCGGGACACCCCGAGCTCGGCGGAGAGCGCCACGTCCCGCAGCGGGGTGCCGGGCAGCAGCTCGCCCTCGACGATGCGTTCACGCAGCACGTCGGTCACCAGGACGGGCCGCCCGGTGGAGGCCGCGCTGTTCAGAGTCGACATGGCCCCACCCTAGCGCACGATCTGTTGAACAAAACAGAGGCATGGTTCATGGGTAGTATCCAGGAGATTTCGACCTTTTACTTGACTGAAACACCGACGCGTCACCATCATCAGCAGCCAGATTGTTCAACAGTTTCGCTGCCCGTCTCAGTCTCCAGGTCGAGAGGCCCCCTCATGCACGTGACCGTCCCCGCTCTCATCCGCTCCACATCGGCCCTCGGGGCCGTCGGGGTGCTCCTCGCCCTGTCCGGCTGTTCGAGCAGTTCCTCGGCCGCCGGGGCAGACAGTTCGGGCACCATGACCGCCGGCACCCTGACTGTGGGGTCGGACCTGACGTATCCCCCGTACGCCTATCTGGACGGCAAGACCCCGGCGGGCTTCGACCCGGACATCTCCCGCGCTCTGGCCGAGGCAACCGGGCTGAAGACCGTCTTCGTCGACACGCGTTTCGAGCAGCTCATCGCCGGGCTCGGCACCGGCCACTTCGACGTGATCGCGTCCGACCTGTACATCACCGACGCGCGCAAGAAGCAGGTCGACTTCATCCCGTACTTCACCACCGGCAACTCGATCGTGGTGAAGGCCTCGGGCGGCTACCGGCCGGCCGTGGTCACCGACCTGTGCGGAAAGTCCGTCGCGGTGATCAAGGGCGGGCAGATCGTCGAGAAGCTGCGCGGCGAGGCGAGCACGCAGTGCAAGGCCAAGGGCGGCAAGGCCGTCGACGTGCGCGAGTTCGGCACCGACCCCGAAGGCACCCAGGCGCTGCTGTCCGGCCAGGTAGACGCCCAGGTCACCGACGGCGCCGTCGCCAAGGCCGCCGCCGACAAGACCGGCGGCAGGCTCACCATCTCCAGCCAGGACCTGATCTACCCCGTCCAGTCCGGGCTGGCGGTCAAGCGAGGTGACACCGCCCTGAAGAAGACCCTCACCGCCGCGCTGGACAAGCTCAAGACGAACGGCACGTACGCCAAGCTGCTGAAGAAGTACAACCTCGGCCGCGCCGAGGAGAGCTGATCATGGGCAGCTTCGACTGGCACTACACCATCGGCCTGTTCGCCGATGCCGACCTGTGGCGAGCGGCACTGCTCGTCGTCGAGCTGGCCGTGTCCGCCTGGGTGATCTCCACCGCGCTGGGCCTGCTCGTTGCCCTCGCCCAGCAGTCGCGGCTGCGTCCGCTGCGGCTGCTCGCCTCCGCGTACGTCTGGTTCTTCCGCAGTCTGCCGCTGCTGGTACTGCTGATCTTCGTCTACAACTCGCCGCAGCTCTTCCCCGGCCTCAGGCTCCTGCTGTCGAGCCCCTTCGCCGCGGGCCTGGTCGCGCTCGTGCTCAGTGAGACCGCGTACATCGCTGAGATCCACCGTGGCGGGCTGCTGGCCGTGAGCAAGGACCAGGGCGAGGCGGCGCAGGCGCTGGGCATCCCCTACGCGGGCGTGCAACGGCACGTGGTGGTGCCGCAGGCGTTCCGGGTCGCGCTTCCCGCGCTGGGCAACGAGTTCATCAGCATCCTCAAACTGACCTCGCTGGTCAGTTCCATCTCCCTGGCCGAGCTGCTGCTGGTCGGCCAGCGCCTCTACACCCAGAACTTCCTGGTCCTTGAGACCTTGCTGGCCGTCGCGGTCTATTACGTCATGCTGGTCACCGCCTTCGACCGCCTCCGAGCCCTGGCAGAACGCCGCCTCGACGTCCGAAGGCGCCGTCCGAAGGCCACCGCCGGCGACGCCCCGGAGGGCGGGGTCCCCGCCGTGCCGGTGCGGACCCGGGCCCGCACCGCGCACGAGGGCGAGGCGGTGGTGCACGCCCGGGGCCTGCGGAAGTCGTTCGGCCCGGTATCCGTCCTGGACGGGGTGGACCTCGATGTGCACCGCGGCGAGGTGGTGGCCGTCATCGGTCCCTCCGGCTCGGGCAAGACCACCCTCGTACGCACCCTCAACCACCTGGAACGGCCCGACCACGGCAGTGTGGAGATCGACGGCCGGCCCATGGGCGGCCGGGACCGTGAACTCGCCGCCCAGCGCCGTCACATCGGCATGGTCTTCCAGCGGTTCAATCTCTTCCCCCACAGAACCGCTCTGCAGAACATCACACTCGCCCCACTCCAGCAACGCCTGCACGACGACCGGGCGGCTGCCGAACGCCAGGCACGGGAACTGCTCCGAAAGGTCGGCATGGACACCCACGCCCACAAGTACCCCCACCAGCTGTCCGGGGGTCAGCAGCAGCGCGTGGCCATCGCCCGTGCCCTGGCGATGGACCCCAGCGTGCTGCTCTTCGACGAACCGACCTCGGCCCTCGACCCCGAGCTCGTGGGCGAGGTCCTGTCGGTGATGAGCGAACTCGCCGCCGACGGCACGACCATGGTCGTCGTCACCCACGAAATGCGCTTCGCCCGCGAGGTCGCCGACTGGGTGGTCTTCATGGACCAGGGCCGCATTCTTGTCCAAGGGCCGCCCGAGACGGTCTTCGACAACTCCGGCGAACCGCGCCTGGAACGGTTCTTCGCCGCGATCACGGGCGCCTCGCAGCCGCCCTCGAAGGCGCCGCGGTAGTCTCGCCGCCCGCTCAGGGCACTGGTCGGAGGGCTGGACGCCCATCACGAAGCGGAAGAAGGCGAAGATCGACAGCGGTACGAGCGGGACGCCGAGCCCGAGCCCCGCCCGGGAGGCGGCGAGGAAGAACGGCGGCCGCCGCAAGGAGAAGCCCAAGCGGCAGATCGGCAAGGTGGTGCGGCGCGACGGCAGTGACCCGCTCGGACTCGCCGCCGCGATCGGCATGATGATGACCGAGCGCGGACTTGCCGCCCCGGCCGCCGCCGACGCGACTGCGGCCGGCGCTGAAGACACGACCAGCGGACTGACGGCAACTACACGTCCTCGCCGCCATCGTCATCTCGTCCAGCTCGACTTCACCGCCAAGCACCCGCGGCAGTGTGTCCTTGGCGTAGTCGCGATGCCGGTCCGCCTCGCAGGGGGCGGGGTGGCGTGGGAGCCCAGAGAAGGGCGGCTTCACGGGCGTCGTCACACATGTCCGCCACCAAGGCTCGCGCGGTTACGAGATCGCCCTCGGCGGCGGCGGCCGCTCGGGCCGACTCCAACATGGAGCTCAGTCGGGACGGACCTGGGCGTCCAAATAGCCGGACCAGACGTCGAACGCCTTGCTCAACTCGGCGTCCAGCATGACCCTGTATGCGTCCGGCACACGTCCCGGGGCGGACGGCAGCGGTACACGATAGGACGGGCGCTGGGCGAACTGCCCGCGAATCACCCTCGGAGTGGCCACCATCGGCGACCAGCCCGAGATCACCGCGTCATGGTCAGCGTCGAGGCGGCGGGCGCCGATGCGGGCATGCGCGCCGGCGCCGGCGGCTGCGCCGACGCCACCCACCGGGTCCACCTCGCGCTCACCGAGCGGCTGCACACCGGCAGCGCACTGCGCGACGGCCTGGACCCAGTCACCGCCGCCGACATCCTCTACGCCCTGGGGTCCCCGCACATGCACCAGCTGCTGCGCCGACACCGCGGCTGGAGCGTCGAGCGGTACAGCAGCCGGCTGCAGAACGCGATCATCCGCGAGCTGATCGACTGACCACGCCCGCACCGGTCACCCGCTCGCTGGTCGCCCACGATCACTGATCGCATCGCTCGCCTGCCTGCTCATCGGCTCGGCATGCTTCCATGACGTGGCGGAGGCCGATGTCGACGTTGGTTCAGCTCCAGCTCGGCGAGGGCCCGTTCCGCTCGCCGTGCGGCACCGGTCGGCCTGTGAACGCGTCCAGGAGGACACGGCCGCCGACCGGCCGGTCCAGCGTCACCGTCACCTTCTCGCCGCGCAGGTCGGCGGTGCAGGGACCGTCCTTCGTCCCGACGACGGATGCGGACAGCACCACGCTGCCGCCCGTTTCCAGCACGTCCACGGCGGGGCCGTCGTCGCACGATCCATGGGTGGCGACCACGGTGACGGACCGGCCGTTCGCGGCCACCTCGACCAGCCGGTCGAGCGGCGCCAGCTCGTCGGTGGGCACCTGCCCGGCCGGTTTGATCGGGGGCTCGGGGAGTTTCGACGGGCTGAGGGCGACCCGCTTGAGCGGGGTGTCGTAGCCCTCCAGGATGAACAGCCAGGCGGGGACGGTCGCCGGGCCACGGCTGGTGGCCAGGGTCATCTCGCCCAGTTCGGCCGCGGTCACGGTGAGGTGCGGTCCGTCGTTGCTGCCGCGGCCCAGGGTCTCGTACGCCTTCCGCGCGCCCATCAGCGGCAGCGTGAGCGAGCCTCCGCTCTCCCACTTCACCTGCCCGTCCTTATACGGGGTGGCGGGAAGTTCGCCGCGCAGGACGAAGTTCTGGGTCATGTACGCGCGCTTATCGGCATCGTCACGGAAGGCGTTCTCGGGTAGCTGGACTGCCTCCCCCATCGGGTAGTAGCCCTTGCTCCACGCCTCGGCGGCCTCAGAGCCGTCCCAGGCGTCGGCGACCTGGCGAGCTCGGGCCTCCGACTCCGGCGCCTGGTCGCCATCGCGGACCTCCGAGCGGCTGCCGCCGGCCTTCTCGCTGCCGCAACCGGCGACGGCACCGGTTCCGGCTATGGAGAAGGCGAGTAATACGAGCAGATTGACGGTGCGTGTGGTGTTCGTACGCATGGGTCCCCCCTGGGACTGACCGTGACCGTGACGAATGGAGGCGCTGTGCGGTGAGGGGGCGGAGGCTGTACCGCCCCTGTGACGTACAGACCCCGGGCCGGGTTCCGCCGTGATGGCGGGGGTTCGGTCCGTTCCGTTCCCGGCCGCGCGGGACAGTTTCCTGGCGCTCTGGGTCGCGGGCCCGCGGCGAACGGCGCCGGCCGCGCTGGCCGACGGGGAACTGCGCGGCTTCGCGGTGATGCGGGACTGCAGCGCGGCCTTGCGGATCGGGC